>ENA-OFCF01000069-OFCF01000069.1-metagenomes-genome-assembly--contig:-NODE-69-length-52838-cov-4.452570_pt1 | contig 52838 bp, 46 predicted proteins | sample MGYA00153387_OFCF01 | MGnify analysis MGYA00153387 | reverse complement strand
TTGATATTTCGGGCGCGAACACATTGCAGAATAATTAATCAATGGATACAATGATAGCAGCAGGAAGATGTAGGACCGAATAAGCGATCCGTCTGTCGCAGCTTCCGCTCACCAAACTGGATTTATCGCCCACTGCCTTAGAGAAAGGGCATATCCCAAGCCGAATGCGATGATTCTGGAAAAGATCACTATAGAAGGGAGACCTATTGTGGCATTGAACGCAAGACAAAAAATCAAAATAAAAAACGTCACCGTACAGATGCTGATTACCATAGGATTAAATGGCTTGACCACTTTAGCGTCTTACATGATTGAACTTCTAGGCTTTACTGAAGTCAACATCGTCGTCTTCTATATCCTGTCGGTTCTCCTTACCTCAAGGTTCACTAAAGGTTATGTCTATGGAATCATATCTTCCATTATGTCCATACTGTCCTTTAACTACTTCTTCACCATTCCGCTTTACACCTTAAAGGTGGATGATACCTCATACATCTTCACTTTTCTAGTGATGTTCCTTTCAGCAATCTTTACGAGTGCACTGACCAGCAAACTGATCAAGTCTAAGGAACTCTCCAATGAACGCGAAAAGCAATCGCATCTGTTGTCGAAAATCACTGGAACACTGTCAAACACCAGTGAAATCGCAGAGACCGCGAAGGTCTCAGCTGAATGGCTTTCGAGTTTCCTCAACTGTGAAGTCAACTGCTTTATCCCGAACCAAAAGAACAAGAATGCCGTGAAAATAAGGGTGCGTGACAGCGGTCTGACATCCGAGACCTTCGAGGATATCCCGGAGGACATTATGAAATCCCTTATTCTGGATTCCTACACTTTTCCGGTGGAGATCCGCAAAACGACGGTATGTTACTTTTGTATGCCCAAGGAAATCATGGACCTGAATAGTGACAACAAGTTTCTGCTCTACTCGATCTTCATGCAGATCACCATCTCCATGGAACGGGTGCTTCTGATTCGTGACAAGGAAAAAGCCAAGTCCGAAATCGAGCTGGAGAGGTTCAAGAGCAATCTTCTCCGGGCTATCTCCCATGACCTCAGGACGCCGCTTACCAGGATCATCGGCACATCGGAGATGCTCATGAACATGATGACGGATGAAGAGGATGTCAGGCTCGTCTCGAGCATATACGAGGATGCAGGGTGGCTGACCCGCCTAGTGGAAAACATCCTGAGTTTCACCCGAATCAATGAAGGCGGCCTGTCCATAAAGATTCAGGAGGAGGCGGTAGAGGAGATCATCGCCGAGGTCATGAATTGGGCAAGCAAGTACTATCCGAACCACAACTGCAAGGTTGTCCTCCCTGATGATGTTTTCTTCGTGCCAATGAATGGAAAGCTCATCGAACAGGTGCTCATCAACCTCATCGGGAATGCCGCTGAACATACCCCGGAAAGCAATGAGATTGTCCTTTCCGTATGGCAGGAAGAAGATAAGGCGTGGTTCGAGGTGAAGGATGATGGGGTTGGATTCATCGAAGAGGACATCCCTAAACTATTCGAGATGTTTTTCGTGTCCAAAAACACAAGAGGCGATTTCAAGCATGGATTGGGTCTGGGGCTGGCCATCTGCAAAACCATCGTGGATTTCCACGGCGGTGAGATCTATGCTGAGAATAATGATGCCGGTGAAGCGACAGTGAAGTTCTATCTGAAATTGAAGGGGGAATCATAATGGGAACCGTGTTCCTTATAGTAGAGGACGACAACCAAATCAGGAATTTCATTAAATTCTCTTTGAAGTCTCAAGGGTATGAATGCATCGAAGCCTCAACCGGAAAAGAAGCGATGAATTTGATTGCTACAAGCAATATTTCTGCAATCATCCTTGACTTGGGCCTGCCGGATATGGAGGGTGTAGATATCATCAAGGAGGTGCGCAGTTTCTCCAATATCCCCATCATCGTTGTTTCCGCACATGACCAGGACCATGACAAGGTGGAGGCCCTTGATGCGGGTGCTGACGATTATCTGACGAAGCCATTCAGCATCAAGGAACTTTTGGCAAGGATCCGGGTCCTGTTCAGGCACAGCAACACCGCAAAGAATGAAAAAATATCTGTCTACAAGGTAGCTGACCTGGTCATCGACTTGGAGAAGCACAGGGTGACGCTGGAGGGGAAAGAAATTCACTTTACTCCGATGGAATACGAGGTTCTGATCCTCCTCATGAAGAACAGAGGCAAAGTCCTGACCCACAAGTACATCCTGAAAGAAGTCTGGGATTCAAGTTTTGAGAGCGACATGCAGTCGGTTCGCGTCTTTATGGCGAACATCAGAAGAAAGCTGGAGAAGGACCCTGCAAAACCCCGGTATATCCTGACGGAGGTAGGGGTGGGGTACAGATTCACTGATGAGTGAGGGAAGAAAGAAGAAGACCATCCACTAGAGAAGAGCTGACCATAAAAAATAAAGTCACTTCCAAAGGCTGGATCCTATCCAGATTTTGGAAGTGACTTTATTTTAGGGAATCTCCTGATGATATGGGAGATTCAGATGATTTTAGTTGCCTGATGAAAGATTCCTATCCCAGGGCTTTTACCTTAGCAGCATGACCAGGGTATAGAGGATGGGGATGAGGATCGAAGGCAGCATGTTGGAAATTTTCAGCTTGGTGTTGAAGATCATGTTGATGCCCAGGCCAAGGATCATGAGGCTTCCGACGCCAGAAATCATGGAGATGGTTTCCGGTGTCATGATGGGTTTGATGAAACCAGCGAGGACTGAGATGCTGCCCTGATAGACAAACACGGAGAAACTGGAAAGAAGAACGCCAAATCCCATGGTGGAGCTAAAGATCACTGATGTGATGCCATCAAGGATGGATTTGGCATACAGGGTCGTGTGGTTATTGGAAAGCGTGCTTTCAATCGGTCCGATGATGGCCATGGAACCAATGCAAAAGAGCAGGGAGGCGGTCAAAAAACCATCCTTGATCTTGCCCTTGTAAAACCTGTTTACGAGGACCTCAATCTTCCCACTCATCGTTTCGAGCTTGCCTTCGATATTGATATATTCACCAATGAGCGTACCCAAGGCCATGGAAAGGATGATGGCCAGGGAGTTTTCAACCTTGACCAACCCATTGATTCCCAGATAGATGACGCATAACCCAAGCACCTTATAGAGGCTGTATCCGATTTCCTGGTTGATTTTCCTCTTGAAGAGGATTCCCAGGGTGCTTCCCAAAATGATGGCAAAACAATTGACTAGTGTTCCAAACAACTGACGCACCTCTTCATTACTGCAATATCAGCAGGTAATAGACGACATAGATCCAGCTGAGCAGGCCATGGATAATCGCCCACAGCACGGACGCGTTGAGACTCCAGCTGATGACCATGGCGAGACCGGTCCCCATGGTAATTCCGCTTTTAATGAACTCACCTTTTTTCATAGCTAACCTCCTTTTTTAGTCGACAATTCTATTTGGGCTTTGTTGAAGCTCATAGAAATTATTATAACGCAATTAACAGCATTTCGTCCTATTTTTTGTTGAATATGCAAAGATAATGTATGATTTTGCAAAGATGCATATGTTTTTCGAGAATTTTTTTTATCCCTTGAAAGACAGGAGATGTTAATATATTATCAACTTAAGAGGTGGAGAGTTATGGGGAATGGAATCGGGCTTACAAAAGGCAGTGTCAGGATGGAAATATCCTGCATAGGCGAACTGCAGACACTGGTGAATATCATGGGGTACGTTTCCAGGGATTTTAGTGGAATATCCTGTCTGAAAGGTATGGCCGTCGTGGACGCAAACATGAAAGTGCTTTTCTGTGAGGATAAGGAAGACCTCAATAACGACAGTGCTGGCAGGGTAAGGGTGGTAAGTTTTCTCAAGGATAATCCGGCGGTCGAGCAATGTGTGATGGAAGCTATGACGGTAAACGAGAAGAGGAGCATGACATTGAACGATGAGTACAAGGTGCTCGCGATTCCCTTGGCAGAAAAGACAAAATGCATCGGTGCCATTGTAATGGCATACTGCATCAAGCGGCACGAGGGGGAGGAATGCTGCCTCGATGTCCTGGTCCAGGATATCCTCTACCTTCTGATTGTAAGATACCACAATATGGTTGAATGTGATAAGATCGACTGCCACCATGAAAAGCTGAGGACCATGGAAGATTTTGAGCGGTATGCCATTTTGGCAACCGGAAACAAATTCAAATGGAATATCAGTCTGATGTCGAAAGAACTGGGGATTGGAAGAAATACACTCTACAGCAAAATGAAGAAGCTGAAGATCGGTTAAGAAGTGTATCAAAACAGTACATATTTTTTATCTTTAGTTTGTGAATTAACAAATATTGTGAAGTGTGATAAAATGTAGTCAAGCTAATTTATTAGCTCCCATAATTTTGGGTAGTAATACCCCTACCCTTAATTAAATATACTGTTTCCCTAAGGGACTTGAGCAATCAGGTCCCTTTCCCTTTGGGTCAGAGGAGAAGGTCTTCTTCGAGAATCTCATTAAGCACCCGGCCGTCCGTATTGTTAAGAGGGGAGCCCATGAGATGGGCAAAGGTCGGTCCTTCGTCGAGGAGGCTCATGGTCACGATAGGGATGTTCTTCCTGATTCCCTTACCTGTGGCGAAGAAAAGGGTCTGATAACCTTCCTTAAAAGGGCTGAAGCCATGGGTGGACAGGCCGTGGTGGTCTGATCCGGTCCCATTGGCATCAAGCTTCACCAGGAGAGGTTCCCAGTGACTGTCCTTAAAAACAAAGCCACGCCTGGCTTCAAGCATGAAGGAGCATTCCCGGTTCGCCCCAAGAGCGATGGCTTCTTTCCGGGTATAGACCGTTTCGATGCCGAAATCATCCTTTCGTGCAAGGCTTTCCAGGAGGGTCCGGACTTTCTCCAGGAGGACCTTGTTTTCGTGGTCCTTCAGGTAGACGTAGGCCGAACCGTCCTGGGACTGCACGTAGGCATCGAAGGTTGTAATCTTCTGGTTTCTTGTCCTGATCAGTCCCTTTGCCTTGAAGAGGGAATTCAGATGCATCGCCTTGTCCACCGGAATCTGATCATGGTCCCCGAGGACAAACAGGGTCGTCTCTTCCATCATGCCCTCCTCCTCGAGGAGGTCCATAACCTTTTGGAGCTTCAGGTCGTAGCTCGTCAGGGCTTTTCGGGCTTCCAGAGAATCATATCCGAACCGGTGGCGCATGGCATCGAGTTCTGTAAAATGGATTATGGTGACGTTGGGTCTTTTTTCTTTCAGCGTGAAGAGAGCTGCCGCCTGGAGATAATCATCGAGCCAGGGCTGACTGATGCCCCTCCTGAGGTGACCGAATCTCCGGTTCATCTCCAGCTGGTACAGCGGCGTTCCGTTCAGGAGAGAGACCAGGATCTGGTTTTTCCAGGGCCTGTTCGCGAAAATTTCAGGCATGTTGAAGGTGACCCTGGATTTTGCCGTCCCGGGCCAGAAAAGGGCGGCAGTCGTATAGCCATTTCGCATGGCAGCATCGTAGAAGGTGTCTGCTTTTATCCTGTTCCTTGTCCAGTTCCAGTCAGGGCTTTTCCGATTGACCTGGAGGAGCGTATTGGAAACCACACCGTGGTTCATGGGGAACATGCCGGTGGAGATACTCGCATGGCAGGGATAGGTCAGGCTGGGATAGACGGAATTCACTGTGCCGCAATAGGAGGCACTCCTTAGCAAACGACTGAATCCGGGAAGTTCCCGAAGGACCTCCAGGTCGCCTTTCCCCAAGGCGTCAAAGGAAATGATCACAAAATATCTCTTTTTCATATCATTAAGCCGAAGCATAGCTCCAGCATCACACCTCTCTTTCTTGGACCTTATGCATAAAATATAACACAAAATACAGGAGATGTCGGAAGATTGGTCTAACAAATTGCAAACAGGTAATATAGGTTCTTCGAACCAAGGTCTGAAAGGTTATCGTATCATTATGCCTCTTCCTCTTGATATAATAGAGTCATCGGGTGCTACTTGAGAAGGATAGGGGTCGTGTCAATAAACGGATTTGATATTAAAAGATATGAGAACAGACAAATGAATCCATTGGTCACAGGGAGGAAAACATGTTGCTGAATAATTCAAGGTCAGAATCCTGGAATGACTTTCTTACCAAGGACGTCATCGAGACATTAAAGGGAATTGAACGTGAAATCGGTGAAAATTATGCGCCGGAAGGAAATAATGTGCTGAGGTTCATGGAGAATGACTTAGACAAGATCAGAATCTGCATCATCGGACAGGACCCCTATTATTCGGTGGAGAAGGGGGAGCTTGTTGCAAACGGGAGGTCCTTTCAACCGGCCAATCTGGCTGACTGGGCAGAACCTTACAGACAAGGTTCGCTAAAGAACATTATCCGGCTGATCCACAAGACCTATGCTCAGATTGAAGACTATAAGGATATCAAGAAATACCGTGAAATTGTGCTGGAAATAAAAAGCAAGGAATTTGACATCAAGAATCCACAAGAGTGGTTTGATTCCTTGGAGAAGCAAGGCGTATTGTTTTTAAACCGCTATCTCACTACTGAAATAGGCACCCCCAATGCCCACAGAGAAATCTGGAATGTTTTTGGTGCGGATGTGTTCAGGTACATCGATAAAATGAGGCCCGACATGATTTGGTTCCTGTGGGGGAAGGAAGCCATAGAGTGCTCTTTGTACATTGAAAATGGGATGATATATGAATGTCGCCATCCCAGCAGATGCTCATCGAAGAATGAAGATGACTTTCTCAAGTCGAACTGCATTGAAGAAACAAGGAACATCATCAATTGGCTGGGATAACAGAGGATTCAAAGTTTTACTGATGGCTTGAAGGGCAGGTATCGAAAGACTGTCAAACCTTTTGGGGAACTTGCAAATGATGAAGAGTAAAGAAAGGCCTGCACGCATGCAAGCCTTTCTTTTTTGGGCATTTTTAAATTTTTATTTTTCTCGTCATAGCAGTTGGTGAGTAGTCTTACATTCTGGAGAACTTATGTACAACCCTGTTTTTCAGAACGAAATGCATGGCCAGGATCAGCACGGCCAGGACGAGGAAGGAAACCACATATGCCATATACAGGTTAGGATTGAGCTTTACCCCGACGAATATCGTGATTGCGGTCAGTCCGAATCCCAGGGCCATGTGGAAGAGCGAATTGAGGTTCTGCTTGACTGCCTTCTGCTCCGTGTCCCAGTTAAGCTTCGGCCAGAGGATGTCAAGAAGGATTCCCAACTGATTGACAAGCATCGAAGCCATCAGGACGAGAATGAGGGCAAAAAGGAGAAAGACGGGGCTTATCCTGAAGAGGACGAAGAGCAGGCTGTAAAAGAGAACCAGCGCCAGGGCCTCCACATAGAAGGAACTTAGGATCTTTGCGTAAATCTGGGTCATGTAAGAAACCGGGATGTACTTGATGAAATAGAAGTTCTTGCCTTCTCTGGAGAAGGCCGTCGAAGAGATGATGTTGATCGATCCGAGGAGGAATCCGGCTCCAACGAGAACGACCAGAAGGATTCCCTTGTCGGTGTCCCTGATGAACTGATACATGCCTTCTAACTCTGCAGTGTCTTCCGATGACCCCAGGGCAAAGGGGATAATGAAGAAGAGAGGATAGATGAGGCTGATCAGAACACAGTTGAGAAAGTAAACCGGTGTCCGGACAAGAAGCTTAAATTCCTTGAGGGAATATGAAATGAGGATATTCCGGCTGGAAGTCTCCTTGGCCATCTGGCTCGTCGAGAGTGCTTTCCTGTCCGCCTTGGATTCCGTTACCCCGATGACTCCCTTGAAGTACAGGGCGTTTCCAGCAGCGTAGAAGACAAGCAGGGCGGCAAGGGTTAGGAGCACAACGAGAGCGAGGTTTAACAGTCCCTGCAGGCTGTCATAAGCGATGAGGGATTCTGTCGCAAAGTGGCTTGTGGGAAAGACCAGTGCAGTAACCCTGAATATCGAGAGCTGACTGATGTCAGAGACCGTCGTCTGCCCCCTGCTCAGGACGCTTGTCAGGTACTGCATCCCAAAATTCAATCCCAGCGCGAGGAAGAGGCTAAGAACACTCGCCACCATGTTGAACCTGTCACGGTTCTTGAATTTGTTGCTGAATCTCATGATGACCATGGCGAAGAGGGAAGCGATGACCAGCGGAAAGACAGGGACAAGAAGAAGGACCAAGATGCTGTAGACGTAGAAGAGGATACCCGCTGAATCCTTCACTCCGTAGACAACAAGAAGGGGCAGGAAGATGAGACCCATGATGAAATATTCATACACAAGAGAAACCAGGAATTTGGAACTCATGATTTCTCCTGCCTTTACGGGCAGATAAAGGTAATTCTCAACATCCCTGGAAAAGTAAAAGACGTTCATGACATAGAAGATGCCGAACATGAATACCATCAGTCCTGCTGCTGGAACGATGAGTCTCAGGAGGAGGGACTGCATGTCCATGACGGCAAACATGTCATAGAGCTCCGAGACGAATAGTCCGAAGCTGGAACCCAGGCTTGCGGCCAGGAACAGGAAAATCAGGATTTTTCCGTATTTTGATTTGAAGAATGACTTCTTTTTGGTGTTTCGGGACATGGAAAAACTGCTCAGGGTTTCGTCATTCTTAAACATGGCCCTGGTCAAGATGAAAATATTATTCTTCATCGTTGGTCATCTCCAGGAAGATTGTTTCCAGACCTTCATTTTCTTTGGCCAAATCCCTGAGCTCTGTCATTGTGCCGCAGAACATAAGTTTTCCCTTGTTGATGATTCCGACCCTGTCACAGATCTTTTCTGCAACATCGAGGACATGGGTGGAGAAGAAGACGACATTTCCCTTGTCGGCATGTTCCCTCATCATCTCTTTCAGGAAGAAGGAAGATTTCGGATCAAGACCCGTCATCGGTTCATCGAGGATCCAGAGGCTGGGGTCATGGATCAGTGCGCCCATGAGTACGATTTTCTGCCTCATGCCATGGGAGTAGCTCGACATGCTGTCGCCAAGTGCGCTCTGCATATCGAATCGCTTGGCGAGGTCGAGGATTCTTTCCTGCCTTTTCGTGCTCTCCACATTGTAGATATCGGCCATGAAATTCAGGTATTCGATTCCCTTGAGGCGAAGGAAGATATCCGGGCTGTCAGGAACAAATCCAAACTGCCTTTTGTAGAGGAGCGGGTCCTGGTCGATGGTGATGTCATTGAGGATGATTTCACCGGAATCAGGACTCGTTATCCCTGTGAGCATTTTTATTGTCGTCGTCTTTCCGGCACCATTCGGGCCAAGAAAACCAAAGATTTCACCCGGTCTGAGGTCAAGGGTAAGGTTGTCCACGGCCTTGATTTTTCCACCGTATACCTTGGTAACATTTTTTACGCTGATCATATTTATTTTGGCAACAGGCATTTCCTGAGCCATCCCCCTTAAGAAGAATATTTTGATTTTCGGTTGCAGGAACAAAGAGTGATTTCCCGATGTCCTGACTGCTTATCCGTACCGGATAATTATTAACCACTGTATAAAATATAACAAATGAAACGTTCATAGTAAAGGGATATGCAGGGATATTGAGGAAAAAAGGGAAGTTTAAGAACTCCTTGGTGCAGTGAGGTAGAAATAGAAGACAGGCAGGTGGAACACCTGCCTGTCTTAAATAAAACGCTATGATTCCTATTTTCTCTTCAGGATATCCCTGATTTCTGTCAGAAGAAGTTCTTCTTTAGTAGGGATCAGTGGTGCAACAGGAGACTTTTTCCTCGACATCTTGCTTAGTGCCTTGATAGCGATGAAGACGACCAGGGCGATGAGCAAGAAATTGACGACGGCCTGGATGAATGCGCCAATCCTGATTTCCGTGCCGTTAAGTATGAAGATCACTCCTGTGAAATCCCTCGTGCCGAAGATGGCGGCAATGAGTGGCATGACGATATCATCAACCAAGGATTTCACGATGGCACCAAAAGCGGTACCGATGATAACGGCAACAGCCAGATCAAGAACGTTTCCCTTCATGGCGAAGGCTTTGAATTCGTTTAGAAATTTTTTCATTTGTTTCCTCCTTAGATGTCTTTTATGTACCAAATGATGATAGCACACTGATGAGAGGAAGGGGGCGGTTCATGATAAATTTACATTTTACAAAATTTGATACGGAAGCACTGATATAAGGGGATGATGATGCAACGGACCAGATGGTGAGTCGTGGACTCTAATGGGTGCAGGGCCATGCAGTTCACCATGATACTCCGGATTATGTTATACTTAACTATGGATAATTATCATATTCAGTCGCATAATGTCAGGCATTTAGGCTGTTTTTATGGTTTATGGAGATAATGATAGACAGAGAACTATATGGGATGTGTCTGATGCAGTTCAATAAGTGATGAGACTCAATCCCGAGTCCAGAAAGAGGTTGTTCAAAATTTTATATAGAGGAAGTCGATTTGCAGATGAGTGATCAAGGTAGGAAGAACGTAGGATATTATTTGAGGGAATGGGTAGCGCCGATACTGACAGCGCTGGTTCTTGCCTGGGTCATCAACACCTTTGTGGTGTTCAGGATTGAAGTGCCGACAGGTTCGATGGTTCCAACCATCATGAACGATGACAAGATCTTCGTCCTGAAGGTATACAACAGGGACAACTTCAAACGGGGGGACATCCTGGTCTTCCGTTCACTGGAAGAGGATGGGATGCTCCTGATCAAGAGGCTCATCGGGCTGCCTGGAGACAAGGTGGAACTGAAGAATGGCATTCTGTATGTCAATGGTGAACTCATCGAGGAACCCTATGTCAAGAACAATATGGACTATACGGGGGAGTACACTGTGCCTGAAGGCCATCTCTTCTTTCTCGGTGACAACCGGGCGACCTCAAGGGATGCGAGATACTGGGAGAATCCATATATCAGCAAGGATGAAGTTATCGGAAGGGCTGGTCTTAGGATTTATCCCTTTAACACCATCGGTTTCCTGAACTAGGAAGAGTAACATCACTAGAAAAATATAGACTTGTCGTCGAACGAAGAATAAAGGATTAAGGGGTATGAAGATGAAAGAAATAATTATAGAAAATCAGGACAAGATCATAGAAGATGTGATAAAGCTTGTGAGACATGAATCTGTCAGAGCTGAAGAAAAGGAAATGATGCCCAGCGGGGAGAAGGTCAACGGGGCACTCATGGAATTCCTGCATATGGGAGAAGAATATGGCTTCAAAACCATGAACATAGACGGTCATGCCGGCGTCATCGAATACGGGGAAGGGGACGATTATGTCGCCGTCCTTGGACACATGGATGTCGTCCCTTCAGGAGAAGGATGGAAGAGAAATCCGCTTGGCGAAGTATACGAGGACAAGATTTTCGGCCGTGGGACCATGGATGACAAAGGACCCATGGTCGCTGCACTCCATGGCCTTGTAGCCATCAAAGAAGCCGGGATTCCCCTGTCGCACAGGATCAGGCTCATCATCGGAACCAGCGAGGAAACTGGCGGACCGGACATCGAGCATTATCTGAAACATGAGAAACAGCCCATCGCAGGCTTTACACCTGATGCGGATTTTCCAGCCATCAATGCTGAAATGGGAATCCTCGTACTGAAGCTTTCCAAAAAGCTTGAACCCTCGAACCTCACCTCGCTACGCGGTGGGGAAGCCGTGAACATGGTTCCGGACAAGGCAGAAGTCAGGTACCTCGAGGACGGAGTTGAAAAGTCGCTTCATTATGAAGGGACATCCGCCCATGGAAGCACTCCGAATCTTGGCGTGAACGCCATCTCGAAGATGATCAGGGACATGAATGCGAACGAGGCTTTTTCGGGGCTTAAGGACACTTTAAGTGTACTGGAGTATAATCTGACAGAAGATTTAGATGGCCATAACATGGGAATCGACCTTGAAGACGAAGCCTCAGGCCGTCTTGTCCTCAATCTAGGGAAAATGACTTACAGTGAGGACATCCTCGATACCTATATCAACATCAGATATCCAGTCACGTTCAAGAAAGAGGATGTCACAGAAATCATAAAGGATATCTTCGAAAAGGAAGGCTTTTCCTTCGAAATCACCCAGCATGACAGTCCACTCTATTATCCGAAGGACGACGACCTCGTGAAGAAACTGATGAGCGTCTATACCAAGGAAACGGGGGACGAAAGGGAACCCCTCGCCATCGGTGGGGGAACCTATGCAAAGATGATGAAGAACATCGTGGCTTTCGGGCCTCTGCTGCCGGGAAGACCGGACACCATCCATCAGGTGGATGAGTATATCCTCATCGAAGATCTGATGTTATGCACAAGAATATACGCCAATGCAATGGTTGAATTGGCAAGATAGGGGTGGACAATGAATAGCAACAATAAAGGCGGGAGAAATAAGAACATCAAGTTCTATATCATCTATTTTCTCAGCGTCCTGGTCATGGTGACCGTATTCAACTACTTTGCCAATGACCTTAGAAACCAGAAGCAGACCTACAATGAATTTTATACGGCCATCAACGCCGGGCGGGTCAAGGAGGTCAAGCTGGATGAATCCCAGAGGAAGTTCGAGTACACCATGGTCGATGGTGACGCACTTGCCGGATTCACCCTCTACACCGGACAGGTAAGCAACGACGACAAGATCGTACCGCTGATCGTCGAAAAGGGAATACCTTTTGAAGCGGCCACTGTCCAAGTAGCCAACCCTATCTTCACGCTGCTCTTTTCCTGGGTGCTGCCTCTTGGAATCCTGCTCATTCTCGGTAATTATATCCTGAAGAGCATGGACAAGAAGGGCGGAGGGATGATGTCCTTCGGCAAGAGCACAGCCAAGCTATACGAAAGCGATACAGGTGTCACATTCATGGATGTCGCGGGTCAGGAAGAGGCGAAAGAGTCCCTAGTGGAAATCGTTGATTTCCTGCATAATCCCAAGAAATATATCGCCATCGGAGCGAAACTTCCTAAAGGAGCACTCCTTGTGGGACCTCCAGGTACCGGTAAGACCCTGCTTGCCAAAGCGGTCGCCGGAGAAGCGAAAGTGCCTTTCTTCTCCCTATCAGGCTCAGCCTTTGTAGAGATGTTTGTCGGCATGGGTGCGGCCAGGGTAAGGGACCTTTTCAAGGAAGCCATGCTCAAGGCACCCTGCATCATTTTCATCGATGAGATCGATGCCATCGGAAAGTCCAGGGAAACCGGCGGATACGGTGGTAACGATGAAAGGGAGCAGACCCTGAACCAGCTTCTGGCTGAAATGGATGGATTCGATTCCTCCAAGGGGATTGTCATCCTTGCAGCCACTAACAGGCCTGAAGTCCTGGACAAGGCCCTGCTCAGACCCGGCAGGTTCGACAGGCGGATCATCGTCGACGCCCCTGACCTCAAGGGAAGGGAAGCCATCCTCAAGGTCCATTCCAAGGATGTCAAGATGGGTGACGACGTCGCACTATTGGATATCGCCAAGGGTACCCCTGGCGCAGTAGGCGCAGACCTTGCCAATATCATCAACGAAGCTGCCCTTCGTGCCGTAAAGAACGGCAGGGAATATGTGAAGCAGGAAGACCTCCAGGAGGCGATTGAAGTGGTCATCGCCGGTCAGCAGAAGAAGGACAGGATCATGTCTCCGAAGGAGAAGAGGATCGTTGCCTTCCATGAGATCGGGCATGCCCTGGTTGCAACCATGCAGAAGAACGCGGATCCGGTCCTGAAGATCACAATCATCCCGAGGACCATGGGTTCTCTTGGATATACCATGCAGGTTCCGGAAGACGACAAGTATCTTATGAGCAAGGAAGAGATGCTCAGCGAGATCACCATCCTCTTCGGAGGAAGAGCCGCCGAGGAAGTGGAGTTCAAGTCCATCACTTCCGGCGCTTCCAATGACATTGAGAGGGCGACGAATCTCGCCAGAAGGATGATCACCCTTTACGGGATGAGCGAAGCCTTCGACATGATGGCTTCAGAATCTGTGAGGAGCCAATATCTTGACGGAAGGACCGTCATGAACGTCAGCGACGCTACAGCAGCAAAGATCGATGAGGAGACGCTTAAGATCATCAAGGAATGCCATAAGAAAGCGGTCATGATCCTTGAGGAAAACAAGGAACTCATGACAAGTCTCGCTGAGGTGCTCCTGGAGAAGGAGACGATTACCGGCCATGAATTCATGGCAGTGGTAAGAGAATCCAAGGGACCTGATTTCGCTCTCTCAAAGGATGAAATCAAGGGACGTGAAGAACAGAAGAAGGCAGACGAATTGGAAGCCTTAAGGGCGACTGAAACAGATGATGAGGATACAAAGATCCCATCGGAGCCGAAGCCTGAGTCCGTCCCCTTCATTGAAACGAAGGACGAATCGGGAGATAAAGAAAAAACCGCTGAGGATCTCGGTGAGACAAAGAGGACCGATGACGCTCAGACGGACAATAAGACAGAAGAGTAGGAAACAGGTTATACACATGACTGCCAGATAGCCGTGATCCATCGGATTGCGGCTATCCTTTCGGAGGAAAGATGAAAGAATTTAATTTAGACCTCGCTCCCAAGGAGCTGGAAAAAGAGAAGGATTATCTCGAGAAGGTCAAGAACCTAATCGCAGATGAGATCCTGAGAAACACGGAAAAGAAGAAAGCCGTCTATAACGGCATCATCGAGTACAGGAGAAACCAGCTGGATGACTATAAGCCGGATGAGGACCACCAGATCGATTTTTTCGACCATGCACGTTATGTTCAGGAAGAATCGTTCAAGTCTGTAGAGAAGAGACTGACTGAACTCACTGACCTCCATGGGACCCCCTACTTCGGGAAGGTGGGTTTCAGCGAGGACGGTCAGGAGGAAGAGGAAATCTATATCGGCAAGTACGGCCTGGTGAACGAGAAGGAATACGAACCGCTTGTCATTGACTGGCGTGCACCGATCGCCTCTCTTTTTTACAAGGGTTCCGTGGGAAGAGATTCCTACCAGGCACCAGTTGGAAAAATCAATGTGAGCATCAACCTGAGAAGGCAGTTCCTGATCAAGGACTCCACCCTTAAGGGGGTATTTGATACCGAGACGGACGTGAGGGATGAGATCCTGATGGAAGTCCTTTCCTCCAATGCGGGAAAGAAGCTGAAGGACATCATCATGACGATCCAGGAAGAGCAGGACAAGATCATCAGAGAGAAGAGAGAAGGGGTTGTCGTCGTCAACGGGGTCGCAGGAAGCGGAAAGACGACCATTGCACTTCATCGGACAGCGTACCTCCTCTACAACTTCAGGAAGCTTCTGGAGGATAAGGTGATGATTCTCGGACCGAACAACATGTTCATGGACTATATCTCCCAGGTCCTCCCTTCCCTCGGCGAGGGTGGTGTCCACAGCGATACGTTCAAAGACCTGGCCCTCTATCTCCTCGACTATCATGGGAACATGTTCATGGGAGAGGATTATACTGAGGCCCTTCTCGGCGGAGACCTCGAATTGGTGGAAGATGCCAGAATGAAAAGGGATCCTCACTTCAAGGAAATCCTGGATGAGAAGATTCTGGAGACGGAGAAGAACTATTTTGTCATGAGGGATATTGTATTCCTCGACAAGCAACTCCTGAATAAGGAGGAAATGGAACGAATCTTACTTGTTGATTTCAAGCACATGCCATTCTTTAAGCGGGCAGATCGTCTCAAAAAGATCATCATCAAGCGAATGAAGGAAGTCAGAGACGAGAAGCGCTTCAAGCTGGACAAGAAATACGCCCTGCTCCAGAAGAAGATGGATGCCGAGGAACAGGGGATGAATACAAGTGAAGTGGAAAACCTGCGAAGATCAGCCATTAGGGACCTCATGAGCAAGGTAGCCCTGATCAGAGAGGAATTCAGGGACCTGTCAGAGGGAAACTACCTCAGTGCATATAAAAGCATGAAGACCTTCGATTTCCTGACGGAAGCCGATATCGCCCCCATGCTTTATTTCAAGCATAAGCTCAATGGGCTGAAGCTTGATTTTCAGGTGAACCATATCGTCCTCGATGAGGCCCAGGAATATTCCCTCATCCATTTTCTGGTGCTGAAGGAAATTGCCGGATGTAATTCCTTTACCATCGTAGGGGACACGAATCAGATGATTCTTGAAGGGACCAGCCCCATGACCGACCTGTCCGATGTGTTTGGAAATGTCAGGTACTATAACCTGGCAAAGAGCTATCGGTCAACCTTTGAAATCATGGACTACGCCAACAAGTTCCTGAGTGGTGAGAAGATCGTCCCACTGGTCAGAAACGGCCGCAACGTGGAGGAGCATCTCGAAAAGACTGAAGAAGAGACCGTGGACATCATCGTTGGGAAGGTCAACGACTACAAAAGAAACGAGCTGGATTCCATCGGAATCCTCACGAAGGACATGAGTACCACGAAGGCGCTTTACGACCTCTTGAAGAAGAAGATCAACGTGAAGCTCATCGACTCGGAGGACGACCTTCTCAAGGGCGGGCTCTACATCATGCCCTCTTACTTCGCCAAGGGCCTGGAGTTCGATGGCGTCATCATGGTGGAGAAGAAGGAGGAGGAAGAGGCGAACAGCCAGGACCTCATCAGCTACATCATGGCGACCAGGGCATTGCATGACCTGACGAGGGTCACCTTTCAGGGAAAGCTCCAAGATCAGGAACTAAAGAACAACCATAAAAAATAGGCGGACAAACAGGAAATGAATTATCGTTGAAACTCCCTGACACACGATGTGTCAGGGGGTTTTAACTTCCAGTGTCCACCCGTGTAAAGGATCGGGCCCATAAAGCCTGTGCCTTCACTCTATTTGAGTAACTATATTTAAAATAATATAATGGACGTGAAGTAATATCCTTGAATCCTATATAAAGCATATCGTATAATTAAGGCAGATGATTTTGAAATAGAAAGGAGCGGTATGATGATACATTTGGGGACCAGGAAACTGGAGACAGACAGGCTGATCCTAAGAAGGTTTACCATGTCTGATGCGGAAGCGATGTTTAGAAATTGGGCAAGTGATCCTCTGGTGACGAAGTATCTGATGTGGTCTCCGCATAAGGACGTTTCTGTCTCCCGGGAAGTCCTGAAGGACTGGACAGGCCAGTATGAAGAGAATTCATTTTACCAGTGGGCGATTGTGAAGAAGTCAGAGGGTCCTCTTCCGATTGGAAGCATCAGTGTTGTCCGGCAGGATGAACGCATCGCAATGGTCCACGTCGGTTACTGCATCGGGAAAGACTGGTGGCATCAGGGCATTACTACTGAAGCCTTTGCCGAAGTGATCCGTTTCTTCTTCGAGGAAGTCAAAGTGAATCGGATAGAGTCGAGACACGACCCAAGGAACGTGAATTCGGGAAAGGTGATGGAAAAGTGCAAACTGGTGTATGAAGGCACCATGAGACAGGCAGATTGGAACAACCAGGGGATATGCGATTGTTCGATGTATGGGCTTCTGGCAAAAGACTATGGGGCATAGAGAGAGCCTCACCGAATCAAATGCGGGATGTAGCGGCGATTTTACCCTAAGGGAGGGAAATATGAAGATCAGGTTTTCCGTTTTACTTGCCCTTTTATTTGTGATGACAGCTTCGGGATGCAGCAGCAAAGAGGTTCGGATCACGAATATCTCTGCAGACAATGTCCATGTCGGATATGCGGTCAGCAGTTATTTACTGATCAGCGAAGATGAAGACACGATTAAGGAATTGCGTGAAATGGTTATTCCTCTCATATTTCAGAAATCAGAGGAGAAAATTGATTTTCTATCAGCCTATGCCATCGTATTTAAAAATGGTGACGAGGTAACAGCGAGAATTCGAGTCGACAAATACGGCGTATTCGAACTCAATGATGAAGAAGGAACATACAAAGCCAATAATGGCTCAGTTGACTATAATCGGATAAGGGAAATCTTCGAGAAAAAACAGTAAACCATCCGAAGATTAAAGACCAAAAATGTGAGTAGAAATCCGTCAGGATCACTTTTCTCTTGTGCATAATATCAATGACATATTTTGACCGAACTCATGACCGCCTTAATGAAGAGAACCCCTGGAAAGGATACTGCAATCCGTTCCGGGGGTTCTTGTCGGGCTTATCGGTTTCTTTCGCCTCTTTCTAGAGGATGGTGACATCCAGGTCCACATCGATAAGGATTTGTGCGCTACTGAACCTTGTCCTGAGATTCTCTTCAATATTGTTCTTGATGGTCAGCCTTTCCTCCACTGTGGTCTTCTTGCTGTCCACCACGATTTCAAAGATGATGAGTTCATCTTCAGCCTGGCCTGTATAGCGGAAATCATGGACTGAGAGTACGTACTCTTCCCTAAGGGCAATCCGATTGACGTAAGATTTGGCCTCAAGGAACTTTCTGTCACTGTTGTTGATGGGATCCATATGAATAACAAGACTGATGCCCAAACTCTTACGGACGTCACGCTCAATCCTGTCAATGAGGTTATGACCGGTAACAAGGCTCAAGTCGTAGGGAACCTCAACATCAATCGTCGCCATGGTCTTGCTCGGTCCATAATTGTGGATCTGCAGGTCATGGACATCGTAGATGTTTTCATAGGAGAGGACGGTCCTCTTGATTTTGTCAGCCAGTTCCTTGTCCGGTTTCTCTCCCAAGAGAGGATTCATGGTATCCAAGGTTAGTTTGATGCCTGAATAGATGATATAGAGGGCGATGAGAACACCGATAAAGCCATCAAGAGGTAGTGGTGTGAACCTGCTTAGGATTAGTCCAAAGATAACAACGGAGGTCGTCAGGACATCGCTTTTGGCATCCTGAGATGACGCCAGAAGTGCACCTGAGTTGATCTTCTTTCCCAGTCCTTTGAACAGCAGATGGATGAATACCTTGACAGAAATGGACAGGATCAGAATGATGAGGGTCGGGGTGGTGATATTGATTGGTGTCGGATGCAATATCTTCTTCACAGAGGAAATGACAAACTGATAGCCTACGACAATCACAAGGACTGAAATGACAAGCCCAGTAAGGTATTCTATCCTACCATGACCATAGGGATGCTCCTTGTCCGCTTCTTTGGTGGATAGCTTGAACCCGATGATGGTAATCAACGAGGAAGCCGTATCAGACAGATTATTAAAGGCATCTGCAATAACCGAGATGCTGTTTGTCAGAATGCCCAGTCCACCCTTGACCAAAAAGAGGGTGAAATTGAGCAAAATCCCAAGTGTCCCAGAAATTTCCCCTATGCGCAACCTCTCATTTGGCAGCGTACTGTCCCTGTCCCCTGTAATCTTCTTGATGATAAAACTAATCAACTCAATCTCCCCATTCTTTAAACCACTATTTTTGACGAATTAGATTTTTATTATAGCATATTACATGATAAAATATACTTAAACTGAAGCAGGAGGAACATAATGAAAGATAAGAAATTAGCGCTCGACCTGATAGAATTTCTTCACGAAGCCTCTACAGCCTACAATGCGGTGGAAGTCATGCAAAAGGATCTGGAGTCGCTGGGGTATGTGGAACTAAAGGGTGAGGAGGACTGGCACCTGAAGACAGGGGACAAGGCCTTCTATACGAAGAACAGCTCATCTTTATTTGTGGTCCAAGTCGGAAAAGATCCCCTGACCAAGGGATTCAAGATCGCCGGAGCCCACACGGATTCGCCGACCTTCAGAGTCAAGCCTGACTGCGAAATCGTCCAGGATGGCTTCCTGAAGCTCAATGTGGAGACCTATGGCGGTCCCATCCTGGGCACATGGTTCGACAGGCCTCTTTCCCTGGCGGGAAGGGTGATGATGAAGGGGGAGAACATCCTGAATCCGAGGACACTCATCGTGGACTTCAAAAAGCCTCTCCTCTACATCCCCTCCCTGGCCATCCACATGAACCGCGATGTCAACAAAGGGGTCGAAATCGACAAGCAGAAGCATGTCCTTCCAATCATGGGCCTGGTAGATAAGGACTTTGAAAAGAAGGGCTTCCTGAAATCCCTCCTGGCCAAGGAGTTTTCCCTGGACAAAAACGATATCCTTGACTACGACCTCTTCGTCTATGAAGTCGAGAAGGGATCCCTTTGCGGGCTAGGCGACGAGTTCATTTCCTCCAAGAGGCAGGACAACCTGTCCATGGTCCACAGCATCCTCACCGCAGCAAAAAAGGCAGAGTCCTTCAGCGGGATAAACCTTTGCGCATTCTTCGACAATGAGGAGTGCGGAAGCACATCCAAGCAGGGGGCAGATTCTTCCCTGATGAGAGACCTCATGGAGAGGACCTATTATGCCATCGGGGGAGAAAGGGAAGGCTTCCTGAAAAACCTGGAATCTTCGTTCATGATTTCCTGTGACCTTGCACACAGCGTGCATCCGAACTATAGCGACATGTCTGACCCGACCTCCAGGCCGGTGATCAACCGGGGTCCCGTGATGAAGATTTCAGCCAATCAGAGGTATACCTCTGATGCGGATTCCATCAGTGTGTTCATGGAGCTCTGCAACAAGGCAGACGTCCCCTACCAGTATTTCGTCAACAGAAGTGACCTGGCAGGAGGCTCGACCATCGGACCCATAGGCTCCTCCCATGTGCCTGTCCGAAGCATCGACATCGGAAATGCCATCCTTGGCATGCATTCCGTAAGGGAACTGGGCGGAGTCAAGGACCATTATTATTTGTCCAAAGCCCTTGAGATATACTTCAATCTCGAATAATATGGGAATGTATCATTTTTGTAATTATTCCTATGGCAGAATATTGTAAGATGGACAAATGATAAAGAGTAGGGAGTGAGACAGTTGATAAAAACAAGCAAGTTCGCCATTGTCTTTTTAGTCGCAGCCCTTGCCGGTACTTTCATGACAGGATGTGACTACCTGGGGATTACCCCCGACATCAGCGAATATGTGGAGACCACGCAGGAAACCATACCGGACAATGAAAGCCTCAAAGCCTATGTGGAAGAACTCAAGCCTTTGTTTGGTGAATATTACAAGGATGGAAAGACACTAAGCAAGCTGGAAGTGAAGGGAAACGCGATCAATGTGGAAATCGATCTCGGAAGCAGTACGGAACCCTATGGCTCTTTTCAGGAACTCATGGTCTATGAGACCACGAGAGTCTCCCACAGCATCTACAACTACAGGAAATCCTACGAAGCTATCAACGACATCTACAGGATCAACATCAGTTTTGTTGGCCAAAAAGTGGTCACACTTTATGGGAAACAGGTTTCGGATATGAATGGAATGAAGGAATTTGATTCAAAGACCATTTTGGATGCTCTGAGAAGATAGCACAATCTTATGATGATATGATGCCAGGGAAGGAACCCTCAGCCTGAACAGGCTGGGGGTTTCTTCCCTGAAAATTGTTTTCACCTATCTTCCGTGGCTTTTCCCTTGAAGGGCCTGGTCAGAGGAAAAGAAGAGAAGGCATGGATCTTCCGCAACGGAATCCATGCCTTCTCTTCTATATGGGTTTGTGATGGGTCGCACTTTTATCAGAGGTCAGTCCTACCTAATCCACCTTGCCGACATCGGTCAGGGAAAGGGTCTTGTTATGGTTCAGGACCCACTGGATTCCCCATTCGTTCTGGAAGAGGAGGATGTTCCTGTCCCGATAGTCCTTCACAAGCTTGGTGTCGGAGGTGATATCGAGATTGTCCAGGTCCACATCTTCCGTTTCTATCCATCGGGCATAGCGGAAGGGAAGGCCGTCAATCTTGATCTCGACCCCGTACTCGTTCTTCAGTCGGAATTCGAGGACCTCCATCTGCAGCGTACCGACAACCCCCACGATGATCTCTTCCATCCCGATGTGGAGTTCCCTGTAAACCTGGATGGCTCCTTCCTGGGCAATCTGGGTGATGCCTTTGACAAACTGCTTCCTCTTGATCGTATCCAGGGGTTTGACCCGGGAAAAATGTTCCGGGGCGAATGTCGGGATTCCTTCAAACCTGAACTTCTTGTTCAGGGAGGTCAGGGTGTCGCCGATGGCGTAGATCCCCGGGTCGAAGACGCCGATGATATCTCCCGCATAGGCTTCCTCCACGACTTCCCGTTCCTGGGCCAGGAACTGCTGGGGCTGGGAAAGCTTGATCTTGTTGTTTCCCTGATAATGGAAAACCTCCATGCCTTTCTTGAACTTGCCGGAGCAGATCCTGATGAAGGCAATCCTGTCCCGATGCTGGGGATTCATGTTCGCCTGGATCTTGAAGACAAAAGCGGAGAAGTCCTCACTGAAGACTTCAATCTCTTCTCCCTCCGCGGTCTGGCGTGGGAGTGGAGGAGAAGTGAGTTCGAGGAAGGATTTCAGGAAAGGCTCGACTCCGAAATTTGTCAGGGCTGACGCGAAGAATACCGGGCTCAGCTTTCCTTCTTGGACCTCCTTCACATCAAACTCGTCTCCTGCGACATCGAGAAGTTCGATGTCCTCCATGAGCTTGTGGTGGAGGGACTCCCCGATGAGGTCTTTGAAGACCTGGTCTTCCACGGTACCTTTGACGGAACTGATAACGGACTGGCCGTGCTTCTTGCCTGAAGTGAATACCTGGATGCTGCTGGTCTCACGTTCATAGACACCCTTGAAATCATGGCCGGAACCAATGGGCCAGTTCATGGGATAGGTCTTGATGCCCAGTTCGTTCTGGATCTCATCCATCAGTTCGAAGGGATCTCTGGCTTCACGGTCCATCTTGTTGATGATGGTGAAGATGGGGATGTTCCTGAGGGAACAGACATTGAAGAGTTTCCTCGTCTGTTCCTCCACACCCTTTGCCGCATCAACGACCATAACCGCAGAATCCGCAGCCATGAGGGTCCGATAGGTATCTTCAGAGAAGTCCTGATGCCCTGGGGTATCCAGGATGTTGATGCAGTACCCGTCGTAGTTGAACTGCATGACGGACGAGGTGACAGAGATTCCCCTCTGCTTCTCAATCTCCATCCAGTCGGAGACGGCGTATTTGGCGGATTTTCTTGATTTTACGGAACCTGCGAGCCTTATGGCTCCTCCATAAAGGAGCAGCTTTTCTGTCAATGTCGTCTTACCGGCATCGGGATGGGAAATGATCGCAAAAGTTCGTCTTCTTTCTATTTCTTTCTTTAAATCTTCCACTTGAAACCTCCATTTTTCTTGTATGAGTTGCCAGCATCCTAAACAGGTGACGGCTTGGAATCTCACGGGTTTGTCTCTATCCATCAATCTGGATTCCGTCATAGATCCCTTCCTCTGGCAATAAAGTTAAGTCCGAGGCCTGGCGGGATTCTTTGATATCCATTAGGCCAATTATATATTATAATGTAAATCAGTTCATTATACTATAAGTTTTTGTGGCTGAATGGGGATTCCCCAAAATTCTTAATAGAATATTAATTAATAGATAACCATTTGATATACGAAAGAAGCTATAATGGATACATTACACATGGAGGAAACAAATGATAAAACTGGTTGCCATAGATTTGGATGGGACGCTCCTAAGCACAGGCCTTTCCATCAGTGAGACAAACAAGAAGGCCATAAGTCGGGCCAGAGAAAAAGGGACAAAGGTCGTCCTTTGCAGCGGAAGAACAATACATAACCTCTTGGAATATGCAGAAGAGCTTGAGATCGATGGAGATGACGATTATGTTGTAGGCTACAACGGAGCCGGAGCTCTGAAAATAAAGGGGAAGGAGTTCATCTACCAGAACTGCCTGACGGGAAAAGAAGCCAAGGGGATATCCGAGATATGTGACCGTGTAGATGCGAATTATACGATCCATACCTTCTATGAGTCCATGACCCCCAGGGCGAACCTTTACTCGACGCACGAGTCCGGATTGAACAATGTGCCTCTCTACATCAAGCATCCCAGGGAACTGGGCGACGAGGATGTCGTGACGAAGGTTTTGGTCCTCGATGAAGAGAAGGTCCTGGATACCTACGCAAAGGTCATCACAGAGGAGCTGCAGGACAAGTACAATGTTGTCAGAACCATGCCCTTTTACCTCGAAATCATGCGTAAGAATGTCAGCAAGTTCTCGGGCATCATGGCCGTCGCAGAGGTATTCGGATTTGACAGGTCCGAAATTCTGGCTATCGGAGACGCACCAAATGACCGGGAAATCATCGAGAATGCAGGAATCGGGATAGCCATGGGCAATGCCCAGGACTCTTTGAAAGAACTGGCTAACTTCGTGACAGACACCAATGACAATGACGGCGTTGCATATGCATTAAACAAATTCCTTGCACTAAGCATGGAGGAATTTCAATAGGAGTGAAGAATATGGTAAAAAAAGGATACATAAGACTCTTGTTTTCTTTTATCCTGATTATCCTTCTCCTGCCAGGCGTTCAGGCAAGGGCATCCAACAGATATCTTGAAGCCAGCAAGTTCGACCTTACAGTGGATATCAAGGATAACGGAGATGCCAGAGTCGTAGAGTATATCACCTTTAGGTTCGATGGCTCCTTCAATGGGGTACTAAGGGATATTGCTTATGACAGGACAAGCGGCATAGAGGATATCCAGGTGCAACTGAAAGAGAACGGCAGCCTGACAGAGTTCACCGAAGGGTATTCAGGTTCAAGCGGGACCTATGAACTCGAGGATACGGGGTCACTGGCCAAGCTGAAGATCTATGAAGAATCAAGTGACGAGGAGAAGACGATTGTCGTTTCCTATACCTTGAAGAACGTTGCAGAAAAATACAATGACATCGGAATCCTGAACAGAAAAATCATTGACACTGGTTGGGATATCACCTTGAACAATATCAATATTACCATTACGATTCCCGAAGGGGCGACGAAAGACAAGCTCAAGGTCTTTGCCCATGGACCCCTGACCGGAACAAGTACCATCGTGGACAACAGGACCTTCGACTTCACGGTCCCCAGCGTCAATGGACAGTTTGTGGAGACGCTCGTCATCTTCCCACCAGAACTCCTGCCCAATTCGACGAATGTCTTTGCCAAAGACCAGCTTCCTACGATCCTTGAAAATGAGGGGAAACTGGCTGACATCGCCAACAAAGAGAGGGAAGAAGCCCAAAAGGAAATCGAGGCCGAGAGGAAGAGGAAGGAACTTGGACGAAACCTCCTGCCTGTTTTCCTCGGAGGTATCGCTGCAGCAGTTGGGTCTATCATCTTCATGGCAAGGAAATACACCAGGGGACTTCTCCCCGAATTCGAAGGGGACTACTACAGGGAACTCCCGGAGGACTATAGTCCGGCGGTCATGTCCTATCTCCTGTCCAAAGGGAAGACCAAGGACGATGACATCATGGCGACCCTTATGGACCTGGCCAGAAAGAAAGTCATCACGCTCTCCCCCACAGAGGTGGAAACAGGAAAGATCTTCAAGAAGACGGAAGAGACCTTCAAGATCACCTGGCTTGATGCAGGAAAGACCAGTTCGCTCCTCCCCCATGAAAAATTCCTTGCGGAATGGTTCATCAATGATATTGGAGGGGGGACGGGACTCGTCCTTGAGGACCTGGAAGAAATCGTGAAGACGAAGAAAGCCGCGCTGCAATTCCAAAGCGACTACAGCTACTTCAAGGCTCTGGTCAAGGAAACGGCCGAGGCGAAAAAGTTCTTTACAGCGAACGTCATCAAGGGCGCAGGGATATTCGTGCTTCTAGGATTTGGATTTATCGTAGCAGGCATCATCGGTTCATTCGTCCTTGGCTCTTTTGTGGCTTTTGCCCTGATTATCTTGGGCGGCGTGATGCTCATCCTTCTCCTCGTTGTGAATTTCATCAGGATGCTGACGAGGTATGGTACGGAACATACGGCCATGTGGAATGCCTTCAAGAGATTCCTGCTTGATTTCTCGAACCTCAAGGATGCGGAAATCCCGTCCCTCGTGATCTGGGAACATTATCTGGTCTATGCGACCTCCCTTGGCGTTGCCAAGGAAGTCATCGACCAGCTGCCCAAGGTCTTCACCGAAGCGGAGCTGGGCAATCCTGATTTGACCTATATGGGCGGGTACAGGAACTTTAGCAGCCTCTACTTCATGAACAATGCTTTTGGTAATACCATGACGAAGGTCAGTTCAGCCGTGAGTTCAGCCCAAATCGCCAATTCAACGAAGTCATCCGGTGGCGGATTCGGAGGAGGATTCTCCGGAGGAAGCTCCGGCGGCGGAGGCGGAGGCGGAGGCGGTGGTGGCTTCTAGAAGCTCCATTTGAAGATTGCACTATGATATGAAATCAGGCACAAAATCAAGAATTTCATTCTGACCAATCATGTAAAAGAAAAAAATAATATACGGAAAGGAAGATGAATATGGAAACTGGAACAATTATCCTAATAGTAATCGTAGCAATCGTTGTATTACTGCTGATATACGGAGTATCCGTCTACAACAGCCTTGTCACCCTCAAGAACAGAGTGAAGAACGGTTGGGCGCAGATTGAAGTGCAGCTGAAGAACCGGGCCGACCTCATTCCTAATCTGGTAGAGACCGTCAAGGGTTATGCCATCCATGAGAAGGAAGTATTCGAAAATGTCACGAAGGCCAGAAGCCAGGTGCTTAATGCCAAGGGCGTGGATGAAACCATGAAGGCTGATGCCGCAATGAATTCAGCTTTAGGAAGACTTCTTGTCACTGTGGAAGCTTATCCGGAACTAAAAGCCAACCAGAACTTCCTGTCCCTTCAGGCTGAACTGAAGGATGCCGAGGAAAAGATCAGGTATTCCAGGCAGTTCTACAATGACACTGCAATGAAGTACAACACCAATATCGCCTTATTCCCAAAGAATATCTTTGCAGGTCTCTTTGGATTCGGCGCGGAACCTCTCTTTGAAGCCTCAGAGGCTGACAGGGTCGTACCAAAGGTACAGTTCTAGTCACTAATCAAATTTTCTTTATTTGAAATGAAAGTAATGCACCGTGCGGCTTCGGCAACTCGGTGCATTTTCTTTTTTATTTTGTTCCTTCCTCTCTGGGAGAGTGCCTGCAGGTGAATCAACGCGAGTTCTCAACCGTTCGAAGTACCCATCATGCCGGAATTTCGACCATCCCCGCCTAGAAGGCAGCAACGGCCTTTTAGGGACTTTAATTGTTAACATTATATAATTGAAGAAGAGTATTGACAGAATTTGACGCTTGGCATAATATTATAATATATACATGGATTGTTACTGGTAAACAGGCAAGACCAAGATGCATGCAACATAGTTGTTTGTTTCTTTGGTTTTTTTTTGTTACACGCTTTGACCACGATTTCTGGATATCAGGACAGACATGGATAGCTCTTATTATTATTATTATATTATTAGGGAGGAGAAATTATCATGATGAAGTATCTACAAAAACTAGGCAGATCACTGATGTTACCTGTCGCAGTACTTCCTGTAGCATCCATACTTATGGGTATCGGATATTGGATTGACCCGGCTGGCTGGGGTGGTGGAAGTCCTGTTGCCGCATTCCTGATCAGTGCTGGTGCCGCTATCATCGAAAACATGTCAGTCCTGTTCGCAGTCGGTGTCGCCCTGGGTATGTCCAAGGACAAGGACGGATCAGCAGCCCTTAGTGGACTTGTTGCCTTCCTTGTCATCACCAAGCTTCTTTCCTCAGCAACGGTCGCTCAGCTGACCTCTGTTGCTCCTGAAGAAGTTAATCTTGCTTTTAGCAAGATTGCCAACCAATTTGTCGGAATCATCTCAGGTCTTGTTGCTGCAGGAATGTACAACAGGTTCTCGAAAGTTCAGCTGACACCAGCCCTCTCGTTCTTCAGTGGAAAGAGACTGGTTCCAATCATGACATCCCTTGTTATGATTCTCGTATCAGCAGTGCTGTTCTTCATTTGGCCGATAGTTTATTCAGGCCTTGTAACATTCGGTACCACCATTTCATCCATGGGCCCAGTCGGCGCTGGTATCTATGGATTCTTCAACAGACTGCTCATCCCAATGGGACTGCACCATGCACTGAACTCGGTATTCTGGTTTGATGCCATAGGTATCAATGATATCGGCAAGTTCTGGGCAAGCACAGGTACACCTGGCGTTACAGGAATGTACCAGGCTGGATTCTTCCCGATCATGATGTTCGGTCTTCCAGCAGCAGCCCTTGCAATGTACCATACCGCCAAGGACAACAAGAGGAAGGTTGCTGCAGGACTGCTCATGGCAGCTGCATTCTCATCTTTCTTTACAGGCGTAACAGAGCCAATGGAATTCGCGTTCGTCTTCCTTGCTCCTGGCCTATATCTTGTCCATGCTATTCTGACCGGTATTTCAGTATTCCTGGCAGCACAGTTCCAATGGATTGCAGGATTCGGATTCAGCGCAGGACTAATCGACTATATCCTTAGCTTAAGAATGCCTCTGGCTGTCAATATCCTCATGCTTCTCCCACTCGGACTCGTTATGGCAGTCATCTATTACTTCCTGTTCAGGTTCCTTATTGTCAAGTTTGACCTGAAGACACCTGGCAGAGAAGATGACGAAATCGGAGAAGGCCAAGGCGTCGTTCTTGATAAAGGTACCAACTTCGCAGTACTTGCAGCATCCATCCTTGATGGACTTGGCGGAAAAGCAAATGTTGATTCCCTTGACTACTGCGTAACAAGGCTCAGAGTCGAAGTCAAGGACAACCTCCTCGTCAATGAAACCCAGATCAAGAAAGCCGGCGTTGCAGGAATCATCAGACCTTCAAAAACAAATGTACAGGTAGTCATAGGACCCCAGGTACAGTTTGTACACGATGAACTGAAGAAGCTTCTGTAACCCACTTCCACATAACTACCGAAGAAAAGATAATACAGGACAGCAGCATTTGCAGCTGTCCTGTATTTTTTTTCGGTCAGTGATTTCGCTTGGCATCATCCCCCGTGTGTCATTCGTCTTCTTAATTAAGGGTGCTGAAGACTTTTGCTTTATCTTCGCCCATTTTCAATCTATAATGAAGATAACTAATGTTGCAGTGGAGGGATTATGGAAATCATCAAGGTCTTTAATAATAATATTGTTGCAACCATATCCGAAACTGGAGAAGAGATGATCCTGACAGGTTCGGGGCTGGGCTTCCAAAAAAAAGTGGGGGACGCTGTTGAAGTGTCCAGAATCGAAAAGGTCTATGAGGTCATGGATGACAGCAGAGACAGGTTCTACAGGCTTCTGAAGGACACACCTGTTGAACTGGTAGAGGCTGCGCAGAAGATCAGGGATAAGGCGAAAAAAGAGCTGAACATCAACCTGACCATCAAAGGCCTTATCGGACTCATTGACCATATCACCTACGCTGTAGAGAGAAAGAAAAACAATATAGAAATCCCCAACCTGATGCAAGATGAGATCAAGAACCTCTATCAGGACGAGTTCAAGCTCGGACTCGAAGGCGTGGGCATCATCGAGGAAGCGACGGGAGTGAGATTGTCGGAGCATGAGGCGGGTTATATCACGATGCATATCGTCAATGCTTCCCTTGGAGACAACAAGGAGAGCATCTCGAAGATCTTCCTCTTTACCAAAGGAATCACGAGCATCATCGAAGAGGTCTTTGATATCAACTTTGACGATGATGAGATCTCCCTGGCAAGACTCAATTCCCATCTGAAGTTCCTGGCAAAGAGAATCATACAGAAACAGGAGGACACCAAGGATCATGTGGAGGATTTCTACGACATGTTCATTAAGAAAGACAAGAGGTTCAAATCGGTTCTGAAGAAGATCACACCTTTTGTCAGGAAGAGCTTCGACCATGAGCTCAGCCGGCAGGAATGTGTGTACCTTATGGTGCACATCAACAAGGTGATCAATTAGCATGTTTATTTATATAATGAGACTCAAGAACCGGTTCCTCATCACCAGCCAGAGGCTGGGCAAATCCCTCATGCTTCCGGTTTCAGTGCTTCCTGCAGCAGCAATCCTCATGGGGATCGGTTACTGGATGGACCCTGAAGGCTTTGGCAGCAAGACCCTTATAACACAAATCCTGGTCGCGGTAGGAATGGCGATACTTAAAAATATCCCCATTCTTTTTTCAGTGGGCGTCGCTTTGGGCATGGCCAAGGAAAGGGATGGTTCTGCTGCTATGGCAGGGCTGCTTTCCTATCTGATCATCGTCAGGATGCTCTCGCCGGAATCTGTGGCCATGTACAACGGCATCTCATTAAGTGAGGTGGAACCGGCTTTCTACAATATCGAGAACCAGTTTACAGGAATCATTTCCGGACTTGTGTCCGCCAGGATGTACAACAGGTTTTCCGATATCAAGCTGCCGGAAGGAATCAGTTTTTTCGGCGGAAAGCGTTTCGTCCCTATCATCAGTTCCCTGGCCATGGTCGCGGTCAGCGGCATTCTCTATTACCTGTGGCCATTGCTCTACAACATGCTCGTTGACGTAGGGACTAAAATCAGTGCCATGGGAGCCCTGGGTGCAGGAATATACGGATTCCTCAACCGCCTCCTTATCCCACTTGGTCTCCATCACCCGCTGAACTCCGTCTTTTGGTTCGATGTCATCGGCATCAACGATGTGGGCAACTTCTGGGGTTCCAAGGGAACCTACGGAGTGACAGGCATGTACCTGGCAGGGTATTTTCCCATCATGATGTTCGGCCTCCCTGGAGCGGCCATAGCCATGTCAAGGGCCGCCCATCCGGGAAACAAGAAGAAGACCAGGTCACTGATGATGACTTCCGCCTTCGCTTCGTTTTTCACGGGAATCACGGAACCCCTGGAATTCTCTTTCATGTTTGCAGCACCAAACCTCTACTTCCTTCATGCGGTGTTTACGGGCATCTCCCTTTATCTTGCAGCGAGGTTCAAGTGGATTGCAGGATTTGCCTTTAGCGCAGGGCTGACGGATTTTCTTCTCAGCCTCAGGATGCCCATGTCCAAGGATATGTACATGCTTCTAATTGTTGGGGTCGGCTTCTTTTTTCTCTATTTCTTCTCCTTTACCTACTTTATAAAAAAGTACGGAATCCTTACTCCGGGAAGAGAGAAAAGAAAGACGAGCCAGCTTGATATCGAGGGCAGTCTCTACACGAATAACTACAAAAAACTTTCGAAGAGCCTCCTAAAAGCCTGTGGGGGTAAGGAGAACATCCTTTCCCTGGACGCCTGTATTACAAGGCTCAGGCTTGAGGTCAGGGACTCCAAAAGCGTCAATGTGAAGACCATCAAGGCCATCGGAGCTGCTGAAGTGCTCAGGCATGACAACAGTGTCCAGATTATCATCGGACCCCAGGTTGCGTATATCCTGGATGAAATGAAGATTCTCACCGAAACCTAGAGGAACATCAACTTTCAACGACAAAGCACCATGGAGCATATCTGATGATACGTTCCATGGTGCTTTGTCGTTTATGCGCAAATGAGATCAGAGTCATGTCCCTTCAGCCTAATCTGTTCAGAGGGACAAGTCCAATCTTCTTTTGCATCTTTCTCAGGGTTCTGGTGGCCATGGCGTTTGCCTTTATGGCACCAGCCCCATAGATTTCTTCCAATTTGTCCTTGTGGGTCAGGAGGTCGTTGGCTTTTTTCTGGATGGGTTCAAGCTCCGTGACAATGGTCTGTGCCACATACTCCTTGAATTCCTTGTAGCCTTTGCCCTTGAACAACAGAACAACATCTTCAGGCCTCAGGCCGCTGATGGCGCAGACGATGTTGATGAGGTTTTTTACCCCAGGCTGGTCGTCAGTGTAGTTCACGATGCCGATAGAATCCGTAACGGCTTTGGAGATTTTTCTTTGGATGACTGCTGGGGGGTCAAGCACGAGGATGTAGGAATTTTCATTGTCATCGGACTTGGACATCTTGCTTAAGGGGTCCTGAAGGTCCATGATCTTTGCGGCATTCTTTGAGACAGCAGCTTCAGGCAGGGTGAACGTGTTGGAATAGCTCGCGTTGAATCTCTGTGCGATGTCCCTGGCCAGTTCCACATGCTGCTTCTGGTCGATCCCCACGGGAACAAAGTCCGTATTGTACAAAAGGATGTCTGCGGCCATGAGTACAGGATAGTTGAAGAGTCCTGCGGATATGGAGGAGTTCTCCTTCAGTTTGGAGGTCTTATCCTTATACTGAGTCATCCTTGAGAGCTCTCCCATATTGGAGTTGCAGGTTAGAAGCCATGAGGCTTCGGAATGTGCAGGAACATGGGATTGCACAAAGAGGCAGCTCTTTTCGTAATCGAGCCCTGAGGCGATATAGATGGCCAGAATTTCCAGGACTCTTCTTCGGAGATCCTTGGGTTCCTGCCTTACGGTGATGGCGTGAAGGTCTGCGATGCAGTAATAGCATTCGTATTCGTCTTGAAACCCTATCCAGTTCTTGATTGCACCGAGATAATTCCCCAGGGTGATCTCACCTGAGGGTTTGATAGCGCTAAAAACGATCTTCTTCTTTTCTTCCAAAAGTCTTACCTCCAATTAACGTAAATTGCTATCTTTGATTATATCACAGGCAGGCCTTAGGGATAATCCCATTGAAGAATATCGCAAAAGGTCACGGGCGGGGAAAGCTTCACCAAATTGAAAAAAGGTAGTTACAATGTAACTACCTTTTGGAAATTATCTTCTTGAGCTGGTTTTCTCGTTCTTCTTTTTTCTTCTGCAGTCGGGGCATCTTACAGGTTCGTTCTCAAATCCTTTTTCCTTGTAGAATTCCTGTTCACCAACAGTGAATATGAATTCTTCTCCGCAATCTCTACAGATGATTTTCTTGTCTTCCATTTTTTTCCTCCTTAGCTACAGATATTTTTTAGAACTTACTGAGGCTAAGGGCCTGAAAATTCTTAATCAATCTGTTTCTAATTTTTTATTATTACCTTTCGGCATAATTATTATAGCAGATTAAGAGGGCAAAAGATATGGGTTTCATAAAAAATTGTAGATTTAATTCTGATTATGAGTTTCTTAAGAAATGTGTAGGATAATGTGGTCTAAAGAAAATTATATGGTTAAATAATTATAAATTAAGCTGGAAAACACGGTTTAAGGTTTGACTAAATTTTCGGATAATAATATAATTAAACATAAGGAAAAGGGTTTCAACTCAAATATTAAAAGGGAGTGATTGACATGATACAGGTTATTTATGGCAAGAGAGGATCAGGTAAAAGCAAGAAGATGGTTTTCCTTGCCAATGAAAAAGTGAAAACAACCAATGGCAATGTTGTTTTTGTTGACGATGACTCACGAGCAATTCACGAGCTGGACAGAGAGATCAGATTTATTGATGCTAAAGAATACGGACTGATGGACTATCGGTCAATTTACGGATTCTTATGCGGAATCGTAGCAACGAATTACGATATCACCACGATATTTGTGGATGGGCTTTTAAATGCCATGGACAAGAAAAGTGAAAGCTCAGAAAAGATTTTTGAGAAACTTCAAGAATTCTCCGAAACGAATAAGATCGACCTTTATATTGCCATGCACGATGAAGGTGAATTGGCAGTAACTGAATTAGAAAAATATAAGGTTCTAAGTTAACCTTTTTGAAAAGCTCCCATGGGAGCTTTTCCTGTTGGATGACGGATAAGGGTATTGTATTTGAAATTACTCACCTTGGAAGGACCTTCATGGTCCTTTCTTTATTGGAGGAGATCACTATGATATGGATTTGGAGAAGAAAAGAGCTGTATGCGGGGGTTTCCTTGGAGAAGTTCAATGAAATCCGAAAAATTCTGATTTCTAATAATATCCTCTATGTGCACAAGGTGGAGAACGTGAAAAAATCGTTCAGACACAGGAAAACCGATTCCGGAGAGCATCAGGATTATTCGAGGATGTACTATCTCTATATCGACAAGAAGGACTTTGAGAAGACGAAAAGACTTCTTCGCTGATCTGCGGATAAAAGTCCTCGGCGATATTCCATTTCACAAATCCCTAAGTATTAGGTATACTTAAACATAGTTAAAAATGTCAGGAGTTGTAAATATGAGTGTATTTGATGAGTTGATGAGAAGAGGGTATATCAAGCAGATAACCCATGAGGAAGAAATCAAGAAAGCCCTGGAGACAGAGAAGGTCACGTTCTACATCGGGTTCGACCCTACTGCAGACAGCCTCCATGTGGGCCATTTCATTGCCATGATGTTCATGGCGCACATGCAAAGGGCAGGCCACAAACCCATAGCGCTCGTCGGCGGCGGAACGGCAATGATCGGCGACCCTTCAGGAAAGACAGACATGAGGACCATGCTGTCAAAGGAAGATATCGCAAAGAATATCGTCGGAATCAAGAAGCAGATGGAGAAGTTCATCGATTTCTCCGATAATAAGGCCCTGCTCCTAAACAATGCCGACTGGCTCCTTCACTTGAACTATGTGGATTTCCTGAGGGATATCGGGGTCCACTTCTCCGTCAACAACATGCTGCGGGCGGAAAGCATCAAGGCGCGAATGGAAAAGGGGCTGTCTTTTTTGGAATTCAACTACATGCTCATGCAGGGCTATGATTTCCTGTATCTGAACCAGAACCATGGCTGTATCATGCAGCTGGGAGGGGACGACCAGTGGTCCAACATGCTCGCAGGGATCGACCTGGTCCGAAGAAAGGAAAAGAAGACAGCCTTTGCCATGACCTGCACCCTTCTCACAAACTCAGAAGGACAGAAGATGGGGAAGACGGTCAACGGAGCCCTTTGGCTGAATGCTGAAAAGACGCCGGTATACGACTTCTACCAGTACTGGAGAAACGTCGATGACAAGGACGTCGTGAAGTGTCTCAAGCTACTGACCTTCGTCGATATCGACGAGATAGAGAAGATCAACAGCATGGAAGGCTCTGAGCTCAACAAGGCGAAGAAGCTTCTTGCCTATGAAGTCACAAAGCTGGTCCATGGGCAGGAAAAGGCAGACAAGGCACATAGTGCCGCCGAAGCCCTCTTTGGTGCCGGAAGCGACCTGACGAATGTTCCGACCATTGAAATCAGGAAGGAAGATTTGGAAAAGCCGCTGCTGGAGATCCTTCTTGCGGGCGAGGTGTTCCCCTCAAAGTCCGAAGGCAGAAGAACCATTGAACAAGGTGGCGTGACCGTGAATGACGAAAAGATCACGGATATCTCGTATAAACTGAAGGAGGAGGATTTCAAGGAGAATTATCTGTTTGTCAAAAAAGGCAAGAAGAAAATCTACAGGATCCTCATGGCGGAATAATGGCACTATATTCAATTTCAGACCTTCACCTCTCCATCAGCGGGGACAAGCCCATGGATGTCTTTTCGGATGAATGGATAGACCATGACAAGAAGATCAGAAAGAATTGGCTTGAGATGGTCAGGGAGGAGGATACAATCCTCCTTGCCGGAGATCTTTCCTGGTCCATGACCATGGAGAACGCAAAGGAAGAGCTGGATTTCGTCGCGAGCCTTCCCGGCAGAAAGATCATCATCAAGGGAAACCACGATTATTGGTGGGGAAGCATCACAAAGATGAATGCCATGTATGACAATATGCAGTTCATCCAGAACAACTTCTTTGCCTATGAAGACTACGCCATCTGCGGAACCAGAGGGTGGATTATCCCTGGCAGCAGCCAGTACAAGGAAGAGGACGAGAAGATCTACAGGAGGGAAATCCTGAGGCTCAAGCTGTCCCTGGATACGGCAAGGAAGGCGGGGTACAGGAAATTCATCGTCATGATCCATTATCCGCCGGTCAACGAATCCTTCATGGATTCCGAATTCACGGACATCTTCGAGGAATACGGGGTGGAAAAGGTCATTTATGGTCACCTGCACGGAAAGGCCCTGATGAGGGTCATGACCGGATGGAGAAAGGGAGTGGAGTATATCCTGACCTCCTGCGACTACATCGACTTCAATCCGGTGAAAATTTTAGAGTAGCAAAATTACAGAGGTTCTCTTCAAGCGAAGGCGTCATTTTAGCTAAACGGCAAACTTTATCCCAGGTGAAACTGAAATAAAACCCCTATGAAGGGGACAGGTTTTTAGATATAATGGGATAGGTGACAGTGGGAGCAAGAAGTTGAGCACACACAGATAAAAATCAAGAGTATACAAGGAGGACAATATGTACGATAAGAATGATGTATTGGCAATCAATACCATAAGGGCACTATCCATAGACGCCGTAGAGAAGGCGAATTCGGGGCATCCGGGACTTCCCCTGGGAGCGGCTCCATTCTCCTATGTCCTATGGGCAAACAATATGATGCACAATCCAAAGAACCCTAAGTGGTTCAACCGGGACAGGTTCGTCCTTTCCGCAGGGCACGGCTCCGCCATGCTGTACAGCCTGCTTCACCTTTCCGGCTACGACCTTCCTCTTGACGAACTGAAGAATTTCAGACAGTGGGGATCCAAGACACCGGGACATCCGGAATACCACCAGACCGAAGGCGTCGAGGCTACAACCGGACCTCTGGGTCAGGGCATCGCCATGGCAGTGGGTATGGCCATGGCAGAAAGGCATCTGGCATCAAAGTTCAACAAGGACGGCCTTGATGTCGTCAACCACTTCACCTATGCCCTTTGTGGTGACGGAGACCTTATGGAAGGTGTTTCAGGAGAAGCGTCATCCCTTGCTGCACACCTCAAGCTGAACAAACTTATCCTCCTCTATGATTCAAATGACATTTCCCTGGATGGCGATTTGCACAAGTCCTTCTCCGAGAATGTCAAGGCGAGATATGAGGCTTATGGGTGGAATTATCTCAGGGTGGACGATGCCAACAACCTGGAGGCTGTCGACGAAGCCATCAAAGAAGCCAGGAAAGTAGGGGACCGACCGACGATGATTGAGATCAAATCCATCATTGGTATGGGATCACCTTTCTCCGGAACTTCCAAGGCCCATGGTGCGCCACTTGGTGCTGATGGGGTCAAGAAGACCAGAGAGTTTTTCCAGTATGGCTATGCTGCGTTTGAGGTTCCAGAAGTGGCTTACACCACCATGAGAAAGCACATCGAAGAGAATGGCGTCGCACAGAACAAGAAGTGGGATGAACTCTTTACTCTCTACAAGGAAAAGTTTCCAGAACTCTCAGAAGAGCTCGCACAAGCCATTGCGGGAAAACTTCCTGATGGCTGGGCTGATGACATGCCGAAATATGAAGCAGGGAAGGGCGTTGCCACAAGAAATGCCTCCGGAGAAGCCATCAACTTCTTTGCGAAGAAACTTCCGAGCCTGTTCGGCGGTTCAGCTGACCTTGCCGGTTCAAACAAGACAACCATAAACGGGGAAAGTGATTTCTCGGCGGACAACTACGGCGGACGGAACATCTGGTTCGGCGTCAGGGAATTTGCCATGGGTGCCATCATGAACGGAATTCACCTGCATGGCGGCCTCAAGATCTTCGGGGGCACATTCTTTGTGTTTTCCGATTATGTCAGGCCCGCAATAAGGCTTTCAGCGCTCATGGGGATTCCTGTGACCTATGTCTTCACCCATGACAGCATCGCTGTCGGTGAAGACGGCCCTACCCATGAACCCGTGGAACAGCTCCCTTCCCTAAGGGCGATGCCTCAACTTTGTGTCATCAGACCTGGTGATGGGAACGAGACCTATGCCGCCTGGAAGGTTGCTTTGGAATCCACAGACAGACCGACGGTTCTTGCCCTATCAAGGCAGAACCTGAAGACCCTTCCGCTTTCAGGCAAGCTTGCCCTGGAGGGAGTGAAACGGGGAGCCTATGTGATTTCTCCCTCGACGAAGGAAACAAGCGATGCCTTGATTCTCGCTACAGGTTCAGAGGTTCCTTTGGCCTATGAGGCCCAGCAGGAGCTGAAGAAGGAAGGAATCGACGTTGCCGTCGTCTCCATGCCTTCATGGGACCTCTTTGAGAAGCAGGACAAGGAATACAGGAAAAGTGTTCTGAACCCCGCGGTGAAGAAAAGGCTGGCTGTTGAAATGGCGAACCCGATCGGCTGGGAAAGATACACGGGAGACGAGGGAATCATCCTTGGCATCGATGGATTCGGGGCTTCGGCACCTGGAGAAATTGTCATGGACAAGTATGGATTCAATGTTTCCAATGTGGTCAGACTCGTTCGGGAGCTTCTTGCATAAACGAAAAGACCATAACATGACAAATTAGGTAACAGGGGGAGCGGTTTTAACTGCCCCCTGTTTTTTTGTACGACGGGCATGCCGTCGGTCTGTGGTGAAAGTCCACAAGGGGCGTAGTTGCCGACGAACCCCATAGCGACTTGCAAGATTCACACCGTGAGGTGTGGGTGAGAGGAAGCAATAGCGAACACGTAGCCTGACGCACAGAAATCTGATATTAAGGCCTGTATGGCGGATAAGCTGACAAAAAGTGGTGAAGTCCAAAAGGCAATCGTAACCCATACAGGTAGATCAGGCAGGTAGACGTGGAAAGACAGACGACTTATCCCGTGAGATCTCATAGACGGCGCACGCCGTAGTAACAACGAACTATGAGAAGTCAGCAGAGGTCATAGTACCTGACAAAGGGAAGGACCGAACAGTTCAACGTCAAATGGACTTATGAATGTAAGTGTACAGGTCTGACGAGAACCCGATAGCGAAGTCGTAACGGAGCAGACGGTTCAAAGGAGTTAGGACTATTGTGCATGAAAGCAAAACAGGAAAAGGAGACATAATCATGTCACAACTGATGGAACAGATTTTGTCCAGAGAAAATATGAAGCTTGCACATAAGAAGGTGAAAGCCAACAAGGGTGCAGCGGGTATTGACGGTATAAGCGTCGACGACGTTGACGGGTACCTGAAGGAAAACTGGGCAAGTATCAGAGACAGTATCCGAACTAGGAAGTACAGACCCAAACCTGTACTCAGAGTGGAAATACCTAAACCTAACGGTGGAGTAAGAAAGCTCGGAATACCTACTATACCGGACAGAATCATTGAACAGGCCATCGTACAGGTCATCACCCCTATAGTGGAACCACATTTCAGCGAAAGCAGCTACGGATTCAGGCCTGGCAGAAATGCGCAGCAAGCAGTCATTAAGCTACTGGAATACCTGAATGACGGGTATACCTATATCGTGGATATTGACCTGGAAAAATTCTTTGACAATGTCCCGCAGGACAAACTGATGACCCTTGTCGGAAAAATCATCGGGGACCCCGATACGGAATCGCTTATAGCCAGATACCTTAAGGCAGGCGCCATGGTCAATGGGGAATACGAGCATACCGACGAGGGAACCCCGCAAGGGGGAAACCTCTCTCCCATACTCAGTAACATCATGCTCAATGAGCTCGACAGAGAACTTGAAGCACGTGGATTGAATTTTGTACGCTACGCAGACGACTGCATCATTGCAGTAGGAAGCAGTGCAGCTGCAAATAGGGTTATGCACACCATAACAGCATGGATAGAGAAGAAGCTTGGATTAAAAGTCAATGCAGAAAAGACCAGAGTCACAAAGCCGATGAAACTTAAATACTTAGGATTTGGTTTCGTGAAGATGGGAACGAAATGGGAGGCTCGGCCTCACAAGGAGTCCCTGGAAAAGTTTGTGCGAGCGCTCAAACGCCTGACAAAACGGTCATGGTCAATAAGCATGGATGAAAGAATCAAAAGGCTGAATTGGGTCATCAGAGGCTGGATCAACTACTTTCGCATCGGAAAAATGAAACAGAACATGATGCGTATAGATGGACATCTACGAACACGGATACGCATCGTCATCTGGAAACAGTGGAAAACAAGACAGAAGAGATTCTGGGGCCTAAGGAAACTAGGCGCTCCGGAATGGATGGCTAAACAATCCACAGGTTTCCATAATCACTATCAGGCAGTGGCGAAGACCACGGGCCTTCGCCGCATATCAAAAGAAGTCCTCGCAAAGCGAGGACTCATCAGTTGTATGGATTATTACTTGAACTGAACCGCCGTATGCCGAACGGCACGTACGGTGGTGTGAGAGGGGGAAGAGATTTCTCCCTACTCGATCTGACCTCCAAAGCCTCATCTCCTTTTGCGGGGCATGAATACCATGTATAATAACATGTATACATACTTACAATCGTTTCTTAGAACCTATCCCTCTGGGAAATGCGAATGTCCTGAATCTGAGACCAGGGTGTGTCTGAGAAAAAGGGGAAGTGAATGGCACTATGGCAAGTTTGTCTGTCAACGGCAAGAATTATGAGGTGTTGCGCCTTCTGGGGAAAGGAAAAGGGGGATACTCCTACCTGGTGACAGACGGCAAGACCAACTATGTGCTAAAACAGATCCATCATGAAATCTGCAGCTACTATACCTTTGGTGACAAGGTTGAAGCGGAGATGGAAGCCTACAGGAAATTGAGCGGCATTGGCATCCCCATGCCTGTACTCCTTGATCTTGACCGGCCAGAAGAACGTATCTTGAAGGAATTCATTGATGGAGAAACCATCTATGAGCTGCTGCTGAAAAATGTAATGAAGGAATCCTACCTGAAACAGATGGAATCCATGAGCAAAAGGCTGCAACGTTGCAATACCAACATCGACTACTTCCCGACAAATTTTGTGGTCCGGGAAGAGATGATGTACTATGTGGACTATGAATGCAATGACTATATGGCGAAATGGAGCTTTGAAAACTGGGGGATCAGCTATTGGTCGAGGACTCCTCTTTTTCTTGAATATGCGAGCGCCCACAAATCAGAATGAGAAATCAACAGGAGAAAACAGATAGAAACCGGGAATATTGGAAGAACAGGAACATAATCCCTGGTGGAGATGAGATAGAAGGTGCGGATGGGTTATAATGGAGACAAGATACGATAGCTGTAAAAGACATACAAAAGAATTTGGTTGAGACGATTTGAAAAGGAGGACAAGCAATGTCAGGATATGCGCTAATCACCGGAGGAACATCAGGAATCGGGTTGGAGCTGGCACGCAATTTCGCGAAGGACGGCATCAACCTGTGTCTGGTAGCAAGAAGTGAAGAAAATTTGAAGGAAGTCAGCAGGAAGCTGACAACACAATTTGATGTGGAGGTGCTGGCGGTACCCATGGACCTCTCCAAGGAGGATGCACCGCAAAGGCTTCATGACTTCCTGAAGGAAAAGTCAATTCAAGTGGATTACCTCATCAACAATGCGGGCGTCGGTTCCTTTGGAAGGCTCAAGGATACGTCCATGGAGGTCGAGGAGAATCTGGTGAAGCTCAACATCCTGGCCCTTCTTAGGTTGACCAAGCTCTTTGTCCCTGAAATGGTCAACCGGAGATACGGGTACGTCCTGAATATCTCCTCCATGGCCGCATTTCTCCCGGGTCCCATCATGGCAAACTACTATGCTTCGAAGGCCTATGTCCTTAGCCTCTCAGAAGCCCTCCACGAAGAGCTTCGCGGTACAGGGGTGAATGTGTCTGTTCTTTGCCCCGGACCGGTGAAGACCGGTTTTCAGGCTGCTGCGGGCATAAAGAAGCAGGAGTCTTATAAAGCGCTCATGATGGAAGCCAAAAAGATTGCGGACATCGGATATGTTGCCATGTGGAAAGGTAAGGCGGTGGTGTTTCCTGGACTCTTGTCCCAGATGCTGCCAAAGATGTACGCGCTCATTCCCAGAGGCATCCTGAGAAAAGCTGTTCTGTCCATGCAAAAAGAGTAGCAAGAAGCTTTAATTTTGGTATAATAGGTTTAGTCAATGTATTTCATATTGTGATTCTTATCCATTAGTTGAAGAGGTGAAGACATGGCCAGCAAAGATTGGAAAACTTTCCTCATCCCCTATGATCAGGCAGTGGAGGAACTTAAGGTCAAACTGAGGTCCATCAGAACAGAATATCGGAGAAGGAATGACTATTCACCTATCGAGTTCATTACGGGAAGGGTTAAGGAAGTCTCCTCCATGCTGGAGAAGGCGAACAAGTTCGAAATTCCCCATGACAGGCTTGCCTTGGAACTCGAGGACATCGCAGGGATAAGGATCATGTGCCAGTTTGTGGATGATATCCAGATTGTTGTGGACATCATCAGGAAACGGCGTGACATGCAGATTCTCTACGAAAAAGACTACATCAATAACGTAAAGCCCAGCGGATACAGGAGCTACCACCTCATCATCCGGTACCCCGTAAACATGGCACAAAGCGTCGTGGACATCATTGCGGAGGTCCAGATCAGGACACTGGCCATGAACTTCTGGGCTGTGACGGAACACAGCCTGAACTACAAGTACAAGCAAAGCATCCCAGACAACATCAAGAACAAGCTTAAGGAAGCGGCAGAATCCGCCTACCAGCTGGACGAGACCATGCTTGACATCAAGGACGAAATCAAGGATGCACAGAAGCTCTTTGAGGTGAAATCCGCACTGGTGTCCACCATAATGAACGATATCCTGTACCTTATGTCCATGGGCAAATTGCAGGAAGCATCCAGGTACCAGAACCAGCTGAACAAGCTCATCGAGTACGGGGACGTCACTGACCTCAACAACCTCCATATGATGGTGAAGAAGGAGATCAACAGGTTCAGGTAGGTTGCAGGCGAACTGCCCGACAGGTCACGGTCAGACAAGACGATTTAACATGAATAACGATTGCGTGGTTTTCCATCCTTTCACATGTGTGAAGGGGTGGAAAACTTGTTTGATGTAACGTATAATATCGTTGTCTCCCATGGTCATCCGCCTTTAGAAACTCTGGTCAGGAAATAATATGAGATGCGCCATATGTTTTATGGGATGAATGGAACGGGGGAAGTGTAAAAAAGCGTATGAAGTGATATTTTAGAATATCCTTTCTTTTTTCTTCAATTTTGTACAATTTAATAGTATAATAGATGTTGACAGAAATCAGCATGACTGATTTGGCGATGCCGGACTAATTCAAATGGATTTGTGAGGAAAATATGGAAAATAAGAACAATGACCTTTTAGCGGTCAGACGAAACGGAAATGAGATCAGAAATATCCAGAACCCAAGCCGGGAAATCATGAAAGAAGCGGTGAAAAGAACCCCTTCCGCGATAAAATATATCGAGAATCCCCCTGAGGAAGTCATGGTCATGGCCGTTTCAGGCGGGTGGAACAGCCTGAAGTTCATCAAGAACCCCCCTTACGAGGTGGAGCTTGCTGCGGTCAAGAACAAGGGATGGGCAATCCAGTATGTCGGTGACCAGACGAAGGAAATCCAGATTGCTGCGGTAAAGAGGGACTATGATGCCATACAGTATATCAGCAATCCCTCCTGTGAAATCCAGGTGGAAGCCGTGAACTCTTTCTGGAGCGCACTGAAATACATCACTGAGCCCTGCATGGAGGCGAAGGTACTTGCGGTTTCCAGGAGCGAACAGGCCATCACCTACGTCGGAGACTATTCGGAAGAGGAACTGAAGGCCTATCTTGCGGCGAACATCAGGATTGTCAAGTACATCTATGACAGCCTGGACATGGAGATGCTGGACGAAATCCTGAAGGCGAAGTTCAGCCAGGAAGATGTCCCCGTGGAATACATCAGGGACTTCATGGAACTGCAAATCCTGGACATCAACAAGGTGAACTTTATCCGGGATTTCGGCTCGAGAAGCACCAAGCAGAAACTGATCGACTATGTGCTGGGAAGATAGGAGGAGAGGAAAGATGAATTTTAAAGAAACAGAAGAAGCGGTAGAACTTTCCCTCCTCAGCCACGCTGTCCCCCTCATCATCGGGGAGAGCGGAATCGGAAAGACTTCACTGATCAAGGATTTCTCGAGGAAGAACGACATGTATCTGGTCAACATCGACGCGAATCTGCTGAAGGAAGGCGAGATTGGCGGTTTGCCCATGGTGGTCTCAGGGAAGACCTATTATGCGACCCACCACAAGCTCATGGAAATTGAAACCTATGTTGCGAACAACCCCGGATATGTCATGCTCTTCATCGATGAGATCAACCGGTGTGACCATTCAGTCCAGCAGGAGCTCATGAACCTGATCCTGAACCGGGAAATCAACGGATATAAGCTCTCCGACAGGGTTATGGTCGCAGCAGCCATGAACCCGACAAACAAGATGGGGGAATTCAATGATACGGATTATCAGGTCATCGACATGGACCCGGCCCAGGAAGACCGGTTCATCTGGTTTAACATGGACTCGGACCCCAAGGAGTGGATCAGATGGGGGATGGAGGACGGAGCCATCCACGAGAGCGTCATCCAGTTCATCTCGAACTTCAGGGAATACCTGAACTACAAGAGCGACGACGAGTACATCCAGGCAACGCCCAGAAGCTGGGAGCGGGTGTCCAATGCGCTGAAGGTGTTCGAGACAAGGAACTATGAAGAGAAGACGCTTTACCATCTGGTGAAGGGAAATGTGGGCACAAAACTTGCCCAGGAATTCATGGCCTTTCTGGAGGACAACAGAAATCCGCTGATTTCTCCGGAAAACGTCTTTGAAATGGATGTCCTCAGTCAGTTCGTCCGGGATGAAATCGCCCAGGCGAGTCATTCGAGGCTCTACATCCTGGCCAAGAACATGATCATCAGGCTGAAGGACAAGAGGACGAAGGAAAACGGAGACAGGTTCTCCGAGGTCTTGAACCTCATGCCCAAGGACCTGAGGATCTCCATCATGAAGGAGCTTAAAAGCGACTATGAGGAGGTATATCCCATGCTGCTTAATTCGGACACCTTCATAGAGGGATTTTTTGATTGCTATGGTAGATCTTAATTTTAACCGTGAATTTTCCGAGAAGGACATTATCAGCCAGAAGAGGAAAGGCCTTCTTCAGGATGTCGTTGACTACACCGAGAATGGAAAGCTGAGAAAGGGCTTCAACAAGGGGTTTTTCTCTTACATCGATGAGATTTCTTTCTCCATGCTCAACAGCGGTGAGGATTACTATGCCCTTTTTCTGAGCAACACAATAAGGGAGATCGATTTCGACATCTCGTTTCCTACAGCAACCGTCCTAAAGGGGAACAAGATCCTGTTCCTCTTTAATCCATTGAGCTTTCTATTCTTAGAAGAGAGAGAATCCATAGCCCTCATTAAACATGAGGTCCTTCATATTCTCTTGAAGCACCATTCAAGGGAAAGGATCCTCAAGAACCAATACAGGAAACTGGCCATCAACCTGGCCATGGATATTTCCGTGAACCAGTACATCATCCACCTGCCATCATTCGTGGAGAGAATCTACACGGTCAACCGGAGGTTCGACATCAATCTCAAGACCAACGAGACCCTGGAGTTCTATACGGAGGCCATCCATGCGGCCATCCTCGAACATCCCAAGGCAGCGGAGGAGCTTCTAGAGCAAGGAGAGGTGAACTATGACGAGGTCCACGACCGGTGGGTGGAGTCTGAGGATGAAGACAAGGATGAAGTGAAGGACAAGATCAAGAGCACGCTCCAATTCGCTTCTAAAAACGGCGTGCCGGACGAGATCCAGAAGATCATTCTCGACAATGCCCCCACCGAAGTCTCCTGGACCCGGATCATCGAGAAGGCCATGAGGACCATCCCGAAGGGGAAGAAGAAGACCGTGGCGAGGGTGAACCGTAGGCAGCCCGAGAGGCTCGACCTTCGGGGGGAGCTTAAGAACCACATCCCTGACATCACGGTGGCCGTGGACATTTCAGGGAGCATCGATGATAAATCCATGAATGATTTTCTCCGGGAAATCCTGGTGCTCAGCAGGAAGTACAACGACTCGATTCGGATCCTTGAATGCGACAATGAGGTAAGGCGTGACTACAAGATCAAGTCCATCCATGATATCATGCCCATTTTGGAGAGAAGGGGCGGGACCCTGTATTCACCGGTAATCCGGTATCTGAAGGAAAAGAATCTCCGGAACACCCTCCTGGTCTATTTCACCGACGGCCTTGGCGAAGAGGTGCTCGAGACGAGGCCCTCCCACTACAAGACCATCTGGATGGTCAAGGGAGACAAGCTGTCGTTGAAAAAACCCTATGGGGAAGTCATCTACCTCCATTATGAAACGAGGACAAATGACCCGTCCTATGGAATTGCGGCCATGAGAGCGCTGCTCCAGGAATGGGCGCGATAGGAAACTGCAGGATGTGCAGGCGATAGGACATGCGATACGCAGAGCTGTATCATAAACGAATGCGGCTTTTACTTCCGCTCTTTGAGGTGAAGAAAAATGAAACGGATTTTGGACGAGGATTTAATCTATGAAATATTATCGGTGGTCGAGGAGATTCCTGAGGGGAAAGTTGCAACTTACGGTCAGATTGCCAGATTAATTGGCAGAGAAAAAAATTCCCGACTTGTAGGCAGGGTGCTTAGCATGTCGGAATTTTACGGAAGCTACCCTTGTCACAGAGTGGTGAATCATGCGGGGAGATTGGCACCAGGCTGGAGAGAACAAAGACATCTGCTAGCGTACGAAGATGTGCCAATGAAGGATGGTAACCATGTGGATATAAAAATTTGTCAGTGGAATTACTGAGTCTGCTGTACGGCTATGTGGGAGGTATAATCTCTAAAATTACGCCGAGTCTTTAACTTGAAGGTGGAATGAGATTTATACATGGAAAACACATCAAATTTTGGATGAAAGAATAAACCACAAGGCGTACCACGAGTAACGGCGTTATTTTGTCCATATTATGGTGCTGAGTCACATATCATTAACATCGACAAATAATTCTGATGTGAGTCGGTAACACCTTGCTTCTTCTGACGTCAACAATTTATAATTTACATTGTCACTTTGACCATTTTAGCCGTGTTTTTCCTAGATTGTTATTATCATTGAATTGCAATGCTTTTAACTTCTATACAGAAATCAAGAAATAAAAGCTTCACGAAACATTTATTGTTAAGTGAAGCTTTTATTTCAAGGGATGGATGCAGATATTTCCATTCATGACAAGCAAGATGGAAACCCTCACACACATATCATGTTGACCTTGGGACTGTTTGAAAAAGATGGCTCATGAAAATCCAATCCAAAAAGCAGTACCTTGTTGATCAGGAACCTGAATCCCCATCAAATTATAACTAGGAATGCTGAAAAACATTGATATTAAAGGGCTTTCAATGAATTTTCTATTGAAATCATCTCGAAAACGTGTTATAATTATAACGTGAGGTGGTTTTATGAATATCGTCTATGTCAAAAACAAAAAGAACGGCATTACCTACGTTTACGAGTCCAATAACTATTGGGATAAAGACAAGAAACAGTCTCGCAGCAAGCGTGTCTGCATAGGGAAACTGGATGAAAAGGGGAATCTAATTCCTTCAAAACGGTTAGTTGAACCAAGTGTGTCTTCCGTTGTCAAAAGAGGTCCTGCGCCTTCTATTTCAACCAGGCACAGCTATTACGGAGCTACATACCTGTTTGATGCCATAGGGGAAGAACTTGGTATTACTCAAGACTTGAAGACCTGCTTCCCTGAAAGCTACAAGCAGATTCTTTCTGTGGCATATTTCCTTATTCTGGAAGACCGTAACTCCCTCATACGCTTCCCTAAATGGGACAGAACGCATTATCACCCACACGGAAGCTGCATATCCTCACAAAGAAGCAGCGATCTCTTTGCATCAGTCACTAAAGAGGCGAAGGGACGATTCTTCAGGTTGCAGGGCAAGCGACGCATGGAGAACGAATACTGGGCTTATGATACGACAAGTATCTCGTCATACTCAGAGTCACTAAAGCAAGTAAAGTATGGGATGAACAAAGACCACGACCCTCTTAGGCAGATCAACCTCGCATTGTTGTTCGGACAAGACTCGGGCCTACCGTTCTATTTTAGGAAGCTTGCAGGAAACATCAGCGATGTCAAGACACTTAAGAAGCTGCTTGCAGACTTGAAGAGCCTGGATTACGGCAAATTAAAACTGGTCATGGACAGAGGCTTCTACAGTGAAGAAAACATCAACTCCCTGTATCAGAGCAACCTGAAATTCCTAATATCGGCTAAAGTTTCACTGAAGCTTGTACAGAAGGAGTTGGACAAGGTCAGGGACAGCATAAGAACAAGGGCAAACTACAATTCGACCTACCAACTGTACACACATTCAACTGCAGTCGAGTGGAACTACTCACAAAAGAGGCCCCAAAAAGGTGACGTCATCACAGATACTCGCCGGATGTACCTGCACCTTTACTTCAACAGAGAAAAGGCTTTGGAGCATGAAAGCCGCTTCAATGAGATGTTGGACATGCTGGAAAGTGAGTTGACCGCAGGTAACAGGAAGCCCGAGAACGAGAGGTCGTATGCCAAATACTTCGACATATCAAAAACTCCGGTGCGAGGCATTAAGATCACTCCCAAGCAGGATGCGATGGCTAAGGCTGAAAAGGATTATGGATTCTTTGCACTTCTAAGCAACGAGATAAAAGATCCAATCAAAGCCCTGGAGACTTACCGCAACAAAGACCTTGTTGAAAAGGCTTTTGGCAACCTGAAGGAAAGGCTCAATCTGAGAAGGACAGCAGTATCGTCAGAAATCTCTCTTGACGGGAAACTATTTGTGCAGTTCGTAGCGTTGATCTACATGTCATACCTCAAAAAGAAAATGTCTGAAGAAAATCTGTTCCAGAAGTATACCCTACAAGAATTACTCGACGAATTAGGCGTCATAGAAGCATTTGAAAATCCAGGCAATGCCCTCCAAATAGGAGAGGTAACCAAGAAACAGGAAGAATTGTATAAGTCCTTAAAGGTAAAACCGCCAACCACGTTATAATCTTTTGGGGATTTAGGATGTAAGCTGAGCAATAAAAAATTACATGTGGATTTTCTCCATTTGTAATTTTTAGAAAATCCACCGACACCAGCTGGAACAAAATACATTTTCTTGATTTAAAGTTGCGGGATGATCTGATTGGAAGCATTTTTTATTGAAGGTAGATGAGTATTCCGCGATTTTTCGGACAGGCATGCCTTGATTTAGAGAGGTTTCGATGTAGAGTCGTTCCATCTGATTAAACTGTTTTAACATAATGATTTCTCCTCATGGAACAGCTGCCAGTCCCTCCACCATTTTCCGGGATTCTCAGAGTTAATGCAATATACCCTTCTCTAAGTTGCATTTATTTTAGTATTTTTCTAATATAACTGAATCAGCAAAAAAATAGTTGACAAGGTAATAATAATGAATTAAAGTGATAACATAGTTTATGTATCAACGCAGTTTATACATAAAGAGCATTTACTATAAAAAATAGAGGGAAAGGTAAATAAAATGAGAGTTTCGAAAGGAAAAAATAATAGTGATTTGACTGAAATGAACCGTTCTGCTGTTGTAAAAACGTTACAACAGCAGAAGGTGTGTTCTCGGGCCGACATTGCTAGAGAAACGCAGCTTACTACAGCGGCTATTTCAAAAATAGTTGCTTCGATGATTGAAATAGGTATTGTAGTCGAGGTAGGTAGTATAAAAGGTAATGATAACCGTCGTTCAATAGGGCTTAGATTGAACGCTCACAGACATCAAATCATAGGGGTAAAATTTGCAAGAGAGATGTTCGCAATAGGTGTGTTCGATATATCGGGTAAAATATACACACAAACTGAAACAAAGTATTCGCTTGATGAAAAGCCACAAAGGGTACTTTCTGATATGAAGAAACAGTTACACGATATCTTGAACAAGTATGAAAATGTAGTATCTATTGGTATTGCCGTTCCGGGGCCTTACTTGCGCGACGAAGGGCGTATTGCGGTCGTAACCCAAATGACTGCTTGGAGTACAATCAATTTTGTTGAGGAATTTAAAGAAGAAGAGTTTCTTAGGCCTGTTTTTTTAGAGCATGATGCAAATGCAGGCGTGTTGGCAGAATGGTTATTTGGAAAGCATGACATGTCGTTGAGCTCGATGGCCTATTTTCTGGTAGGAGATGGAGTGGGTTGCGGTATTATCGAACGTAGTAGACCTATTTTGGGTGCGCAAGGTTGTGCATGTGAAATTGGACATGTTAGTGTAGACGTTTACGGTCCGCGCTGTGAATGTGGAAACTATGGCTGCCTTGAGATGTATTGCTCGGCTTCGGCAATATGGAAGAATGCACAAAAACATGAACTGGAAGGCACTTCAAGTAAAGCATTACAAAGCAGCGATGCTTGTAACTTCGTTTTTGAAGCGGCGCGTGCCGGCAATCAAAAAGCGCTTGACGTGGTGAGAGAGACGGCAAAGTATATCGGTTACGGTTGTGTAAATCTGATAAACACATATAATCCTGACATTATTATCATTGGAGATATTGTAGCTCAGGGGGGGGATTTGTTGATGCCTACAATTTGGGAAGTGGTAAAGCAACGTGTTATTCCTGAACTGCACAATAGTGTGCAGATTAAAATATCTAACCTCAAGATAGACACAACACTTTATGGTGCAGCGGCTACGGCAACGAATAAGGTTCTACAGCTACCTAGTAAGTTTTCTAAGGTTGGAAAATGATTATTTCTAAAACTATGTAATATAAATTGAATTTTACAGAGAATCGAAATAATATTTACTTTCAAAGTGCAAGCAAAAAAAGGAGTGTGAATATGGAACAGCCTGTAATTCTACAGATGCAAGGTATTACCAAAATTTTTCCAGGAGTGCGTGCACTCGACGATGTGACGATTGAAGTCCATCGAGGCAGCATTCTATCAATTTGCGGTGAGAATGGTGCAGGGAAATCAACTTTGATGAAAGTTCTTTCTGGTGTTTATCCTCATGGTTCTTATAAAGGAAAGATTATCTTTATGGGAAAAGAAATGGAATTTAAGGACATCAAAGAATCGGAGCGTGCTGGTATTGTTATTATTCACCAAGAGTTAGCATTGATTCCAGAGCTATCTATTATCGAAAACATATTTTTGGGAAACGAATATGTAAAGCATGGGTTAATTGATTGGGACACCGAACGGGAAAGAACGGTAGAGGTGCTTGATAGGGTAGGGTTGACGCTTAATCCTAACACCTTGATTAAGCACATGGGAGTAGGCCAGCAACAATTGGTAGAAATCGCTAAGGCGCTTACCAAAAACGTTAAGTTGCTAATCCTGGATGAGCCGACCTCTGCGCTTAATGGGGTCGACTCTGCCAACTTGCTCAATCTCATGCGCGGCTTAAAAGATCGAGATATTACATGTATCATGATTTCACACAAACTTAACGAGATTGCAGCGATATCTGATGCTGTCACAGTCATCCGAGATGGATGCACTGTCGAAACCTACTCCGTTGAAGCGGGACATGTTGATGAGGATCGCATCATCAGCGCTATGGTAGGACGCTCTATTGAAAATCGATTTCCTGCTCATGAATCAAATATTGGAGAGGTCATTTTTGAAGTGTCTGACTGGAGCGTGGAAGATCCCAATAATCCGGGTAGGATGATATGTAAGAATTCTAGTTTCTTCGTCAGAGCCGGAGAAATCGTGGGGTTTGCCGGTCTTATGGGCGCGGGAAGAACGGAGTTGATGCGGTCTATATTTGGACGAAATTACGGTATCTTTCATGGAGGCTCTATTAAAAGCAGAGGCAAGGAGATTCACTCCACATCAGTTGCCTCCGTAATCCGTCAGGGCATCGCTTATGTGCCTGAGGATCGTAAGAATCTTGGGCTCAATTTGCTAGACAGCATACGCAAAACCACTGTCTCGGCAAATCTAAAGGCAATTCTGCGTGGCAGACTCCTTAATTTAGATCGGGAATTTCAGGTTGCAGAAGAGTACCGCCGTTTCTTAAATGTTAAGACGCAAAGCGTTGATTTTGACGTGACAACCTTGTCAGGGGGTAACCAGCAAAAAGTTGTTCTAGGTAAGTGGATGTTTACTGAGCCGGATGTTTTGATTCTTGACGAGCCTACTCGTGGGATAGATGTTGGCGCAAAGTACGAAATTTATCGCTTAATTCACGAGTTTGCAGATAAGGGGAAAGCGGTCATAATCATTTCCTCCGAGTTGCCCGAGCTGATTGGTTTATCGGACAGAATTTACACCATTTTTGAGGGGACAGTAACGGGCGTGATAGACAGACAAGAATTCAACCAAGAAAAACTCATGCGAATGATGACAAAGATCTCTGGTTTAGAATCTAAAACAAGAAAGGATAATAAGACATCATGAAATATATTAAGAAAATACTAGGTAGCGGTTTACGGGATTACACCATGGTGATTGCCTTAGTGGTACTTACTATCATTTTTAATATTGCTTCTGGGGGAAAAATGATTACTTCTTCCAACTTCCAGAACTTGATATCCGGTAATTCGTATGTGATGGTGCTGGCGATTGGAATGTTGATGGTCATCGTAATTGGACAGATTGATTTATCCGTCGGTTCGGTGGCTGGTTTCTGCGGAATGGTAATGGCTATGTCGGTGCGAAATTTGGGAATTCCGTGGTGGCTAGGAGTGCTTTTGGCTCTTGCTGTCGGCGCTATAATTGGAGCATGGCAGGGGTTCTGGTTGGCTCAGCTCGGTATCCCTGGATTTATTACAACATTGGGAGGCATGATGATTTTCCGTGGCGGCGTTATTTGGATTTCAAAGTCGATATCGGTTCCGGCTCCGGTGCAACTCAGAGTGTTCGGTTCGGGATATTTGCCCGATTGGGGGCCTGTTTTCACAGGGATGAACAACTCGACATTGCTGTTGGGAATAATCGCATTCGCTGCTTTCACTTTTGCGCAACTGCGTAAGTATCATCGTTCGTCAAAACTGTCCGAGAAAAAAGAAGTGATTTGGCCGGTAATTGTTCGGATTGTCTTGGTGGGTGTAGCTATCGGTTACATTACACGTATTTTCGGCACCGGGCGCCCTGGCACATCCTTCCCCATACCGGGACTGATTCTTGTGATCTTGGTCATTATCTACCACATCATCACCCAGTACACTAGATTTGGACGCTATATCTATGCTGTCGGAGGTAATAAAAACGCAGCTGCACTGTCCGGTGTAAATGTCAAAAGAACATATTTTTTGACTATGCTCAATATGTCCATGCTTGCAGCTTTGGCCGGAATTATGTTTGTGGCTCGATCAACTGCCGCCGGTCCTTCTGATGGCGTTGGATGGGA
>ENA-OFCF01000068-OFCF01000068.1-metagenomes-genome-assembly--contig:-NODE-68-length-53533-cov-15.298758_pt1 | contig 53533 bp, 50 predicted proteins | sample MGYA00153387_OFCF01 | MGnify analysis MGYA00153387 | reverse complement strand
TCAGTAATTATGTATTTGAGACGCAACGGAAAGCGGCGATCGGTTACTATCATCTGTCATTAGATAACGCTCGTCAAATCCATCAAGCTGAATTAACAGTTCATCCAGCATACACTTGGCTCTACCCAGAGCTAATGGCTCAACTGGCCAGATCGTGCCAATACCTGCCGTCTCAGCCACTCCAATTAGTTTCGGCTGACTACCAACCCGAACGTGAAGAATACTTCCAACAAATCGGTGCAGTGCGTGTCAAGCATAGTCTATTAATGTCTCGTTCTGTCTGGCATAAGCTCCGCGAAGCCAAACATCTCTCCCTCGAAAACCTCCAAATTGCCGAGATGCTTCAAAGTCTCCAACCTTCTCGTCAGCCTCTCCCCAACCGGATTGATAAAAACGAGCCAGAAGATTTGAGTTAGTCGTTCAGATATTGTTGCGCCTCAGATCGTTGAAGCTGATAGAATAGAAGATGATTTAGTAGAATAAATACCAAACCGATGATTGTCGCACTGCTGTATTTAATTTTGAGTGGGACTTACCTGTTAGTAATTCCTGGAGCATTATACTTATACCTCAAACAGCGATGGTATGTAGCTAGTTCGATCGAACGAGTGTTCATGTACTTCCTGGTGTTTTTCTTCTTCCCTGGATTGTTATTACTGTCACCGTTTCTGAATTTTCGTCCCAAACGCCGCGAAGAGGTTCAGATCTAGCTAATGCGGAGAATTGATGTCATTTTTATTGGTATTGTCGTCTTTGCGATCGGTGGTGCTGGCTATCTAGGATTAACGTTTGTTGGAGTAGACAATATTAATGCTGGGATTTGGAGTCAACTATTATTAGTTGGCATCATTCTGGCGTGGTCATTTAGCTACATATTTCGGGTAGCGACAAAAAAAATGACTTATACTCAACAGCTTAAAGAATACGAAGAAGCTGTCTTGCAAAAACGCCTAGACGAACTCACCCCCGAACAATTAGCCCAGTTACAAGCCGAGATCGAGCAAGAACGAACAGAAAAGAGCAATCCGTAATTAGTGTCGTCAATAAATTAGCCCATTTATCAGTTATAGCCCGCTCTGGTTCTCATCCCCATCCCCTCACTCCTAATTTGATGCTTTCCGTTTCTAGTTGCTTTAAGTCCTTACGCGATCGTGGACAGTGTGCTTTAATTCCGTTTATCACTGCTGGCGATCCGGACTTGGCAACTACGGCGGAAGCTCTCAAAAGGCTGGATGCAGCAGGCGCAGATTTAATCGAGCTAGGCGTTCCCTATTCCGATCCCTTGGCGGATGGCCCCGTGATTCAGGCTGCGGCTACCCGTGCATTGGCACGAGGAGTCAAGTTAAAGGATACGATTCAAATGGTGGCGCAGGTAAGTCCGCAGCTTAAAGCACCGATTATTTTATTTACTTATTACAATCCTATTCTCAATCTGGGAATCCGTAACTTCTTAACCCAGATTGCGGCGGCGGGAGTCAAAGGTTTAGTGGTACCGGATCTCCCGCTAGAGGAAGCCGAAGAGTTATTGGTACCTGCGGCGGAGATCGGCATCGAAGTTATCCTCCTGGTTGCGCCGACTAGCTCTCAGGAGCGGATTGTGGCGATCGCCGCTAAGTCTCAAGGCTTTATTTATTTGGTGAGTGTTACTGGTGTAACTGGTGTGAGATCGGGATTGGATCGCAGGGTAGAAGATATATTGGCAAATCTGCGGAGTGTCACTGATAAACCGATCGCGATCGGGTTTGGGATCGCGGCACCAGAACACGCTCAACAGGTGCGAAAATGGGGCGCAGACGGGGCAATTGTTGGTAGTGCAATGGTACAGCGGTTAGCTGAAGGAACGCCTGAAGAGGGGCTAGAGTCGATCGACCAATTTTGTCGGAGCTTGAAAGCGGCGATTCGCTAGCTTTGGCGTTGAGGATAGCGATTGAGTTGTAGTTATGTTAAGGATCGTTAGGAGTCACCAACACTAATTTAATAAAGTTAGGTAAAATTAAGGTTTAGCTGACGTGGGTAAGCGATCGTGCTCGAACTAACTAGTATTGTCGAATTTTCTCGATCTCATTGTATTGGAATTTGTGCTGTTCTAGTGCCAACTAATTTAGGTTTGGCTATTGCAACAATGGTGTTAGTAGGATTGAATCGATCGGCTCGGACGATTTACACTACCGTGGCTTTATCGGTATTGCCAGCGATTATCTTATTATTACATGTTGCTACTTGGTGGGCGATCGGTGTAGTCATGTTACCGACATTTATTTTGCCTGTATTGGCAGTGACTTGTTTAGTTATTCAAGCTTATGCTCTCATCAATCCTCAGCAACTGAGAAATTCATTGATAGCGACATCAAAATTTTATGTGGCTAAATATCAGCAGTTAGTAGCTAATTAAGCGGATTGATTACTGAGATTAGTTGTCAAAATTGATGTAAGTTGCAAGTTATTCTCATTAGAAAAATAACGTTGGTGTCCCAATTGCGATCTATCTTCAACCGATCGCGGTCGCTGAGGAGTAAATATTTATTCTGCGATTAATTAATATTAATAGCAGATGATTTTGCAATTATAAAAACTTGCTAAAATAGGATTGATGACTTACTATCTCTACCTATATAACTTGTTTCGATCGTAAAAATCATGCTCAAGCGTCGCTCTTTTCTTAGCTATTTTAGTATCGGTTGGTTAGTTAGTTGCTTCCCTGTAGCATTAGCAGCTTGCGCTCCCAAATCCGCCACCAATGCCCAGGCTCCAACCACAAGCGACAAAGGGACTCCCAAACCAGCCGCCACTAAAACGACTGAAGGTTTTACAGTTGTAGGTTCTGTTGCCGCGCTCGATAAAGCTGGATATTTGCAGACAAAACAAGTCGCAGTTACCAGAGATCCAGCAAATCCAAAACAACTACTTGCTGTAAATCCCAAATGTACTCATCAAGGTTGTGATGTGAAATGGGCAGCGGGAGAAAAGAAATATGAATGTCCCTGTCACGATTCAGATTTTGCGGCTGATGGTAAAGTCCTCAAAGGTCCTGCTACAAAATCTTTAGCAACTTACCCCGTGAAGATTGTTGGCACTCAAGTGCTAGTGAAAGTTTAGCAATCCGTAACTAAAAGCAGTATTTTGATGAATTTCCAAACTGCACGTCCGTACACATATCTGTCGATCGCGGCAGCACTGATGACGATCGCGTTAAAAACTGGAGCCTATTTTCTGACGGGTTCGGTGGGGCTACTCTCTGATGCGTTGGAGTCTGGGATCAACCTGGTGGCTGCGCTCGCAGCATTTTGGGCACTATCTTTCGCCCATGCCCCCGCCGATGAAGATCATCCCTTCGGGCATAACAAGGCGGAATATTTCTCCAGCGGGTTGGAGAGCGTTTTGATTATCATTACAGCGATCGGGATTGCGGTGGTAGCTTGGCCGAGATTATTTTCGCCCCAACCGATCGAACAAATCGGCTGGGGACTATTTCTATCATTGATTGCTACCGTTATCAATGGTGGTGTCGCCTGGACACTACTACGGGCAGGGCGCAGGCTGCGATCGATTACCTTGCGGACAGATGCCCATCATCTCCTCACAGATGTCTGGACTTCAGTGGGAATTACTATCGGAATTTTTAGTGTCAAACTCACAGGCTGGCTCATTCTCGATCCTTTAATTGCTCTACTTGTAGCTGTGAGTATCCTATTCTCAGGGATCCGGATGCTGCGAGAAACAGGTGCTGGGCTGCTCGATACGGCATTACCAAGCGAAGATCGCGATCTGATTACGAATATCTTTGGTACTTATGAAGCCCAAGGTATCTACTTCCACGCGCTGAGAACGCGAGGAGCGGGTTCGCGCAGATTTGCGACTTTTCATGTCTTGGTACCTGGAGATTGGACTGTACAGCAGGGACACGATTTGTGTGAGGACGTAGAGGAAGCGATCGTTCAGGCTTTACCAGGCACTAATGTGGTGTCTCACATGGAACCACTCGAAGATCCTAAATCTTGGACGGATTTGGAACTCGATCGCACATCCGAGTCACCACATTCCTAAATAGATATCGATCGACACTACTATAATATGTCCCTTGTCACTAGGGTGGGAACTCGATCGGGTCTTGTTGCCTCAAACCGAACTATTGTGGACGGATATTACGTCGCCAGAATAATGAGAGCCGACTTAATACTTCGTTACAATATAAATAATCGAGGCAATAAATACTCGTAGACTTAGATTTAGAGGTCGCTGTGATGAATGGTAGTATCCGAGTTGGTTCTTTATTTGGTATCCCGTTTTATATCAATCCCACATGGTTTCTAGTGTTGGGACTGGTGACATGGAGTTATGGCGAAGGCTTGGCGGCGCAGTTTCCATATTTGCCAGGTGCTAGCCCATTCCTGTTGGGGCTAGTTACTGCCTTACTATTATTTAGTTCCGTACTCGCGCACGAGCTGGGACATAGCTTCGTGGCGATTAAACAAGGCATTAAGGTAGATTCGATTACCTTGTTTATCTTTGGTGGACTTGCTAGCCTAGAGAAAGAATCTGAAACCCCAGCCGCAGCATTTTGGGTAGCGATCGCAGGGCCTGCGGTTAGCTTAGTATTATTTGGTATTCTGACGACACTTGGCTTTGCAGCTCATCTTACTGGCCCAGTAGCGGCAATTACCGCAGTCTTAGCCGCCATAAATTTATCATTAGGTTTATTCAACCTGATTCCTGGCTTACCCCTCGATGGTGGTAATATCCTCAAAGCGATCGTCTGGAAAGTGACAGGCAATCAATACAAAGGTGTCAAAATTGCTAGCATCGTCGGTCAAGGTTTTGGCTGGGTAGCGATCGCCTCTGGACTATTACCCATAGTATTAAATGGTAGTTTTGATAACGTCTGGAACCTGCTCATCGGTTCGTTTTTACTCCAAAATGCTGGTAAATCTGCCCAGTATGCCAGAGTTCAAGAACGTTTGACAGGATTGACTGTAGCCGATGCGGTTACGCCCAATAGCCCGATGATTCATGAGGATATCACCCTGCGCGAATTTGTAGACCAACGCACCCTCACGGGTAGCAACTGGCAAAAGTTTCTCGTTACTAATGAGTCTGGGCACTTAGTCGGCGAACTAGCACTAGACGCACTCAAAGATGTTCGCTCCGATCGATGGGCGCATACAGCAGTCAGCGAAATCATGCAATCGATCGAACCATCCACAATTATCATCAGCGATCGACCATTATTGCAAGCGATCGAGCAATTAGAATCCAAAAAAGTTACTACTTTGAGCGTTACTAATCATGATGGTGTCTTGCTCGGACTGCTAGAAAAAGCCTCGGTGATTAACCTCATCCACCGTCAACCACAGGCTAATCCTGCATAGTATTAGAGCTTGACAAATAGCAAAAACTACAAGGGCACCCCGACAGATTAATTTGTCGGGGTGCCCTTGTGAGTAACTTCGGTAGATCTATAGCTATCCTAAAGCGGGTGCTTTGCTCGATAATCCAGGTGCGTTACGGCTGGTGCCTAACACACCCTACACCAACATACTCCCTTCCCACTCAAGGAATAGACATCATGATTCACCATCCACCATCCACCATTCACCATTCACCCCTTACACTAGATGTCTAATTTGACACTGGGAATCGATCTAGATGTTTCACTAGTTTAGCCGTCATGGTAGTGTAAATAAATTGCGATCGTCTGCAAGTAATATTTAGCTATCTCTACAATGTTATGCACCCAAAATTTGTCCCCGTAATTCTTGCTGGCGGTAAAGGCGAACGTTTTTGGCCCCTGAGCCGCAAACATCGCCCCAAACAGTTTCTCTGTCTCGATGGTAGTGGTGAAAGTCTGATCCAAGCCACTGCCAATCGATTGCTGCCGATCGTCGGCGGTTGGGAGGACATTTGGGTGATTACCTCAAAATTGCTGGAGACAGGCGTACAGGAGCAATTACCCAGCCTTCCAGCAGCTAATTTACTAGCAGAACCAGAGGGGAGAGATACGGCTGCGGCGGTTGCTTGGGCGAGTTTGGAAGTAGCCAAACGGTATGGAGACGATGTAATCATCGGCTTTTTCCCCGCAGATGCCTGGATTGGCGATGTTGAGGCTTTTGCTCGGACGATCGGTGCGGCGGTAGAATTGGCACATACTCAAGGCGCGATCGTCACATTGGGAATTACGCCAACTTTTCCTTCAACTGGTTATGGCTATATTCAGCAGGGAGCAGTTAGTAGCGAGGAGCGCGGGTTCAAGACTTATCAAGCCCTTCGATTTACCGAGAAGCCAGATCTAGCAACTGCTAAAGATTTTATTGCTAGTGGCGATTATACCTGGAATAGTGGGATATTTATTTTTAAGGCTAAGACGGCGATCGCTGAACTCCAGATTCATGCACCAGAACTGATGCAACTTCTGATCGAGAAAGGTGTGAGTATTTATCCCACCCTACCTAAGATCAGTATCGATTACGCCTTAATGGAAAAAACCAAATTAACCCATGTAATTCCCGCCGATTTTGGTTGGGATGACTTAGGCGATTGGAATGCGATCGAACGCCTGCTCAAAGGCGATAGTATTAACGTCGAATTAGCCAATCATGTTTGTATCGATACCCAAGGATCGGTATTATATGCTAGCAATCCCGATGAGGTGATAGTCACGATCGGTTTAGAAGATGTGGTAGTCGTCCGCGATGGCGATGTTACTCTGATTGTCGCCAAACATCGCACCCAGGAAATCAAAGAGGTATTGGGTAAAATCAAGGAGAATCGAGAACTCGATCGATTACTCTAATGGCAATAGTATGCCAACGAATAGTAACTCAGAGAAACTAACTCAGATATAGTTGTACAATATAGCTGTACAATTATATTGATAGTCATGGCAGATCGAGAGATTACATACTCCCATGCCCGATCGCACCTAGCCGAATTACTCGATCGAGTTAGTGACGGAAAAGAGATTATTACGATTACCAGTCGAAATCGGGGTGATGTCGCCCTCATTTCAGCAGACGAACTATCGAGTCTATTAGAGTCAGTGTATCTGCTCCGAAGCCCTGCCAATGCCAAACGGTTATTTAGTGCTTTAGAATGGGCAAAATCTACCCAATCGCCACCGCAAACTTTGGCACAGTTACGGGAGGAATTAGCGATTGAGCCGCAAGTCTAAAAATACCAATAGTGGCGATGAAGAGTTAGTACAGCCGATAGTTGGATTTGCGCCTTTATTCAGTCCAGAGTTCAAGGTAGATCTGCGGTGGTGGTATCGATACGAACCAAAAAAAGCAGACCGAATTATGGATTTGCTTGCCGATATTTTGGATGGAGATCCTTTTACAGGTATCGGTAAACCAGAACCTCTAAAATATGTTGCGCCGAATACTTGGTCTAGACGCATCGATCTAGAGCATCGCCTAGTATATCAGATTGATGGCAGCAGGATTATGTTTCTTCAAGCTCGTTACCATTATGAAGATTAATTTAGGCAGTACCTTTAAATAATCCTTGGGGACGAAATAACAGAGTTAATACCATCAGAATTAGGGCGATCGCGAGTTTATATTGAGAACCAACAATCGGGACGGAAACTTCTTGGGCGATACCAATAATAAAGGCTCCAGCGATCGCCCCATAAGGATTTCCAATCCCGCCCAGCGTCACAGCGGCGAACATAGGCATAATCAGAAACCAACCCATATCAGGACGAACATTAGTCACTAATCCATACATTTGACCGCCCAATCCGGTCAAACTAGCCGCAATAATCCACGTCCAAAGTACAACTTGTTCGACATTAATTCCTGTCACACGAGCGAGATCGATATCGTCAGCTACCGCCCGCATGGCTTTACCAATTTTGGTATTTTGCAAGAGAAAATGTAGTCCCGCGATCGCGACTATTGCCAAGCCGAGTACGACTAGATTATAGAACTTAATCTTGATTCCGAATAGATCGATCGCTTCACTGACAGGTAGATTATAACGTTTGGCATCGCTACCCCAGACTAGAAGAATTCCGTTGCGGATAAATAAGGCTAACCCGATCGAAATAATCACCAGCGTCGTCGATGTAGCGCGGACGCGACGCATTCGTTTCCACAAAATCGCTTCAGCTAGCAGTGCCACACCTACAGTCGCCACAATGCCTACTAGCATCGATACCCAGATATTATTCAACACTGGAATCGGACTCATATTCAGCATCCAAGCGATAAATGCCCCAAAAGTCATAAAGTCCCCGTGAGCAAAGTTTGACAGCCGCAAGATGCCATACGTCAAGGTCAAACCAACTGCGCCCAGGGCGATAATACTACCCAGGGCAATGCCATTTACAATTAATTGGGGGTCCATATTCTATCTAGTATCGCTGGGAAGATCTTATCTTAACAGTTGACTGTCAACTGTTTAAGGTGCAGAACCATGACAGATGCGATCGTCCCACCAGATATTATTGGTACCCGATCGAGTACCATAACTAGGCGTAATCCCATAACTACTCCCCTGAGCATTACCTACCACTGACGCGATCGAACTATAGAGCTTAGTGAGATTGAAACAACGCGGATCGCAGTGTCCCGACGGATCGAAGGTATCGAGCGTGAAGTGAGTAGTCATCTGGGGAAATTTGCCAACAGCTAGAGCCGCACGGAGATATAGAGCCGTAGCCGAAGTATACTGAGTGTCTGAGTAAGCTGGATTGGGAAGTGTGGCAATATTCGGGTTGCTGGCACTACAAGTATTTTGATTACCGCGCTCGGAACGCGCACCAACTTGAACGATTTCAGCAGCTACAGTCGATTTGACGCGAGTATTGCGGATATTAAAATAGTTGCTCAAGGGCGCACAAGCACTGCGGAGAGCCTCCTCTTGGTTGGGAATAGCTACAGATCGATCGCCACCATTAAAGCGGGTACAAATCGATTCTACCGACCAGGTGGCGGTAGTGTAGATGCGTCCACTGGCTGCGGCTAATTTTCCCCTGGCTTCAGTTTGTTCTGTGGCGATTTCACTCCAACTCAAGCCGAGATTGGCGAGTGCGGTATCGAGAGCTTGACGACGAGCATTATCATTAGTCGATCGCCAAGCCTGACGCAATAGTCGCTCTCGTTCTGGCTTCACTAATATATCACTAGCTTTTTCAAACTCAGTCGTCGTCGGTCTGCGGGCTTCGTAAAAATTAGGACGTGCTAGCACTGTGGTATTCTCGCGTGGTAGAAAAGCGTTGATACCCAATCCTAGCGGCCCTCGCCCGATCTGGCGTTCGCGATCGAGTATACTCGGAGACATCAATACTGAAGTGTCGTGTAGAATAAATCGAGTATCTGTCAGCGCGTTGACGATCGCATTAGTACTGACATTACGACTGCGGAGATAGGCGGAGATCTTGTCCCGCTCTGGTGGTGAAATTAGCCGATTAGTATGATTTGTCGGAAATTGTGGTGAATCAGGAATTGGGGTGGGATTGGTTGTCGGGTTGGTGGGAATAGAGGGTTTAATGTCGCCAGGGAGTGGATTTCTGGGAAGGGGAACGGGAATCGGTAATTGTGGTTCTGCTGGGGGTGTTGTCGGGGTAGTCAAGCCTGGGGAAGTAATTCTCTGAGCGATCGTCTGAGTCGGAAATGCTACCGAACGTGAATTAATGGCGATAACGGCAATAATCGGTGTTAGAAATAATACTAGAAGTGGAAAGATACGCTTAAAGAATAAACTAAATCTAGGCATGGAGTCAGCGGCTAATTAACTATCTCAGTATGAACTAATCTCGCTGTATTTAGTTCCATTCTAAATTTATATATGTCACAATTTTATTAGATTATATATTTTAAGCTGCCACTTTTGAGGTTTTAAAAATCCATGCTATCTATTATTGCGACTCCCACACCATTGCTACTCGATCGATATCAACAAGTTCGGCAAGTCAGCGAAAAAATTTGTCAACCGTTAGCGATCGAAGACTACACCATCCAAAGTATGCCCGATGTAAGTCCACCTAAATGGCATCTAGCACATACTACCTGGTTTTTTGAAACTTTTCTACTCGTACCATATTTACCAGGATATACAGTTTTTCATCCCCAATTTGGTTATCTATTCAACTCTTACTATGAAGCCGTTGGCGCACGTCATCCTCGTCATCAGCGGGGACTGCTTTCTCGTCCGACAGTAGCCGAAGTTTATCAGTATCGCGCTCATGTCGATCGAGCCATGATGGAATTACTCTGCTTAGTCGAACATCCCGACTTAGCCGATCTCCTCATCTTAGGATTACACCACGAACAACAACATCAAGAACTACTGCTTACCGACATCAAACATATATTAGCACTCAATCCTCTTCATCCTATCTATCGCGACGATCTACATCATGTTACTTCCACAGACAGCACCTTTCAATGGCTAAAATATTCAGGTGGCTTGTATAGTATCGGTCATCAAGGTGATGAATTCGCCTTTGATAACGAATCTCCTCGCCATCAAACATATCTACAAGACTACAAATTAGGTAATCGTTTAGTTACCAATGGTGAATATCTAGAATTCATCCAAACTGGCGGCTATCAAGAAGCTAAATATTGGCTAGCTGAAGGCTGGGCGACCGTACAAGCTCATCAATGGCGATCGCCATTATATTGGCAACTAATCGATAATGACTGGTACGTCATGACACTAGGTGGATTGCAACGAGTCGATGAACGAAAGCCAGTTTGTCATGTTAGTTTTTATGAGGCTGATGCTTATGCTACTTGGAAAGGGAAGCGACTCCCCACTGAAGCTGAATGGGAAATTGCCACACTCGATCTGCCCCAAATTGGTAATTTTCTAGCTAGCGATTATTTAGATCCTACACCTGCGAATAATCTTCATCATCAGTTTTTTGGGGATGTCTGGGAATGGACACAAAGTGCTTATTTACCCTATCCTGGTTTTCAAATTGCTGACGGTGCGATCGGTGAATACAATGGTAAATTTATGTGCAATCAAATGGTCTTACGGGGCGGTTCTTGTGTGACTTCTGCGGATCATATTCGTCCCACTTATCGCAACTTTTTCCCACCTTCAGCCCGCTGGCAATTCTCTGGAATTCGTCTAGCAAGTTAAATTAATTGATAATTGATAATTGATAAAAGTAAGGTGCGTTACGCTGTCGCTAACACACCCTACGTTTGATACGTTTGCGATGTAAAATTTTGGATGCGATGCCAGACTCGATCGAGTAAGATCGGATCGTTGCTATCAAACCACTCAATTTCGGGAATAGCTCGAAACCAAGTGCGTTGACGTTTGGCAAATTGACGCGTAGAGACGATCGTGCGATCGATCGCTGCTGCTAAACTAATTTCACCTTGGAGATACTGACACATTTGGGCATAACCCAACGTCTTGAGTAACGGTAAATCCCACCCATATTTACCACCTAAATATTTCACCTCATCCTCCCAACCCAAATCAATCATCTGCTGAGTGCGATGCTCGATCCGATGAGCCAGAATATTTAGATGCTCACAATCCAAACCAATTTGGAGAATCGGGTAACTAGGGGGATATTCGCCCTGCTGACTAGAAATAGTCCGCCCCGTGACATAATAAACCTCCAAAGCTCGAATCGTGCGCCTGGGATCGTTCGCATAAATTTTCTGAGCGGCTTGAGGATCGACTTGTTGCAAAATCTGGTAGCATTGCACCTGACCGAGATTGGTTAATTGCGATCGCAAATCCTCATCTGCTGAAACTCTGGGCATTTTCATCCCCTTCACCACCGACTTAATATATAGTCCCGTACCGCCAACCATTAATGGTACCTGTCCCTGCTGTTGTAGTCGATCGATTAGTGGCTGTGCCTCTGCTTGATATTGGGCAACCGTTACAGTACAATTAGGATCGGATGTACTAACAAAGTGATGCGGCACCAAAGCCAGTTCTGCTTTAGATACAGTCGCCGTCGCAATATCAAAATCTCGATAGATCTGGCGCGAGTCTGCACTGAGTATTTCAGCATTGAGCCGTTGCGCGATTGCGATCGCCAGTCCTGATTTTCCCGTCGCCGTCGCACCACAAATAACAATTAACATCAATCCACACCCATTCTAGTCAATCTGCGCTCTCCTCGTCCTCTGTGTTACCTAGATCTTACTCCAGAAAATATTCTCAGAACTATCTAGATTCGTTCACAACCTATCTGTGTTATAATTTTGGAGTGATTTATCATCAGTACAGCCAATAGCGGCTTGTGACTCATTATTGGAGCATCATTTATGACCAGCGATTATGGTGACGACAACATCCGGGTACTGGAGGGACTAGAAGCCGTCCGCGTCCGACCGGGGATGTATATTGGGAACACTTCGGCGACCGGACTCCATCATTTAGTATATGAGGTTGCGGACAACTCGATCGACGAAGCGTTGGCTGGTCATTGCAAAAATATTGATATTTCGATCAATGCTAATGGTTCGATTACCGTCATCGATGATGGACGGGGGATTCCGGCTGGGATAAATCCGCAGACGGGTAAATCAACTATTGAGACAGTCTTAACAGTCCTCCATGCTGGGGGTAAATTTGGGGATGGTGGTTATACCGTCTCTGGTGGTTTGCATGGAGTCGGGATTTCGGTCGTTAATGCGCTCTCAGCTCATGTCGAAGTCAAGGTATGGCGGAATCAGAAAATTCATACCCAACGCTTTGAGAAGGGGATTGCGGTATCAGGACTAGAAATCGTTCCTAGTCCTGAAGATCGGACTGGTACGACGGTGACGTTTTTGCCAGATACCGAGATTTTCAAAGAAGGGATTGTCTTCGACTTTGATACTTTAGCCGTTAGGTTCAAACAGTTAGCTTATCTCAATGCAGGGCTACGGATTAGTTTTAGTGATTATCGGCTAGAAATATTAGAAAGTGACCAACCCAAGGTTGAGAATTATTTTTATGAAGGCGGGATTAAGGAATATATTGCTTACCTGAATGTCGATAAGCAACCCCTTCACGAAGAAGTTATCTACATCCAAAGTGAGAAAAATAAAGTTCAGGTAGAAGTCGCGCTGCAATGGTGTGTTGATGCCTATACCGATAATATCTTAGGTTTTGCAAATAATATTCAAACCAAGGAAGGGGGCACGCATTTAGACGGGCTAAAAGTTGTTTTAACTCGGACGATGAATGCGATCGGTCGCAAGCGGAATAAACTTAAAGAAGGAGATTCTAACCTCGGTGGCGAGAATATTCGGGAAGGTTTAACAGCAATTGTTTCTGTGAAGGTACCCAATCCTGAATTTGAAGGACAAACCAAAACTAAGCTCGGAAATAGTGAAGTTCGCGGTATTGTAGACTCGATCGTTTCGGAAGCTTTGACTGAGTATTTAGAGTTTCGCCCAAATATTGCCGATGCAATTTTAGAGAAAGCACTTCAAGCTTTTAATGCAGCAGAAGCAGCCAGAAGAGCGCGGGAATTAGTCCGGCGGAAGTCAGTATTAGAATCATCTACTTTACCTGGTAAATTAGCAGATTGTAGCTCCAAAGATCCGAGCGAATCCGAGATTTTCATCGTTGAAGGCGATTCTGCGGGTGGCTGTTTTGCTGGCGATACGCTCGTATCCTTGGCTGATGGACGCAATCTCAGCTTCAAGGAAATTGTCAGCGAACAGCAAGCTGGCAAAGAGCATTTCTGCTACACCATTCGTCAGAATGGTACTGTCGGCATCGAACGCATCTTGCACCCTCGAATTACCAAACATCAGGCGCAAGTTGTCAAGGTGACTTTGGATAATGGCGAGCAAATAATTTGCACTCCAGATCATCGGTTCATGTTGCGAAATGGTAGTTACAAACCAGCCGCCGATCTGACATCTGCCGACTCATTGATGCCTTTATATCGTAAACTTTCTGATAAAAAAGAACCAAATATTACCATTGATGGGTATGAAATGGTCTGGAATCCTAAATCGGATTCTTGGTTGTTTACGCATATGTTATCCGACTGGTACAACTGCTGGCAAGGCATTTATCAGAAAACTGATGGTAGTCATCGCCATCATCTTGACTTCAATAAGCTCAATAATAATCCTACCAATCTGCAACGGATGAGTCCTGAAGAACATCTTCAGATTCATCAACAGCATCTTACCAAAACACTCCATCGTCCTGATGTCATCGAAAAATGTCGTCAAGTTCGTCAGAGCGTAGAATTTCGGCAAGCGATGAGCGAACGGATGACTCAACCAGCAACTCGTCAAATGTTGTCGGAGCAAGCCATCGCTCAATGGCAAAACCCTGAATACAAGGCAGATATGGGTAATAAGTGGCAAAATTTCTACGCTCTTACCCCTCAATATCGCCAAGACAATGCTGCTCGTCTCAATCTCGCTCAACAAAACTATTGGCAAGACGAATCCAATCGTCAAAAACAATCCGAGCGTACCAGTAGCTACTTTATCGAACATCCCGAAGTTCGCTTGAAAATGTCAATTCAGGCGCAGCAACAGTGGGAAGATCCACAATTGCTCAATTGGAGAAAGCAGAAAACTCAACAGCAATGGACACCAGAATTTCGAGCAAGCCGAAAAGCTGCATTGCATCAAACTTACTACCAAAAAACACTCAAAGTCCTCAAGGATATCGAGCAATCTCATGGTTTGGTTGACTTAAATGCTTATTGCAAATATCGTGTGGAAACTCGTGATAAATCTCTGCTAAAATTTGAAACATTTTGCGATCGCTATTTTGATGGTTCGACGGAGCAAGCATTAGAAGCGGTAGCTCAATACAATCATCGGGTTGTCTCAGTAGAACCAATGTCCGAATGTTTTGATGTCTATGACATTGAAGTACCACATACTCATAACTTCGCTTTAGCTAGCGGTGTATTCGTTCACAATAGTGCCAAGCAAGGACGGGACAGACGTTTCCAAGCAATCTTACCTCTACGTGGTAAAATCTTGAACATCGAAAAAACTGATGATTCAAAGATTTATAAAAATACTGAAATTCAGGCTCTAATTACTGCATTAGGTTTGGGTGTAAGGGGTGAAGAATTTAATGCTAAACAACTCCGCTATCACCGGATTTGTTTGATGACTGATGCTGACGTTGATGGTGCCCACATTCGGACGCTATTACTCACATTCTTCTATCGTTACCAACGGGCATTGATTGAGGAAGGCTATATCTATATCGCTTGTCCACCACTGTACAAATTGGAACGCGGACGCAATCACTATTACTGCTATAGCGAACGCGAATTGCAACGGAAGATTGCTGAATTCCCATCCAATGCTAATTACACAATTCAGCGGTTCAAAGGATTGGGAGAAATGATGCCCAAGCAGTTGTGGGAAACGACAATGGATCGCGAAACTCGCACACTCAAACGAGTTGAGATTCAAGATGCAGCAGAAGCCGATCGGATTTTTACAATCCTGATGGGCGATCGCGTGGCACCTCGCCGCGAGTTTATTGAAACTTATGGGCCTAAATTAAATCTGATGGATCTAGATATTTAAGTTAGCTAAAATTTAGATTCCGATCGCAATAAGTCGTAATTTTCCGCTGATGCGCTCGGCTCGGATCTTACGACTTTTCTAATTCTCTAAATTATTCCCATACTTTACCCCTCCCAACCTCCCCTTATAAAGCGGATGTGCGCTAACACTGTTCGGGTTCCCCGACAGTGTTAGCGCACCAAGCAGGGGAGGAGCAGATCCTAAAGCCTAAAACCTAAAGCCTAAAGCCTAAAGCCTAATCCCTATGATTCGCGACGCGACGATCGAAGATTTACCTGCAATTATTGAGATTTACAATACATCGATACCTGGACGGATGGCGACGGCAGATTTGGAGCCAGTGACGGTGACAAGTCGGATGGAATGGTTTACGGCTCATACACCCGCACGTCGTCCATTATGGGTATTAGAGGTAGATGATGAAATTAAAGCATGGTTTAGCTTTCGATCGTTTTATGGGCGAGATGCTTATCGTCATACTGCGGAGGTGAGTGTATATGTATCCCCAGATTGTCACCACAAAAAATTGGGGACTCAACTATTAGCCAAGGCAATTTCTAGCACTCCAACTTTAGACTTAAAAACATTAGTGGCATTTATCTTTGCTCACAATCAACCGAGCCTAAATCTATTTAAAAAATATGACTTCCAGCAGTGGGGTTATTTACCTCAAATCGCCGAACTCAATGGGATCGACAGAGATTTAGTTATTTTGGGAAGACAAGTATAGGCGCGGTAGTAATCAGGGCTTTTGACTGGTGTAAAATGTCAGCACGATCGTTCCCTGCTTTGCATCTCCCCTGGAGAATCGCCCACACTAGACTATATAGCAATCCTAAATCAGATCTCTGTTATTAAACATTGGTGCTCATGCGGCAGCAGCCTAACACACCCTACATTAGACTATAGTTAATCATACAAAAATACTTACTAATCCCTAAAGAATGACTGCTTTTAGCTCTACACAGCCGATTATCCGCCGCAAACAACATGCTTTGGATGTGCAAGATCTCGAAGGACTCCTGCACATCCACATCCAAATCAAAGACTTAAAACTATTCTCTAGCTTTTATACCCGCATCGACCAGGTTTTTGTATTGTGGGGTAGTATCACGGCGATTATCTTCTTTACAGCTCAGTTTTTGACCCTCAGTTGGGCAGATCAGGCAATGCTGTGGTCGGTTTTGACGTTGGTTGGCTCGTGGGGTACTTGCCGTTTGGCTTGGTATTGGGTGACAGTAGAGCGATTGCGCTGGGTGGTATATACGTGGGTCGGATTGATGATTGGTGGCGTACTATTGACCAATTGGGGCATCTTTGGCGGCGGATGGGTGGTGTTGCCACATCTGTGTGGAGTGTGGCTGGGGCTAAGTGGGATCGGATATCTGGTAACGGCTTGGGGACTACGCTCGCGCGCATTTTTGGGAAGTTGTTTGCTACATTTTGGATCGATCGCATTTCTATCTTATGTCCCCGAGTGGCAGTTTCTCCTGACTGGTATTGTTACTGCTGGTAGTTTATTGCTATTGGCAGAATTGCAATGGGATATGCACTCGATCGATGACGCTCAACTGTTGACAGTGGAGCAAAAGCAGTTTAACCACAAACAGCGCAAACTTCGAGATTTAGATCTGTAACAGTATTGATTTATATATTACTAGCAAAAATCGTTTTAAATTCTCATCCTTTTGGATGATTTTAGAATGGATCGACTCAGCTAGTATAGATATATGGAATCAGCAATTAATTCCTGCTGCTATTACAGTTATTTTCCTTATTAACATAAGATATCCAAAGCACTGGATGAGGGTTATGTCGCAGTGACTCAGTACTGCCCACCGTAAGAGAGCGACGGTAGGAGGGTAGATGGTGCAGAAAATAGCGAGAGAAATGTCATTTTCAGTATAGATATCGATCCACTAAATGTCCAGATATTGTAGAGTTTCTGTCGCTTCCTCTACTTAATTTCTACTAACGGGGAACTAAACTTCCCACCAGAGCGATCGAAAGTAGAAAATATCTGGATCATTTTTATTTAAAGTAATTCAGTCCGAGCTTTGACTTTGACTTTGACTTTAATCTAAAATCAAAAATTTTCTCAGTGCAAGCTGTCAACTGTCAACTGTCAACTGTCAACTGTTTGACTCTACGCGGCACTTCATGAGTCATCAGATCGTACGCCATCCGCGTATTTGGAAAAATTGCTCGTGCTGCTTGTAATAGATCGTCAAGTACGATCGCATTGCCTGGAGCGTAGCGGGGGCTAAAATGGGTTAAAATCAGTTCCTTAGCTCCAGCACCCAAAGCCACTTGAGCCGCCATTGTCGAAGTAGAATGCAGCCTGTCGAACGCCATCTCTGCATCTTGATGGGCAAAGGTAGATTCATGAATCAAGACATCAGCATCAGCCGCTAATTCAACCGAATTGTCACAATAGACGGTATCGGTACAATAAACAAATTTACGCCCAATTTCGGGATCGCCACACAAATCCCGACCATTAATAATTCTACCGTCGGGTAAAGTTACAACCTCACCATTTTTTAACTTCCCATAAATTGGCCCTGAAGGAATATTTAATTCCTTTGCCTGCTCTAAATTAAATTTACCAGATCGATCGGTTTCGCTGACACGATAGCCATATGCTGGTACCTTGTGCTTGAGCGGAATACAAGTAACTGTAAAATCTGCCTCACGATGAACTACCCCAGGCTCGATGGTGTGTACCTTGAGCGGATAGTTTAAATGAGTATAGGAATACTTTTGACACGCCCGTAGATATTCATCCAATCCTTTAGGCCCATAGATATCAATTCGATCTGGACTACCCGCCATGCCATATGTAGCCAACAATCCCATCAAACCAAAAATATGATCGCCATGCAAATGAGTGACAAAAATTCGCCGAATCTGGCTGATTTTGACATCGCAGCGGAGTAATTGATGCTGGGTGGCTTCACCGCAATCAAATAGCCATACTTCTGCTCGTTGAGGGAGATTGAGGGCAATACTAGAAACATTGCGCGCCCTAGTGGGGACACCAGAAGATGTGCCAAGGAAGGTAATTTGCACGTTATTCGATCGCTTTTAGTCGGTATCTAATTATAAAGGATGACACTCGGTTTAAATCCTACCGTTTATATACAAGCACACTAGACTTCGTTTCGGGTTGGGGGGGTAGAGCAACATCAAAAACGAAGTCTAGCCAACTTGTGTCCACTGGCTGATGACAAACACTCAGCCACGATCCTTCATCCAAAACTGATAATTTAACGGCGAGAAGACATCGACATCAAAATTCGTAACACATACCAAAACAGCAAAGCTACCGAAGCAAATAGCTCCAGCGAAGCTGCCACATATTGATCCTTGTTATAGTGGAGCATAATCCTCGATGTATCATAGAGGATTGCTGCCATCGCAAATCCAACCATCAGCACAGAGAAGAACAATCCCAAAGTAAATCCAAAGATCGCGCTACAGATCATCAATCCGAGTGCCACAAAACCCCCAATTTTGAGTGCGCCACCCAGAAAGGTAAAATCTTTGCCCGTGGTGAAAGCGACTGCGGTTAAACCAACAAACATTAGTGATGTGAGAATACCTGCCGTCGGCACAATCGTCGGATCGTACATACTGCTAGCGATAAATATTAAGGGCGCGAATAGGAACGCTTCCGCCACTACATATAGCCCCAATCCGCCATATTGGAGCGAAATTGAATCCGCTCTAGCTGCTAATCCCCGCGATAACCAGCCGAGAATCGAGAACCCACCCAAGATCGCCAACCATGTAAAACGACCAGTCAGAGCGCGGGCTAAAGTTTCGGCAATACCCGACTGAATCAGGAATGTCTCAAATACGATAAACAGCCCAACCGCACCAGCCAGATGGGTATAGGTCTTTTTGATAAACTCAGCCCGTTCTTGAGGCTGCTGTCTAGCTACTACGTCCATAAAATTAAACCTCTAAAACGATCGATACTTAGTTTGCGGTGCTGTGGGTATGCCCACAGCACCGCAATATCATTGGTAATAGATCCAACTCTATCTGTTCCGAATCCGGAAAGTTATAAAATACTTTACAGTTGATTTAGTTAGATCTTAGCTAGTTTCGATCGTCTTCGCTATGTCGTTTATCACTACTAAAATATGGTTCATTTAGGTCTATTATGTCCTGCCGAAACTGGTCATTTGAATACGATGCTACCTTTGGGGCAAGAAATGCAGAGACGGGGGCATCGAGTGACATTTTTTGGGATAGTTGATGCTAGAGCGAAAGTGTTAGCGGCTGGCTTAGAATTTAGCTCGTTCGGGGAGGTAGAGTTTCCGGCGGGAGCGAGCGATCGATTGTTTGCAGAGCTGGGTAAACTCAGCGGTTTGGCAGCATTAAATTACACGCTCGATTGGATAAAAAAATCCGCCGCAGTCTTTCTCAAAGATGGGCCAATTGTCCTCAAAGATGCCCAAATCGAAGCCCTATTAGTAGACCAAATTTCACCGGAAGGTGGTACTGTTGCCGACTTATTGGATATTCCGTTTGTGACTATTTGCAGTGCCTTGCCATTTAACCAAGAGCCGACCATCCCACCGCTGTTTACTACTTGGAGCTATAACCCCGCATGGTGGGCGATTCTTCGCAACCAGATCGTGTACCGAGTGGTTAGTCCGTTCGGCAAATCGATGCAAACTTTGCGCTTTAGCTATCGTAAATTGTGGAAATTGGCACCAGAAATTACTGCTGATTCTCAACTAGCCATCTTGACTCAACAGCCAGCAGAATTTGAATATCCCAGACAAACTTTACCAGCATATTTTCATTTTACTGGCCCATACCACAATCGAACCAGTCGCAAGCCAGTCGATTTTCCGTGGGAGCAATTGACTGACAAACCACTGATTTATGCTTCGATGGGGACATTACAAAATCAATTGACTGATGTATTTCAGGCGATCGCAACTGCTTGCGTAGACTTAGATGCTCAGTTGGTGATTTCTCTCGGTGGTGCTAGTTTAGAATCATTACCAGTATTACCAGGAAATCCGATTGTAGTTAGCTATGCACCGCAACTAGCACTACTAGAGCGTGCCTCAGTGGCGATTACCCATGCGGGGATGAATACTGCGCTAGAATGCTTGACTTATGGCGTGCCGATGGTGGCAATTCCGATTACCAACGATCAGCCAGGAGTGGCATCCCGTATCGCTTGGATTGGTGCGGGTGAGATCGTGCCATTGCAGCAATTAACTGCGGCGAGACTGCAAACTGCACTAAAGTTAGTATTAACTCAACCAAGTTATCGCCAAAAGGCGATCGCACTCAAACAATCGATCGCCAAATCTGGCGGAGTCAGTCGTGCGGCTGATATCATAGAACAGGCTATCTCTACTAGGAAACCAGTCGTTGGGACATGAGCAAACAGACGATCGAGTTGAGTAAATATACTGCTGCTTATACAAGCATCGGTGCAGGTATTCCCGTAATTTTATTGCATGGCTTTTTTGGTAATGCCTCGACACTAGGATCGATCGCTCAAGGATTATCAGCTAATTATTGTTGCATTAGTTTAGAGTTATTAGGCTTTGGTGATTCTTCCAAACCAGATATTCGCTATCTCATCGAAGATCATGTTGAATTTCTCAAAGAGTTTCTAACTGCTAAAAAAATTACCAAATTTTATCTACTTGGTTATTCTTATGGTGCTTGGGTAGCGGCTGCTTATGCTGTAGATCTGCACGATCGACAGATTGATATCCCCCAATTAGCGGGGATGGTGCTGTTAGCTCCAGCAGGAATTAGAGATGATAGTTTCGTCGGTCGTTATGATTATGTCAAACCGTTATTGTGGCGGACACCATTGGTAGATTTGGCTCTAAAAACGATCGCGCCATTTGCGAGATTAATCGGTAATGAAAAATCATTTAATACTATCCGCGCCGCACGAGAAGAGATCGTCTCTCAACCAGCCGCGAGATCGTTTTTAATCGATCGACTCAATCCAGAAGATGCCGTTGATACTGTCGAAAATGATATCGATCGCATCGCCACTCCCACCTTAGTAATTGCAGGTGAAATCGATGGCACTATTCCATTATGGCACTCCCAAGCTTATGCCCAAAAAATTCCGCAAGCTAGTCTAGACATTATCCCTGGCGCGGATCACGATCTAGTTCAGACACATGCTCAAGAAGTAACTCGCTCGATCGTCGAGTACTGGAATCGATCGAGTTAAAACGATGAGAGTTTTAACGAAAATCATAGGTTTAAATCCCCATTCCAAAAACCTCGCTGTCAACTGTCAACTGTCAACTGTCAACTGTTTAACCACCAAAATTGTAGCCAGCTCCGATGAGAATCCCCACATCGGCATTGCGATTATTCGGAAACGCAGCATTGAGTCGTAGTGTTCCGGTAAATCTAGACAGTGGAATATCCACACCACCAGAGATGGCTGGACTGATATACAAACCCTCTGCATACCGCAGCATTGCGCCGCCACCAATAAAAGGCGAGAACATCGTTTGTCCAGCATCGTTGCGAATCGGAAAATCAGCAGTCAGAATAATCATAGAAGTGGCAGATCCACCCCCAAACAGCACCGTAGCATCATGCAAAGACAGATTATCCGAAAATCTCACCTTAGTTAGAATTGCTACGCCACCCGTTCCCAGCGCAGTTGTATTACCCCCTAAACCGATCGCACTACCAATCCCAATGTAGCCATTATTCTGAGTACTTACTTTTTGGAGAGGAGCCGACTGAGCAGCGACTGGCGATGCACTCACAGCGGTGAAGCTAGTTAAGCCACAGAGAGTAAGTTTTAAAAATCTGGCGAAATATTGTGACACTGTGGACTAAGTATAGGGGCTATCAGGATATACGTCCAGAACCAGCTAATGGATCTATGACGTTCTAATAGATTCAAACTACCACGATCGCTTCTCGTCTGTGTAATTTCACGGATATCGCTCGATCGACATTAGAACAGATATACACAGCCGCGATCTCAAAGTTCCGTATTCATCATGATGTCAAATCGGTACTTGAGTCTGCATAATGGAACTAGGTGAAATAACACCTAAATTAAAGTTGAGTGGATGAGAACCATAGAGAGCGATTGGTCGGGAATGTAGCTACATAGCGATTTAGCACCGAATCGTGCGAAGTCGTTCGCGCAGCGTCGGCTCTGCCGAATCGATCCGCCATGTAGCACAGTTGCCGCCAGCGCAATTCTATTGGAGGCAATGGTCTGTGAATGCTAAGATTAGTAGTTATATAGACTAAAATTAATTAGCAATACGTAATGAAATTAAATTTTCGCCGGATGATGACAGGCTTGCTGTTACCTGCATTGCTGGTCATCATAGCATTAGTCACGGTAAGTATTTATCCACAAGTAGCAATAGCAGACGATTTTACTAAAGCAACTTTGCCGATTGATTCTGATTTTTCGGGTAAAGATCTAACTACTTTTGAGTTTACTCAAGCTAGTGTCCGCAGAGGCAAATTTATGAATGCCAATCTCACTGGTGTGAGCTTAATTGGTGGAGATTTTGATTCAGCAGATATGACTGGGGCAAATATGACCAACACTTTGTTAGATACAGCTCGACTGACACGAGCCAATCTCACTAATGCCATTTTAATCGGCGCATCTGCTTCTGTTGCCAATTTTGATGGTGCCATTATCGATGGTGCAGACTTTACGGATGTCCTACTGAGAAGAGATATCCAATTAAAGTTGTGTAAGGTTGCTAAAGGTACCAATCCCACCACAGGTAAAGAGACGAGAGAGTCGTTGGAATGTGCTTGATTTAGTCGATCGCTACCGTCTGCCATTTAGGCAACATAATTTCTAAAAAGAGATCAGATCGGAAATAGTCACAACTCTCAATTTTTCTAATTCTTGGAGCCTTTGTTGAGTTGTCGTAAATAATTGATAATATTCTACTTTTTTAGTTAAATCTTCGGTTTCTTTGCTTTGCAACTTATTTAAATAATATTTACGTTTTTGTTCGCAAGCAAATTTTTCCAAACAGGCGATCGCCGCACGTAATACTAATGGCGATCGCTGAATTTCTTCGGCGGTATGTTCGTCTAAATTAAATAAATGTTTAACCTGAGTGGCTCTAGCCGGATGTTCGGTAATTGAATCCTGCAATTTATTAATCAATCGATCGTCTAAATAATCAATTTCTTCCGGCTGGGAATTTTGCCCATATCCTAATGAAGATCGATCGACGATCTGTTGCCACAAGAAAGCATGATGAGCTAACGTAAACGTCAGATGAGCAGAATCTAGCCCATCAATAATCGTCAAGCGATGAATGGGATAATGGAGGTAAATCCGTAGTAATAAACCCTCTGCTTGTTCGATTAATCTTTGACTAGGATGGATACTAAGTGGAGCGACTTCTTCAGCCTCGATAATTGGATTATTATCGGCTGCTGCTGGTGGTGAATATTGGGATCGATCGGATTGACTAAATTTATTTACAGGTATGCCACCTGTAAATTTCTGTGGGAGTGGTTTTAGTCCCTTAATTGCAGTTTGTAAATTCTCAAATAACAGCGGAATCATCCGCGCATCACCAGCACTCAATAATCCTGCTGATTTTTGCAGATAATGGATGCGAGTAGTTACGTCAGTGATATTTTGCAGCAGTTTAATAATTTTTTGGGTAGCAGCTTGATATTGTTCGGCTTGAGTGAGATCCTGATGCTCGATCGCTTTGTCAAGCTGCCAATCCAACCAGAGCGGAGCACGATCCAATAATCCTAAATAATCTTCCTGACTATTATTTTTTAAAAACTCATCCGCATCTTTTCCCGTAGGCAAATTGAGGATGCGTAATTGCAATTGTCCTTGATAGGCAAGCTCAGTGACTTCACCAATTGCCCGTTCTGTCGCAATATTACCCGCTTTATCGGCATCGAAATTCAGAATGATTTGTTTGGATTCAGTAAACTTAACTAACTGCTTGACTTGAGCCGAACTCAATGCTGTACCGAGTGCGGCGACTGCACTAGTAATTCCGGCTGCATGAAGAGCGATGACATCAAAATAACCTTCAACTACTACAGCTCGATCGGTTTTACTAATACTATCTTTCGCTCGATCGAGTCCGTATAAAGTATTACCTTTATCAAACAATTCTGTCTCTGGCGAGTTGAGATATTTCGGCTGTTCGTCGCTCAAAGTTCGACCACCAAACCCAATAACTCGCCCGCGCAGATCGCAAATCGGAATCATCAATCGATCGCGAAACCTGTCATAGTAACTAGTCTCATCTTTGCGGGGGATAATTAATCCAGCGGCAACGATCGCTTGGGGCGGGAAATGTTTTTGTTCGATCAGATAGTTAGCTAAAGTCTCCCATCCAGACGGCGAATAACCGAGTTTGAAACCTTGAATTGTCTCATCGCTAAAAGCTCGATCGATCTTCAGATAGCTAAGAGCTTTCTCTCCCTGCGGCTGATTGAGTGCGTGCTGATAAAAGTTAGCAGTTATCGCTAATATTTCATACAATTGCTCTCGCTGCGACAATTTCCGCTGCAATTCTTGACGTTGCGCTGGTTCCAACGTCTGAACTGGAACTTGATATCTCCGTGCCAAATCTAGCACAACTTCAGTAAAAGATTGCTTCCCCAACTCCATCATAAAATTAATCGCATTTCCCCCAGCCTGACACCCAAAGCAGTAATACATCTGCTTGGTAGGACTGACTGAAAAACTCGGCGATTTTTCTTGATGAAATGGGCAGGAACCGAGATAATCCTTACCGCGTTTTTTCAGAACGACATGTTCGCCCACCACATCGACAATATCGACTTTAGCTTTAACTTCTTCGATCGTATCTGGATGTAAGCGAGGAATATTCATCTTTTAGTTAACAGTTAAAAATTAATATTTGATTATGCTTCAATTAGCTCAATCTTAATCCGCTTGCCTAATACTCTAGCTGCTCGATCGAGAGTATTGAGAGTGACTGAAGTATTGTCTGGATCTAGCAATCGATCGACTGCTGCACGACTCGTACCCATCGCTTTTGCTACACCAGTTTTGGTCATCTGCTTAGTTTCGATTTCTTGTTGGATTTGCCAAGCAATGACTCTTTTGATAGCGATCTCATTAACTTGAGTAAGTAAATTTTCTTCATCTAAGAAATTATCGAAAGAAGAGCCGATATGAGGATTACTACTTTTCATCTGCTGTCTCTAGTTGTGATTTGCGATTGAGAGCTATTTCTAAATCTTGCTTGGATGTTTTCTGAGTTTTCTTGATAAACCCATGTAATAATGCCATCTGCCCGCCATGTATACAAAAGATCGTCCGAGCGATTCGATTGCTTGGTAAGTTAGATCTAACTTCATACAATCCTTTTCCCATTGGTTTACAGGTAGGCATTCCAATCGGCCAACCAAACTCAACTGTTTTGATATCGGTACCAATAGCTAAACGATCTTCTTTGTCTAAGTCTTTGAGCCAATCTCTGACAGGCTCTTTACCAAGACTATTTTGATAAAAATAAGCGGGCAGTATTTTTTCATCCATCGATCTACATCGTATCAAAAATGATACGATGTATCAAGACGTTTAATTTAAATTTCAGCGATTGGGCTAGATCGAATGCTCTAGCTCAATCACAGCTAGAGCATTTGCAATCGATCCAGGCTCGATCGAGTGTCCGATAAATACTAGTTTAGTCTCCCGTCGCTCATCCGTGCGCCAAGGTCTATCGTAAAATTGCTCGAACCGATTCCCCACACCTTGAATGACTAGCCGCATCGGCTTATTTGGTACGGCGACAAATCCCTTAATCCGGTAGATTTCCTGTTGAGAAACGAGCAGTTCTAATTTTTGGCGCAATTGTTCGGGGTCGAATTCGCGATCGATAACCAGATTAATCGAGTTAATATCATCATCATGATCGTGGTCTTCTTCGGTATCGTGATGGCTGGGACGTTCTTCGAGATGGTCTTCTACAGCCGCATTCAATCCCAAGATTGTATCTACATCTACAATCCCGCGATCGCTAGTAACTATTTTCACCGATCGCGGGAGTTCTTGGTTAATTAGATCGATCGTTTGTTGATATTGCTCGGCACTCACCAGATCGGCTTTATTCAAAATCACCAAATCCGCACAAGCCAACTGATCCTCAAATAGTTCCTGCAAAGGAGTCTCATGATCCAGATTTTCATCCTCCTGTCTGAGCGCGTCCACAGCAGCCGGATCGCTAGCAAACCTCCCATCTGCCACCGCATCGCAATCAACCACCGTAATCACCGCATCTACCGTCGCAGCAGTGCGAATTTCTGGCCATCTGAAGGCAGTAATTAGCGGCTTGGGTAGTGCCAAACCGGAAGTCTCGATCAAAATACAGTCAATGTCATCCCGACGGGCAATCAAAGCCTGCATCGTGGGGAGAAATTCTTCCTGTACCGTACAGCACAAGCAACCATTAGTTAGCTCGACAATGTTACTAGGTGCTTCAACCTCATCATCGGGGCAGACTTGACAGGAGCGCAACAGCTCACCATCGATGCCCAGTTCGCCAAATTCATTGACAATTACGGCAATGCGTCGCCCTTGATTGTGAGTGAGCAAATGTCGAATCAGCGTAGTTTTACCACTACCCAAGAAGCCAGTAATCACGGTGACGGGAATTTTTTTTGCCATGTTAATTTTAAACTGTGTGCCGAGCACCGATGGGAATATTGCAACGCTGGCTGGGCATCCTGACTGATAAATTCAGATGAATCTACTTACAGTTGCCCAGCCAGCGGCTTTGCACCAAACTTTCCCCGTTATCTCTACTGGCTGCTCCCAAATAGAACCGAGTTCGGTCTTCTAGTTTACCGCAATCGATCGCCAACGATTATGTTGTGTCTTGTCTTGTCACCGCGAGATCTGTCTGGTTGGGTTCCCCACCAATCACCTAAAATGGACAACTCATCAGATTCGATCTAATCAGAAATGGTAGCTATAATTACTAGGTAAGATTAATCCGATTCTCTTTCTCCAGAGGCTACGCCAACGAATGTTAGAACTAAAACTAGAAAGACTTCGCCATCTATTTGTAGAAATGGAGCAAGCCCTTATTGCTTATTCGGGCGGGATTGATAGTACTTTAGTTGCTAAAATTGCCTACGATGTTTTGGGCGATCGAGCATTGGCGGTAACTGCTAAATCTCCATCTTTGTTACCTGAAGAATTAGAAGACGCGATCGATCAAGCACAATCGATCGGTATTGCCCATCAGATTGTCGAAACTCATGAGATGGACAATCCCAATTATTCATCTAATCCAATCAATCGGTGCTATTTTTGCAAGAGTGAACTTCACGATACACTCAAACCATTAGCCCTAAAACTTGGATATCAATATGTGCTCGATGGTGTAAATGCTGACGATTTGCAAGACTATCGCCCAGGTATCCAAGCAGCGGAAGAACGGGGTGCTAGATCGCCCTTAGCCGAGCTAGGAATTACTAAAATGGAAGTTCGAGAGATCGCTCGCTCGCTCGGTTTAGCCTGTTGGAATAAACCCGCCCAACCATGTCTAAGTTCGCGGTTTCCCTATGGCGAAGAGATTACAATTCCCAAATTAAATCGCGTGGGGAGAGCCGAGATTTATCTACGTCGATTGGGATATGAAAATGTGCGGGTTAGATCGATCGACGACACCGCCAAGATTGAATTACCTGCGGCGGTAATTCAACAGTTTATAGCAAATACAGACCTAGCAGAATTAACCCAGACCTTTCGATCGTTTGGATTTGTCTATGTCACTCTAGATTTAGAAGGATATCGCAGTGGTAAATTAAATCAGGTACTACCCCAATTTGCTAATTAATGCCCGATTAAACATGTATATGTAAGGTGTGTTATCCTAGATAGTAATGCACCTGCTTACTGTTTATTAATCTGATTTAATAACCATAGCGAACCAACAATACCGATAAAATGAGCGGTAATCGTATGTGTATTAGCCAGCACGATAAAAATGTCCAAAGGCTGAATAATCTTACTTAAAGCATCAGGACTAAACAGTGCAAAAGATGTCACGGAAGATAGAGATTTACCCAACAGCGTTCCGGCGATCGCTTCTGCGCCCAGTACACTCGATCCCATTCCCAACACGGAAGACAATAAACCCCACCGGACGATTTTAATTGTCTCAGCTTTTTTGGGACGGAGAGCGGGATTTTTGAGCTTGCGAGAGGTCATCACATAGCGAAATGACCAGTAAGTGCTGCCGTACAGGATCAGCAAGCCACCCACAGCAAAGAGTAGACTACCCCCCGTACCAGGATTGCTCGCGCCCGTACTGGCGAAGGGCAGCGCAAATACAAAAATCAAGCTGGAAACTACGGCTAAAACAAGTTGCAGCCAAAAGCCCGCCCAGCCGACGAGTCGGAGCTGTGCGGCGATTTTTCGCACAGTTTGTGGAGTATTGCTGTTAATTTCTAGATTTGACATAGATATTAGTTAAGAAATTAATAAGAATATAGGATAATTATCCCTTGGCGTAAATTGAATGAGTTAAGCTAAAAACTGGGTATCTATAATCCGCTCAAACAATCCGCTCACCCCATTACCCATAGAGATTGTTTTCCTGTCTTGTTTCTACAGATTTATTCCGACCTGCCTAAAGTCAGCACTTACCCCCTCAGTGCCTCCAGCTTTCAGGCTAGGTGAGGATTAAAACGAACGAATACCAATATTATAAGGTGGTAACAGCTATGAACTTTGAAGATATTTATTGCTTTTTCCGAAAACCCCCACCACTCTATCTCAACCAGGAGTTGGCGGTTTGTTATATTCTCGATATTCTACTTCAGGGCGATTCTTATGGTACTGAATTGATTGCCAGATTGGAGCATGAATCTTCAACCTATCGGCTCTCAGATACTGTTTTGTACAGTGCCATTAAGTTCCTTGAAGGTTCCGGTACCATCGTGGGCTACTGGAAAAAAGTTGAAGGTCGCGGTCGTCCGCGCCGGATGTATCAAATTGACTCTGAGTGGACGACTAAAGCTAGGGAGCTGGCGTATTTCTGGGAGCAATACTCCAGCCCCCCTTCTACCCCTGCCGCTGGTAGCTCGTCCTTAGAGGGTCAAGCATTATCGCTCGGTAATTAAGAATTAACCAAAATTCTCAGACTATTACTCGATCTTCGATCTCCACAGAAACAGTGTAAAGCAGGTGCCACACCTGCTTTTTTACTGGTCGGATGTGTTAGCTTAAATGACGGGACTGACCCTCAACTGTCAACTTCTTTAATAATGCCTACAAAACGGATTCTGCTCTGGTATCGTAACGATCTGCGCTTGCACGACCATGAGCCGCTGACTCAGGCTCTCAAAGACGGTAAGAGTGTAATTCCATTATATTGCTTTGACGATCGCCAGTTTGGTCAGACGAGGTTTGGGTTTCCCAAGACAGGCGGATTTCGATCGCAATTTTTACTTGAAAGCGTCGCTGATTTACAGCAGTCCTGGCAATCTCGCGGTAGCGATCTCCTGCTGAGGCGGGGATTGCCAGAAGTAGTTATTCCTGAACTAGTCGAGCAATTGGGCATCACAGATGTATATTATCATCAGGAAGTTACTCCCGAAGAAATTGCTGTAAGTTCGACACTAGAACGCTCGTTAAAGGCGATTAATGTCAATTGTAAATCTTTCTGGGGTCATACTCTCTATCGACTTCAGGATTTACCCTTCACCCTACCCAATCTGCCCGAACTATTTACAAAATTTCGCAAGGATGTAGAACGAGATTCCCAGATCCAAAAGCCTTTACCCACGCCAGCTACTTTACCACCACTACCCGCAGATGCTGTTGGTGTAGCTCCTATGGGTATCCCTAGCCTTGCCGATTTGGGTGCAACAGCTCCTGAATTTGACTCGCGGGGAGTTTTGCCATACCACGGTGGAGAAACTGCGGGAATCGATCGATTAAATGATTATTTTTGGCAGCAAGATCGGTTGCGGGTATACAAAGAAACTCGCAATGGTATGTTAGGTGCCGATTACTCTTCTAAATTTTCAGCTTGGTTAGCTTTAGGCTGTCTATCGCCGCGATATATCGATGGAGAAGTCCGAAGATATGAGGATGAGCGGATCGAAAATGACTCGACTTATTGGCTAATTTTTGAGCTATTGTGGCGGGATTATTTTCGGTTTATTTGTGCTAAACATGGTGTTAGTATGTTCAAACGATCGGGACTCCAAGGTGTCGATCTCAGTTGGAAACAAGACTGGGAGCGGTTCGATTTGTGGCGTGAGGGTAAAACCGGATTTCCCTTGGTAGATGCCAATATGCGGGAGTTGGCAGCTACTGGATTTATGTCCAATCGCGGCCGTCAAAATGTTGCCAGTTTCCTCACCAAGAATCTGGGCATCGATTGGCGGATGGGTGCAGAATGGTTTGAATCTGTATTGATTGATTATGATGCCTGTAGCAATTGGGGAAATTGGAACTATACAGCAGGTGTCGGTAATGATGCGCGCGGTTTCCGCTTTTTTAACATTACCAAACAGTCTCTAGATTACGATCGAGAGGGTAAATATGTTAAACATTGGTTGCCTGAACTCGCCCAAATTCCTGCGGCTAAGGTACATGAACCTTGGAAACTTTTACCTGTGGAGCAGGAGCGATTTGGGATGAATCTTGGGGTCGATTATCCACAGCCTGTGGTAGATTTATTTAAGTCTGCCAAAGCTAATGAGGCAATCTATAATAGTGCCTTTAATATCTCTAGTAGTGCTAGCGATCGTCCCGTTCCTAAACGTCGCTCTAAATAGTAAGTTAGACGCAATTAAATATAAAGTATCCCGTAGGGTGGACACTGCCAGCACTACGGGATACTTACTACTAGCTACTATCTTTCTATTCACCATTCACCGTTAGCTATCCACCACTAAACAGGTAAGAGCGATCGCTGACAACTAGGGCAGACAGCATGAATTGTCAACTGACAATCGAGCAGATGGTACCCCTCTTTTTTAGAAGTTTTATCACCAATTTTCAAGACCGAATCATTCTTGAATTCGATCGTTTGATTGCACTTGACACAAATCAGATGGTGGTGATGATGGTATGGCTGATTTATTTCGTAGTGTTTGTGATCCTCAGCTAGCTCTAGCTCGCGTAATATCCCCATTCGCGCCATGAGTTTGACTGTGCGATAAATAGTAGATAAACTAATGTCATGTCCCTCAGTTTGGAGCAGATCGTAAAGATCTTCTGCGCTGAGATGTTTACCAGCATCTAAGTTTTGAAAAATGTCGAGAATGATCTCTCGTTGGGGCGTGAGTCGCCAGCCGCGCTCGTGCAATTCAGCTTTGAGAGAGTCTGCTGTGTAGAATGACATGCTCATCACCCAATTATTATCGTTAGTTACTATCATATCTAACTTGGGATCTATTTGCAAGAAGCAAGTCTTATTGAGAATAACTTTCTTTTGAGATGGGAGATTTAATAACTAATCTATCTCTCAATCTCGATTACCGATCGACTGTCAACTGTCAACTGTCAACTGTCAACTGTCAACTATTACTAGCCCCTACCCGTCACAGACAATCCTTCAACAATTAGCGATGGTGTATGACAGGGGCCATTCCAATCGGTATCGGCACCGACTGCGACAACTTTTTTCAGGGCTGTATAGACATTGCCACTTACCATTGTGTCCTTAATCCGCCCACTAATTCGACCATTTTTGACACGATAACCTAGCTCGACATTGATCGAAAAATCACCAGACATTCCAGCTTCATTGCCGAGAATTTGGTCGATAATGATGCCTGAATCGAGATGTTTGACTAGTTCGGGAAAGCTCATCGTCCCAGGTGCGATCGTCAGATTGACCAATTGGGGGGTGGGATAACTACCCAAACCAGAGCGAAAGCCATTTCCGGTCGAGCCGCAACCAAGCTGACGACCGATCGTCCGATCGGCATAAAATAATTTCAGTCTACCTTCGTGAATTAGCGTCAAACTTCGCGTCGGTGAACCTTCATCATCAAAAGGGCAACTAAAAGGCCCCCGATCTGGTTCTTGACTGAGCGTCAGTAGGGGCGAAAGCACTTTTTGACCCAATCTGTCATTCCACGGTGAAGCTCCTTCGAGCACCTGCTTACCATTCATTGCCGCCTGAACGGTTTCCCAGAGCATGTCTGCTGCTTTGGCAGTAAATAGGACTGGTACTTTGCCTGTCGGTGGGTTGACATTAGTTTTTGCCCACTCAAGTCGTTTGATGACACTCTGAGCAATTTTGGCAGGATCTAGACTACCTCTTTGAGTTTGACCATCACCCACGCTCAAAAAATCATCACCTCGAATCCACTCTACTGCTAGATAGCCGCTCAATGTGGTATCCGTATAGCTACAATTAAGCCCCAGACTATTGACTAGTTTGGTAGTTTCGATGTCACAATCCCATTGACTGTTACAGAGTACGTCAGGGAAATCCGATCGCACTAATTCGATCGCCATTTTCCCCATTGCCACCAACTCCTCCATCGGGATTGTATGACCTAGATCGGGATAGATATTGCGATCGGCTCCATTTAATTCGGGCGTTTCTGGCTCATTAAGTTGCGATAGTTCGATACTTTTGGCGACTAAGATCTTTGGCTCAACCGCACCATAAGCAACTGCCAATCCTGGCTTGCCATCTTTCCACAACCGCAACGCAATTCCTTCACTCTGCGCCGATTCCAACTGCTTGAGCCGATTTGCTTCAAAGAAAACTGGACGGGATAGGGATTTAGCTTGATAAACTTCTGCTGCTTCGGCACCCGAAGCAGCAGCTAGATCTAAAAGTTGTTCGGCGATGTCCATTGGGGCGATGGGAGGGGGGGGATGGGGGGATGGGGGGACGGGGTGACTGGGGGACAGGGCGAAGTCGAAGTGGGGATGGGGGGATGGGGGGATGGGGTGACTGGGGGATTTCGGAGCACAAAAAGGGAAATCATACCTCAAATCAGCAACGCCCTATTGTCTATCTGTACACAAGGGCACCTTCAGCACACTCGTTGCAGCTTTCAACTATCAACTATCAACGATCGACTATCAACTATCAACTGACTCATACAATAGCCAAAATCCGGCAAATTCTTCAACATCTGGATTGGCTTGAATGGCGATAAAGTGCACTCCATTCGCCTGTTGTTTGCTGATTTCAAACCGAGCAGCTTCTTGTTGAGTGGTACCTTCCAGACGAGCTAAGATCCAGCTTTCGCTAGCTCCTGTCTCTAATAATAAAGTGGATTTTGGGGCGGGTTGATATCGCACTGCGACAATCTCCAATCCTGACATCCAAGCGGCTAGTGGGATCGAACGTGGAGAGTAGAGAATCAAGCCAGGAATTTGCATCTCTGGGGTGACTCCAACCATTTCCAGTGGAAAAGCTTCTCCAAACCCAATTTGCCAATCGCTCATATCGGCAAACTGACTGGCTGCTAAACTGACAAATGCCCACTTTTCGCCGATGAGGGCTTCAGGGAGTGGCTGGGGCGGATCGGAGAACATCTGAACGGATGCGCTATTGACAGCTTGATAGTTGGGCTGGCTGGGATAAAAATTCTGCATCCGCTCATCCAACCATTGTCGCAGCGCGATCGATCGCCGACTAGCCGCAGCCGGAACCCCAATATCCTTGCAAGCTTTGGTAATCATATTATTCATCTGTCGCCGAAAGAAGCGAATCCGCTGAGGGGACTGTTGTGCTTTGAGCATGGCTGCTTGCAAGGCAGATCCCAACCAGAGCGAGTTGACTGTATCGCTAGGACAATATTGAGCGTAGCGAAATAGTTCGCTCGCTGGTTGCTCGGTGGTTGATGGACTTTCACAGATCAATAGTTCCCAAACTTTTTTCTGTCGCTCATCAACCAGAGGGCGCGAGTAAAAATCAATTTCCCAAATCACTCCCATTATTTTACGTCGTGCTTCTTGCGCTGTGAGTTTTTACAGTTAGTTACTAATTATCGGCGATCGCAGGACATTAGGGAATAGGTTGCTGTACTGGTTTGCTCCGAGTCAATAGACAGAGATCGAGGGTTCGATCGCAGATTGCCAAAGCAAAACCGCTATGATTACTTATAGCCGTCAAGCCTAGTCAAAGTCTCAAGTCCAAAACCTAAACCTAAAACCTAATCCCATGCTACTTTCTAAAGGATTTGAAATTGAAGTCTACACGGGTACTCCCCAAGGAGAGATTGTCGGTTTATCCGATCGAATTGTGGCAGATTTAGATGGGTTTATCATCGAGCCAGATAGTCGCAATGTTGAATACACCACCGCACCATTCACTTCATACGAGCGGTTACTGTGCGCTTTAGTCTTGCCGCGTCGACAGTTACGCGCTTATCTTCAGCGGATTGGTGACTATACGCTGATTCCAGGCAGTACCCTATCTCTAGGCGGTACGGATACCTTTTATCGTTCCGATCTCAACAATCCCTATCATACCTATATCGAACAGACTTACGGTACCAAAGTCGTAACTGCGAGTGTCCATATCAATATTGGGATTAGCGATCCAGAATTGCTGATGCGCGCCTGTCGGCTGGTGCGAGTTGAAGCTCCACTATATCTAGCATTGAGCGCAGCTTCGCCATTCCTGGAGGGCGCACCTACAGGGTACCACTCCACCCGCTGGGGACTATTTCCCAAGACACCAGCGCACGTTCCGTTATTTGAGAGTCATGCCCATCATATTAAATGGGTAAATGAACAGTTAGATCGAAAAACGATGCAGAATGTTCGTCATCTCTGGTCTTCAGTACGTCCTAACGGCGATCGCCGCCCCTACAATCTCAATCGACTCGAATTGAGAATTTGTGACCTAATTATCGATCCGCTTGCCTTACTCGCCGTTACTAGCCTGATTGAAGCTAGATTGTGGCAACTGATCGCCGATCCAAATCTCGATCCGTTGGTAATGAGTAGTTTGTCCGCACAAGAATTAGTCCACCTCGCCGACGAGAATGAAATGTTGGTAGCTAAGTCTAGTCTGGATGCTACTTTACGCCATTGGCAAGATGGTCGATCGATTACCGCTCATGACTGGATCGAGGAACTTTATGGTGAAGTATATGGATTTGCCAAGCAACGCGGCTTTGCTTGCTTCCTGTCGCCTGTCAAGAAGATTCTCCGCGAGGGTAATACCGCTCAACAATGGCTGCGAATGTTCGAGCGCGAACCTGATGCTCGCAAGGTAATCATCCAATCGATCGCCCAAGTCGAACAGCAGGAAATAGAATTAGATCGATATCTTTGTCAACCTGTCGCTTAGAAAGGAGGGATGGCACACGGAGCGAGTTGTCGATCTGGAGAGCGAGGAAGCTCACGCCCTCCCCCCCCAACTGATTTAAAATTCCAATCGATCGATCCGTCTGCTCAAATATAAAGAAAATCTATATATTACGGAAGATTGCCAACTCTCGTTCGCGTAGCGTACCGGAGGTAATCGAACCCCTCTAACCTTGATGAAACATCGATTTAAGGTACCTTTCACCCCCTAGATTGACTAGCTTCCCAATTTCTTGACAGCCAATTTGCAAATTATGCCTCAGTTAGTTTTAGTCAATCCTCAAATTCCGCCCAATACCGGAAATATCGCGCGGACTTGTGCCGCTACTCGGACTCAATTACACTTAGTCGGGCCATTAGGGTTTGAAATCACCGATCGTTATCTCAAACGAGCTGGACTAGACTACTGGCCTTATGTTAGTCTCAAAATTCATCCGTCGATCGACGCATTTATTGAATTTCGGCTCCAACAACCTGGACGTTCGGTAGGGTATAGCGTTAGGGGTGCTTGCAGTCAATTTAAATTTCAGTTTCACGCCGATGACTGGTTGTTATTTGGGAGCGAAACTAATGGACTACCCGACCAAATCCTAGAACATTGTGCCGCGACAGTATATATCCCGATGAGCGAACCAGGCGTTAGAAGCCTCAATCTCTCTGTGAGTGCCGCGATTGGACTATTTGAGGCTCGTCGTCAATTGAGTATGGAATAGAGTCCGATCTGGTGGTGTAGATTCCAGACAGGATATACACAGTGCCCGATCTACGAGTGTAGATCGGGCTGTTGATTTTTATAAAGTAAGTAGCGAGAAGATCTCACCAATTTTAGATAAGAAATTTATATAGTCGGTCTGCTAGATCTTCTCAGCACAAATTAGTAATTACTTATTGATTCGATCGGAAATTTTCCAGATAATTGTTGGCGCGGATCGCTAAATTAAAAACATCCGACATTTTGGCGATCGACAATGTTAATAATTGAAATAACCTTACGCAATTATACGTTTGTCGATTGAGCAATTTGTGATTTGAATTGGCGATCGGTATTGCAAAAGCAAATATATCCATCGATCGAAGCGGTCTGGAAGCTCACATTTGCAAGGTTTATGAGCCAAATTACCAATCGGTATAGATCGGGTGACACAATCGATCGACTGCAAAAAAACTTGCAAATTATTGCATCTTCACTTAAAGTACCTTTAGCGATAGGGATCGCTCCCCACACACAGTAATTCATCGTTTTTGATTGGCTCGATCGGACGATCGTACTCCAAAACAAACGTAAAATATCCGTTTGGACTCGGCTACCGTTGTATTGATGTTATTTATAGCACTCGGAGTTAGATGTCAGTCAGAGGTGAGTTAATTTCAGCACAACTCATCTTGGGATACCGTTGTACTCAAGTTTAGGAGATCATTTTCATTGAAACCCGAAATCACCCCGCAGGTCAAATTAGTTCATTCCCTAATTGCCGATCGAAATGTGCACAAGAGCCAATTGTCCGCTACAAATACCCAGCAAAGAGCGGGTTTAGTAAAGTTCTCTCTGTTTGGTCATCATCGGAGCCGCATCTCGGCAGCGATGTTGGGATTAGCAGTATTGATGGGAACTAGTACTCCCGCAAATCATGCCGATCCTGTCGCCTTAGCCGCATCAGTACCTCAGCCTACCGCACCAATAATTAGAGCCGAAGATAACAGTAAACAGCCTGAGAGTACCGATCGATATGTAGACCAGTTACGGACTGATGTCTCCATCATGCAGGCACAGCAGACACCACAACCCTTCCAGATCGCTCAATCGATCGCACCACGTTCTTATCCATCGTCGATTGCCAATCGCAATGATATCAATACTCTACAGCAGTCTAGTAGTGAAGCCTCTGTACCGATCGAGGTAGGCGAACCAAAAACTAAAACTATTAAGTTTGCTGCTACTGCACAGCCATATTACACTCCCAACAGCACTGGATCTGATGGTGAGTTTGCCGACCCTGAAGATCATCTCCCCAACAAAACTGGTGTCACTACGCTGGGCTACTCCTGGCCAGCCGCAGGCACACTTACCTCTAAATTCGGTCGTCGGTGGGGTAAAATGCACAAAGGTATCGATATTGCAGGCCCCATCGGTACACCGATCGATGCCGCCGCTGATGGGATTGTCATCGCCGCAGGTTGGAATTCAGGTGGATATGGCAATTTAGTTGAAATCAGACACAGCGACGGTACCACTACCCGCTATGGGCACAATAGTCGGTTATCGGTCAGTGTCGGTCAAGTTGTCCGTCAGGGTCAGCAAGTCGCTCAAATGGGTAGCACCGGACATAGTACTGGTTCTCACCTACACTTTGAGATCCGTCCTAGTGGTGGAGCTGCTGTCAATCCGATCGCGCATTTGCCAGCCAATAGTTAGTATTTATCGATCTTGCATATTCTTGACTAGCATCGTTGTAAAATCGCCCCGATCGAAGATACTTAAAAATGGTCTAGTCGAACTGCATTAATTATGCTATGATGGAATACGTTAAATAAAGCGGCTCGATAGCTCAGTTGGTAGAGCTAAGGACTCATAAGCCTTCGGTCCCCAGTTCAAGTCTGGGTCGAGCCATATTTCGATCGGTAATCAGTCTAAGCTGAAAAATTCAGCTCAGGCATTCTTAATGGTAATTTAGTTAAATTAGCTCAGGCGATCGAGATATTAGCGATCGCTGAGAATCATCGTCGCTCGGCACCCTCCTCACTCCAGTTAATATTGACAGACAACTCTCGATCGGAACTACAATTAGCTTGGCAAGGGCAACTGCAAGATTTTGTAACTGGATTGGTATTTGCACCCAGCAGTTGCGAGTTAGTAGCTAGTTCTGCGGCGGGCGAGGTCGTCTGGATTGCTGAACAGAGTGAAATCGTGGTACTACAGGAGGCAAATGGGCAGTCGATCGATCGGATTGCCTTTAGTGCCGATGGTCATTGGCTAGCTGCTGGTGGGCAAGCTGGACGGTTATCGATCTGGAATTGTCAGGATGCGAACATCCCGCCCCGTACCGTCGCTCCAGTGGATGTCGATCGGTGGATCGAGCAGCTAGCTTGGCATCCAACTAAGCCATACCTAGCCGTAAGTTATGGTTCGCAAGTGCAAATCTGGGATGTCCCCAAGTCTACTGAGATCGCTGCCTGGAAATTTGCCAAATCATCAGTCTTCGATTTAGCATGGCATCCTACGGGGGAATATCTGGCGGTAGCTGGATACAAAGGTGTCGAAATTTGGTCGCTCAAAGATTGGATAAAAACCTACAGCCTAAATGTAGACACGGCTAGTCTCAATATTGCTTGGGCTAGTGATGGTCGCTATCTAGCTGCGGGCAATCTCGATCGTACCCTGACGATCGTGGATTGGGATCGTCCTGAAGATATCTGGACATTGCAAGGTTGTCCTGGCAAAATCCGGCAACTGACTTGGCTGGTGGGAAAGACTACGCCTATTCTGGCGGTAGCAAGTGGCACCACGATCGTGCTATGGAACTTGAATTCCGACGCGACCATGTGGGAAGGTCAACTTGTAGAAGGTCATCAAGATATTGTCACAGTAGCGATCGCTCATCCTCAGTTACCCATTTTGGCATCGGCTGGGGCAGATGGTTACACCTGCATCTGGTCGGCACAGGGCGAGATCGAACAAATCCTCACCCAGAGCGTCAGTAAATTTACTAGTTTGAGTTGGCATCCCGATCGCCTATATTTAGCCACAGGTAGTCATACCGGAGAGATCGGCTGGTGGGAAATCCCCGCATAAATACTGATGAGGCGATCGAAGAAACATGTTACGATCGTCATATCACAGTCATAATATTATAAAGTTATCCAGTGTTACTTGGAACCCAAAGAGTGAAGATATTCACTACATCTAACCAAGTTCAAGTCATCGGTAACTTAGAATATCTACTACCGTTGTTCTGGATGCCGAGCGATCGGACGCAAAACACAATTTCACTCAAACCTTCACTTGCAAGTAACCGATACATCCTTGGATGACGATTAGCTAAAATCAAAGATAGTCAGCAGTTACAAAGTAAGTGTCAGTAACTAAAAATTTCCACTATTAATTAAGAGTTAATTCAAAGATGCTAAAAATTTGGCTTACGTGCTTGCAACCTGGTCTTGGTGTGTTTGGAACAGCGTTAGTATTATCCAATCCTCTCTGTGCTTATGCGACAATCAAGCCAGTAGAGTATAGTATCAGTAAAATACCAACGCAGTCTCAATGGAGCATCGCTCGATCTACTGGTACAACGCTTGACAAACAGTCATTGAGTGGAATTGCCACTCCGCCAGATCTAGCAGTCCGCCGACTGGCGATGGCGGCGATGACCACACCTGCAACGCGCTCGGCTATTCCTGCTACCAAAATGCGTCCGAGTAACCGCAATACTCTAGATAGCTTTGTCTCACCCTCAGCAAAATTTTCCCAATCCTCAGCGAGAGTGAAATCGCGCAGTCAACAACAGCCGCTCAAAAATTCCGTTGCAGCCGCATTAGCTCGCGCAATTAACCCAGAAACTCCGGTACCAGTACCAGGGTTGTTTATAGGTAATTCTGGCGTTCGTACAGCCAAACGGTTTGCACCTACTGTCACAACCCGCCAATCGATCGCATCGGCGACAGAGATCGGCGCACCGACACCTTTGTCAGCAATGATGGCTGCCAAAACGTCGATCGATCCTTTTCCTGTAGTGCGTCCAGAATTGATGCAGAAACTAGAGCGCGGGGTAACAGCTAGTGCTCCAGCAACTAAGACCGGATCGTTCGCCATCAACCCGCTTGCTGAAATCCCTTCCAAACGACCTCAAGCTGTCAAATCTAAGGGAATTAGTCAAAAAGTTGCGGCAACCCACTCCCTCGATCCGATTGCGGCTATTCCCTCAGGACTACAACGGTTACTGGGTAATGACCTCAATCGTCAGCCGATAGTTGCTAGTACTTCAGTAGCAAAAGCAATTAGTATCAAACCCCGCGCAGTACTAGCTCTAAAGCAATTAGCCTCTCGCGCAGTTGTACCGACATCGGTTAGTGCGTCTAGTCTACAATTAGCTACCGCTCAAGCATACACCACCGTACCGAAATTTGATATTCCTGGCGAGCGGTTGTTGTCGGCTAAACCGATGAAATCTACTACTAACTTGCTACTTGCTACACGCGGACAGAAGAACTTAAATACTGCCGTCGTTACTCGCAAGAGCAACTATCTAGCCATCCTCACCGCTACTCCAAAACAGTCTTGGACGATAGTCAATCAAAGCAGCAACCTGGGTGGTTTGATTTTAGGATCTCCACCACTATCGGGAATGTCTAAGGTGGTTCGTTTATCACCTGTGAATATTCGACCGACTTCTAACTTAGTGGGAATGACAGCCAGAGATCTAACTAAATTCAACTAGCAGTAATCTGGCGAACTAAGATCTAGACCCGACTTCTTCAAGAAGTCGGGTCTATTGGATTGTTGCTATTTCATATCGTAGCCAAATAAGTTGGCGTTGACTTCATCCAAATTGATATCTGCTAGCCCATATTCAGCCCAACGTCTATCTACCATCGCCGCCATCGCCGGATCTGGTTCTAACTGTTCGCCCCATTCAGCTTCAGTTTCGGGATAAACTTTGGTCGTCGCATCGATGCCCATTCGGCTACCTAGTCCCACTTTTGGGGTAGCAAAATCGAGTTTATCGAAGGGGGTATCGGGGATGATAAATACATCCCGCTGGGGGTCAACTTTGGAACTGATTGCCCAGACTACTTGGCGTGGGTCGCGGATATTGATATCCTTATCGACGACGATCACAAATTTAGTGTAGGTAAATTGGGGTAGGGCACTCCAAAAAGCGAGTGCAGCGCGTCTAGCTTGTCCAGGATAGGCTTTATCGATCGAAATAATCGCCGCTTTATAACTCAATGCCTCCATCGGCAAGAAGAAATCGACAATTTCTGGTACCTGTTGGCGTAAGATCGGTGTATAAATCCGGTTGAGAGCGATCGCAATCATCGCTTCTTCCTTGGGTGGACGACCGCTAAAAGTAGTGAGATAAACGGGATTTTTGCGGTGCGTCATGCAATTGAATCGAATCAATGGGCATGGTTTGGATTGGTTATAGTAACCCATGTGATCGCCAAATGGGCCATCGACCATTTCTTCCCCAGGCGTAATTGTCCCTTCGAGGACAAATTCTGAGTCAGCAGGTACTTCTAGATCGACTGTCTTACACTTGGCTAGTTTGATCCCACCACCACCATACAGCCCTGCAAATAACCACTCCGATAGATCCATCGGAATCGGCGTGGCGGCTGCCATAATTACGAGGGGATGTACGCCCAAAGCGATCGCAATTTCTAACTTTTTACCCCGTTCGGCGGCTTTGCGAAGGTGACGCGCTCCACCACGTACCGACAACCATTGGACGGTCATCGTATTTTTAGATTGCAACTGGAGCCGATATACGCCGATATTGGGCGTACCCGTTTCACAATCTTTGGTAATTACCAATCCTAAGGTAATAATTTTCCCCGCATCGCCACCATAAGGGCGAATTAAGGGCAGGCTATTTAAGTCTAGGTCATTTCCCTCAATTACTACTTGTTGGCAGGGTGGGAAGTAATCTCGACTCGGTTTGGCTTTGAGCACATCAAATAATACTTTGCCAAACTCGACTGCTTGAGCGATCTTCTTCGGCGGTTTGGGCTGCTGGAGCATTGCCAATTTTCGCCCCAGATCCTCTAGTTCCTGAGGTTGTTTCATATTCATTGCCCAGCAGATTCGTTCTACTGTGCCCATGATATTGACTGCTACCGGATATTTGGCACCCTTGACATTTTCAAATAGTAGCCCTGGGCCACCACACTGCAACATCCGATTGGCGATTTCGGCAATTTCTAAGTCGGAGTCTACCAGCGTTTTAATCCGCCGTAGTTGTCCCCGTTTTTCGAGTACATCTAAAAATTCTCTGAAGTCCTCCGCCATGCGATCGCCCAATGTAAAGTTATGTCTCTATTGTATAGGGAGTTGGGGGAATGGGGGATGGGGAGACTGGGAGACTGGGGGATGGGGAGACTGGGAGACTGGGAGACTGGGGAGACTGGGAGTAAATGAGGACGCTTGTGTCCAGGCTTAATCTTGACTAAAGCCTAAAACCTAAAGCCTAAAACCTAAAACCTAAAACCTAAAACCTAATACCTAAAACCTAAAGCCTAAAGCCTAAAGCCTAATACCTAATTCCTAAAGCCTAATTCCCCTTCTGAGTCTTGAGACTGTAGAAAACATAGATATCAAAGAGTGCGCCGACAAATCCACAGACTAAACCGATAGTTAACATCCCTTGAATAGCAGAGCCGCTGCCAAAGGTGTCGAAGAAGGCGAGTAACATCGTGGCTGGTACTTGACCGATCGATCCTACACCTGGAATACAAGTCAATAGCCAAGTGCTTGCTAGAGAGCCGGACATGAGCAACATCGGGGCAAAAAAACTTAATAGCACAGCCAGGAATAGAGAACGTAGGAAGTTTGATGACACGATCGGCAACCTCACCCGCCTGATGGCTGAAAGAACTGACGTGCTAAATCTAGCACACCTACATATCATAAATTAGCAAGGTTGCGATCGTTTAAATCTGTGAGAAATCTTAAAATATCCTTAAACTTTTTAAGCGAAAATTAAAAATACTCACAAAACTCCTGTAACCTAAACTAGGCAATGCTTAAACGACTGAGTGGAGCGAAACTATCCCGAACTCGATCGCCCACAGACCGCTACAATTGAGGGAGTATTGCGGACAATTTGCCAAATCATGAGAGAGCAATCGATGCTATTCTCATAAAGTTTTGCAACGATTGGGGTAATCTGGATATGTAGAGATCGCCAAATTTTTACGCAATCACCTGGACAGTCGTAGGCAACTACCATCGTACATCCCAAGTTATGGAGCACCAGCACTCAGCACAAAACATCACTTTACTGCGACAAGTCTTTACCAACATTCAGGCTGACAGTTGCCCTAAGCATTACAATTTCCACATGCACACCAATTGCTCTGATGGCAAACTCACGCCAGAAGCCTTGATGACACAGGCGGTTGAGATTGGGTTGCAGGGGATGGCGATTACAGATCATCATTGTGTTGATGGCTATTATCGGGCTGCTAAATGGTTGGAAATCGAAGGGATCGAGAGCCGCCCACATTTGTGGACGGGAATTGAAATTACGGCATATCTACCGCCAGTAGATGTACACATCCTCGGCTATGGCTTCGATCCGCTCGAACCGAGTTTGGCTCCATATTTGACTGGAAGAGAACCTAGAGGTGTGGATGCTCGGGCAGAACGGGTAATTGCAGCACTACATCGGGCTGGAGCGATCGTGGTGTTGGCGCACCCATCGCGGTACCGTCGATCGCCAGAGGAACTGATTCCCACTGCTGTATCATTGGGCATTGATGGTGTCGAGACTTATTATGCCTACAACAATCCCCAGCCCTGGATTCCTAGCTTTGAGCAGACAGAGACAGTCAAACGCTTGGGCAATAGTTACAACTTGCTGCACACCTGTGGTACAGATACACATGGATTGAATTTGTTACAACGGCTATAAGTAGAGCTTGTGCTTTATTTAGCAAAGCTCGGAACGCTACTCACTCAGATGCTAAAGTCGATCGGCTTGGGAGGTAGTGCTCGAATACTCACAACTATTACCAGTAATCAATTGTAGGATGTAAGGCTGAGAGTTAGGTCAAATCGCTAATTGCCAATCCGATCGCAGTTGTTTATGATAGTTAAATAGAGATATTATACCTCTGCTGAATTAGATGTCTTCAAATTCGATTAAGTCTCTCAACGGTCAAGCTTTAGGTATGGATACGAATTCTGTGCATGGGCTGCTCGAAATGACCAAGCCGACAGATCCAGATGTTGAGCCTCCAGAACTCACACTAGATAGCGAAGGTAATAAAGCGATCGCTATTCCAGCAACGCTAACTTTGCCAGTCACTGGCGGAGCCTTTCACTTAGAGACTCGTCACGATCTAGGATCGGAAGATCTTCGAGTGGCGGCACTCAAAGCAACACTCGAACGACATCGTGGCGAACGCCAAATTGTGTTATTGCAAGACTTTCCCGATCCTGATGCCTTGTCGGGAGCTTGGGCATACCAACTGATCGCCAAGCAATACAATATCAACTGCGATCTAGTCTATGCAGGTGCCCTCAGTCACCAAGAAAATATTGCCCTTGTCAAGCTGACGGGATTACCCACCAAAAAGATTTCCAGCGCAAGCCTCAAGGAAAAAGATCTAGCTAATTATCAGGGGTGTGTACTGATCGATAATCAGGGTACGACCTGTCAACTGTTAGGAATAGTCCGACAGGCAGGTATTCCGATTACAGTCATTATAGATCACCACAGTCTCCAAGAAGATCTAAGTGCCGAATTTGTGGATATTCGCCCCTCTACCCGTGCAACAGCCACAATCCTGACGCAATATCTCCAAGCGGGACTACTCAAGCTCGACAGCAGCATTAGCGAGCATGTCAAATGTGCTACGGCACTGATGCACGGGTTGCGCTCTGATACAAATCGCTTGATGCAGGCACAGGAAGAAGACTTTTTGGCGGCGGGATACCTGAGCCGCTTTTATGACGCTCAATTGCTCAATGCGATCCTGCAAGTACATCGATCGAAACGCGTAATGGAGGTGATTCAGAGATCGCTTACCAATCGTGTCGTGCAGAATAACTTCTCGATCGCGGGTGTGGGATATTTACGTTATGAAGATCGCGATGCGATTCCTCAAGCTGCGGACTTCCTAGTTACAGAGGAAAACGTCCATACGGCGGTTGTATACGGCATCGTTCGCGATGAGGATGATGAAGTCGAATTAGTGATTGGTTCCCTCCGCACGTCCAAATTAACCCTCGATCCAGACGAGTTTATCAAGGAAGCCTTTGGCAAAAATAGCGAGGGACGTTTCTTTGGTGGGGGACGTTTTACTGCTGGCGGGTTTGAGATTCCGGTAGGTTTCTTGGGTGGTTTCAATGAAAATTCTGATTTTTCTAAGCTGAAGTGGGAAGTGTTTGATAACCAAATCAAGCAGAAGTTAGTAAAATTAGTAAATCCTACTGATAGTTACTAAATTTAATCGATCGAAACACAGAGTAGGGGTAATTCATCAACCCCCTATTCTGTGCTTCGATAAATTTTATATAGCAATCCCAAATCAGATCCCTAGTATTAAACATTGGTGCGTTACGGCTTGTGCCTAACACCCTACATTAACCTAGCTTGTCATTTAGGATTGCTATAGAGTAGATGTATATTTGGTGGAAAGAATGTGAAACTCAACTCATCCATCATGATTGGGGCTGTTGGGTTTCTAGCTGCTCGATCCAAGCTACAAATTACTACTTTAACCAATCTCCAAAAAGCTGCTAGTTAGCGATCGCAAACTGCTCTGTTGCTGATTCTAGGTGCTTAATTAGAGTAGGCTTAGGTAATGGCCCCAGGAGATGATGCCACGGTAACACTTGATGAGTATCCCAAGTTTGGTGGACGTAAAAATCTAGTTCGGGAATTTGCCCCCGCAACTCCTTAAATGCGCGACGAAAACTGCCGATCGAATCCCCATAACTGCGGGTAAGTTCGAGTAGGTGTGAGATCCGGCGATCGCCTCTAGAAATAATCGCTTGAATCATCGACCAATTATAACTTTCAGGGCGAAATTCAATTCCTTGGGTAGTCAGTTGCTTTTGAAGTAGTTTCAATCTTTTATCTGCTTCTTTATTAACTCCAAACCATTGAAATGGTGTGTGAGCTTTCGGCACAAATGTACTGCATCCAAAGGTTAGACGTAAGCCTGGAACTGCTTTTTTGACAGCGCGCAACATTTTAACTGTCTCTTCGACATCACCCATTTCTTCGCCAGGAATTCCGACCATTCCATACAGCTTCAATCCTTTTAAACCACCTGCTTTAGCATTAGTCGCAGCTTGGAATATTTCATCAGTTTCTAGCTTTTTATTAACAATCTTTCTAATCCGTTCCGAGCCGCTTTCTACGGCGATCGTGAGTGATTTACTGTCACGTTTTGCTAAGGTTTCTGCTAACTGAACCGTAACAGTATTTGTGCGGACTGAAGACACACTCAATCGGACATCATCATACTTAGGTTGGGCTAGATGTGCTAGTAGTGCTGGAAACTCTGGATGTTGAGTCACAGATGCACCGAGTAACCCCAAGCGATTTGTCACTTGTAAGCCATTATCGATCGCCGGAATCAAAGATTCTTCGACATTGGCAACTCGAAAGGGTAGAGTTAGATAGCTTGCCAAACAAAAGCGACACATCTCTGGGCAACTACGGACGACTTCAACCATGAAAATATTTTCCCAGGCTGCTTTTTCGGTAACTACAGTGGAAGCAGATAGTGTATTGCCACGATAGGTTTGTTTGGTAATAGTTAGCGGCGTACTACTATCGATCGGTACGATAGTAGTAATTAGATTTTCATCATATTCAACCTGATATAATCTGGGAATATAAATTCCAGGTACTTGAGCTAATCGGTGAAGTTTAGTTAGTCGATCGGCTGTCCGAACTTCCTGATAAGCTGTAATAAAATTACCTAATAAATCTTCACCATCGCCAACTAAAATCACATCAAAAAAGTCAGCAAACGGCTCAGGATTTGCGCTGAGGACTGGCCCACCACCGAAGACTAGTGGATCGTTGTCACCGCGATTGGTGCTGCGGATGGGAGTTTCTAAAAACTCTAATAGATTGAGAATATTGACATAATCTAATTCCCAAGATAGCGAAAATCCAACTAATTCTGGCGATCGAGGTAAAGACTCGTGGACATCTGTAAATAGCCGCCGCACATCTAGATCCGATCGCATTGCTAAAGTTGCCCAGACTACCTGATATCCCAAACTAGTAATCCCGACTGTATACTCATTGGGAAAAGCAAAGATCGTGGGAACTGCATCTCGATCTGGCGATGCTGGCGTGAATAATAAATGTTCGGCATCAAAGACAGAGTTAGACACAAAGTAGAAGATAGAAGGTCTAGGGTCGGGTCGATCGATCTATACTAATCTCAGTTAGATAGATCCTAACCCGTTTCTTAGTTACCATTCTAACCAATAATGCCGGAATTACCTGAAGTTGAGACAGTTCGTCGGGGTTTGGATCGATATACACTCGATCGAGAAATTACTGGCACTGAGGTATTATTACCCCGCACGATCGCATCTCCCGATACGCCTGAAGAATTTGACTTTGGTTTGCAGCATACCAAAATTCAGAATTGGCATCGGCGGGGCAAATATCTCTACGCTCAACTAGTCTCCACAGGCACTCCACAAGCTGCTGGTTGGTTGGGAGTGCATCTCCGTATGACGGGACAATTGCTGTGGGTAGAGAGCCAGACAGAGGTGCATAAGCATACCCGTGTGCGCTTGTTTCTGGGTAAAGAATGGGAAATCCGATTTATCGATCAGCGGACATTCGGGCAGATGTGGTGGATTCCCGCCAGTAAACAGCCAGAGCAGGTGATGACAGGGATGGGAAAACTCGGCCCAGAACCATTCGATCCGGCTTTTAGTATCGATTATCTGGCGACTAAACTCCAGAAATCTCAACGCAATATTAAGACGATGATTCTCGATCAAACCTTGGTAGCTGGATTGGGAAATATCTATGCCGATGAAGCTTTATTTCTAAGCAAAATTCACCCCAGTACTCCTGCGGGAAATTTGACAAAATCCCAGCTTAAACTATTGCGTGAGTCCGCCATTAAAGTCCTGGAAACCTCGATCGAGCAAGGCGGCACCACTTTTAGTAATTATCTCAATGTCCAAGGTACCAACGGCAACTACGGAGGCATGGCATGGGTTTACAATCGTACCAACAAACCTTGTCGCATCTGCAAAACACCGATCGAGAAAATCCGATTAGGCGGTAGAGGTACTCATTATTGTCCCCAGTGTCAAGCAAGTTAAATTAATTGATAATTGATAATTGATAATTGATAATTGATAATTGGGTTTCTTAGCAATCCTAAATGAGAAGCTATATTGAGGTAGGGTGTGTTAGGCGTAAGCCGTAACGCACCAGTATCCGATGGCGAGGATCTGATTTAGGATCGCTATAAGATGGGGATGCGAGATGAACCCCTCTCTAATTTGGTGGGGACTGGGACGAGATCGGCAGGTATCGCCAAGAAGTTAACAGAGATGGGTTACACCAATTCCAAAGGTGGAGTCTTTCGAGCCAAAGACGAATCGATCGTCTACCCAAACTCAAAGAGATTTACTCGAACAATAGGTAGGGGCAATTCATGAATTGCCCCTACCTATTGTTGAATATATTCAGACGATCGAACATTTGGGAATCTTTAAGCCTAAGTTCCCATGAAAATCCTGCTGAACCTTGTGAGTCAGTTGTCGCGATACTCGATCGACAATTTGTTTTAAGACTTTATCACCCGTACCTTGGATGACTCCTGCGGGCAATTTATAGATAAACTTGGGAAACTGAATATAAACATTCAAATCGAGATCCCAGTCTACCTTCGTGCCCGATTGCTGCCCATTTGCAACCTCTATCAGCCGCATCTGAGCATTGAAACTGACTTCATAACCAGGGGGAGTATAGTTAGGGATTTCAACAGTTCTAATCCGATATACACCACTTTCGGGAGGCAATAATTCTAAGCCGATCTTCGGTTCGACAATGTAGCCACAGGAATTAAATTTACCAATCGTCAGCGCATAACCATTTTGCCCGATCGGATTGACTTTCATCGGATGAGCGCAGCGAGTAAACCAGCCTTGATGAGCATCGAGATATTCGCCCACAGTCTGGACATCCGCCGCCATCAGCATGGCATCACTAAAGCGATAGCTAAAACAGAAGGGTTGATGTCGATCGTCCACAGGAGCGGCTTTACTGACAGTCTCTGTCGATCCCACTCGTTGTTCTAGTTCGGGATTCATCAAGACCGAACTCGTTTTTTCGCTTTGCTCTAGTGTTGTAATTGGCATCTCCTTTCTATCCCGTTGATGTGCTGACTGTACGAGGTGAATAATAATACACCTTTAATATCTATTTACCAGCCCAAGCTGGTAAAAACCGGAAGGTTTGAATCGATCCTCGCCCCTGCGGCTATCTATAGAGACCTTCTCCACCAGAAAATGGTTTCTGTCTCTAACATATGTAGTAAGACTAAATCTAAAATCTATCCTAACAAAACCTATGAAAGCATTTGTAGCAGGAGCGACAGGGGAGACAGGGCGGCGGATCGTCCAAGAATTGGTAAAACGCGAGATTCCAGTGCGGGCACTGGTGCGAGATATCGCCAAGGCGCGAACCATTTTACCAGCAGAGGTAGAATTAGTCGTCGGTGATGTCCTCAATCTTGATAGTATTACTACCGCCATCGGTGACAGTACGGTAATTCTCTGCGCCACTGGAGCTAAACCTAGTTTAGATCCGACTGGCCCATATCAGGTAGATTATGAAGGCACCAAAAATCTAGTAGATGCCGCCAAATCTCACGGGATCGAGCAGTTTGTCTTTGTTTCCTCTCTATGCGTATCGAAGTTTTTCCATCCACTCAATCTATTTTGGTTGATCTTATGGTGGAAGCAGCAAGCCGAACAGTATCTAAAAAACAGTGGACTCAACTACACGATCGTTCGTCCAGGTGGACTAAAAAATGATGATAATCCTAACCCAGTAATTATGTCGGGAGCGGATACCCTCTTTGAAGGTAGTATACCCAGACAAAAGGTCGCTCAGGTGTGCGTTGAGTCACTAACTGACCCCCAAGCCCGAAATAAGGTACTCGAAGTCGTCAGCGCACCCACAGCGGTAGCAAAAAGTTGGGAAGATCTATTTGCTAGTGTGTAGTATTTAGGGGATAGTGAATAATGAGACTGGCGGTGCATCTCTAGTCGCTAATTACTATCCTCTTTATCCCCAGATCTCGTCCCCAATCTTACATGGATCTACCCAAACCCAAACGTTTTAACACAATTGGTATCGCGATCGGCTGTGTGGTTTCGCTATGCTTATTGTTGATATTGAGACAACCATCGCGTCGTCAGGGGAATCCAATTTTTGAGACAGCCAGCAATCCACCGTTAGTGATGACAGGTGGCGATCCTTATGTTCGGGCACTAATGCGAATGATTTCGGCGAGTGAGGCAAGCGATCGACAACCCTATGCGGTAATATATGGTGGGAGTCATGCCCAGAATCTCGATCGACATCCCGAACAGTGTATTCGGATTACTAGTGGCCCGAATATCAATAATTGTTCCACAGCAGCGGGACGCTATCAGATGATTAATACCACTTGGGCAACAATGTCCAAGAAATATCATTCAGAGCGAGCGTGTACGCTGTTTGTCTTTGGGTGCGGCTATAGTTTCGAGGCAGAGTATCAAGACGCAGTAGTTCATGCTTGGCTCAGTGACGAGCAAGCCTGGAAGATGAATATTCCCCAATTATTAAAAGCTGGCGAGTTGGAAAAAGTCAGACAGCGGTTGTCTAGTACTTGGACGAGTTTAGGTTATGGGATTGAAACAAATATGGTGACACCAAAGTTAGCAGGTATTTATCAGCAGTTATTACAGGAAGAATTGGCACAGAAAAATTAGCTCTTAGCAATATTACTCATCCTTCAATAGCATTTGTTCGACAAAATTGGTGTAGACTTCACCTCTAATAAAATCGGGATGTTCGAGAATCCGTTGATGAAAATTAATCGTCGTTGGTACGCCCGTAATTGCATACTCGCGGAGGGCGCGACGCATCCGGCGAATTGCCATATCTCGATCGACTCCCCAGACGATTAATTTGCCAATTAGAGAGTCATAAAAAGGCGGAATCTCGTAATCAGTATACACATGGGAATCGATCCGCACTCCTGGCCCACCTGGAGCTAGATAACCAGTGATTTTACCAGGGCAGGGTCGGAAATTATGGTCGGGATCTTCAGCATTGACTCGACATTCGATCGAGTGACCTTTTAGTACTACTTGCTCTTGCGTGAAAGATAGTTTTTCACCTTGGGCGACGCGGATTTGCTCGGCGATCAAATCTAGTCCGGTAATCATTTCTGTCACCGGATGTTCGACTTGGATGCGAGTATTCATCTCCATAAAGTAGAAATCACCGTGTTTATCGAGCAGAAATTCTACCGTACCCACTCCAGAATAATCGATCGATTTCGCCGCTGCGATCGCCGCCGCACCCATTTTTTGCCGTAATTCAGGGGTCAATGCTGGACTGGGAGCTTCTTCTAATAACTTCTGATGCCGCCGTTGGATCGAACAATCGCGTTCGCCTAGATAGACGACATTCCCATAGTTATCAGCCAGAATCTGAAACTCAATATGACGCGGACATTCGATAAATTTCTCGACATATACCCCACCATTGCCAAATGCCGCCGCTGCTTCGCCCTGAGCGGCATGATATAGCCGCACTAAGTCTGCCTCTTCCCGCACCAACCGCATTCCCCTACCGCCACCGCCAGCAGTGGCTTTGAGCATCACTGGATAGCCGATTTCGGCGGCGGTTTTGAGTGCTGCTTCGGCATCGGCTAAGAGTCCATCGCTACCAGGTACCGTCGGTACGCCTACGCGTTTCATCGTTTCCTTGGCGGTAGATTTGTCTCCCATCGCCCGCATCGCGGCTGGTGAAGGGCCGATAAAGGTGAGATGATGATCTGCACAAATCTCTGCAAATCGAGCATTCTCCGCCAGAAATCCGTAACCTGGATGAATGGCGATCGCATTTCTGGTCAGCGCAGCAGATATAATATTTGGGATGTTTAGATAACTTTTACTGCCAATTGGTTCGCCAATACACACAGCTTCATCGGCTAATTGAACGTGCAGTGCTTTGCGATCGATCGTCGAATGCACTGCAACTGTACCAATCCCCATTTCGCCACAGGTACGAATAATTCTCAGAGCGATTTCGCCCCGATTGGCAATCAAGATTTTAGAAAATGACATTATTATAGGGAAATACGCTCGAAGGAGAGTTTAAGGCGATCGATTGCCGTTAATTATCGATCTGTACCTGGGCGAGAATCATTATATTTTAGATCGGGATTCAATTGCTACTTCTACCACAGATTACAGTTAAATTTTTCAATCGTAATGCTAGTGCCTCATTGAGGACTGTCGGATCGTATCTCCATTCCCAATTCCCCTCAGCCAAACCTGGGAAATTCATCCGCGCTGCACCCCCCAAACCCAAGACATCTTGGAGCGGAAAGATCGCCAGATTTGCGACAGAAGTCATCGCCAAGCGGATCATATCCCACTGGATTCCAGCGGCACAGACACCACCTGAATATAACAATAGTCGATCGCGTTCGACACCGCTTAATTTTTCAAACCAACCGACCGTTGTATCATTGTCATGGGTACCCGTATAGACAACAAAGTTGGGTGCATGATTGAATGGTAAAAATGGATTATCATTGTCCGAGCCGAATGCAAATTGGAGGATCTTCATCCCAGGAAACCCAAACTGATCCCGCAGAGCTTCGACATCGGGTGTAATTACGCCCAAATCCTCAGCTAAAATTGGTAAATGTCCCCATTTTTGTTGGATGGTGGCGAATAAATCTGCACCTGGAGCCTTAATCCATCGCCCATTCA
>ENA-OFCF01000067-OFCF01000067.1-metagenomes-genome-assembly--contig:-NODE-67-length-53819-cov-4.889852_pt1 | contig 53819 bp, 64 predicted proteins | sample MGYA00153387_OFCF01 | MGnify analysis MGYA00153387 | reverse complement strand
GTATCGCAGTGGGATTCTGGGCGAATGAAGATGAAGTTCTGGGCAAATGGGCTGTTGACCAGGAGTATGTGCCTAACATGGCAGATGCGGACAGAGACAAGCTGTATGTAGGCTGGCAGAAAGCCGTCGGCAGAGCACTGAACTGGGAAAACAAATAATCACAATCATGTATTTCTGATTTGTAGTCATCTTTATGCTGAATTCTCAGCATGAAGATGACTACGATAAAATGTCAACAACAGATTCTCGACAGAATCCATGTCCTTCCTTCCCATTCATTGTATGAGGGAAACAAGGCTGAATCTGCTGATCGGGGTAAAGGAGAGTTCTGATGATAGGATTAATTTTAGTTTCGCACAGCAAAAAAATAACTGATGGAATCAAAGAACTGGTAATTGAAATGACTAAGGATTCAGTACCAATCATTTCTGCCGGTGGTACTTCGGACGGAAGACTGGGTACCAGTGCTGATCTCATTATTGAAGCTATCAATGAGCTTTCGGCATGCAATAATATCCTAATCTTTACAGATCTTGGAAGCTCTATCATGAGCTCAGAGATAGCCATCGACCTGGTCGATGAGGATCTCAGGGCAAAATGCATACTCGTCGATGCACCGATAGTTGAGGGCGCGTTTGTGGCCGGAGTGCAGTCAATGGTAAGTGAGGATGTCGATGCTGTTCTTGAAGAAGTCAAGCTGACAAAGTCAACCAAATTTTAGTCGGTGGAAAAAATCGACTAGCAAAATAATCGATTGAGAGGAGATACAATATGAAATTTATTAGAAGTATCGTTGGATTCACCATCGCTGGTATGATCGTTATGAGTGTCTGGGGAGACTGGGTAGGCAGATATGGAAATTTAGGTGGATGGTTTGCGGCTCTCGCAATCATCGCTCCTATGTGGTTCCTCAACCACTATATCGGGCTTATTGACAATGATGCAGATCATGCATTCGTTGATATGGCCTGGGGCATTGCCTGGACAGGTACGCTCAGAGACACATGGACACCAATTCTCAAGGGCGAGGGCGTTGGAGCCGGTCTGGACGCATTCGTGTCAGCACTTCCGACAATTGCATGTCTAGCCGCTGGAGCAGCACTTGCCGCTATAGCAATCAATGCTTTCAACAAGAAAGCCACTAAGTAGAGAGGGGGATAAGTAAATGACGATTTATAATATCATCGGAACAGTCGCGGGCGGATTCATATTTCCATTCTTGATTTCCTTCATCTGGGGGAAACTTGTAGAAGCTTTCGGACCCATCGGCGGATGGCTGGCTGCAGCGTTCATCGTTGGTACAGTCTGGTCACTAAACCATGGCTGGGGTCTTATATTCCAGTCAGGAACAGCTTGGGTTGATATGGCTTGGGCAGCGGGCATTGGTTTATTCCTTGCTGATGTTATCGGCGGAAAGAAAATCAAGTGGTCAACACTTATTGCTGGTCCAGTTGCTGGTCTGCTAGGTGGATTCCTACTTGCAACCGTCCTTATGTATAAATAGGAAACATTCATCAGAAGAAGGATACCTTAGTGGTATCCTTCTTTTTCGAATTATATGAACTTTGTTCCAGGGGGTTTCGCCTCATCGGTTACTGATTTCCATTGGACTTTGTCTCGTGAACGGAGATACGATATAATGAAGGGGAAATCAAGAAAAATGAGGGATAGCAATGCGTATTGGTGAACTACAATTTAGAACGGTTAAGATCGACAATATGCTAAGGGAGCATAATGTGCAAAATCTTTTGATCAGGGGTGGCTTCATCAAGAAGGTGAGGGGAAAGACCTGCTATACAGAAACCGGGGTCATGATGATGGAAAAAGTGATGGCCCTGATCAAGGATATCCTTCACGAAAAGAAGGTTCATCCCATCCAAATGGAGTGCCCTAAGAACATGAGGGAACTTAAGAAAGAAATGCATGAGTATGGAGCGTCCGCATCCGTCTCCTATCGGGACATCCCCCAAAAGTTCTATCTGACTGAAAAACTCAAGATGAACGCAAAAAACAAGGAATCCCTTTGGGAAAGTGAATACCAGGAGCTGCTGTTCCTGGCGGACAACGATATAAAGGGGGATGTCCAGGAAGAATGCATGGATACCATCCTGAAGGCACTGGAAGTCACTTATGTCAGGGATGGGCATGCGTATTTTTACCAAAAGGCCGAGGGAAGGGACCGTTTTTCCGATTGCGGAGCAGCACCCTGCAAAGGGGATGTGGATAAAGGAATTGCCATGACGCCTGGATTGCCCATGGCAAAACCTTCCTTTGTCCATACGCCTGGGATAAAAAGCATCGAAGAGCTGACAGGGTTTTTAGGCTGCAAGAAGGATGATATTCTGAAGACTCTTCTGTTTTCCAAGGAAGGTACCGTCTATGCTGTCTTGCTTCCAGGTGACCTGGAAGCTGATCTTAGCAAAGTGGAACGGATCCTCGACTGTTATGAGGGAGACCTAAACCCGGCAAATGAAGACGCGGTTTTCCGGATCACCGGGACAGTTCCAGGGTTCATCGGACCCGTGGGAATTGCTGTGGACAGAATCATCATCCATGACGAGGTAAGGAAGTACAAGGGATACTATACCGGAGCCAATCAGACGGACTATCATCTCAGGGACGTCCGATATGGGAGGGATTTTGCAGGCGATTTCCATGATGTCGCATTAAGACCAGCCATGAAATCCGGCTGGCTTCTAGGGGACAGCAGGACGTGGACAGAAATGGTTCGCGTACAGAATATCCGGGGAACCTTCGATTATTTCACCGTCAGGTTGGGGTTCCTCAATCTGGAACGCCTGCTGCTTGCCATGGCTGAGACAAGACTTGATGAAGTGGGTATCCGGATGGGCGAATTCTCGTTGTTTGAGGCGGTAATTGCCATCGTAGACATTCGTAACGAAGAGTCTGTGAAAAATGCAGAAGTGCTTTACGCCTTTCTCTTGAGAAAAGGCGTCTCTGTGCTCCTCGATGACCGGAAAGACAGGATGGGGAGCAAATTTGCGGACTATGATCTCCTTGGAATAGAAAAGAGGATCATCCTCGGGAAGGATTCTATGGACAAGATGGAGATTAAAGACAGAAATGGAGCAATATCCTTTGGAAACTTGGACAGTATAGTGGCAATCATCAGAGGATAGATGCTAAAATAGGTGCATAAGAATAAACTGGAGGATAAAAGAATGAAGGTATACAATACATTAACCAGAAAAAAAGAAGAGTTCATCCCAATAGAGGAAGGAAAGGTGAAAATGTATGTCTGCGGACCTACAGTCTATAACCTGTTCCATATCGGGAATGCAAGAACCTTCATCATCTTCGACACCATCCGGAGATACTTCGAATACCGGGGATATGAGGTCAAGTTTGTACAGAATTTCACCGATATTGACGACAAGATGATCAGGAAGGCCAAGGATACGAATACAACCGTTCAGGAACTGGGTGACCACTACATCATGGAGTACTATAAGGATGCGGATCAGCTGAAGATCAAACGCGCCACCGTCAATCCTCGGGCGACAGAATATATCAAGGAAATCGTTACATTCGTTGAGGAGCTTATCAATAAAGGTTATGCTTATGAAGTTGCGGGGGATGTCTATTTTTCAACCAAATCTTTCAAGGAGTACGGCAAGCTCTCTGGCCAGAATCTGGATGACCTCCAATCGGGGGCCAGAATAGAGGTTGACGAGAGGAAAAATGATCCCATGGACTTTGCCCTGTGGAAGTCTGCGAAACCATTCGAGCCCTCCTGGAAAAGCCCTTGGGGTAATGGCAGGCCTGGCTGGCACATCGAATGCTCATGCATGGCACTCAACCTTCTTGGGGAGACCATAGACATACATGCCGGCGGGACAGACCTTGTTTTCCCCCATCATGAGAACGAGATTGCACAAAGTGAAGCGAGATCAAATAAGACCTTCGCCAAATATTGGCTGCACGCAGCTTTCATCAATGTGGACAACAAGAAGATGAGCAAATCCCTCAACAATTTCTTTACTGCTAGAGAGATTTTGGAAAAGTATGACACGGAAGTGGTCCGATTCTTTATGATTTCGGGACACTACAGGACACAGGTCAACTTTACGATAGAGGTGCTCGATTCTGCGAAGGCATCGCTAGAGAGAATGTATAATGCCCTGAACATCCTCCATGGCTATCTAAAGAATGCGAGACAGGAGATGACCCCTGACGAAGAAAAACTGAAGGAGGAATTTCTTGCCTACAAGGAAAGGTTCATCGAAAAGATGGATGATGATTTTAATACTGCGGATGCCATCGCGGTCATTTTTGAACTGATCCGGGATGTTAATGTTAAGATTAACGAATTCTCTTCTGTGAGACTTGTCCAATTTGTCATTGACCTCCTGAAGGATCTGGGAAATCCGCTGGGAATCATGCAGAACGACTTGGGTGGGAATTTGGAGGCCGAGGTTGAGGAGCTTATTGCCAAGAGAATTGAAGCGAGAAAAAACAGGGACTTTGCATTGGCGGACAAGATAAGGGATGATCTTACCGAAAGAGGAATTATTATTGAAGATACGCCACAAGGTGTCCGATGGAGCATAAAGAAAAAGCTTTAGCTTGTTTCTAAATCGATAGTGATATTTATAACAATAGTATTACTATGATAAAAAATAAACTGTAAACAGTCAATAGTGGGAAATTGAAACGTTTTTATTAATGAGATGTTTAGGGTTTCATGTTTTATTAACAATTTTAACACTTTCAGGGCTCTATTATATCCAAGTAATTCCAGATATGTGGAAATATTACAAAAGTCATAACTTTTTAAAAAAGTATTGTTTAGAGATTAACAATGTATTAAAATGGAACAGTAAAGTAAAATAATTTACAAGAAAGGGTAGGGGGAATATGAAAAAAATATTATCATTGGTACTATCATCAGTATTGGCAATCAGCGTATTAGCTGGCTGTGCAGCAAAAACTACCGTAGAAACACCTACAGAAACACCTGTAGAAACTGCTGTAGAGACACCTGCAGAGACTCCAGTAGAGACGCCGGTTGAGGCTGGTGGAATCGCTAAAATGGGTCTTGGTATTGTAACTTCTATCGAGAAGTCAAAGGACTACGCTGAAGATGCTGCCTTAGGACAGGTTGATTCAGTCATCGTTGCTGCTGGTTTCGACAAGGACGGCAAGATTGTTACTGTAACTATCGATACTGCTCAGAGCAAAGTTGAATTCGCTAAGGACATGACACTAAAGACAGACGTTGCCGTAGAAGGTAAGTCTAAGGTTGAACTTGGAGCTGATTATGGAATGGCAGCCGCTTCAACACTTGGAAAAGAATGGTTCGAACAGATTGCTGAATTTGAGAAATGGATGATTGGCAAGACTGTAGAAGAAGTTAAGGGTATGAAACTTACAGACACAACTGTTCCAGATGTAGAAGAACTGAAAACACTTGTAACCATCAAGGTTTCCGGATATATCGCTGCACTGGACAAGGCTTATGCAAATGCCATGACAGTTGAAGGCGCAGAAACAGTTGGTCTTGGACACGGGATCTCATTGGCCAAGTCAAAGGCACAAGACGGCGAAACAGGAGCAGTTGCTCAGGTTGATACGACTATCGTTGCTACAGCACTAGATGCTGATGGCAAAGTTGCCGGAACAGTCATTGATACAGCACAGACAAAGGTTACATTCGACAAAGATGGTAAGATTACAAATGACCTGAAAGCTGAAGTGAAGTCAAAGGTTGAACAAGGCGCTGACTATGGTATGCTCAAGGCATCCACAATCGGCAAAGAATGGTTCGAACAGGCTAAGGCACTTGCTGACTGGACAGTTGGTAAGACAGCAGCAGAAGTTTCAGGAATCAAAGTTACAGCTGAAGGAAATGCTGACGTTGAAGAACTGAAGACAACCGTATCAGTATCCATTGATGGATATATCGCAGCCTTCACAGAAGCGGCTTCAAAAGTAAGATAAATTCAAAACGTAGAAGCTCCTCCCGTGATGGAGGAGTTTTTTTTATGGGAAATAGCCTTGACGGACCTCGATTCATTCGAAATCTTAAGAAAAATGTCATACATTATTGGACGGTATGATATAATTTACCGATATGAACGAACATGGATTCAATCCTGACTTGGAGGCACAATGAAAAAATCAATTAGAATGATCATTCCCATTTTACTCATGGTGATTCTGGTTACCGGATGCCAGAGTGAAAAAAAAGTAGAATATACAAAACATCAGAATACTTTCTTTGAGTATTTTGACACAGTGACGACTGTTATCGGGTATACCGAGACGGAGGCGGAGTTCAACGCCTACTACGAGGAGATCCAGGCGCAATACAAGGAGTATCATGAGCTCTACGACATCTATAATGACTACCCTGGGGTGAACAACATCAAGACCGTCAACGACAATGCGGGAATAGCCCCGGTGAAGGTCGACAAGAAGATCATCGACCTGGTGAAGTTTAGCAAAGAATGGTACGAGAAGACCAATGGGAAGACAAATATAGCCCTGGGTCCTGTTTTGGACATATGGCACGATTATCGGGATGAAGGGATTTCTGATCAGGCCGTGGCAAAGCTCCCGCCCATGGAAGAACTTGAGGCGGCAAACGAACATACGGACATCAGCAAGGTGATTGTTGATGAGGAAAACAGCACAATCTACCTTGAAGACCCCCTGATGCGTCTGGATGTGGGCTCGGTGGCTAAAGGCTACACGACAGAAGCCGTCGGAGAAGCCATGAGAGCGAAGGGCTTTACTTCCCTGATCATCAGTGCCGGAGGAAACGTGAAGGCAATGGACAAGCCTCTGGATGATGTGAGGGACAGATGGGGCATAGGGATTCAGAACCCAGATGAGTCGGTCTTTACGGACTCTCCGAGTCTGGATACGGTATTTGGCAATAATATCTCCGTTGTGACCTCAGGGGATTACCAGAGGTACTATATCGTCGACGATAAAATGTATCATCATCTCATCGATGGTGAAACCCTGATGCCTGGGAAACTGTACAAATCCGTTACCGTCGTTGTCAAAGATTCAGGTCTAGCGGACTTCATGTCCACAACCCTGTTCCTCTCTACTGTAGAAGAGGGCAAGGCAATTCTCAAGAACATCGAAGGGGCGCAAGCCATCTGGGTGACTAAGGATAATGAGATCATTATCTCAGACGGACTGGAGACCATGCTGAAGAGCAAAGGGGCTTCGGGAGCGGACAAATAAACCCTTGAAAGGCAATTAGAATCGTGATTTCGATTTAGCCCGGAATTCATGGAAAACTTGGCTTGATTTCCTTTGACTTTTTTGGGTAAAGAGTATAAAATAATGTATGGCATATCCAAAAGATAAAAAATACCGCGGCAGAGTATTTAATTTTTGGAGGTAAACACAAAAATGGCAAAAATGATGGGACCACGTTTTAAAGCAGCGAGAAGATTAGGTCTGAACGTTGTTGGACATCCTAAGGCAATGAACAGATCTAAGAGAGGAACATCCAGAGCGGACAAGAAACTTTCCGAGTATGGTGTTCAACTGCTAGAGAAGCAAAGACTTAGAGCTTACTATGGCGTACTTGAGAGACAATTCGTAAGATATGTTGACAAGGCGATGAAGAGTAAGGCACTTCCAGGACCAGTATTATTAGTACTGTTAGAGAAGAGACTGGACAATATGGTATACAGAATGGGCTTTGCGAGTTCAATAAGACAAGCAAGACAGATTGTTAATCATGGCCACTTCTTGGTCAATGGAAAGAAAATTGACATTCCTTCTTATGGATTAAACATAGGAGACGTTGTTGAATTAAGGGAGAAGTCCAGAAAGACGGACCTGTTCGTACAGAACTTCAATAATCTGACAGCATCACCATTGGGATACATTGAGAAAGATGTGGAGAACTTCAAGGCGACTCTTGTAAGAGAACCGCAGAGAGAAGAGTTACCAATTGAGATTAATGAACAGTTAATTGTTGAGTACTACTCAAAATAATCGGTATCACAAAGGGTCTGATTTGCATCAGACTCTTTTTTCTTATCTGCGATGAAAGAAAAGCCTATTTTCTTATCAGGAGAAAAACGCTATAATTGAAGCATGAATCTAACGAACAGGAGTTAATATGGAATATAACAGACCGCTAGCTGATGCGGTAGCAAGAAATTTTAATCCATTGTCGCTGGCTTTTATCGGGGATGGCATCTATGAGAGCTTTGTCCGGGAGAGGGTCATTTTGAGTCATCCCAACAAGCTTCCTCATGAGCTTCACCTCATGGCAGTGAACTATGTGAAGGCTGCCAGCCAGAGCAACATCATGCAGGGGCTCAAAGGGAATCTTTCAGAGGATGAGATGTATATTTATAAAAGGGGAAGAAATGCCAAATCCCACACGGTGCCGAAAAACGCGAACCTTCTGGACTACAGAAGAGCAAGCGGATATGAGGCCCTAGTGGGCTACCTTTATCTCACCGGAAGGGATGAACGCCTGCTCGAGATCATTGACCTATCATTTGAATTCATAGAAGAAGGAGACAACCATGACAAAGAAGGACAATAAAAGAAGAATCGAATACGTGAACAACAAAGAGGAAGCCAAGCGAAAGTATACCGAAAGGGCACCAAGGGAAGTTCCTGAGGAAGTGGAGATCAATGAAAATATCATCGAAGGCAGAAACCCGATTTTGGAAGCCTTTGACACCAAGCTGACCATTGAAAAGCTGCTGGTCAGCAAAGGGGAAAATCAGGGGTCAATCATCAAGATTATCTCCATGGCCAGGGAGAGAAACATCCCGATCATTGAAGTGGACAAGAGAAGACTGGATTCCATGAGCAACAACAACAGGCATCAGGGCGTCATCGCTTATGTCACGCCATACAGATATCAGGAAATCGCCGATATCTTAAAAATTGCAGAGGACAGGGAAGAGAAGCCTTTTATCCTGATTCTCGATGAAATTGAAGACCCGCATAATCTGGGATCCATCGTCAGGACCGCTGAACTCTCAGGTGTCCACGGTGTGGTGATTCCCAAAAGACGAAGTGTGGGCGTGAATTCTACGGTTTACAAGACCTCCGTAGGAGCGGTGAATCACATGGCCATTGCAAAGGTCACAAATATCGCCAGAGTCATCGATGAACTCAAGGAAGAGGGTATCTTTGTTTATGGCGCAGACATGCAGGGAGAAACCTTATGCTATGACACGAATTTCTCCGGCGGAGTTGCACTGGTTATCGGCAATGAGGGCAAGGGACTTTCAAGGCTGGTCAAAGAGAAGTGTGATGGCATTGTCAGCATTCCTATGGTGGGTAAGGTCAATTCCCTCAACGCATCGGTGGCAGCAGGCATCCTCATGTACGAAGTGATGAAGACGAGGCTGCAGTCCAAGAAATAATCCAATGGAGGCTGGGGATTCATCTCCCCACAAAAAATGAAAAGAGTATTTATAGACGGATACAATGTGATCAACTCCTGGAGCGACCTGAAGGATTTGGAATTTGGCGCGGCCAGGGAGAAGCTGATTGAATACATGATCAACTATGCCAGCTTCTATGCCGCGAAAGTGACCGTGGTCTTTGACGCCCATCGTGTGGCGGGAAACAGCGAACACAAGGAAATGAGAAACGACGTGGAAGTGGTTTATACCCGGGACAAGGAGACGGCTGACTCCTACATTGAGCGGTCTGTGGATGAAGTCGGTCGGAAAATCGAAGTCCTCGTCGTCACCTCTGATAATCTGGAGCAACAGATCATCTTTGGGCGTGGCGCCCAAAGGATGAGTTCCAAAGAGTTCAGGGTATCCTACAAGGAAGCGGAAAGACATATTCGCGAAAAGACGGACAATCTCTCGAACAGGAGTGCCATGAAACTGTCCGACCATATGGATGACGAATCAAGGGAAAAACTGGAAAAAATGCGTAGAAACGGCTGAAGGCTTGACTTTTAGCCGTTTTTCGAGCATAATCTTATTAATTCAGAAATACATGCCATTTCTGAATGCGTCCTTTGCTTAGTGAGATTGCGAGGTGAAATCATGTCTTTCGGTAAAGAAGATATCCAATTTTCACTTTTCACTGATGAGGAAGTTGTCCTTTTGGCCCAGCAGGGAAACAAGGAAGCTTCTGAGTTCATCACGTCGAAATACTTCCCCTATGTCAGGAACAAATCCAGAGCCTATTACCTCGTTGGCGGCGAAGCCGAGGATATCATCCAGGAAGGGCTCATCGGCCTTTATGAAGCCGTCAAGGACTACAGTCCCGACAAGCAGGCATCCTTCAAGACCTTCATGGATATCTGCGTCACCAGGCAAATCATGACAGCCATCAAGACAGCATCGCGTCAGAAGCATATTCCGCTCAATACCTATGTGTCGCTGAACAAACCGCTTTATAGCGAGGATTCTGACAAGAGCTACATGGATACGATCATTCAGAACAGGAAAGAAGATCCGGAATCCCTCTATATCGATACAGAGAAGACGAGGGAAATCAACAGCAAAATCAAGAACAGCCTCTCGGACTTTGAGTACAAGGTGCTCAGGCTCTATCTTCAGGGCGTCAGCTACCTAAGTATCGCCAAAGTTCTGGACAAGGAAGAGAAGGCTATTGACAATGCCATCCAGAGAATCAGGAAAAAGCTTTCGAGGAACCTCTCGGAAAGTCAATGAAACCGCAAGTAAGTTAATATTTAAGAAATCACCTAATGCTATTGACAATAAATAAGCTTTTTAGTAAACTTGATGAGGTGAGATTAATGCCCATATAGCTCAGTCGGTAGAGCGTCACCTTGGTAAGGTGGAGGTCAGCGGTTCGATTCCGCTTATGGGCTCCATTATTCCTCTATGACGATGGAACACCAGGTTCTGTTGTCGAGGTTAGCACGAATTCATAAATACATGATAATATATGAAGTATACAGGTATCAAGGAGGAGAAATAACAATGGCAAAACAAAAATTCGAAAGAAATAAGCCTCATGTCAACATCGGAACCATCGGACACGTAGATCACGGCAAGACAACACTTACCGCTGCAATCACCGCAGTGCTCGCACTGAAGGGATTCGCCCAGGCGACAAAGTACGACCAGATCGACAAGGCTCCAGAAGAGAAGGCAAGAGGAATCACAATCAACACGGCTCATGTCGAGTATGAGACAGAGAACAGGCACTACGCACACGTAGATTGCCCGGGACATGCCGATTATGTCAAGAACATGATCACAGGCGCAGCGCAGATGGACGGAGCAATCCTAGTCGTATCCGCAGCTGACGGCCCAATGCCACAGACAAGAGAGCATATCCTCTTGGCTTCCAGAGTTGGCGTCAACTACATCGTCGTCTTCCTGAACAAGGCAGACCAGGTAGATGATCCAGAACTGATCGAGCTCGTAGAGATGGAGATCAGAGAGCTTTTAAGCGAGTACGATTTCCCAGGAGATGATACACCAATCATCGTTGGATCCGCACTGAAGGCACTGGAGAACCCAGCAGACCTTACCCACACCCAGGCGATTCTGGACCTGATGGATGCCATAGACAGCTACATCCCGACACCAGAAAGAGCAACAGACAAGCCATTCCTGATGCCTGTAGAGGACGTCTTCACCATCACTGGTAGAGGAACAGTCGCCACAGGAAGAGTGGAGAGTGGAGTGCTTAAGGTAGGAGATGAAGTTGAAATCATCGGCCTGAGCGAAGAGAAGAGAAAGTCAGTATGTACAGGAGTAGAGATGTTCAGAAAACTTCTTGATTCTGCACAGGCTGGAGACAATATCGGAGCGCTCTTAAGAGGAATCCAGAGAGCGGACATCCAGAGAGGGCAGGTAATTGCGAAGCCAAATACCGTAAAGCCACACACGAAGTTCGTTGGACAGGTTTACGTCCTGAAGAAAGAAGAAGGCGGAAGGCATACCCCGTTCTTTGACGGATACCGACCACAGTTCTACTTCAGAACCACGGACGTTACAGGAAACATCAAGCTGCCAGAAGGCATGGAAATGGTAATGCCTGGGGACCATATTGATATGGTTGTCGAGCTGATCACACCCATCGCCATGGATGAGGGACTAAGGTTCGCTATCCGAGAAGGTGGAAGAACAGTAGGATCAGGAGTTGTTACCACAATCATGGCATAAGTGCCAGACTGCAGGGACACCCAAACAGAAATAGGACCGTTCCTTTCGGGACGGTGAAATATGAAAGGACTGGAAATACCAGTCCTTTTCTAAAGAAGAGAATTCAGGGAAAAAAGCAAACATAAATGGGACCTGATGTTCATAAGCACCAATAAAACAAACTTTCTATTTGACATAAAATAGGGCTTATGATAAAGTAATTTAGTAATACCCTGTAATTTGGGGTTATTTATGTTGTAAATAAACTATATGTACGGAGGTGCGGATAGGTGAGAATTAGAATGACCATGGCATGCACAGAATGCAAGCAAAGAAACTACGATTCCATGAAGAATAAGAAAAACAACCCAGAAAGACTGGAAATGAACAAGTATTGCAAGTTCTGCAGAAAGCACACAGCTCATAAAGAAACAAAGTAACATACACTAAGGATGTGATTTCATGACTTCAAAGAGCAAAGGTCTCGTCAGATTTGTAAAAGACGTTAGAAACGAACTAAAGAGAATATCCTGGCCCTCCCAAGAAGAAGTCAAGAAAGCTGTTGGAGTAGTACTTGCCATATGTGCGATTTACATTGCCCTTATTGCAGTGGCAGACACTATCTTTAAACAATTATTGACAAAGTTTCTATTAAAGCTGTAAAAGGAGGGAAGGGGTAGCACAATTGAATTGTGCTCCTGTATTTTCGTATGGAAGAAAAAGCACGTTGGTACGTTGTGCATACATACTCAGGGTATGAGAACAAAGTTAAGGTTAACCTTGAAAAAGCCATAGAAAACAGAAGTCTTGAGCATCTTTTACAGGGTGTCGAGGTTCCGATGGAAGAAGTCATCGAAAGAAAGGATGACAAAGAAAAGCTTGTCCTTAAAAAGAAGTTTCCAGGGTATGTTCTTATCAAGATGATCATGACCGAAGAATCCTGGTATATCGTCAGGAATACAAGAGGCGTGACTGGTTTTGTTGGTGCAAAATCAAACAACCCCGTTCCGTTGACCGATGAAGAAGTCAGAGCCATGGGTATTGCAGAAGCCCCTGTGGCAATCGACCTGGTCAAGGGAGAGAGCGTCAGGATTATCGCGACTCCATTCAAAGGATTCCCTGCGACCGTTGTTGAAATACATAACGAGAAGCGTAAGATCAAGGTTGAAGTGGAAATGTTCGGCAGAGCTACACTCGCAGAACTGGACTTCAATCAAGTAGAAAAAATTTACTAGTATTTTCGACCCGCTGGGTCTGAAATAAGTGGGAGGGTAAAATACCCGCAATCTACCACAGTATAGGAGGAATAACTCATGGCAAAGAAAGTTACAGGAATGATTAAGCTACAGCTTCCTGCAGGAAAGGCTACACCAGCACCACCAGTTGGACCAGCTCTTGGACAGCACGGAGTGAACATCATGGGATTCTGTAAGGAATTCAACGCTAGAACTGCAGATAAGGTTGGATATATAATTCCAGTAGTAATCACAGTTTTCCAGGATAGGTCATTCAGCTTCATCCTGAAGACACCACCTGCTGCTGTACTTATCAAGAAGGCAGCCGGAATTGAAAGTGGATCAGGAGTTCCTAACCGAACCAAAGTCGCACAGCTGACCAAGGATCAGGTTAGAACAATTGCTGAAACAAAGATGCCAGACTTGAATGCAGCTTCCGTCGAGGCAGCAATGTCGATGATTGAAGGAACAGCAAGAAGTATGGGCGTTACTATCGTAGAATAAGATCAACCTAAAAAAGTGGGAGGCATTAAACCGTTAAAACCACGAAGGAGGCAAATTAATGGGAAAGAATTACGTAGAAAGTGTAAAGCTTATAGACAGGAGTGTCCTTTATGCGCCACAGGAAGCATTAGGGCTTGTTGTGAAGACTGCAAAAGCGAAGTTTGATGAAACCGTCGAACTTCATGTAAAGCTTGGAGTAGATCCTAGACATGCAGATCAGCAGGTAAGAGGTGCAGTAGTACTGCCACACGGTACAGGTAAGTCTGTAAGGGTTTTGGTATTCGCTAAGGGAGCAAAAGCTCAGGAAGCTATTGATGCCGGTGCAGAATTTGTTGGTGCTGAAGAGTACCTTGACAAGATCCAAAAGGAAAACTGGTTTGATTTTGATGTTGTAGTAGCAACTCCTGATATGATGGGTGTTGTTGGTAGACTGGGTAGAGTACTTGGACCTAAGGGCCTGATGCCAAATCCTAAGTCTGGAACAGTCACATTTGATGTGGCCAAGGCTATAGCGGAGATCAAGGCTGGTAAGGTTGAATATAGGGTCGACAAGACCTCTATCGTTCACGTTCCAATCGGAAAGAAATCCTTTGGAGACGAGAAACTGAAAGAAAACTTCAAGGCGATCATGGAAGCTCTGGTTAAGGCTAAGCCTGCTGCAGCAAAGGGTCAGTACCTGAAGTCCGTAGCAGTAGCATCTACAATGGGACCTGGTGTAAGAATCAACCCAACAAAGGTTCTTGACTAATCAAGACCCGGATGTTATGATATTGTAGTTAAATAACTGAATTAAACATTCTAAGACAGTGGGTGAGACGTTCTCGTAAATCCTACCGAGATGTGAGTACTTATAGTTTCAAAACTTAAGGTCTCTCCTGTCTTGGAGAGACCTTTCAGTTATATTCGAATAAGCAGTTTAAAAAGCTGTGAGGAGGTGGACACACAGTGAATAACAACAAAGAGATCAAGGCAGAAAAAGTTAGTGAGATCAGAGAGAAGATTGAGAAGGCTAAGTCTTTAGTTCTCGTTAATTATCAGGGTATCACCGTTGAACAGGATACCGAACTTAGAAAGATGCTTAGAAAAGCCAATGTGGATTATAAGGTTTATAAGAACACTATGGTTTCAAGAGCAGCTAAGGAGCTAGGAATCGAAGGACTTGAAGAATATCTTGAAGGACCAGTTTCCATGGCATTCGGTTACGACGATGAGACCACAGCTGCAAAACTAGTCGCTGATTTTATCAAGTCTTCCAAGAAGCTTGAAATCAAGGGTGGTTATGTAGATGGAAAGGTTTATGATGCAGAACTGATGAACCAGCTTTCAAAGATTCCTTCAAAGGATGTTCTGATTGCAAAGTTCCTTGGAAGCATCAAATCCCCACTATCCAATTTTGTATACCTGCTTAGTGCAGTTGCAGAACAGAAAGAGGCTTAATCTGAGCCTAAGGCAAATTGCCTGAAAAAATAATTTAAATTTACGGAGGTGTCTATAAATGGCAGTATCAAGGGAAGAAATAATCGCAGCTATTAAGGAAATGACAGTTTTAGAGTTGAATGAACTAGTTAAGACATGTGAAGAAGAATTCGGCGTATCCTCAGCAGCACCAGTTGCAGCAGCAGGAGCAGGCGAAGCAGTGGAAGTTGAAGAGCAGACAGAGTTCGACGTAATCCTTAAGGCAGCAGGACAGGAAAAGATCAAGGTTATCAAGGCTGTTAGAGAAATTACAGGACTAGGACTAAAGGAAGCTAAGGAAATCGTTGACGGAGCTCCTAAGGCAGTCAAGGAAGGCGTAACAAAGGATGAGGCTGACGCACTAGTTGCTAAGCTTAAGGAAATTGGCGCTGACGTAGAAATCAAGTAATTCTCTCTAGAGGGAATGCTTTATAAAGATCTTCAAGATTGTGTGCAAACCTGATCTTGAAGATCTTTTTTAATCTCATTTCTATAATTAGAAGATATGATGGGAAAAAAGGAGATGATGACAATGAGCCTGATCGGGAATATACTTTGGTTTTTCGTCGGTGGATTCCTACCGGCACTGCTGTGGTTCTTTTTTGGCCTGCTTTGGTGCCTGACAATCGTAGGCATACCCATAGGGGTGCAGTGTTTCAAGATGGCGGATTTGCAGTTGCTCCCCTTCGGAAGGGATGTCTACTATGATGGGGCCGGACTGGGGTCATTCGTGCTGAATGTCCTGTGGATCATCTTTGGTGGAATCGAGCTGGCGGTAGCCAATGCGACCATCGGTGTCGTCTTGTGCCTGACCATCGTGGGAATCCCTTTCGGGATGCAGAGTTTCAAGATGGCCAAGCTGAGCCTGATGCCCTTTGGCGCAAAGATAAGGCGGATCGGGTGAGCTACGGGTCTTACGGAAGGAGTTTCTCCATGTGCCCCTGGACAAAGAGGGCAGAAATGGAGAAACTAACCATGATTGTGTTATAATTTGGAAAGAAGAAGATACCTGCGCCAATTATACTCATCCCAGAGGCGAAATCAGCCTCTTTTGGATGCAGCTTAAATGCAATTGTGAATTCTGGGTTTGTCATTGACCAAACCGGACGGATATGATAATATGTATAATTGTACTCTTGTAAAAGAGGCGAAAGTAGGTTAATATAGTAAATGGGGTTTTTCGCGATTGTCACTGATTTTCAAGAAATTCCGCAAAGTATAGCCGCAATCCAGAAGTGCAAAGTCCTTAGGAGGACTATGCGCATTTTCTGGTTATTTTAGTTTATATAAGGGGTGATTGCTAATGGTACATCCTGTCCCAATTTCAACAGGGAAGAGGACAAGAATGAGTTTCGGGAGGGTCAAAGATGTCTACGAAATGCCTAATCTTATTGAGATTCAGTTAGATTCCTACAATTGGTTTCTAAATGATGGCCTAGATGAGGTTTTTGACGACATTAACCCTATTTCCAACTATGGTGGAAATCTGGTTCTGAAATTCGTTGGTTTCTATCTGGACAGAGAGAACATAAAGTATTCGATTGAGGAATGCAAGGAAAGAGATGCCACATACTCTGCACCACTGAAGGTAAAGATCAGGCTTGAGAACATCGAAACCGGTGAAATCAAGGAGCAAGAGGTCTTCATGGGAGAATTCCCAGTCATGACCGAACAGGGAACTTTTATCATCAATGGAGCGGAAAGAGTTATCGTGTCACAGCTCGTCAGGTCACCAGGCGTTTATTACAATCAAAGTATTGATAAGAACGGTAAGAAGCTTTATTCAGCTACGGTTATTCCAAACCGCGGAGCTTGGCTGGAATATGAAACAGACTCTAGTGAAGTCATGAATGTCAGAATTGACAAGACAAGAAAACTGCCCATAACAGTCATTGCCAGAGCTATGGGATTCAACTCCGATCAGGAAATCATCAACCACTTTGGAGAGGACGATCGACTAAAGGCAACCCTTGAAAAAGATAACACCAACACCCATGAGGAAGGGCTCCTGGAAGTCTACAAGAGACTTAGACCAGGCGAACCTCCAACAGTAGATAGTGCGAGATCACTTATCGATTCGCTGTTTTTTGATGCCAAGAGATATGACCTGTCAAAAGTTGGCCGTTACAAGTTCAACAAGAAGCTAAGCATAGCAGGCAGACTCAACAACCAGATTGCGGCTGAAGACGTCGTCAACGCAGAGACAGGAGAAATCCTTGTTTCCAAGGGCGAAAAAATCACAAGGGATGCAGCACAGGAAATCATGGCTGCGGGAATCAACAGAGTTGATGTCCTAGTTGAAGACAAGCCAGTAAGGGTCATTGGTAACTATTTCGTCTTTATCAAGGATTTCATTTCCTTCGACCCGATGGAACTGCATATCAAGGAGATGGTCCATTATCCTACACTGAAGGCCATATTGGATTTGAACCTTCCTGAGGATGAACTTAAGGAAGAGCTCAAGAAGAACATGCATAGCCTTGTACCAAAGCATGTCCTGAAAGATGATATTTATGCGAGTATCAGCTATGAAATCGGACTAGGACATGATATCGGAAATATAGATGATATCGACCATCTTGGAAACAGAAGGCTGAGGTCTGTAGGAGAACTCCTTCAAAACCAGTTCAGAATCGGACTGTCCAGAATGGAAAGGGTTGTCAAGGAAAGAATGACTATCCAGGACCAGGACAACATCACACCACAGGCGCTGATCAACATCAGACCTGTAACGGCTGCGGTCAAGGAATTCTTTGGGTCCTCACAGCTGTCCCAGTTCATGGACCAGACTAATCCTCTGTCAGAGCTAACGCATAAGAGAAGACTTTCAGCTCTCGGACCCGGAGGCCTATCCAGAGAAAGAGCGGGATTTGAAGTAAGAGACGTTCATCATTCCCATTACGGGAGAATGTGTCCTATCGAAACTCCTGAAGGTCCTAACATCGGACTGATCAATTCCCTGGCAACCTATGCCAGAGTAAATGAATATGGATTTATCGAAACCCCATATAGAGTCGTCGACAAGCGTACCGGCACCGTTACAATGGATGTCAGGTACTTCACGGCTGACGAGGAAGATGAACTGCTGGTCGCTCAGGCTAACGAACTTCTCGATGAAAACTCAGTCTTTATCGATGAGAGAGTGACGGTAAGGTATCTTGATGATGTCTTGGTCGTTCCGAAAACGGAAGTCGACCTGATGGACATCTCCCCAAGACAGATCGTATCTGTCGCTACAGCCATGATTCCCTTCCTGGAGAATGATGATGCTTCCAGAGCCCTCATGGGTTCCAACATGCAGCGTCAGGCAGTTCCGCTACTTAAGCCATCTGCTCCTTATGTAGGAACAGGCATTGAATATAAGGCTGCCCTGGATTCAGGAGTGCTGCCTAAGGCAAGGAATGCGGGAACGGTTGTCTATGTCAGCGCCAATGAAATCAGGATCAAGAGAGACGACAATGGTTCCATGGAAACTTGCAGACTTCAAAAGTTCAAGAGAAGCAATCAGGGGACCTGTATCAATCAGAAACCTCTGGTCGTTAAGGGTGAGCACGTGGAAATCGGTTCACTGCTTGCAGATGGTCCTTCCACAGACCTCGGTGAAATCTCCCTGGGCAAGAACATCCGAATGGGGTTCATCACCTGGGAAGGATACAACTATGAGGATGCCATGCTGATTTCTGAAGAACTGGTTAGAGATGACGTCTTTACCTCCATCCATATTGTAGAGTATGAATCAGAGGCAAGGGACACGAAGCTAGGGCCAGAAGAGATCACCAGGGACATCCCCAATGTCGGCGAAGACTCCCTAAAAGACATCGACGAAAGAGGAATCATCCGAATCGGTGCCGAAGTCAGATCGGGAGACATCCTGGTCGGCAAGGTCACTCCAAAGGGAGAAACAGACCTGACTTCTGAAGAAAGACTGCTCAGAGCCATATTCGGTGAAAAAGCCAGGGAAGTCAGGGACACATCATTAAGGGTTCCTCACGGCGAATCTGGAATTATCGTGGACATCAAGATATTCACGAGAGAAAACCAAGACGAATTGCCACCTGGAGTAAATATGCTCGTCAGATGCTATATCGCCCAGAAACGAAAGATTTCAGTCGGTGACAAGATGGCTGGCAGACATGGTAACAAGGGTGTTATTTCAAGAGTACTTCCTGTAGAGGATATGCCATTCTTGCCAGACGGAAGACCACTTCAGATCTGCCTTAATCCACTAGGCGTTCCATCGCGTATGAACATCGGTCAGGTACTGGAAGTTCATCTGGGCTGGGCAGCGGCAAAGCTCGGTTGGCACGTTGCCACACCAGTCTTTGACGGAGCTTCGGTAAAAGATATTGAAGATGCGCTCATTAAGGCTGGATTCAACGGAAATGGAAAGACTCTCCTTTATGACGGAAGAACAGGAGAAGCCTTCGACAGTGAAGTAACAGTAGGCTATATGTACATCCTGAAACTCGCACATCTTGTCGATGACAAGATTCATGCAAGAAGCACAGGACCCTACTCCCTGGTTACCCAGCAGCCTCTTGGAGGTAAAGCTCAGTTCGGTGGACAGAGATTCGGTGAGATGGAAGTCTGGGCTCTGGAAGCATACGGTTCCGCTCATACCCTGCAGGAAATCCTGACAGTCAAGTCGGATGATGTCGTGGGTAGAGTGAAGACTTATGAAGCTATTGTCAAGGGTGAAAACATTCCTCAGCCAGGTGTCCCAGAATCCTTCAAGGTTCTGATCAAGGAACTTCAGGCACTGTGCCTGGATGTCAAGGTCCTGAATGAAAAGCATGAAGTGATCGAACTGAAGGAAGACACAGACAACGATGAGTTATCAAAGGATGTAAAAGAGATTAAGATTGATTCCCCAGAGGATATCATCCTGGACATCCATGAGAAGATCGATGAGGATACACTCCATATCGAAGATACCGATGAAGTCAATTCAAATAATTTCGCTGACGATTTAGAGTAATAGGAAGGGAGGATAACCCTTGATAGAATTAAATAATTTTGACGCTTTGAAGATTGGGCTTGCATCTCCGGAAGAGATAAGAAGCTGGTCAAGAGGTGAGGTTAAAAAACCTGAAACCATAAACTACAGGACACTGAAACCAGAACGGGACGGATTGTTCTGCGAGAGAATCTTCGGACCCATGAAAGATTGGGAATGCCACTGTGGTAAATATAAGAGAGTCAGATATAAAGGGATCGTTTGCGACCGTTGCGGCGTTGAAGTGACGAAGTCAAAGGTCCGAAGAGAAAGAATGGGGCACATAGAACTTGCTGCCCCGGTATCCCATATCTGGTACTTCAAGGGAATACCCTCCAGAATGGGACTTATCCTTGATATGAGCCCAAGATCACTAGAGAGGGTGCTCTATTTTGCATCCTACGTAGTATTGAATCCCAAGGAAACGACACTGCTGAAGAAGCAGATCCTTTCTGACAGGGAGTACCGGGAAATGGTCGAACAGGAAGGCTACAACTCATTCGTCGCAAAGATGGGTGCGGAAGCCATTAAGGATCTCCTTGCGGAGATCGACCTGGAAACCATGTCCAAGGACTTGAAATCAGAACTGAAGACAGCTTCAGGACAAAAGAAGATCAGAATCATCAGGAGACTCGAAGTTGTGGAGTCCTTCAGACAGTCTGGCAACAGACCTGAATGGATGATCATCGACGTGATCCCCGTTATTCCACCTGACATCAGACCTATGGTCCAGCTCGATGGCGGAAGATTCGCCACATCCGACCTGAATGACCTTTATAGAAGGGTCATCAACAGAAACAACAGATTGAAGAAGCTGCTCGACCTGGGTGCGCCTGACATCATCGTCAGAAATGAGAAGAGAATGCTCCAGGAAGCGGTAGATGCCCTGATAGACAACGGCAGACGCGGAAGGCCCGTAACTGGTCCTGGAAACAGGCCACTCAAGTCCCTTTCAGACATGCTAAAAGGCAAGCAGGGAAGATTCAGACAGAATCTTCTTGGTAAGCGAGTCGATTACTCCGGACGTTCAGTTATCGTCGTCGGACCAGAACTTAAGATGTACCAGTGTGGTCTTCCTAAGGAAATGGCCCTGGAGCTGTTCAAGCCCTTCGTCATGAAGAAGCTTGTCAAATCCGGTGCGGCACATAATATCAAGAGCGCCAAGAGAATGGTCGAGAGGGTACAGCCCCAGGTTTGGGATATCCTTGAAGAAGTTATCGTAGACCATCCCGTACTCCTAAACCGTGCACCTACACTGCACAGACTGGGCATCCAGGCATTCCAGCCAGTACTCATCGAAGGCAGGGCCATCAAGCTCCATCCTCTGGTATGTACAGCATACAATGCCGATTTCGACGGTGACCAGATGGCGGTCCATCTACCCTTATCCATGGAGGCTCAGGCAGAGTCCAGATTCCTCATGCTGGCATCAGGAAACATCCTGAAGCCATCTGACGGAAAGCCGGTATCTGTTCCTTCACAGGATATGGTCCTTGGTTCATACTATCTGACCATGGAAAAGGAAATCCCGGAAAGTGAAATGAAGATATACGCCACGAAGGAAGAGACCATCATGGCCTATCAGCTTCATGACGTGACACTTCAGGAAACCGTCAAGGTGCGTCTTTTCAAGACCATCGACGGAGAAAAGAAGTCAAGCATTGTGAAGACAACCCTTGGAAAGATCCTCTTTAACGAATCCATCCCGCAAGATCTGGATTTTGTGGACAGGTCAATTCCAGAGAATGAATTCAAACAGGAAATCGAATTCCTGGTAGACAAGAAAAAACTAGGACAGATCATCGACAGATGCTACATCAAACACGGCCCGACAAGAACTTCTGTAATGCTGGATGACATCAAGTCTCTGGGATTCCACTATTCAACCATCGGTGCTGTGACCGTTGCCATCTCGGACATGATCGTACCTGATGCCAAATTCCAGCTTCTTGCGGAGACCGATAAGACCATAAGCAAGATCGAGTCAATGTTTAAGAGAGGCCTAATTTCAGAAGAAGAGAGATACAACAGGGTCATCGAGCAATGGACAAAGACCACAGATGATGTGGCTGACGCCCTGATGGATTCCCTGGACCAATACAACCCAATCTTCATGATGGCCGATTCCGGTGCCAGAGGTTCCAAAGCCCAGATCAAGCAGCTTGCTGGTATGAGAGGGCTCATGGCTAACCCATCCGGAAAGATCGTCGAACTTCCCATCAGAGCTTCCTTCGTTGAAGGCCTGAACATTTCCGAGTACTTCATCTCCACACATGGAGCGAGAAAAGGAAATGCAGATACAGCGCTTAAGACCGCTGACTCAGGTTACCTGACAAGAAGACTCGTCGACGTATCTCAGGATGTCATCGTAAGAGAGATGGACTGCCATACAGAAGAGGGAATCGTCGTAGAAGCAATCAGGGAAAGCGGAGATGTCATCGAGACACTTCGGGAGAGACTCACAGGCAGATATACCCTGGAGGACATCATCAATCCTGTTACAGGAGAAGTCATGGTGGCCAAGAACGAGTATATCGAGCCACTGATGGCAGAAAAGATAGACAGCCTCGGCGTGAAGAAAGTCCTGATCAGAACTGTATTTACCTGCAAGACAAAGGTTGGTGTCTGTGCGAAGTGCTATGGCATGAACATGGCAACAGCCCAGAAAATCAACGTCGGTGAAGCCGTCGGAATCATCGCAGCTCAGAGTATCGGTGAACCTGGAACGCAGCTGACCATGAGAACCTTCCATACCGGAGGAGTTGCCGGTTCAGATATCACCCAGGGTCTTCCAAGAGTAGAAGAGCTGTTTGAATCCAGAAAACCTAAGGGACTTGCAATGGTATCGGACATCAGCGGTACGGTTAGAATTGATGAAACCAAGAAAAAGAGAATTGTCTATATCCTTTCCAAGGACGGAGAAGAGTTCACCTATGACATTCCATTTGGTTCAAGACTGAATGTGAATGAAGGCGATGTCGTCGAACCTGGTGACAGCATCACGGAGGGTTCCATAAATCCTCATGATATTGCGAGAATCAGGGGAATCAAGGGCGTAAGAAATTACCTTCTTGCAGAAGTCCAGAAGGTTTACCGACTACAGGGTGTTGATATCAATGACAAACATATAGAAGTCATTGTGAGACAGATGACAAGGAAGATCAGAGTCACGGAAGCCAATGACACGACACTTTTACCCGGTGTCCTTGTCGATATCTTCTCTTTCATCGATGAAAACGAGAGAGTCAAGGCATTGGGCCTGATAGAGGCTGAAGGAGACCAAGTTCTTCTGGGAATCACAAAGGCATCCCTGGCAACAGATTCGTTCCTTTCTGCCGCTTCCTTCCAGGAAACGACAAGGGTTCTGACAGATGCAGCCATCAAGGGAAAGATTGACCCACTACTTGGCCTCAAGGAGAACGTCATCCTCGGCAAGCTGATTCCAGCGGGAACCGGAATGATACGCTACAACGCCATGAAACTATCCACGGAGAAAGAAATCGTGGAAGTGCCGGAAATCAAAGAAATCAATGTTTTCGAAGATGAGGAATAATTTCTTTGACACCACGGGACGAAGATGATAAAATAAGCTTTGTGCTTTTACTAGGCCAGGACCGGGTGCAAACTCGGGCCTGGAATGCACATTGTCCCAATGGGGTTCATATCTTTACAATAAGTTCAAAACTATTTAAAGATATTAACTTTTATCTGGGTTAAAATATGACCTGTAAGGTCATGGAGGGACAAAAAAACTGTCCCGTTGAATTGCTATATTATTTTAATATAGATTTACTTATCAAAATGGAGGTGAAATGATGCCAACTATTAACCAATTAGTTAGAAAAGGTAGAGAAAGAGTCATTTACAAGACACACTCACCAGCTCTTAAGGAAGCTCCTCAGAAGAGAGGGGTATGTACTGTTGTCAAGACAACAACTCCTAAGAAGCCAAACTCCGCGCTTAGAAAAGTAGCAAGAGTTAGACTTGTCAACGGATTTGAAGTTACAGCATACATCGGTGGAGTAGGCCATAACTTGCAGGAACATAGTGTTGTTCTTATCAGGGGTGGACGAGTGAAGGACTTACCAGGCGTAAGATACCACATTGTAAGGGGTGCCTTGGACAGCGCTGGCGTTTCAGGAAGAATGCAGAGCAGATCAAAGTATGGTGCCAAGAGACCTAAGGTTAAAAAGTAATACAAACTAAATGGTGCTATGTTTAGGATATATATTGGAAAATAGTTAGTTTTCATTCATATAGATTAACAAAGCGCTTTGCGGTAAACATTACCGAGTACCTATGAGTTAATTTAAATGTTAAGGAGGGAAGAAAAGTGCCAAGAAAAGGATTTATTGCAAAAAGAGAAGTTTTACCTGATCCAGTGTACAATTCAAAGGTTGTAACAAAGCTGATCAACAGCGTAATGCAGGATGGAAAGAAGGGCGTAGCCCAGAAAATCGTTTATGAAGCATTTAGCATGATTCAGGATAAGACAGGAAATGATCCTGTCACTGTATTCGAAGATGCTATGAATAACGTTATGCCATTACTTGAGGTTAAGTCTAGAAGAATCGGTGGTTCAAACTACCAGGTTCCAATAGAGGTTAGACCAGAGAGAAGACAGACACTAGGTATCAGATGGATTCTTATCGCAGTGGAAAAGAGATCTGAGAAGTATGCAAGAGAGAGATTGGCCAATGAGCTGATGGATGCTGCAAACAACACAGGTACAGCTGTTAAGAAGAGAGAAGATACACATAGAATGGCAGAAGCTAATAAGGCCTTTGCTCATTACAGATATTAATTATGAGCATAAAACTGTTTTGGCTTAGCTAAAGCAGTTTTGTGCAATTTAATCACGAGAGGAGGTGTCCATATGGCAAGAGAATTCCCTTTAGACAAGTATCGTAATATAGGGATCATGGCTCATATCGACGCAGGTAAAACCACAACAACTGAACGTGTACTTTTCTATACAGGAAAGACCCATAAGATCGGTGAAACACATACTGGTGAATCACAGATGGACTGGATGGTTCAGGAAAAAGAAAGAGGCATAACCATTACATCCGCTGCAACAACAGCACATTGGAAGGGATATGTCATTAATATTATAGATACACCAGGACACGTAGATTTTACTGTAGAAGTTGAAAGATCTCTTAGAGTTCTTGATGGCGCAATTACAGTACTAGATGCGAAATCAGGTGTAGAGCCGCAGACGGAGACAGTTTGGAGACAGGCTGACAAGTATGAAGTTCCACGAATCGTCTATGTAAACAAGATGGACGCTACAGGAGCAGATTTCTTCAACTGCATTAAGACAATGAAAGACAGACTTAAGGCCAATGTAGTTGCAATACAGATTCCCATCGGCTCAGAAGGGAACTTCAGAGGGATTGTTGACCTTGTAACCATGGAAGGCATCGTACATCTTGATGACTTGGGAAAAGAAATTGAGATCGGTGAGATTCCTGCTGAGTACAAAGCCCAGGCTGATGAGTACAGAGCGATTCTTATTGAAGCAGTTGCTGATTTAGATGAAACTCTGACCGGAAAGTACCTTGAAGGTGAAGACTTCACCTTAGCAGAAATCAAGGACGCCTTAAGAAAAGGAACCATCACAAATAGGATCGTTCCCGTCATATGCGGTTCGTCCTATAAGAACAAGGGTGTACAGGAGATGATTGATGCTGCTGTTGATTACCTGCCATCGCCAGTGGACATTCCAGCTATTGCCGGAACAACACTTGATGGGGAAGAATCAGTAAGACATGCAGATGACAGTGAACCAATGTCCGCATTGGCTTTCAAGATCGCAACTGACCCTTTCATCGGCAAACTCGCATTCACCAGAATTTATTCAGGTGTAATGACCGCCGGTTCTTATGTCATGAACTCCACAAAGGGAAAGAAAGAAAGAATTGGTAGACTCGTTAAGATGCATGCCAACCACAGGCAGGAAGTCGAAGAGCTTAGGGCTGGAGACATCGGTGCAGTGGTAGGACTTAAGGATACAACGACAGGAGATACTCTTTGTCTTGATGCAGACCCAATTATCCTCGAATCCATGGTATTCCCTGAACCCGTCATATCAGTAGCTATCGAACCTAAGACCAAGGCAGGACAGGAGAAGATGGGCTTTGCGCTGGCTAAGCTGGCTGAAGAAGACCCTACTTTCAGAACCTTCACTGACCAGGATACAGGACAGGTTATCATCGAGGGAATGGGAGAGTTACATCTTGAAATCATCGTTGACAGACTTCAAAGAGAATTCAAAGTAGAGTGTAATGTCGGTGCGCCACAGGTTGCTTACAAGGAAACGATCCGTAGGACCGTCAAGGCCGAAGGTAAGTTTGTAAGACAGTCAGGTGGACGTGGACAGTATGGTCATGCTGTAATTGAACTTAGTCCTACAGACGGAGACTACGTCTTTGAGAATGGCATCGTTGGTGGTGTTGTTCCAAGAGAGTACATTCCAGCCGTAGACCAAGGTATCAGAGAAGCATCAGCGGCCGGTATCATAGCCGGTTACCCAACCATAAACTTTAAGGCTAAGATTGTAGACGGATCATATCATGATGTCGATTCATCAGAAATGGCCTTCAAGATAGCCGGATCCATGGCTTTCAAAAATGCTATGGCCAAGGCAGACCCAGTCATCCTTGAACCTATGATGAAGGTTGAAGTCACCGTCCCAGAAGAATATATGGGAGATGTCATTGGTGATATCAACTCAAGAAGAGGTAGAATTGAAGGAATGAGTGATAGGGCAGGCGCGAAGATTGTTCAAGCTTTCGTTCCACTATCAGAAATGTTCGGATATGCTACGACCCTACGGTCAAAGACTCAGGGCAGAGGTGTGTACTCCATGGAGTTCGACCACTATGAGCCAGTACCAAAGGGAATTCAGGAACAGATCGCTGGAAAAAAGAATAACTAAGGTTAGTATCAAGGAGGAGAAATAACAATGGCAAAACAAAAATTCGAAAGAAATAAGCCTCATGTCAACATCGGAACCATCGGACACGTAGATCACGGCAAGACAACACTTACCGCTGCAATCACCGCAGTGCTCGCACTGAAGGGATTCGCCCAGGCGACAAAGTACGACCAGATCGACAAGGCTCCAGAAGAGAAGGCAAGAGGAATCACAATCAACACGGCTCATGTCGAGTATGAGACAGAGAACAGGCACTACGCACACGTAGATTGCCCGGGACATGCCGATTATGTCAAGAACATGATCACAGGCGCAGCGCAGATGGACGGAGCAATCCTAGTCGTATCCGCAGCTGACGGCCCAATGCCACAGACAAGAGAGCATATCCTCTTGGCTTCCAGAGTTGGCGTCAACTACATCGTCGTCTTCCTGAACAAGGCAGACCAGGTAGATGATCCAGAACTGATCGAGCTCGTAGAGATGGAGATCAGAGAGCTTTTAAGCGAGTACGATTTCCCAGGAGATGATACACCAATCATCGTTGGATCCGCACTGAAGGCACTGGAGAACCCAGCAGACCTTACCCACACCCAGGCGATTCTGGACCTGATGGATGCCATAGACAGCTACATCCCGACACCAGAAAGAGCAACAGACAAGCCATTCCTGATGCCTGTAGAGGACGTCTTCACCATCACTGGTAGAGGAACAGTCGCCACAGGAAGAGTGGAGAGTGGAGTGCTTAAGGTAGGAGATGAAGTTGAAATCATCGGCCTGAGCGAAGAGAAGAGAAAGTCAGTATGTACAGGAGTAGAGATGTTCAGAAAACTTCTTGATTCTGCACAGGCTGGAGACAATATCGGAGCGCTCTTAAGAGGAATCCAGAGAGCGGACATCCAGAGAGGGCAGGTAATTGCGAAGCCAAATACCGTAAAGCCACACACGAAGTTCGTTGGACAGGTTTACGTCCTGAAGAAAGAAGAAGGCGGAAGGCATACCCCGTTCTTTGACGGATACCGACCACAGTTCTACTTCAGAACCACGGACGTTACAGGAAACATCAAGCTGCCAGAAGGCATGGAAATGGTAATGCCTGGGGACCATATTGATATGGTTGTCGAGCTGATCACACCCATCGCCATGGATGAGGGACTAAGGTTCGCTATCCGAGAAGGTGGAAGAACAGTAGGATCAGGAGTTGTTACCACAATCATGGCATAAGTGCCAGACTGCAGGGACACCCAAACAGAAATAGGACCGTTCCTTTCGGGACGGTGAAATAAGAGAGGATTGGATGATTCCAGTCCTTTTCTGTTGTCCGAAAATAAGGCATTTGGTCCGTCCGAGAGGAAAAATGACCTAATTTTCCTGAAAAGATATTCATCGGTAGGATAATTCGGTATACTATTGATATGACTAAAGTGACACTTGGTGCCTTTGGACACCAAGGGACAAATAACGCATTTTGGAGGAAATCATGAAGGAATTGCTCTTAAGGGACAAGAAGGGATTCACCCGGTATCTTGTCGGATGTGTCATCCTCATTTCCGAGTTCATCTTGACTAACTACAGCATTTCAAGGATTGCAGGAGTTGTGCAGAATTACAGTCAGAGCGATCTCTTCAAATACCTGTTTCTGGCTTTTCTTGCTTTCGTCTACTCCGGGGGAGTCTTCATCATCTCCAGGCTTCTTCGGATTGGATTCATGCGTGATACGACCTTGCTGATTCGGGAAGAGGCTTTCAAGACAATCATGAACAAGTCCACGAGAAGCTTCAACAGGAAACTAAAGACGGAGTACATCTCGAATCTTGTTAACGACATCAACACGTTTGAGAGCCGGTTCTTCTATGCACTTCTGAATCTGATTTTCGGATTCCTGATTTACGCCTCCTGCCTGGTCATCCTCTTTTTCCTCGACTTTAAGCTGGCCATATTCATGTTCATCGTTTCACTCGTGATCTTCCTGATCAACAGGGCATTTCAGAAGAAAACCATGCGTATGGAGATGGAGGTCCAGAGAAGAAATGAAAAATTTACGGTGAATGTCTCCAACACGTTTTCGGGTCTTGAAATCCTGAAGCTGAACAGGCTTGAGGACAGGTTCCTTCACAATACGATGAAAGAGACGGACAAGCTCGAAAGAAAAAAGGCGGGCTTCTTCATCTTCACCTTCTGGCAGAGCAAATTCTCGCAGTTCCTCGGTTACATCGTTTCCCTCTTGATCATTTACTACGTGATCAGCACCATGGGGGAGAGCTACAACCTGACTCGGATCATGTTTACGGTAAGTATGGCGAATTCTACCATCTGGCCGATTACGGAGATTATGCCCCTGCTTAATGTGTTGAAGTCCAATGCCAATATCATCGAGGGAATCATGAAAAAGGACGATGAGACGAACGGGGCAGAAGAAACAAAGGAATATGCCTTCAAAGACAGGATTGAAATCAGGGACCTTAGTTTCAGCTATGACCAGAGGCTCGTCCTCAATAAGGCAAATCTTACCTTGGAAAAAGGAAAGAAGTATCTTCTCAGGGGTGCCAGTGGTTCGGGCAAATCCACGCTGATCAACCTCTTATCCAAGGTCTTTGACAACTATGAGGGAGAAATCCTTGTGGATGGCGTCGATCTGAAGGAAATCAAGGAAGACAGTTTCAATGGGAATGCGAGCTTCATCTATCAGGATGTGTTCCTTTTTGAAGATACCATCAGGAACAACATCGAACTTTACAAGAAGTATCCGGAAGAAACCCTGGACGGTGCGATAGTGGGATCAGGGCTTCGTACGTTCCTTGCCAAGAAGGAAAAGGGGATAGACGAATACATCGAGGAGAATGGTAAGAATCTCTCGGGCGGAGAAAGGCAGAGGATTTCCATTGCCAGGGCCATCATCAGGAAGCCGCAGATCCTCTTTGCGGACGAAGTGACATCCTCCCTGGATGAGGAACTGGGAAGACATGTTGAAGAGACCATCCTTAACCTGGATACCACGGTCGTGGCCATCTCCCACAGGTTTTACACAGGTATTTCCGAGAAATACGATTTTGTCATCGAACTGATTAACGGGACCATTTCGCTAAGAACCATGGAAAACTACCTGAAGGAGGGCATCTAGATGAAAAAGATCTACATGAAATCCCTCCCGTATCTTGTTCTGGCCCTCCTGGTGGCTGCCGGCGCCTATGGCATCAGCGGATACATGAGCCTCATCACCAGGGACATCATCGACATTGCTTTTGGCAGCGAGAGGAGCAGCATCAAGGACAAGGCAATACTCCTCCTTGCCCTGGCGGCACTTCTGTTTATGACGCAGACCCTGCTTGCGGTCACGAAGGGATATTATCGAAGAAAGACGAACACAAACCTGAAGACGCATTACATCAAAGGAATCTTCAAAAAGAATATCAATGAATTCAACCAGGATTCCAATGCCAAATATATCTCCCACATCACAAATGACTTGAACAACCTGGACAATGACTTCGTGGACGGCATCTTTGAAATCGCGATTTCCATCATCCAGTTCATCGTGTTCATTATCATCGTCGGCGGAGTCAACAAGAAAATCCTCCTTATCCTCATCCTCCTGGGCGTAGGCATGGGAATCATTTCCAATATGCTTTCAAGACCGGTGAAAAAGCTGTATGAGGAAAGAAGCATACTTTACGGGGTTTATACTGGATATATCAGCGAGGTGCTGAACGCTTTCAGGATTATCCGGGTCAATAATCTGTTTAAGAAGATCGATGAGAATTTCGGGGAACGGAACAAGATGCTTCAGGACAAGAGCTATCACATCGAGAAAATTTCGACCTTTATCTATGCACTGCAGAATTTCACCATCTACATGACCCTGCTGGCCATTATGGGTATTTCTGTATATTACACGAGCAAAGGCGAACTCAGCCTTGGCGGGATTGTCCTGATTATTTCAAACTTTTCTTCGCTGATAGGACCTTTTGAAAGGGCAAGCGAGCTCTTTCCCAAAATCGTCAGCTCCAAGACGCTCTTCAAGACCCTGGACCATTCCATGGAAAACAGCGAGGTTTCGAACGAAAGCATAGAGCTCGACGGATTTGGTGATGAAATCGAACTCCGGGACGTCTCCTATGCCTACGAGGACAACCGGATTTTCGAGGGAGTCAACCTCAGGCTGGAGAAGAACAAGAAGTATCTGATTGTCGGGCCAAGTGGTGGCGGGAAATCAACACTGCTCAAGCTCCTTCGCAAGTATTTCGCCCCCAAGTCGGGGAAAATCCTGATTGATGGCAAGGACCTTACGACAATTACCAAGGAGAGCTTTTTCAAGACCCTCTCCAATGTCGAACAAAGTGTGTTCATGTTTGACGATACCCTTAAAAACAACCTGACCCTCTATCGGGACATCCCACAAGAGAGCCTGGATGCGGCGGTGTCGGAAGCCGGACTTTCCAGCTTCGTCGAAAAACTTCCAGACGGGATGGAAACGGTCATTGAGGATAACGGGAGGAATATTTCCGGCGGGGAAAAGAGCAGAATCGCCATTGCCAGATCCCTTCTGAACAAGTCGGAAATCCTCATCCTCGATGAGGCCTTCCAGAGCCTTGATTACGAAACAGCGAAGGATATCGAGAAAACAATCCTGAGCATCAAGGACCTCACCGTACTTAATGTCAGCCACATTATCATCGGCGAAAACAAGGCACTCTATGATGAGGTCCTCTATGTCGACAATCGGAAGGTTTTCATCCGGTAAGTCTAAAAGGGCTCACCACATTTCTCTAAACATACCCCAATATTCCAGGTCAGAAAAATGAACTTGAAAAGTTTGGCTATATCCGACGGATATTTACGGATTTTTGGTAAATCGCTTATCTTCCGAAGGTCTATGTTATCATGGTCCTATTAGATCAACCACAGGAGAAAGATATGGAAATGATTAAAGGAAAAAAACTGTTCATCCTGGATTTCGATGGCACCATCTATCTGGATGATAAGATTATCCCTGGAGCGGAAGAGTTCCTCAAGATTATCCTGGAAAGCGGAAGGGATTTCATCTTCCTCACCAACAACTCCTCAAGAAGCGGAAAGGTCTATGTGGAAAAACTCGAGGCCATGGGCATCCACGTCAGCGAAGACAGGATCATGACCTCGGGAAAGGCCACCATCCTTTACCTCAAGGAGCAAAAACCGGATGCCAGGATCTTTCTTTTGGGGACGCCGTCCCTGGAAGAGGAGTTCATGGAAGCCGGATTCACCCTCCTCAGGAACCGGGAAGAGCAGCCGGATTTTGTCGTCTTCGGCTTCGATAAGACGCTGACCTATGAGAAGATGTGGATGGCCTGTGATTTCATCCTGGACGGTGCAGTGTACATCGCGACCCACCCTGATTTGAACTGCCCTTTGGCCGGGGGGAAGTACATGATCGACACAGGTTCCTTCCTAAAGGCCATCGAAGCCTCCATCAACCGGACTCCCGATGTGATCATCGGGAAGCCCAGCAAATTCATCATTGACATCATCATGAAAGATAAGGGAATGCGCAAGGAGGACCTGGTGATGGTGGGGGACAGGCTCTATACGGATATCCTTGGCGCGAGCAACTCCGGCATCCCTTCGATTCTCGTCATGAGCGGGGAAACGATCAGGGAAACCTATGCGGATTCAGTGATAAAAGCGACTTATGCCGTGAATTCCGTGGCCGATATCGGAAAACTTCTGAAAAAAGAGATGCGAAACTGCAGAAAATGAGCCCGAATTGTACCATATCCGTGGGAACGAGAAGATTCTATTGTAAAATAGCCAGGCAATGCCTGGCTATTTTTATGGGATTCATATTTTTTTCAGGATTGAGAAATAATCCGGTCATTATATTGATGTGTTAGGCGAATGTAAGTATAATTAGAAAGATGTTCAATGGGATTCATTTAAAGAAAACTTTTGTGAATTAGAGAAAATTTCATTGAATGACAAGCTATAATATAGTATACTATTATAGTTACAGCGAACAGCGAAGATTCAAGAGGTTGCTGGACTAAACAGGTAATTCTTGATGAGTATGTCAGGTCACGAACCTGGCGAGGATACTCTTTATTATGTCTTGTCGTCATAAAACCATGATACACTCGGCACAGTTTACAGAGGCATCCGCTGTTGTGCGAAAGAAGTATAGCGTACAATGAAAAAAGGAGGTAACAAAATGGCAAAACAGAAGATCAGAATCAGGTTAAAGGCTTTTGATCACAGTGTACTTGACCAGTCCGCTGAAAGAATTGTAGAGACAGCTAAGGCAACAGGAGCAAAGGTTGTAGGACCAGTTCCACTACCTACTGAGAAGGAAATCATCACAGTTCTAAGAGCAGTACATAAGTACAAAGATTCAAGAGAACAGTTTGAAATCAGAACCCACAAGAGACTAATCGACATCGTCAATCCATCACCTAAGACAGTTGATGCACTGATGAGATTAGATCTGCCAGCTGGTGTTGACATCGAAATCAAGCTGTAAGATAGTTTATAGTTAACTCTATGAACTGTTATGACCGCATTAGGTTGCGATCCGCTAATAAGTTTGGAGGTAAGAAAATGAAAAAAGCATTAATGGGAACCAAGATTGGTATGACCCAGATATTTGATGAAAATGGTAAGATCGTTCCAGTAACCGTTGTTCTTGTAAAGCCTAACTTCGTCGTCCAGATCAAGACCGTTGAAAAAGAAGGATACGATGCAGTTCAGGTAGGCTACGGTGAAATCAGAGAGAGACTTGTCAACAAACCAAGAAGAGGTCAGTTCAAGAAAGCTGGCATAACTGCACAGAGAATCCTGAAGGAGTTCAGACTTGAAGGTTCCGACTTAACAGTAGGACAGGAAATCAAGCTTGATACTTTTGCAGTTGGAGACAAAATCGACGTATCCGGCCTGTCAAAGGGTAAAGGATTCGCTGGTGTTATCAAGAAGTGGCACTTTAGAACAGGACCTGTATCTCATGGATCAAAATTCCATAGAGCAGTCGGTTCCATGGGCGCTTCCTCGTCACCATCCAGAACATTCAAGAACAAGAAGATGCCTGGCCACATGGGTCATGTCAATACAACAGTTTTAAATTTAGAAATAGTAAAGGTAATGCCTGAAAAGAGCGTAATTCTAATCAGAGGCGGCATCCCAGGTGCAAACAAGAGTGTCGTTGTCATTAGAAATTCAGTCAAGGCATAAAATCTTAGGAGAAAGGAGGATACACAATGCCTACAGTAGAAATATTCAACATAGAAGGAAACAAGGTTGGAGATCTTTCTCTCAATGAGAATGTATTCAACGTTGAAGTTAATGCGGCAGTACTACACCAAGTGGTTGTAGCTCAGCTTGCAAACAAGAGACAGGGAACACAGTCTGCCAAGACCAGAGCTGAAGTCAGAGGTGGCGGAATTAAGCCATGGAAACAGAAGGGAACAGGTAGGGCCAGACAGGGTTCCATCAGATCTCCACAATGGGCCGGCGGCGGAATGGTATTTGCCGTTAAGCCAAGAGACTATAGAGTTTCCCTTCCAAAGAGCATGAGAAGAGTGGCCATGAAGTCTGCGCTTACAAGCAAAGTACTGGAGAATGAGATGATTGTTCTTGAGAGCCTCGAATTCGATGCACCAAAGACAAAGGTCTTCGCAGCAATGCTTAACGCATTCGATATCAAGAAGGCACTTATCATCACTTTGGAATCAAACACCAACGTCTACAAGTCAGGAAGAAACATTGAAGGAATCCAGGTTATGCCTGTAAACAACATCAATGTATACGACCTGCTTAAATACGAGAAACTTATCATCACTAAGGATGCAGTATCTAAGCTCGAGGAGGTGTACGCATAATGAAACACTTAACATCATTTGATATAATCAGAAAGCCTGTGATCACAGAGAAATCTATGGCAGCAATGGCTGAGAAGAAGTATACATTTTTGGTACATACTGAAGCTAACAAGGTTCAGATCAAGAGAGCTATCGAAGAAGTATTCGGAGTAGAAGTAGACGATGTCAAGACCATGAACTCCCTTGGTAAAGTCAAGAGATTGGGAGTCCATATCGGTAAGAGATCAGACACAAAGAAAGCTATCGTTACATTAACAAAGGATAGCAAGACCATCGAGTTCTTCGACAGCATGAGCTAATTCGCTGCGAGACATGGTCAATTATTGGTTTTTCATGAAAAAACCAGAGAAGATAAAAGGAGGAAGTTTAGATGGCTATTAAGAGTTACAAACCAACCACTCCTTCAAGAAGAAATATGACAGTCAATGCTTTCGTTGAATTAACAACAGACAAGCCACACAAGTCACTTCTTGTTGCTAAAAATAGAACCGGCGGTAGAAATGCCCAGGGTAAGATCACTGTTAGACATCGTGGTGGCGGTGCTAAGAGAAAGTATAGAATCATAGATTTCAAGAGAAACAAGGACAATATTCCTGCAAAGGTAGCGACGATTGAGTACGATCCTAACAGATCCGCATTCATCGCACTTGTTTTTTATGCTGATGGAGAGAAGAGATACATCCTTGCTCCTATCGGAATCAAGGTCGGAGATGTCCTGCTTTCAGGCCCAACAGCCGATATTAAGCCAGGAAACACTCTTCCACTGAAGAATATCCCAGTCGGTACCTTCATTCATAACATCGAACTTGCCGCAGGCAAGGGCGGACAGCTTGTAAGATCTGCCGGTACATCCGCACAGCTTATGGCTAAGGAAGGTAACTTCGCAACACTCAGACTGCCTTCAACAGAAATGAGATATGTCAGAATTGAGTGCAGGGCTACAATCGGAACAGTTTCCAACCAGACACATGATATCATCAAGATTGGTAAGGCTGGTAGAACAAGACACATGGGAATCAGACCTACCGTCAGAGGTTCAGTCATGAACCCAGTAGATCATCCACATGGTGGTGGTGAAGGTAAGGCTCCAATCGGAAGACCGGCTCCTGTAACTCCATGGGGTAAACCTACTTTAGGATACAAGACCAGAAAGACGAAGAAGTATTCAGATAGACTTATCATCAAGGGAAGAACCAAGTAGTAAGATATCTCTTCCTTTGGGAAGAGCCTCTGCTACCAACCTAAATTCCGAAGGGAGGAAAATTCAAAGTGAGTAGATCAGTAAAAAAAGGACCTTTCGTACACGAAAGTTTAATGAAAAAGATATTAGAGATGAACAAGGCAAGAGAAAAGAAAGTCATCAAGACTTGGTCAAGAAGCTCAACAATTTTTCCGGAAATGATTGGACACACAATTGCCGTTCATGATGGAAGAAAGCATGTTCCAGTATATATCGTCGAAGATATGGTTGGACATAAGCTGGGCGAGTTTGCACTGACAAGAACTTATAGAGGCCATGCAAGCGAGAGAAAGTCAAAGGTAAAATAATCCAACCGTTATCGAAAGGAGGATCATTAAATGGAAGCTAAAGCTATTACCAAGTATATTAGAATGTCACCATTGAAAGTCAGAATAGTTCTAGACCTCATTAGAGGCAAGGACGTCAAAGACGCCATGGCCATTCTTGAGTTTACACAGAAGGACGCAGCTGTTGTCATCAATAAGACTTTGAAATCAGCCGTGGCCAATGCAGAAAATAATCTTGAATTAGATAGAGATTCCCTTTTTGTATCTGAAGCTTATTCTGGACCGGGACCGACTCTTAAGAGATTCCAACCACATGCACAGGGTAGAGCATTCAGTATAATGAAGAGAACAACTCATATCACAGTAGTGGTAAAAGAAAGAGTTTAGAAAAGGAGGTTATTAAATAGTGGGACAGAAAGTAAATCCAAATGGTTTCAGAGTTGGTGTCATCAGGGATTGGAATGCAAGATGGTATGCCGATAAAAAGACCTTTGCAGACAACCTGATTGAAGACCATGAAATAAGATTATTTATTAAGAAAAGACTATTCAACGCCGGAATTTCCCAGGTTGAAATTGAAAGAGCAGCGAAGAGAGTCAAGATAAATATCCATACTGGAAAGCCAGGAGTTGTCATTGGAAGAGGTGGTTCAGGTATTGAAGCCCTCAAGAAAGAAATGCTTCCTCTTGTAAAGGGAAAAACTCTTCTACTAAATATCGTAGAAATCAGGTATGTCGATGCAGATGCGCAGCTTATGGCTGAAAACATTGCAGCACAGCTTGAAAAGAGAATTTCATTCAGAAGAGCTATGAAGCAGACGATCCAAAGAGCGATGAGAGTCAGCGGCACAAAGGGTGTTAAGATCATGTGTGCAGGAAGACTTGGCGGCGCTGAGATTGCCAGAAGTGAAATGTACCGTGAAGGAACAATTCCACTGCAGACACTCAGAGCGGACATCCAATATGGTTTCGCAGAATCAAACACAACCTACGGAAAGATCGGAGTAAAGGTTTGGGTCTATAAGGGTGAGATACTTCCTACAAAGAAAGTTGTCAAGGAAGAAGTCCACGCTTAAGTAGATAGACTAAGAAAGGAGGAATTCGACATGTTAATGCCTAAGAGAGTTAAACGCCGTAAAGTTCAAAAAGGCAGAATGAAGGGAAAAGCTTCCAGAGGTAATTTCCTTGCCTACGGAGATTTTGGAATACAGGCTACCGAATGTGGTTGGATTACATCTAATCAGATAGAAGCTGCCAGAGTAGCGATTAACAGATATATTAAAAGGGGAGGAAAACTTTGGATTAAGATTTTCCCCGACAAGCCAATAACTGCTAAACCAGCAGAAACAAGAATGGGATCCGGTAAGGGTGCTGTTGAGTATTGGGTAGCGGTAGTTAAGCCAGGTAGAGTACTGTTTGAACTTTCAGGAGTTGAAGAAGATACAGCAAGAGAAGCCATGAGGCTCGCTCAGCATAAGCTTCCAATATCCACGAAGTTTGTAACAAGAAGTGATTTTGAAGAAATGGGTGGTGAGGAATAATGAAGGCTAAAGATTTAACGAATTTAAGAGCAGGAAGCAATGATGATCTTACTGCAAGGCTTCATGATCTTAAGGAAGAATTATTCAACCTGAGATTTCAGTTAGCCACTGGTCAGTTGGAAAACCCGATGAGAATCAAAGAGGTTAGAAAATCGATTGCCCAGATAAAAACCATCATTAGAGAAGAAGAGATTAAGGCTATAAGCAATTAGTCCGTGAAAGGAGGTCAACTTTATGGAGAGAAATAACAGAAAGACCAGAATGGGTATAGTCGTTTCAGACAAGATGGAAAAAACCATCGTTGTTGCTGTTAAGACTAAGGTAAGACATCCATTGTATGGCAAGACGATTAACAGAACAAAGAAGTTTAAAGTTCATGATGAGAACAATGATGCTCAGATGAATGATACAGTTCTGATTATGGAAACAAGGCCTTTATCAAAAGATAAGCGATGGAGACTTGTGGAGATAGTTGAAAAAGCTAAGTAGCATATATAGCTGAAAGGAGGTAAATCATGATTCAACAGCAGACAATGCTTAAAGTTGCAGATAATTCTGGAGCCAAAACAATCATGTGTATAAAAGTACTTGGCGGATCGAGAAGAAGATATGCCAGAGTAGGAGATATAATCGTTGCTAGCGTTAAGAGTGCAACACCAGGCGGAGTTGTTAAAAAGGGTGAAGTCATCAAGGCAGTTGTTGTCAGAACCGTTAAGGAAACTAGAAGACCTGACGGAACTTACATCAGATTTGATGAAAACGCAGCAGTAATAATAAAAGATGATAAAAACCCAAAGGGTACTCGTATTTTTGGGCCAGTTGCGAGAGAACTTAGAGACAAAGAAACTTTCTCTAAAATACTTTCTCTAGCACCTGAAGTTCTTTAGAAGGAGAGGTGGCTAAGATGAAGGTACATGTAAAAAAGAATGATAAGATCATGGTAGTATCCGGCAAAGACAAGGGTAAAGTATCCGAAGTTATTTCCGTACTGCCAAAAGTAGGCAAAGTGCTTGTCAGAGACGTAAATGTTGTGAAGAAGCACAAGAAGCCAAGCAAGAAGAACATGGAAGGTGGAATCATTGAAACTGAGGCACCTATATTCAGTTCTAAGGTAATGCTGTACTGTGAAAAATGCAAATCCGTAACAAGGATTTCCAAGAAGATCACAGAAGACGGAACAAAAGTTAGAGTATGCAAAAAGTGCGATACTGTACTTTAAGTAAATTTTGAAAGGAGGACCATTGATGATTCCAAGATTACAGGAAATGTATAACGAACAAGTCGTTCCACAGATGATGGAGAAATTTTCATACAAGAATGTTATGGAAGTTCCAAGACTTGAGAAAATAGTCATCAACATGGGTGTTGGTGAAGCGAAAGATAACGCAAAAGTATTGGAAGCAGCTGTTTCTGATATGACGATCATCGCAGGACAGAAGCCAATAATCACCAGAGCCAGAAAATCTGTTGCTAACTTTAAGATAAGAGAAGATATGCCAATCGGTTGCAAAGTTACCTTGAGAAAAGCTAACATGTTTTATTTCGCTGATAAGCTGATAAACATAGCACTTCCCAGAGTAAGAGATTTCAGAGGAGTTTCTGACAAGTCATTTGACGGAAGAGGCAACTACTCGATAGGAATTAAAGAGCAGCTGATATTCCCTGAGATTGAATATGATAAGATCGATGCAATCAGAGGTATGGATATAGTATTCGTAACATCAGCAAAGACAGACGAAGAAGCAAGAGAACTATTAAGATTTCTCGGAATGCCGTTTGCTCAAAAATAAGGAGGGAATAACGTGGCACGTAAGGCTATAATTGAAAAATGGAAGAAAGAACCTAAATACCCAACTAGAGCTTATACAAGATGCAGAATTTGCGGAAGACCTCATTCTGTTTTAAAGAAATATGGTATCTGTAGAATATGCTTCAGAGAGCTTGCATTCAAGGGAGAAATTCCTGGTGTTAAAAAGGCAAGCTGGTAAAATCTCGACTAAAAGAAAGGAGGCAATTAAATGGTTATGACTGATCCTATAGCAGATCTTTTGACTAGAGTTAGAAATGCAAACTCTGCTAGACATGAAGTTGTTGAAGTACCATCTTCTAAAGTTAAGAAGGCGGTTGCAAATATATTACTTGAAGAAGGATACGTAAAAGGAATCGAGGAATACAACGACGGGGTTATCCCGATGATGAGAATCGCCCTTAAGTACGGAAGTAACAAAGAAAGAGTAATCACTGGTTTGAAGAGAATTTCAAAGCCGGGTCTAAGAGTCTATTGTAAAGCTGAAGAAATTCCTAAGGTTTTGAACGGACTTGGAGTTGCATTAATATCAACATCCAAGGGCGTATTAGCCGATAGAGAAGCAAGAAAGCTTGGACTAGGTGGAGAAGTAATCTGCTACATCTGGTAGTCAAGGATTACGATCTTAATTAACAGGAGGTTAGATGAATGTCAAGAATTGGTAAAATGCCAATAGCAATTCCTGCCGGAGTAACCTTTTCTGTTTCACCAGAAAATGTTGTAACAGTAAAAGGACCAAAAGGCTCACTGGAACAAGCTATGCATAAGAATATTACCATCAAAGTTGATGAAGAAGGTACGGTTAACGTGACCAGATCCAACGATGATAAGCAAAACAGAGCTCTTCACGGACTCGTGAGAACTCTTATAAACAACATGGTACTTGGAGTAACAATAGGCTACCAGAAAACCCTTGAACTGGTCGGTGTCGGTTATAAGGCACAGATGCAGGGAAAGAAACTGGTTTTGGCCCTTGGATATTCACATCCAGTAGAAATTGAAGCCGTTGACGGCATTGAATTCGAAGTAGTAACACCAACCAAGCTCATCGTAAGAGGCATCGACAAGCAACTTGTAGGAAATGTGACGGCTGACATCAGAAAATGGAGAAAGCCAGAACCATACAAAGGCAAGGGAGTCAAGTACGAAGGCGAAGTCATAAGACGTAAGGTTGGTAAGACTGGTAAGTAGAAATTGAAAGGAGTGAACCTTAATGTTCAAAAAAGAAGATAAGAGAGCGAACAGAGTAAGACGTCACGCAAGAGTACGTAAAAAGATCAGCGGGACAACCGAAAGACCAAGACTTTCTGTTTACAGAAGTGAAAAGAATATCTATGCTCAGGTCATCGATGATGTTAACGGCGTAACACTTGTTTCGGCTTCATCAGTTGATAAAGACTTTGATGGCGTTGGAAGCAACAAAGATTCAGCTCAAAAAGTTGGCGAAATGATTGCTAAAAAAGCACTCGATAAGGGCATCAAGACAGTCGTATTCGACAGGGGTGGATATATCTACCACGGAAGAATCGAAGCCTTAGCCACAGCAGCAAGAGAAGCTGGACTAGAATTCTAAAAAAGGAGGAATACACAAGTGAAGATAGATCCTAGCACACTAGACCTTAAAGAAAAAGTTGTCCATATTGGAAGAGTCACTAAAGTTGTTAAGGGTGGTAGAAATTTCAGATTCGCAGCTCTCGTAGTTGTCGGTGACGGAAACGGCCATGTTGGAGTAGGGATGGGTAAGTCCATCGAAATTCCTGAAGCCATCAGAAAAGGCGTTGAAGACGCAAAGAAGAACCTGGTTACGGTTGAAATTGTTGGAACTACTGTTCCTCATGCCATCCACGGAATATTTGGTACAGGAAACGTCCTGATCATGCCAGCTACAGAAGGTACAGGAGTTCTTGCAGGCGGACCTGCCAGAGCAGTACTTGAACTTTCAGGCATCAAGGATGTAAGAGCAAAATCCCTTGGAACAAATAACCCAAGTAACATGGTAAAAGCTACAATCAACGGACTTTCAAATCTTAGAACAGCAGAACAAATTGCTGGACTTCGTGGCAAGACCGTAGAAGAAATATTAGGATAGGAGGGGTTTGACTTGGCAAAGATTAAGGTAACACTGAAAAAAAGCTTAATTGGTAGAAAAAAGAACCATATTGCCACTGCCAAAGCTTTGGGATTATCAAAGATTGGTAAGACTATGGAGCATAATGATACTCCTCAGATCAGAGGTATGATTAGAACAGTAGACTATCTTCTATTAGTAGAAGAAGAAGAAGCTTAAAAAAGAGGAGGTGTACATAATATGAAACTTCATGAGTTAAAGCCTGTTGAAGGCAGCAGAAAATCTCAAAAGAGATTAGGTAGAGGTACCGGTTCCGGTCTGGGTAAGACCGCTGGAAAAGGAATGAAAGGACAGAACTCAAGATCCGGTGGCGGAACTAAGCCAGGATTTGAGGGTGGCCAGATGCCCCTATACAGAAGACTTCCAAAGAGAGGTTTCACCAATATATTTGCGAAGCAGATTGTAGAGGTAAACGTAGAGAGACTGAATATCTTTGAGAACGGAACAGAAGTTACAGAAGCTTTACTGAAAGAACGAGGAGTTGTTTCCAAGACACTAGATGGTGTAAAGATCCTTGGAAACGGTGAACTTACAAAGTCTTTGACAGTAAAAGTAAGAAGATTTTCAAAATCAGCTAAGGAAAAGATCGAGGCTGCCGGAGGAAAAGTTGAGGTGATGTAATGTTACAGACGCTGAAAAATGCTTGGAAGCTAAAGGACTTAAGAAAAAGAATACTGTTTACAGTATTCATTGTCTTCATCTTTAGATTAGGAAATTTTATACCAGTACCTAACATTGACACAACAGCTCTGAAAGAGCTGGCAAGTTCACAGACGTTGGTTGGTTTTTATGACTTGATTTCCGGTGGTGCATTTGGTAATTTCAGTATATTTGCCATGGGTGTTACACCTTACATCAACGCTTCAATCATCATGCAGCTAATGAACGTGATCATTCCTAAATTTGAACAGCTATCCAAAGAAGGTCAAGAAGGAAGAGCCAAACTCCAGAACTATACCAAGTATCTGGCAGTAGCGATAGGTATCGTCCAGGCGTATGGCACTTATGTACTTATATATAATGCCAATGCCGTGGAAATTGACACACCTTTGAACACCACCATGATCATCATGACGCTTCTTGCAGCATCCATGTTCCTCATCTGGCTGGGCGATAAAATTACGACAAAGGGAGTCGGTAACGGTGTATCCGTTCTGATCTTCATCAACATCGTATCAAGAATACCCACCATGGGAGCACAGGTTGTTACGCTTTATCAGGGCGGAACGGTTGACATCGTCATGCTTGTCCTGTTTGTAGTCGTGATGCTTGCCCTATTCATTGGAACCATTGCATTCTCTCTTGGTGAAAGAAAGATTCCGGTACAGTACTCTGGAAGAGTAAGTGGAACGAAGCAGATTCAGGGACAGTCATCGCACATCCCAATCAGTGTAAGCTCAGCCTGTGTTATCGCAATCATTTTTGCGATGTCGGTCATGCAGTTCCCTGCAACACTGGCACAGTTTTTCCCGAATTCAGCTGTCTTCAAATGGCTGACGGGCAACGAGTATAGTGTCTTCAAGGTCAATTCCGTACCTTATATGATCGTATATGTGGTATTGGTTATCTTCTTCTCCTGGTTCTACACACAGATCACCATGAAACCTGAGGAAATGGCAGAAAACATGGCCAAATCCGGCGGATACGTGGCTGGTATCAGACCAGGAATCGCGACAGAAAAATATCTGGAAAAGATACTCACCAGAGTGGCCATCGTCGGCGGTTTGTTCGCAGCTCTCATTGCAGTATTCCCAATCTTGCTTGAAGGATTTACAACATTTAAAGGCCTCTCATTCGGAGGAACGGTTATCTTCATCATGGCTGGTGTTGCACTGGATACAATGAGACAGATTGAATCACAGCTTGTGATGAGACACTACAAAGGATTCCTTAAATAGTAAAATTATTTGGAGATGATAGCCGTTGAGAATTATTTTATTGGGTTCTCCTGGAGCCGGCAAAGGTACCCAGGCACAGTCGATCAGTAACAAATATTCCATCCCTCATATTTCTACAGGAGATATCTTCAGAATGAATATCGCCGAGGGAACAGAGCTTGGGATTCTGGCCAAGAGTTATATGGACAAGGGACTTCTGGTTCCGGACAATGTAACGATTGAGCTCATCAAGAGCCGACTGAAAGAAAAAGACACAAAAAATGGTTTTCTTCTGGATGGATTTCCAAGGACCATATATCAGGCGGATGTACTGGATGGACTATTGAAGGAAGCACATAAGGGAATTGATGCAGCTTTGCTCATCAAGGTCCCAAGAGAATATATCATCCGAAGAATGACCGGCAGGCGGGTTTGTCCCAATTGCGGAGCGTCATACCACCTCGAGTTCAATCCTCCCGCACAAGAAAGCATTTGCGATGACTGCGGATCAAAGCTGATCCAAAGGAAGGACGATACTGCGGAAACTGTGCAAGAAAGACTGGAAATCTACGACTTCCAGACATTACCGCTCATCGATTACTACACAAAAAGAGGAATCCTGAAGGTTGTGGACGGAACAAAGGCGATTAACGAAGTATTTGCGGAAATAATTGAAATTCTAGGTGACACCCTATGATAATAATAAAAAACGAAAGAGAAATCGCGTTGATGAAAGAATCTGGAAGACTGGTCGGAGAAACACTGAATATGATTCAAACTCATGTTAGACCAGGAATTTCCACGTGGGCACTGGACAAAATCTGTGAAGAATTTATAATGAGTCGTGGAGCATATCCATCATTCAAGAATTACAACGGATTTCCTGGTTCCATATGCGCTTCGGTGAACGAAGTGGTCATCCATGGTATTCCTTCCAAGGACATTCTCCTTAAGGAAGGTGATATCATCAGTGTTGACTGCGGAGCAGTCCTGAACGGGTTCCATGGTGATGCGGCAAGGACCTTTCGAGTCGGTGATGTTTCCACGGAAGCGGACAGGCTCATCAGGATCACTGAAGAAAGTTTCTTCAAAGGTATTGAATTTGCAAAGGTCGACCAGAGACTGGGCGACATCTCCTATGCAGTTCAACAGCACATCGAATCAAACGGGTTAAGTGTGGTAAGGGATTTCACCGGACATGGTATCGGTAGAGACCTCCACGAAGGTCCAAGTATACCAAACTACGGCGTGGTACATAGAGGACCGAAACTAAGGGCAGGGATGGCACTCGCCATTGAGCCCATGGTGAATCTCGGGACTTACCATGTTAAGGTAATGGAAGATAACTGGACGACTGTAACTAGAGATGGAAAGTTATCGGCACATTATGAGAACACGGTAATCATCACTGAGGACGGACCTGTGATCACAACACTAGTTTAGCGCATGACGGAGTCACTTGACTTCAAGCGAAGAACAATGCTTCCCAATTGGGATAAACTGGAGTGAAGTAATATTGGACAAAGAGTTAATTGGATCTGTAATAAAATCCAAACTGGGAAGAGATAGGAATAAGCTGTACATCATAGGCAATGTCATCGATGACTATTTCGTTACCTTACTGGATGGAAAGAAATTCAATTTCACCAGACAGAAAAAGAAAAGCTTAAAACATCTTTGTATTATTACGAAAGCAGACGAGGATATAATTCAAGGAATTATGAATCAGGATGAAAAATGCTTAACAAATATAATCAAGCTTTTAGAGCTTGAGGCAAAGGAGGTATGATTACCTTATGTCAAAAGAAGATGTTATAGAGATGCAAGGCGTGGTTAAAGAATCACTGCCGAACGCACAATTTGTGGTGGAGCTCGAAAGTGGCCACATCATAAACGCACATCTCTCAGGAAAATTGAGAATGAACTTTATCAGAATTCTTCCAGGGGACAGAGTAACTTTAGAGTTAAGTCCGTACGACCTTTCCAAAGGACGTATAACCTGGAGGGCAAAGTAAATAAGGAGGGTTCGTGAGATGAAGGTACGACCATCAGTTAAGCCTATTTGCGAAAAGTGCAAGGTTATCAAAAGAAAAGGTAGAGTCATGGTAATTTGCGAAAATCCGAAGCACAAGCAAAAGCAAGGCTAATAAAACCAAAGTTTCAACTATACCAGGAGGTGTAAATTTTAATGGCAAGAATATCAGGTATTGACTTACCCAAGGCAAAAAGAGTTGAAGTAGGTCTGACATACATTTACGGCATTGGCCTATCCATTTCGAAGAAGATCCTCAAGGAGACTGGCGTCAATGGAGACATCAGAGTCAAGGACCTTTCAGAAGAGGAAGTCAATTCGATAAGAGACTATATCAACAAGAACGTCAAGGTTGAAGGTGACCTCAGAAGAGAAGTTGCTCTGAACATCAAGAGACTTGTTGAAATCGGATGCTATAGAGGTATAAGACATAGAAAGGGCCTACCAGTAAGAGGCCAGAAGACAAAGACAAATGCGAGAACAAGAAAAGGTCCGAGAAAGACCATCGCAAATAGGAAGAAGTAAGGAGGAAAGACAATGGCAGCAGCTAAAAATACCAAGAGAGTCATCAGACGAAGAAGAGAGCGTAAGAACATTGAACATGGTCAGGCTCATATTCAGTCAACTTTCAACAATTCAATCATTACCATAACTGATCCAGCAGGAAATGTTCTTTCCTGGTCAAGTGCAGGAGCCCAGGGATTCAAGGGTTCAAGGAAAAGTACACCATTCGCAGCTCAGGGTGCCGCAGAATCAGCAGCTAAAGCAGCAATGGAGCACGGTCTAAAGAGTGTTGAAGTTTATGTTAAGGGACCTGGTTCAGGTAGGGAAGCAGCCATCAGATCACTGCAGGCTGCAGGACTTGAAGTTACTCTGATCAAGGATGTCACACCAATTCCACATAATGGATGCAGACCTCCAAAGAGAAGAAGAGTATAATTAATAGTCTCAAAGAGTTACCTGGACGTTAGATCTGGGACTATGAGAACCGGTTACCCTCAAGATAGTTGCCAATATTCTGAGGAGGGTTATAAATGTTTGAAATAGAGAAACCAAAAATTCAGTGTGTAGAAGTAAGCGAAGATGGAACCTATGGTAAGTTCGTAGTAGAACCTCTTGAAAGAGGCTATGGGATTACTTTAGGTAATGCATTGAGAAGAATGCTTTTATCCTCACTACCCGGTGTTGCACCTTCATCCATCAAGATCGACGGAGTGCTCCATGAGTTCTCCACAGTCCCAGGCGTAAGAGAAGACGTAACGGAAATCATCTTAAACCTCAAGGGAATGTACATCAAGATGAACGGAGAAGGACCTAGGAAGATATATATAGATGCCAAGGGACCCTGCGTTGTAACAGGCGGAGATATTAAGACAGACGGAGATGTGGAGATCGTTAACAAGGACCTCTATATTGCCACCCTGGAAGAGGATGCAAAGCTGTATATCGAAATTAATGTGGACAGAGGAAGGGGATACGTCTCCCAGGCTAGAAATAAGTCTGATGCTTTGGCATTATCCACAATCCCGATGGATTCGATATATACCCCTGTGACAAGAGTTAATTTCACAGTGGATAATACAAGAGTCGGCCAGATAACAGACTATGACAAGTTGACTCTTGAAATATGGACCAATGGTACCATTTTGACAGAAGAAGCCATAAGTCTTGCAGCCAAAGTGCTGATTGAGCACTTTAAACTGTTTATGACACTGACCAACCATGCCAACGATGTTGAAGTCATGGTGGAAAAGGAAGATGACAAGAAGGAAAAAGTTCTGGAAATGACTATTGAAGAACTTGACCTTTCCGTCAGATCCTACAACTGCTTAAAGAGAGCAGGAATCAACACTGTCCATGAACTTACCCAGAAAACCATGGAAGACATGATGAAGGTAAGGAATCTTGGAAAGAAGTCTCTAGAAGAAGTAGAAAGAAAGTTAAAGGACTTAGATTTATCCCTAAAGTCCACTGACGAGTAGAGGAGGTAATGAAATGGCTACATTAAGAAAGCTGGGTCGTCCAACCGACCAGAGAAACGCTATGCTGAGAAGTCTTGTTACAAACTTCTTGAAGCATGGTAGAATGGAAACAACATTCTACAGAGCGAAAGAAACAAAGAATTTGGCTGAAAAGATGATTACTCTTGCAAAGAGAGGCGATCTTCACGCTAGAAGACAAGTACTTGCTTTTGTTACAGAAGAAGAGGTTGTAAAAAACCTGTTTGATAACATCGCACCAAAGTACGCTGAAAGAAACGGCGGTTATACCAGAATTTACAAGGTAGGACCCAGAAGAGGCGACGGTGCTGAAACAGCGATACTAGAGCTGGTTTAGGACTAGAAGAGGAAGTATTGCTTCCCTTTGAAATGAAGTAAGGGATTAAGTTGAAACTTAGTCCCTTTTTTCTATAATTATGATAAACTTACAAGAGTGAAGAGAAAAACTAACATGGGTAAGTAGTAAAATTAGCAAGGGAAATAGATTTAGTGCTTATCACAGGAGGTTAAGAAATGGCAGAGAACGCAAAGGCTGAGGCTCAGGAAATGATCAGAGCGGTAGAGCTCACGCATTATTATGATGATAACCAGAACGAAGTGAAGGACTATTCCCTAAGAGGCATCAACCTCACCATCAAGGCAGGTGAATTTGTCGTCGTCCTCGGGCATAACGGCTCAGGAAAATCGACCTTTGCCAAACATATGAATGCACTTCTTCTTCCCACAGGGGGAAAAATCTATATCGACAGCATCGATGCCACCCTCCAGGAGAATACCTGGGAAGTCAGGAAAAGGGCGGGGATGGTGTTTCAAAATCCGGACAACCAGATGGTTGCGACGGTTGTCGAGGAAGATGTGGCCTTCGGACCCGAAAACCTCGGTGTAGAATCCAGTGAAATCCGCAGACGTGTGGACCAGTCCTTAAAGGAAGTCAACATGTATGAGTACCGGAAGCATGCACCACACCTCCTGTCCGGCGGACAGAAGCAAAGGGTCGCCATTGCAGGGATCATTGCCATGAGACCGAAGATCATCATCCTGGACGAGCCTACGGCAATGCTTGACCCGTCAGGCAGACAGGAAGTCATGAAGACCGTAAAAGCCCTCAATGAGCAGTACAACATCACGGTGGTCCATATCACCCATTTCATGGAAGAAGCTGTCCAGGGCGACAGGATTGTTGTCATGGAAGAAGGCAGGGTTGTTATCGATGACACGCCGAGGAACGTCTTCAAGCAGGTCGACCTTCTCCATTCCATCGGCCTTGATGTGCCTCAGGTGACAGAACTCGCCCATGCGCTTCGCAGTGAAGGTGTAGATATCCAAGACGGAATACTGACTATCGATGAAATGGTGGAGGCACTATGTCAATTAAAATAGAAAATCTAACACATATTTATATGCCTAAAACCCCCTTCGAGACCATAGCCCTGGATAATATCAACCTTGAACTGGAAGAAGGCAAATTCTACGCGCTCATCGGCCATACGGGTTCGGGAAAGTCGACGCTGATCCAGCATTTGAACGGTCTACTGAAACCAACCACAGGAAAGATCTTTATCGAAGGAATCGACATTACAGACAAGAAGACCGTCATGAGTGAAATCCGAAAACGGGTGGGACTGGTCTTCCAGTACCCGGAATACCAGCTCTTCGAGGAGACGATCGAGAAGGACATCGCCTTTGGTCCGAACAACCTGGGCCTGAGTCCGGAAGAGGTTTCCAAAAAAGTAAAAAGGGCAATGGCCATCGTCGGTCTTGACTACGAAAAGTACAAGGACCTCTCTCCCTTTGAGATTTCTGGTGGTGAAAAAAGAAGGGTAGCCATTGCCGGAGTTGTGGCTATGGAACCCAGGATCCTGATCCTGGACGAGCCCATCGCCGGCCTCGACCCTCGGGGAAGAGACGCGATCCTCAACCAGCTGAGGAAGCTCCATAAGGAATACCAGATGACAGTCATCCTGGTTACCCACTCCATGGAAGATGTTGCTGACATTGCGGAAGAAGTCATTGTCATGAGCGATGCCAAGGTCATCATGAAGGGCACCCCCAGGGAAGTGTTCACGAAGATTGACATGCTCGAGAGTGTAGGACTCGGAGCGCCACAAATCACTTACCTCATGAGAAAACTCAAGGAGAAGGGTTTCGCCGTCCGGGAGGATATTTTTACCGTGGCGGAAGCTAAAGAGGAAATCCTGAGTTATCTGAGTAAAAGGAGGAAAGAGGAATGATCAAGAACATCACCATCGGACAATACATTCCCGGTGATTCCTTCATCCACAAGCTTGACCCGAGGACGAAGATCCTCATCTCTATCCTGTTCATCGTGAACCTCTTTTTGGTGAAGAACTTCGCGGGATATCTCGTGGTGGCCGCTTTCATCGCACTCATGGTCAGGGTGGCCGACCTGTCCCCCAAGTATCTTTACAAGGGGATCAAACCGGTCTTCGTCCTGATTATCTTTACGGCGTTTCTGAATATGTTTGTGACCAAGGGAACGGAAGAGACGATTCTGGTAAATTTCTGGATCTTCAGGATTTATCGGGAAGGAGTCTACCAGGCGATGTTCATGACCTTCAGGCTCATCTTCCTCATCATGGGGACATCCATCCTTACCCTGACCACGTCCCCCATCGAGCTGACCGATGGCATCGAGAGCCTGCTGAAACCCTTCAAAAGAATCGGCGTCCCTGCCCATGAACTGGCCATGATGATGAGCATTGCCCTCAGATTCATCCCGACGCTCATGGATGAGACCGACAAGATCATGAAAGCCCAGATGGCGCGAGGGGCGGACTTCGAATCGCCGAACATCATCAAGAAGGCCAAGAGCCTGATTCCCCTCCTGGTTCCGCTATTCATTTCTTCGTTCAGAAGGGCGGAAGAACTGGCCATGGCCATGGAGGCGAGAAGCTACAGGGGTGGAGAAGGAAGAACCCGGATGAAGCAGCTGAAGTACGGGAGACGGGACATTCTAGGATTCCTGATTTTCTTTCTTCTTGTGGCAGGCACCTTTAGCTTGCGGTATACCAGCCTTTGGTAGAACAGCTGTCCAAGATCGGGTGCGAAGACCATGAACCATTGCTTGGGAAAGGGTCTTCCTTTAAATACATGAGATTTATGAGGGGGAGGGAAGAGTATGAAAATCCTGCTTTACCTTGAATATGACGGGACGGATTTCCATGGCTTCCAACGGCAGAAGGAAGAGAGGACAGTTCAGGGAGAATTGGAAAAAGCCCTTAGGCAGCTGCTTGGAGAGGATGTCCAGATCTCCGGGTCTTCCAGGACCGATTCAGGGGTTCATGCCAGATGCTATCCAGCATCCTTTATGACGGACACGACTATCCCCCCCAACAAGATAGCTGTTGCGCTGAACAGATACCTCCCGAGGGACCTGAAGGCTCAGGAATCCATGCTCATGCGCGATGAGTTCGATGCGCGGTTCTCATCCAAGGGAAAGACCTATTCTTATCGCATCCTGAGAAGGCAGAATCCTTCGGCGCTCTACAGGAATTATGCCTACCAGGTCCGACATGCGCTGGACACTGAAAAGATGAGGGAAGCGAGCACAGCATTCCTCGGAACGAAGGACTTTTCCGGGTTCAAGTCCGTCGGAAGCTCAGACTCCAACCCCGTCAAGAAGATGAGGGACATCACCATTGTTGAGGAAGGGGAATTCCTCGTCATACACATCACCGCATCGGGATTCCTCTATAACATGGCCAGAATCATCGCGGGCTCCCTCTTGGATGCCGGGATGGGCAGAACGACCGGAGAGGAAATCCTCAATATCTTTTTGACCGGTGAAAGAGGGAAGGCCATGGTGCTTCCCGCAAGAGGACTCTATCTGGAAAAAGTCTATTATGAACCGGAAAACTACCTGAACCCATCTGATTTCCGATGAATGCAAAAACGCATCAGAAAAAGAAATTTTTCGGGCGCTTTTTTGATGAAATTCCCGCGATTGGGTATTTCAATATCTGCGTTTATCATGTATAATGTCTAAGTAAAGATTTGCAGACCAGTCGTATTGACTTCCTGTGGTGGTTGTCTTATACTAAACTGTGTTCGCATATTGTTTGTGTTGATCCACTAGCCCCGGGTCACGCAATGAAGTGAAACCTAAGAATGAATATTATAAGGAACACCAGTTGTGGAGTTTCGGGAGGAAAGAAATGAAGTCATATTACGCAAAACCAGGAACATTTGAAACCAAATGGTATGTTGTTGACGCCGCAGGAAAGCCACTCGGAAGAGTTGCCAGCCAGGTAGCATCAATATTAAGAGGAAAAAACAAGCCTGAATTCACACCTAACGTGGATACAGGAGATTTTGTTATCATAATCAATGCTGAGCAGGTCGTCTTGACAGGTAAGAAGCTTGATCAGAAGATGATGAGACATCACTCACAGTATCCAGGTGGACTCAAGGAAACTCCTTACAGAGAAGTACTAGCTAAGAAACCTGAACTAGCCTTCCACGAAGCAGTCAGAAGAATGCTTCCAAAGGGAGTACTAGGAAGAGAAACATTGAAGAAGCTTAAAGTGTACAGAGGAGAAAATCATCCTCATGCAGCTCAGAACCCAGAAGTTCTTGAGTTAAAGTACTAAACTGGGAGGAGGAATAATAAAATGGCAAAAGTTCAATACATGGGAACTGGTAGAAGAAAAAAATCAGTTGCAAGAGTAAGACTGGTACCTGGTTCAGGTATCGTTACCATCAATAAGCGAGAAATTGAGAATTATTTCGGTCTTGAGACATTAAGGATGACCGTTTATCAGCCATTAGTGCTGACTGACACAAAGGATTCCTATGACGTTCTTGTCAACGTTCATGGAGGCGGACTTTCAGGTCAGGCTGGAGCAATCAGACACGGTATCACAAGAGCACTTCTTAAAGCAGACATCTCCTTAAGGGGAGAACTGAAGAAGGCTGGATTCGTGACTAGAGATCCAAGAATGAAGGAAAGAAAGAAGTACGGTCTTAAGAAAGCTCGTAAGAGCCCACAGTTCTCAAAGAGATAAGAATAACAAAGAAACAAACCCCTGGAATCATTGGATTCTGGGGGTTTTTGCTTATTCAACAACCTCTTAAAACCTTAACATTCGCTTGCATAATAGACAAGAAATAGACGCGCAATAGACAAAACTAAATCAAGTCGATTGCTGTTATCAAGCTCTCAAGGTTCTTATGCGTATAGACACTGTCGGTGATGTCCTGGGATGCATGACCCATTATCCGCTTGATAGCCAATTTGTTGGCGCCTGCATCATCCATAAGGCTCGCAAAAGTATGTCTGACATCGTGAGGGTAATGATCCATCTGCAATTTTTCCATAATATTTTTCCAGATGTCAGCATAATAATTTGAATATTTCATGGGTTGATCCAATCTGTTTTTTATCAAGTATCCACAATCATTATCCTTCAACCTTTCCCTAATAAATCCTTCTATTTTCCTATTGATCGGAATCATACGGTCTTTTCCGCTTTCTGTCTTTATTCCTCCTACCATATGTCTTCCTTCTAAAAAAACATTTGATGTTTCTATCGTTATCAGTTCACCAGGTCTTAATCCGGAATAGATTCCTATCAAAATAGTATCTATGTACTCCATCTCATCAACGTATTTCCAAAGCTTTTTAATTTCTCGATCTGTAAATGGCTTATGTAAAGTGCTTTTTTCAGGAGATCCAATATCTGCAAAACTCGCATAATTCTTATCGCATATGTCGTTCTGAACTGCAAACTCAAACAACTGGTTGAATAAGGTTCTTATTTTTTTTAATGTTGGGAAAGATTTTCCACATTCATCTACTACTTTTTGTAGGTGG
>ENA-OFCF01000066-OFCF01000066.1-metagenomes-genome-assembly--contig:-NODE-66-length-54186-cov-4.842955_pt1 | contig 54186 bp, 47 predicted proteins | sample MGYA00153387_OFCF01 | MGnify analysis MGYA00153387 | reverse complement strand
CGGCAGGTTGCCAGGCGCGGTGCTCGGCCGCCATGTCCGGCGTGCGGTCCCGGCGTGCGGTTGGGCGCGACGATGGGCACGGTCGGCCCACGCCGCCGCGCGCCGCGATGACGCCGGTGCCTTGCCGCGGACCGTGACCGACGGGTACCGTCACGGCGCGTCGCACCAGCTGGCTTCCCGATTCCCGTCCCATGCGTTCTGCTCGAACCGTCATCCTCTGGAGCCTGATCGCCGCGATTGGCGCCGGCGCCCTGGGCCGCGTGGCCCTGTCCCGCGGCGAGAGCATCAGCGCCGCCTGGTTGCTCACTGCCGCCATCTGCACCTACCTCGTCGGTTACCGCTTCTACGCGCGGTTCATCGCGACCAAGATCTTCGTGCTGGACGACGATCGGGCCACGCCGGCGGTGCGGAAGTCGGACGGACACGACTTCGTGCCGACCAACCGGTGGGTCGTGTTCGGGCATCACTTCGCGGCGATTGCCGGACCAGGTCCACTGGTGGGGCCCACACTGGCGGCGCAGTTCGGGTACCTGCCGGGCGCACTCTGGATCATCATCGGGGTGGTGCTGGGCGGCGCGGTGCAGGACTTCGTGATCCTGTGCGCCTCGGTCCGGCGCGACGGTCGATCGCTGGGACAGATGGCGAAGGACGAAATCGGTCCCGTGGCCGGCATCACCGCGCTGGTGGCGGTGCTGGGCATCATGATCGTGCTGATCTCGGTGCTGGCGCTGGTGGTGGTGAACGCACTCAAGGCCAGTCCATGGGGCACCGTCACAATCAGCCTCACCGTGCCAATCGCGATGTTCATGGGCGTGTACCTGCGCTATGTGCGGCCCGACAAGGTCCTCGAGGCCAGCGCGATGGGCATCCTGATGCTTGCCGGGGCGCTATGGGCCGGTCAGTGGGTGGCCGCGAATCCGGCGCTCGCGCCGATGTTCACGCTCACCGGTCCCACGCTGGCGCTGCTGATCATGGCGTATGGCTTCGCAGCCAGCGTGCTGCCAGTGTGGCTGCTGCTTGCGCCACGCGATTACCTCAGCGCCTTCGTCAAGATCGGCGTCGTGGTCGCGCTCGCCGTCGGCATTCTGGTGGTGCTGCCGCCCCTGTCGATGCCCGCCGTGACGCAGTTCGTGGACGGCACCGGGCCGGTGTTCAGCGGCAAGGTCTTTCCGTTCGTGTTCATCACCATCGCCTGTGGTGCAATCAGCGGATTCCACTCGCTCATCGCCAGCGGCACCACGCCCAAGCTGCTGGCGCGCGAGACGGACGCGAAGCTGATCGGGTATGGCGCCATGCTGACGGAGTCGCTGGTGGCGATCATGGCGCTGATTGCGGCCTGCGTGCTCACGCCGGGCGTCTACTTCGCCATCAACGCCCCGGTGGCGGTCCTTGGCACGACGGCAGAATCCGCGGCGCTCGCCGTGCAGCAGTGGGGGTTCGTGCTGCAGCCCGGCGAGATGGATGCGCTGGCGCGGAGCGTGGGCGAGAGCTCGCTGCTCAGTCGCACCGGTGGTGCGCCGTCACTGGCGGTGGGCATGGCGCACCTGTTCGATCGGGCGCTGGGCGGTGGCGGCATGGCGCTCTGGTACCACTTCGCGATCATGTTCGAGGCGCTGTTCATCCTCACCACGCTCGACGCGGGCACGCGGGTGGGCCGCTTCATGCTGCAGGATCTCGGCGGGCAGGTCTGGCCGCGCTTCCGCGACGTCACATGGCAGCCGGCCGTCTGGATGGCGAGCGCGATCTTCGTCGCGTTGTGGGGCTATTTCCTGTACCAGGGCGTGACCGATCCGCTGGGCGGCATCAACTCGCTCTGGCCGTTGTTCGGCATGGCCAACCAGCTGCTGGCCGCGGTGGCGCTCTGTGTCGGCACGACGGTGATCATCCGCATGGGCAAGGCACGCCATGCGTGGGCCACGCTGGTGCCGCTCTGCTGGCTGCTGGTCGTGGTGCTGACGGCCGGCTGGCAGAAGCTCTTCAGCGCCGATCCGCGCATCGGCTTCCTGGCGCATGCCGACCGGTTCAGCGCCCTGCATGCCGCGGGCACGCTGCCGCCGGGTGTGCCGTCGCTCGACGCGCTGCCGCGCATGGTGTTCAACGACCGCCTCGATGCCGCAGTCGCCGCCTTCTTCCTGGTCTCGGTGCTCGTGATTGTCTTCGAGTCGGTTCGCGTCTGGATCGGCGTGCTCACCGGCCGACGCCCACTGGCCAGCACCGAGGTGCCCGCGCAGTCGGTCACCCTGTTCGCGGCCGACTGATGGACGCCGTGCGGCAATGGATCACGGTGCTCCGTACCGTGATCGGGGTCCCGGATTACGACCGGTACCTTCGGCACATGCAGGCGCACCATCCGGGCGCACCGGTGAAATCGAGCGACGAGTTCGCGCGCGAGCGACTCGAGGCCCGGTACAGCCGCCCCGGGTCGCGCTGCTGCTGAGTCGCTCGATTGTAACGGTCGGGCGCGCTTGTCGACCATTAAATTTTCAACATCCGGCACCCGCTTGCCGAGTGCTGCGCACACGGTTTCCCTAGGGAAAATGCGCCCGGCTGGCGCGGCGGAGCCCTGGTTGGCCTCCAGATCCCGATGTTGCGCGCCGCGTTCTTGCGAAAAAGTTCCCCCCGGCGTAAACACCGTACCAGAACCACAGGTTCGGTGTCAGCCCGATGGCGGTCTGGCACAGGTTTGCCCACCCAGAGCAGGCAAGACGGAGATCAAGGATGCAACGTGTCGCGTGGGTTGGTCGTGTGCTGTCGGCAGCAGGGTTGGCGGTGGGTATGTCCTTCGGGGCGACCTCCCTCCAGGCCCAGGCCACGGCGATTATTGAAGGGAAGGTCACGGACGGTACGTCGAGCAGGGCGTTGGAAGCGGTGACGGTCTTCATCGATCAGCAGACCCGCTTTGGTGGACTGACGAACAATCAGGGTACGTACCGCATCATCGGTGTCCCGGTGACGGGCACCAAGACGGTGCTGGTGCGTGTGCGTGCGCTCGGCTACACGCCGGCATCCAAGTCCGTCGTGCTGACGGCAGGCCAGACGGTCCGCGCCGACTTTACGCTGAACACCTCGGCCATTCAGCTCAATCAGGTCGTCGTGACCGGGTCTGGCCAGGCCACGGAAACCAAGCGCCTTGGCAACACGGTGGCAGTCATCAAGCCGCCGGCCAACGCACCGATCAACGACATCTCCAACCTGCTCACCGCACGTGAGCCGGGCCTCGTCGGCGTCATCGGCGGCGGCATGACCGGACAGGGCGCACAGATCCGCATCCGCGGCAACTCGTCGCTCTCGCAGTCCAACGAGCCGATCATCTTCATTGACGGCGTCCGCATGAACAACGGCGCCGGCTCACAGGGTGCCGGTGGTGGTGGTGGTGCCCCGACGCGCCTCGACGACATCGATCCGAACACCATCGAGCGCGTGGAAGTGCTGAAGGGTGCCGCCGCGGCAACGCTGTACGGCACGGAAGCCTCCAACGGCGTGATCCAGATCTTCACGAAGGTCGGGTCGCAGGGTGCACCGCGCTGGACGTTCACCGCACAGCAGGATGCCATGCAGTTCCCGGATCGCATCGCGCCGAACACCGGCTTTGCAAAGGATACCGCGCAGGCACGCCGTGCGTCGGAGTTCTACGGCCGCACCTACGCGCCCTACGAGATCATCCAGACGGAAGTGTTCAAGAACAACCTGACGGAAACCGGTCTCGCCACGGCCCTCGGCGGTACGGTCACCGGTGGTGGCAACGCCGTGACGTACTTCGCCAGCGGGCGCCTGTACAGCGAGGACGGTCCGTTCGGTGGCAAGCAGTTCGGGCCGGCCACGGATGCCGTCCGCCGTATCCAGACCACGGCCAACCTCACGCTGACGCCGTTCAAGAACTTCCGGATGCGCTTCAACAACAATTACTACAACATCCTGAACAAGTCGCCGGAGACGAACAACAACATTTACGGCGTGAATTCGTTGGCGTTCATGGCACGTCCCGAGCTGGCGAACTGCAACCTGTCGACGATCCAGAGCCCCGGTGTCTGCAGCGGCCGCGGTAACCTGTTCGGCAACCAGGCCTTCATGACGGTCCGTGAAGCCATGGGCCAGATCAACGAGGCCGCCGCGTCGCGCTACCTCGGCTCGCTGGACATGTCGTACAACCAGACGACGAACCTGACGTACAGCGCGACCTTCGGCTACGACTACACGGCCGGCCGCGACATCGGCTTCTCGAAATTCGGCTACAACATCGACGGCTTCACCTCGCAGGCGGTGAACGGCGATCGCACGGTGTTCAACGACAACACCCGCGTGCAGACGCTGGACGCCAAGGTGGCGTACAACCGCAACATCGGCTCGAGCTGGTCGACCGCCACCGTCGCCGGCCTGCAGGTGTTCAACACCAACCGCAAGACCACGTCGGCCGCAGCCCAGTCGTTCCCGGGCCCGGGCATCGAGATCGTGGGTGCCGGTGGTTCCGCCATCACGAACAACGAGTCGCTGCTCACCACGATCAACGGCGGCTACTTCGGACAGACCCAGATCGGCTGGCATGACTGGGTGTTCAGCACGGTCGGCGGTCGCTACGACTTCGCCAGCGCCTTTGGCGAAAATGCACCGGGTGTGTTCTACCCGAAGGCCTCGCTCTCCGTCGTGCCGTCCGATCGCAAGTCCTGGAACTCGAGCACGCTGTCCACGCTGCGCTTCCGCGCCGCCATCGGTCAGTCCGGTCGCCAGCCTGGCGCCTTCGACAAGTTCACCACGTTCCAGCCGCTGACGTCGGAAGCTGGTGCCGGCCTGGCACCGCAGAACCTCGGCAGCCAGGACCTGAAGCCGGAAATCTCGACGGAAATCGAGGGTGGTTTCGAGGCCGGCCTGTTCGACAACAAGCTCGCACTCGAGTTCACATACTGGGATCGCAAGGTGCGTGATGCACTCATCGCGCGTCAGTATCCGACGTCGGGCGGTTTCCGAAATACGCAGCTGACGAACATCGGCGCGATCGCGGCGAACGGCATGGAAATCAACGTCCGCTTCTTCCCGATCCGTAACGCGACCAGCAGTCTCGAAGTGTTCGCCAACGCCGCGTACCTGAAGCAGACGCTGACCAGCCTGGGCGGCGCACCACCGATCAAGGTAGGCTACTTCCGCTATCGCGGCTTCCTGAAGGAAGGCGATCCGCTCGGTTCCCTGTACGAGCCTCTGCTGGCAACCGCCTGCCCGTCTGGTGGCCCGGCCACGAACAAGCTCAACAAGCCTATCGCCTGCTACGATCCAGCGACGCAGGCGCCGGTGAACTTCAACGGCCGTGGCACGCCAGCGACGCAGGCTGAACTGCTGGCTTACTTTGCGCAGCCGCGTGACCTGCTGAATTCCGGTGTGCAGACCACGCTGCAGCCGTTGCTGGCCGACTATCAGGGCACGGGCATCCTGTTTGAGCAGCGCAAGGGTGATGTGTTCCCTGACTGGACGGGCGCACTGGGTGGCACGTACCGCTTCAAGAAGAACTGGCGCGTCCAGTCGCTGTTCGAGTACCGCACTGGCTTCTCAGTGCAGAACCTGACCGACGGCTTCCGCCTGTCGCAGCACCCGTCGATCGGCTCGAACCGCCTGGAGTTCTCGCAGATCCATTCCACGCTGCTGAACCCGGCCTCCACGCCGGAACAGCGCGTTGCCGCAGCCAACCTGTACGTGACGAAGTACCGTCGCCTGCTGGAGCCGGGCCTGAACCAGAGCCAGGATGGCACGTTCATGCGCTTGCGCGAACTGGCCGTGACGTACGACTTCAGCCCGACCCTCGCCAGCAAGCTTGGCGCGCGCACCCTGAGCATCACGGGTTCCGGCCGTAACCTGCTGCTCTGGACCAAGTACGCCGGCGTGGACCCAGAGGTGAACGCCATCGACCGGTCCGCCTCAACGCTCGACCAGAACTTCCTGACCAGCACGGAAGCCTTCGGCCTGCCGATTCCGCGCCGCTATTCCTTCTCAGTCAACTTCGGCTTCTAACAGGGGGCGGACAGAAATCATGACGATTCGACTTATGCAGTACCTGAAGTACCGCACCCTCCAGCTTCGTGCCGGCGCCCTGCTCGTGGGCGCCAGCACGCTGCTGGCCGGCTGCGGACTGTTCGACACCGACGTGAAGAACGTCAACGCGGTCACCGAGGACGCGCTCAACGTCACGGCGGCGACACCGCTGGTCAACGGCCTTGGTGGCACACTGCACCTGGCCGTCAACGGCCTGATCGGTGTGTCCGGCGCCGCATCCGACGAACTTCAGTGGGCTGGCTCGCGCGAGTACTGGAACCTGCTCGACGGTGGCGACATCGGCGATCCGGTGAACGAGTACAGCAACGGCACCTACCCGTACATCAGTCAGGCGCGCTGGCAGGGCGACTACACCGTCACGAAGCTCGAGGAGTTCGGTGCAAACCTGACGACGCGGGCCGACCTCGCCCGCGCGTACATCTTCGCCGGCACGGCGTACCTGTTCATCGGCGAGAACTACGAGGATTTCATCATCGCCTCGAGTCGCGTTGAATCGGCAGCGTCGATCGGTCCAGCCAACATGCGAATCACATTCGACTCTGCGATCGCATACTTCGGCAAGGCGAACGCACTGGCCACCACGCTCGCGAATGCCGAACTGCAGCGGCAGGCACTCGGTCTGCGCGCGCGTGCACGGTTCAGCCGCGCTGTGTGGGGTACGCTGCGCGCACCGCGCGGCTTCCCGGCGAACCCGCTGATCAACGACGCCGGCGCGAACACCGATGCCGCAGCGGCACTGGCCGTGATGTCGCCGTCGTACCGGTTCCGCTCCACGTCCACGGCGCAGAACAACAGCGGCTACTTCAACACCGGCTTCGAGATGAACCAGCGTCTCGAGCTCCGTGCCGGAACCCCGTATGTGAACGGAACATTCACGCGCGTGGCTGACGGCATTGCCGGCATCAAGCTGGCCGATCCCGTCAGTGGCCAGCCAGATGCAACGCTGGCCGTCGCGATCAACGAGTGCTGCCGCCAGTCGTCAACCCAGTTCATCGGGTACACCCTGACGTCGGCACGCGAGATGTACCTGATCCAGGCAGAGGCAGCACTGGCGACGGCCAACACCGCCGGCTTCACGACCGCGATCAATGCGGCCCGTGCAATCGACGGCAAGCCGGTGTGGGCCGGTACCCCGACGGCGCAGGCGATCCTGATCCACGAGCGTCGCGTGGGCCTGTTCATGCAGGGACGTCGCCTGCACGATCACTACCGTTTCAACCAGCCGGCCGACAAGTGGCTGTCGCAGAACGCCGCCACGCGTCGTCCGTGCTTCCTGCCGATCAGCTTCGATGAACGGACCCAGAACAAGGTGATCCGCGATGCGCAGCCCACGATCGCAGCGCAGGACCGTCCAGAAGCCTGCAAGCCGTGATCACACCGGAGCGTTCACGCTCCATCAACGCCGAGTCGCGGAACATCGCGGCTCGGCGTTCGATCGCGGGCACATCTATTCTCGCGTGCATGCTGACCCTCAGCAGCTGTTACGCATTCATTCCCACGACGAATACCGCGCTGCCGGCCGTCACGCCGGTCACCGTACGTCTCACCGAAGCAGGCTCGCTCGCGCTCGTGCAGGTGCTGGGCAATGCCGTGACTGAAGTGGAGGGCACCGTGCTGCGATCCAGCGCCGACTCGCTCGTGATCGCGGTGGAAAACATGTACACGTCCAGTCGACAGAAATTCTCGTCGAGCGGCACCACGGCGGCCATCCCGCGACCGTACATCAACGAGGTGACGGTCCGCACCTTCTCCCGCAAGCGCACGACCCTGATGGTGCTTGGCGGCATTGCCGCGGCAGCAGCGGCCGGCGCGACGGTCAGTCAGGGTGGCGGCAATGCTCCCGGTGGCACCGGTGGAACCATCAACACCTCCATCAGGCGCCCATAGCGCCATCACGCTGGGCACCCTCCCCGGTGCCCATCACGCACGCTGCCTCGGAAACACCACGAGGCCACACACCAGCGCCGCGGCCGCGATCACGGCCCCGACACTGAACGCCGCCGTCGGGCCGCGCAACGTCCACACGGTGCCGAGCAGCAACGAGGCCGGCAGCGCCGCCACACCCATCGCCGCGTTGTACCAGCCAAATGCCGTACCGCGACGGTCCGGTGGCGCCAGGTCTGCGATGAGCGCCTTCTCCGCGCCCTCGACGAGTCCGAAGTACAACCCGTACACCAGAAACAGCAGCCAGGCATGCATGGCACTGCTCGCGTACGCGAAGCCGAGGTAGACCAGCGCATACAGCGTCCAGCCCAGCAGCATCACACGACGCCTGCCGACACGATCACTCAGCGCGCCACCGGGTACGCTCGATGCGGATTTCACGACATGGTGTGCAGCCCACAACAACGGCAGCATGGCTATCGGCACACCGAGCTGTTGCGCGCGCAGCAGAAGGAACGCATCGGTGGAGTTGCCGAGCGTGAACAGCAGCAGCACGCCGAGCACCGCCCAGAAGCGGCGAGGCATTGCCACGACGTCGCGCGGTGATGGCAGTGCCGGTGCAGTCGGCACACGTGCCGACGTCGTTGCCGGATCCCGCACCGCGATCACGATCGTGAGCACCGCCAGCAGTCCCGGGATCACGCTCAGCACAAACACGGTGCGTAACGTGAGGTGCAGCTGCTGCAGCAGCAGCCACGCCACCACCGGCCCGATCACGGCGCCCAGATGATCGGCGGCGCGATGATATCCGAAGGCGCGTCCACGCACCGCCGGCTCCACGCTGGCCGCAAGCAGGGCGTCACGCGGTGCACCCCGGATGCCCTTGCCCACGCGGTCGATCAGGCGTAATCCGATGACCTGATGCACCGATTGCGCGACGCCCATGAACGGTCGCGTGACGCTCGCAATGGCATAGCCGATCAACACGATCGGCGTGAAGCGGCCGATGCGATCGCTGAGCGCGCCGCTGCCCAGCTTCACGAGCGCCGCGGTGCTCTCCGCCGCACCTTCCAGCAGGCCGAGCATCGCCGGCGATCCGCCGAGTACCGTGGTCACGAACACCGGCAGCAGCGGGTAGATCATCTCGCTGGCGGCATCGGTCAGCAGACTGACCAACGCCAGCGCACGCACCAGCGGTGGCAGTGCGCGCGTGGATGCGACAGCCCCGCGCATGTTCAGGTCCGTGCGGCGCGCGCGGTGAGCAGTGCGTCGGCCATGTCGCGCAGCTCGTCGTTGCTGGCCACGCGCTGCATCTGCTTCACGCGCAGCAACAGCTCGCGAATCAGCACCTGGTCGCCCGCATCGTATCCGTGCTGCGACAGCCACCATCGCACATTCGACAGGCCCGAGACCGGACCGACATCGATGCAATGCTCGGCGCCGACGAAGCTCGCAGGCACCGCCGATCCGACATCGTCCGCGAGTGACCGGGTGCTGTCGGAGACGTCGATCGCGCGCCGTCGCGCGGGCGGCGTGTTCCAGTCGTACAGGGCAGGCGGTATCTCGCCCGGCAGGTCGTCCGGCAGCGTCATGACAGCAGAATCTATGCGTGTCAGCAGGCAAGCGCTTACCGTTGCACACCATGACCAGCTTCCTTGCCGCATGGCTTTGCGTATGGTTGCCGCGCTCACGCGGCGCGAGCACGTGAACACCGCGCTGCAGCTCGCGTGTGGGTTTCTCGCCACGCACAACGCGCGCACGCTCGCGTGGCAGTGTGACGTGACCCGCATCGCCGCGCCGACGGGCAACGAAGCACGTCGCGGGCAGTGGATGGCGGCGCAGTTCGCGTCCATCGGCTGGAGTGACGTCATGACGGACCGCGTGGGCAACGTGATCGCGCGACGGCCTGTGGAGCCGGGCGCTCCGTCGCGTGCACATGCCGGCGCCGTCTGGTGCTGCGCGCATCTGGATACCGTGTTCTCGATCGAGTCGCCAGTAGTGCAGCAGGTCGGTGCGCGTCTCACTGGTCCGGGCATCGGCGACAATGGTCGCGGCCTTGCCGCACTGCTCGCGGTCGGGCATGCCATGCAGCAGGCGTCACTCGTCACGCTGCACGACGTGGTGCTGGCCTGCACGGTCGGCGAGGAAGGACTCGGTGATCTGCGCGGCATCAAGCAGCTGATGCACGATGCCGCGCCGGCACCGCTGGCCGTGATCGCGATCGATGGTGCGGGCGACGATCGCATCGTGAACGCGGCGCTTGGCAGCACACGCTGGCGAATCACGTTTCGCGGGCCGGGTGGCCACAGCTGGGCCGACTACGGGCTCGTGAATCCCGTGCACGCCGCGGCATCGGCGACGGCGTTGCTGCAGGTGGTGGCGCTGCCACGCGAGCCGCGCACGACACTCACCGTCGCCCGCATTGGTGGCGGCGACAGCATCAACAGCATTCCGCCGGATGCGTGGCTCGAGGTGGACATGCGCAGCATCAGCGCGCCAGTGCTCGCGGATCTGGAGCGCACGCTGCGCCAGGTTGTCGCGCGCGTCGAGCGTGTGGAGAATGGGCGCCGGTTGCCCGACACACCGGCGCTCACGAGCGAGATTCAGCAGATCGGCGCGCGTCCCTGTGGCGTGACGTCACCCGATGCACCACTGCTGCGCATTGCACGACAGGTGACGCGCGACGCCGGTGGCACACCGCGCCTGGCCACGGCAAGCACGGACGCCAGCGTTCCGATCGCGATGGGCGTTCCCGCGATCGCGATCGGCGGTGGAGGTCGTGGCGGTGGTACGCACACGTCACAGGAGTGGTATGACGACACCGATGGCGTCGCCGGGCTGCAACGTGCACTGCGCATCATTGCCGGCGCGGCGGGCTGTCGAGCGTGACAGCCGCACCGCGCGCCGCGATCAGCCTGCGCTGACTTCCGCGTCGTTGCCGAGCGTCATGCTGCCGGTGATGCCCGTGACCTTCACGTTGTCGCCAAGCATGCTGGCATGCATGGCACAGTTGCTGATCACGCAGTGGTCGCCGATGACTGAGTTGCGGATCGTCGAGCCCACGATCGTCGTGCCGGTGCCGATCGAGACGTTCGGTCCGATGGTGGCATCGCTCGCCGTGACGCCATCCTCGATGTAGACCGGCTCGATGATCGTCGCACCCGTGAAGTCCGCGGGAATGCGCGCAAGATGCCGTGTCTCGAGCATCGCCTGGTTCGTCTCCAGCAGCGTGTCGAGCTTGCCCGCGTCATGCCAGCCCTCGACATCCACGACGCGGATCTTCGCGCCGTGATCGATCATGTACTGGAATGCATCGGTGAGATAGAACTCGCCTTTGTTCGCGGGCTGCGCCAGCACATGCGCAATGCCATCAGCAAGCAGCTGCCAGTTGCGGATGTAATACAGCCCGATGTTTGCCCGCTTCGAGATCGGCGTGCTCGGCTTCTCGACGATCTGCGTCATGTTGTCATCGGCATCGGTGACGACCACGCCGAAGCGCTGGTAGTCCTCGACTTCCTTGACCCAGATGATGCCATCCGCGTCGGTCGTGTTCACGATCGACAGGTCGGTATCGAAGATCGTGTCCACGAAGATGATGAGGATGGGGCCGTCGACGTACGGCAACGCGAGCTTGACGGCGCCAGCGGTGCCATCCTGCACGGCCTGCTGCACGAAGACGCTGGGCACGGGATACGTGGCCGTCGCGTACGCCTCGACCGTCTCCTTCAGGTGACCGGTGATGTAGACGACCTGCTCGATGTTGCCAAGCTTCATCACGTCGTCCATCACATAGCTCATCACGGGGCGACCCGCGACCTTCAGCATCGGCTTCGGCACGAGGTGCGTATGCGGTCGCAGACGTGTTCCCTTGCCAGCCAACGGAATGATGACCTTCATGCGCCTCGTGGAACGATGGGGTGGATCGTGTGGACCGTCGGTCGCATGGTCCGTGTCTGCCATGCTCCGCAAATCAATGCATGTGCACTACGCCGCGCTGGTACCTTCGCGACCGTACCGATCGGTGAGCCGCACCACGTCGTCCAGGTCGGGCGTCGAGACTTCGAGCACATCGCAGTCGGTGACGGCTTCCATCTGGTGCACGGTGCCGGCTGTGATGCGGTAACTCTCACCCTGCTTCAGGTGCACGTCGGTGAGCACGTCGTCGATCTGCACGCGGTACAGCAGGTGCCCGCTGAGCAGGTGCACGGTCTCGTCCTTCACGTTGTGATACTGCACGCTGAGCGCCTCGCCGGCCTTGATGTGCAGCACCTTGCCGCAGTAGCGGTCGGTGAGCGCCCAGATGGTCTCGTGGCCCCACGGCTTGGGCACGGTGCGGATGTCGACAGGTCCACTCATGAGCGTTCGTCGGTTCAGGTCAGGGAACGGGTGGCCAGCGCTGGCTGTCCGCCCGCATGTCGTCGGTCAGCGCCAGCGGATCGAGGCGCACGAGGTCAGGCTGCTCCGGCGTGATGATCGTGAGCCGCTGATCGTCCTTCATGGGATCAGCGCGCACGAACGTCCAGCCGGTGGCCGTCCGGATGCCGAGCGGCATTGGATGGCGATACGCACCCACACGAACGAGGCGCACATTGGTCACCCACTCACCCGGGCGCTTCTGCGACACCGTCACGTCCTGCAGCGAATACTGCACCTCACCCACAGTGTCGAGCCACTGATCGAAGAACCATGCAAGCGACGCGCCATGGACGCGCTCGACACTGGCCTGCAGTGATACGCGATCCACATGCTTCAGCGCCCAACGACTGTAATACTCCGACCACAGCCGGCGGAAAGTCGCATCGCCGATCACGTCGCGCAGCGAGCTGTACATGTCTTCGGCGCGATTGTACACCATTGTGTTGTACACGGTGAACGATCGGAACAGGTCAGCGCTCGTGCTCACCGGCTCAGCCGATGCCATGAGCTGCGCGCGTCGCTGCAGCGCGGCAGGTGCGGGATCGGGTGCCATCCATCGCGGATCGGTGGAGAGTGCGCTCGCCGCACGCTCCTGCCGCGTGGTGCCGAGTCGCCACGAGGTCTGGTAGCTCGTCAGGCCTTCGTCCATCCAGCCCGCGCGCCATTCGTTGTTCGCGAGGATACCGTAACTGTAGATGTGTCCACCTTCGTGTAAAATCAGCTCGAACGACGGACTGTCGTTCTGCATCATCATCGGGAACTCGGTGCCTCCACCGTCGAGGCGGTGCACCGCACTCACCTGCGGATAGGCATACGGGCCGTAGACCTGCTCGAGCCATGTGAGTGCGTCGACCGTCCGCCGCACGACCCGCGCACCGCCCCATGTGGAGTCATCACCGGGGCGATACAGCACGTGCACGGCGACCGTATCCCACACCGGAAAACTCATCTTCGCACGCGGCTGCGCACGTACGTATGACCCACCTTCGTAGCGATACTCGGGATCCACCGTCCACGCGAAGTGATGCACATCCTTCGCCTCGAACACCACGGTCCGCATGCCGGCCGGCGCGATGGGCACTGCGACCGCGCCGCGCGCACCACCGTACGCGGCCCGCTGCAGCAGCGGCACCGACCCACCCTGCTTCACGCGATCCCAGCCCGGATCACCGCTCACCGGCACGCCCGTCGCACCCACCACCTGATCCGAGGCAAGCACCAACGTCACGCGGAAGTCGCCGAACTCGCCGTAGAACTCGCCCGCAGGCACCAGCGCGTTGTGCTGCCATCCACCACGATCGTAGACAGCCACTTTCGGATACCACTGCGCCATGTCGTAGTGTCGCCCGCGTCGTCCCTGCCGACGCGGCGTGGTGCTCGCGCGTGCCTCCCACGCAAACGACACCGTGATCGTCTGGCCGGGCCGCAGCGGCCGCGGCAACGCAATGCGCGCCACGGTGCTGTCCGGCGCGCCGGGATACTCCACGTTCACCGGTACGCCATCGACCGTGGGCCTCGATGTGAATCGTTCGAAGCCGAAGTCGGGGTCCTCCAGGTTCTGGAAACGAGTGCGGCCTTCACGCTCGTCGGCATCACTCCACTTGGAAAATGGCCGGAATGCGTTCAGATACTGGTGCACGTACAACTCGGACAGCACACCCGGCGAGTTGTTGGTGTAGCGCAGCGTGCCGCTGGCGACGACGGTGTGCCGTTCCTCGTCGAGACGTGCAGTGATGTCGTAATTCGCGCGCTGCTGCCAGTAGCCGATGGTGTCGCCGCTGACAGGCGAAGTGCCGGTGCCGCGCTGTGCACGCAACAGCGCGGGACAGATGACGGCAAGCAGCAGCGCAACTCGTGCAGACGTTCTCATCGGCGATACGAATGTGCGGAAGGTGAATGAACCCTCCGCGGCGCCGTCCAATCGCGGCGCCGCGCGTGACAGCGCAGTCTACTGACTCAGCGTGGCCTGCTGCACCAGCTTGGACTTGAGCACGCCGATGCGGCGACGCACCGAACCATCCTTCACGTAGTCACCGACGCGTACGATCACGCCGCCGATGATGTCCGGGTTCACCTTCACATGCGCCACCGCGGTCCGCCCCAGCGTCTTGCTGAGCGACGCGGCAATGGCTTCGAGCTCGCCCGGCTGCGGCTCGCGCGCCAGCGTGATCTCGGCGCGCACACGACCCAGGCTTTCGTCCACCAGCGTCGCGTACTCCTGCGCGATCTGCGGAATGAGCAGCTGACGACGGTTCTGCACCAGCGACTCGAGGAAGCGGACCATCAAGCGCGGCATGCGATCCTGAAACGCCTTCTGCAACATCGCCTTCTTGGCGACGACGGGCACGCGTGGCGACTCCAGGTACCGACGGACACGAATGTCGTTCGTCACCGATGCCGCGACGTCGTCGATCATGCGACCCCACCCATCCAGGTCTCCGGCGCGCTGTGCCAGCGTGACCAGGACCTCGGCATAATTGCGGGCAATGGTGGAATCGCGCATCAGCGCGTGCCCTTCGGCGCGTCAAGGCCGGACAGGAATGATTCGACCAGCGCTCGATCGGTGGCGCTATCCAGATTCCGACCAATCACCTTGCTGGCACCGGAAATGGCGAGGTCCACAGCCTCCCGACGCAGCTCGGCAACCGCCTTCTCCTTCTCGGCCTGCATCTCGCGGCGAGTGCGGTCGAGCATGTCCGCACCTTCCGCCTTCACCTTCTCCAACATCTCCGCCCGCAGCGTCTCGGCCGCCGCACGACCATCGTTCAACGCCTTCTGCATCTCCGCGCGCGCCTCCGCCAGCGCCTTCTGCTGCTCGGCAAGCAGGAGGGCCGCGGCATCGCGGTCACGCTTCGCGTCGCCCAGCGCCTTCTCCAGCGCGGCCTCGCGAGCCTCGACCGCCGCCAGCAACGGCTTGTAGGCGAACTTCGACAGCACGACGAGCAGGAACACGAAGATGATCAGAGTCCAGAACATCAGACCGACCTTCGGATCCAGCAGGTTTGCGCTCTCGGCGGACGCAGCATGCTCCTCCTGCGCGAGCAACGACATCGCGGAGGCGAAAGACAGGGACAGGGTGGCGAGGGTGCGGCGCATGGAAGGCAGGAGCAAGAAGTGTGGGATCCGGATCCATGCCGGAGCGGCGGTCACCGCCCCGGCACGGAGGGATGTGCTGCTTAGAACGTCACCTTGCCGGCGATCTGGAAACCGATCACGGCGCCGAACAGTGCGGCACCCTCGACAAGGGCGGCCAGAATGAGCGCAGCGGTCTGGATGCGACCAGCGGCTTCAGGCTGACGGGCCATGCCCTCGACGGCGCGGCCACCGATGTTACCGATGCCGATGCCGGCACCAATGACCGACAGACCTGCGGCAAGACCGGCGCCGATCATGGCGAGACCCTTCGTGTTGGACTCGATTTCTACAGCGGCCTGGAGGAGCGGAAGAATTGACATTGCGGTGTAATCCGAAAAAGATCGTTGAGTAGCTCGCGCGGTCATGCGGCTGAAGCCACATCACTGCCCGTCACCGAGCACAGGGCTCGACGGGCTTCACCAGTCATTCGACCGGCTACGGTTCGACACAGGTGCACGCGAGCACACCGGCATCGTGACGCGACACCTAGTGGTGCGCCTCGCGGATCTGGCCAATGAACACGCTGGAAAGCAGCGTGAAGATGAAGGCCTGCAGGAACGCCACGAACAGTTCGAGCATGTTGATCGCGACCGCCATCAGAAAGGGCGCGCCGCTGGCAATGCTCTTGAAGCTGAAGATCATGCCGATCAATGCCAGCACCACGATGTGCCCCGCCGTCATGTTGGCGAAGAGGCGAATGGTGAGCGCGAACGGTTTCGTGAACTTGCCGAGCAACTCGATCGGCGAGAGAATCAGGAAGAGCATGACGCGCAGGACGATGTTCAGGTCCTTGTTCCAGTAAAAAATCGTCCCGAGATAGCCAACGCCTTGCGCCCGGATGCCGGCGATTTCAACGACGAAAAACGTCATCAGTGCCAGCGTGGCGGTGACGGCGATGTTGCCCGTGGCCGTGCTGCCCCAAGGGAAGATGCCCCAGAGGTTGCAGAAAAGAATGAAGAAGAAGAGTGTCAGCAGAAATGGCACGAAGCCGTTGCCATGGTGCCCGACATTCGGAATGATGACTTCGTTGCGGATGTAGAGCACCATCGCCTCGATGCCGCCGGCGAAACCCTTCGCGTGACCCGCGGTGCGCGTCTGCCTGTTGGTGGCATTCGCTGCGAAGATCAGCAGACCACAGATGGTGAGGGCGGCGATCAGCATCCAGACCACATGCTTGGTCGGCGACATGTCGACCTCGATCCCGGTACCCGGCAGCATGAAGGTCGTCACGCGCGGCAGGTGCACGACCTTGTGCATGGTCGGCCACGTCGGCCACGGGATCTCGATCTCGTGGGCGTCGGTGATGTGCGGCGTGATGATGTCCACGTCGGCGGCCTGCGCCTGCGCAGGCAGCGCGAACAGCAACAGGGCGGCGGCGGTCGTCAGAAGGCGGAGCAGTCGCGTCATCGTCATACGTTGACCAGCAGTGGTTCGATCAGCATCGAAAGGAAGAGAAAGCAGGCGAGGCTCACGAGGGCCGTGTTCATGTCCAGACCAAGCACGTTTCGGGCGATGGCAGCATAGACGCCAAGGCCGCCGAAGCGCAGCAGGGCACCGAGTCCCCACCCGGCCATCACGTTTCTCGTCTTGAACAGTTGCAGCAGGACGAAGGCGACGAGCTGGATAGCGAGGGCAATGAGGGCACTGGTGACGATGGCTTTCTGGCCAACGGCGCCCGGATACACGAGAAGGAGGACCCACCCTGCAGCGACCGTAAGTATCACGGCAACAAGGAGATAGAGTACGGTTGCGCGGATCATTTCCTGCCTGCCTCCTCCTCGTCGCGAGTCGCCCGCATGAGCTGCCGGTAGAGCACCGTCATTCCACCGATGGCGCCGACTGCGACACCGAGATACAAAAAAACCGGCGCCGCTGTATAGCGCCGGTCGAGCCACTGACCACCATACAAACCGATGATGAGCGCAGCGGCGAACTGCACCCCTGCTCCGGCCATCCGGAGCCCGCTGGAGCCGGGTGTGCCTGTCATTCGAGGCGAAGGCTAGCCGCTTGTGAAAAATTTCGCAAGCGAATTTCAAGCGTACTCGACCACGACTGCACTGACTGCGGAACCACCTGAGGCGCGCCGGTAGAAATAGATCGGCTCCCTTGTGTTAAGTGACCGACCTGCCGAGACTTGCGGGAGGCGGAGCCCCGGCTCGTGCACACCGACCGCGTGTGACCGGCGGGTGCAGTGCGTCGTCACTGTTCGTTGGCCTGCTTCAATTCCTTTCAGACCCCTCGGATGCCCCGCTTTCGCGCGCTTGGCGCGCTCGCCATCGCAGCCCTCGGCTGCGTCGCCTGCTCAGATCGCTCGTCCTCGCTTGCGCGGACGAGCGCATCAGGGTCGGCACTTGCCTACGCGGGTGTGGATGGACAGACGCAGTCGCTGTCACTCCCGGCGCGAGGCGAAGCGGCGGCACAGCGGACATCCGCAGGCACACCGATCTCGGTGAACCTGCGCGTGACCCCGGGGCTGGACGCGGTGACCTTCGAGCTGATTGCCAACAACGGCGGCGACAAACGCCACGAGCTCCGCTTTGCCAACGGTCAGGAAGTGGACTTCGTAGTGCGTGATGAGCGCGGACGTGACGTGTGGACGTGGAGCGATGGCCGCCTGTTCACGCAGCCCATGCGCACGCATCTGCTGGAGCAGCACGAGTCGCGTGACTACGAAGTCGCGTGGCAGGATCCGTTGCTGCACGGCACCTTTGTGGCAATCGCCCGCTTCCGCAGCGAAAACCATCCGGTGACGACGCAGGTAGTATTCACTCTTCCGTGACGCGAGCGACGGCGATGCTGTCGCCGTCGTTCTCTCTTTCTTCGCGCGTCACCCGAAGGCAATGACTGCACCAGTCCAGGCAGGATCGCACGACGACATCGCACTGCTGGAACGGCTCGGTGCCGCACGCAGCGCTCTCGTCGGGCAGATTGCGCAGCGCATCGTCGGCCAGGAAGCGATCGTCGAGAACCTCGTTGCCACCATGCTCGCCGGTGGCCATGCGCTTTTGGTCGGCGTACCGGGTCTCGCGAAGACACTGCTCGTGCAGACCGTCGCACAGGCACTGGACCTGAGCTTCAACCGCATCCAGTTCACGCCCGACCTGATGCCCAGCGACATCACGGGCACGGAACTGCTGCAGGACGATGCCGCGACCGGTCGACGCGTCTTCACGTTCATGCAAGGTCCGGTGTTCGCGAACATCGTGCTGGCCGACGAGATCAATCGCGCACCGCCGAAGACGCAGGCCGCGCTGCTGCAGGCGATGCAGGAGCGTGAAGTGACGGTGTCAGGCCAGACGCACACGCTGCCGAAGCCGTACTTCGTGCTCGCCACGCAGAACCCGATCGAGCAGGAAGGCACGTATCCGCTGCCGGAAGCGCAGCTCGATCGCTTCATGGTGGAGCTGCGCATCGGTTATCCAACGCGCGACGAGGAAGAGCGCATCGTGCACGCAACGACAGGCGGCGCACAGGGTCCCGTGCGCGCCGTGCTCGGTGCCGCGGAGCTGGTGCAGATGCAGCAGTTGGTGCGCCGCCTGCCTGCGCCGCCGACACTGATCCAGCACGCCGTGCGCCTCGCGCGCGGCACACGTCCGGGCAGCGACGAGGCTTCGCCCGAAGTGAACAAGTACGTGCGCTGGGGTGCGGGTCCGCGCGCCTCGCAATATCTCGTATTGGGCGCCAAGGCGCGCGCAGCACTGGCGGGTCGCGCCGTGCCCGATCTGGATGACCTGCGCGACATGGCGCTGCCGGTCCTGCGCCACCGCATGGTGCTGAACTTCCAGGGCGAGGCAGAGGGCATTCGTCTCGAACAGCTCCTTGCTCCGATGCTTGGCAAGACGGCCTGAGTTCGACGGCGATCGCGACTCCACTCACACGGAGGCGCGGTGGCACGGAGCACTGCAAACGCAACAGCCACAGCAACACTGTTCACGCAGAGCAACGAAGCAGCAGAGAAGAAAGAGAAAAGGCCGTGGGAAAGCCGATCGGACCACGCAGTTCCTACAGCCTTTCTCCTGTCCTTCGTTGCTTTGCGGCTCTGCGTGAAAAGAGTTGCAGTGGCTGTTCTCCGTGCCACCGCGCCTCCGTGTGAGTGGAGTTGCAGCCGCCGTTCACGGAGCGGAAATCACGAGCGCACGGTGCCCTTCGCAGCAGACTTTTTCGTCACGCCCGGCGCAGGATCGGTGCGCCCACCGGCCCCCTTGAGCATCGGCGCCAGGAACTGCCCCGTGTAGCTGCGCGGCTCAGCGGCGACCTGCTCCGGCGTGCCGCTCGCGACGAGCTGTCCGCCGTTGATGCCGCCGTCAGGGCCAAGATCCACGACCCAGTCGGCTGTCTTGATCACGTCGAGATTGTGCTCGATCACCAGCACCGTGTTGCCCTTGTCCACCAGCTTGTGCAGCACTTCCAGCAGCACGCGCACATCCTCGAAATGCAGGCCCGTCGTCGGCTCATCCAGGATGTAGAGTGTGCGGCCAGTGTCACGCTTGCTCAATTCCGTGGCCAGCTTCACGCGCTGCGCTTCGCCACCCGAGAGTGTCGTTGCGCTCTGCCCCAGATGCAGGTAACCCAGGCCCACGTCGGCCAGCGTGACGAGTTTCTGCGCAATGCGCGGCTGGTGCTCGAACACCGTGACGGCGTCCTCCACCGTCAGGTCCAGCACGTCGGCGATGCTCATACCGCGAAAGCGCACCTCGAGCGTCTCACGGTTGAAGCGCTTGCCCTTGCACACGTCGCACGGCACGAACACGTCGGGCAGGAAATGCATCTCGATCTTCACGAGCCCATCGCCCTGACATGCCTCGCACCGTCCGCCTTTCACGTTGAAGCTGAAGCGCCCGGGCCCGTAGCCGCGGATCTTCGCTTCAGGCATCTCCGCGAACAGTTCGCGAATCGGCGTGAAGAGACCCGTGTATGTCGCGGGATTCGAGCGTGGCGTGCGACCGATGGGACTCTGGTCGATGTCGATCAGCTTGTCCAGCAGCTGCAGCCCGGTGATACGATCGTGCATGCCGGGAACGACGCGTGCACGGAAGAAGTGTCGCGACAGCGCGCGCTGCAGGATGTCACTCACCAGCGTCGACTTGCCGGAACCCGACACACCAGTCACCGCGACGAACAGACCCAGCGGAATCTCGACGTCCACGTTACGCAGGTTGTGTTCGCGCGCATTCTCGATGCGGATCACGCGCGCCGGATCCATGGGGCGACGTACCGACGGCACCGGCACGCTGCGCTTCCCCGACAGGTACTCACCCGTCAGCGATCCCTTCGCGTTGCGGATGTCGTCGATCGTGCCCTCGGCGATCAGCATGCCGCCATGCTTGCCGGCACCGGGACCCATGTCCAGCACATGATCGGCGAGGCGCATGGTCTCCTCGTCATGCTCCACCACGATCACCGTGTTGCCCAGATCACGCAGCTGCACGAGCGTGTGCAGCAATCGCTCGTTGTCACGTGAATGCAGTCCGATGCTCGGCTCGTCCAGGATGTAGAGCACGCCGCACAGCTTGGAGCCGATCTGCGTCGCGAGCCGGATGCGTTGCGCCTCGCCGCCGCTGAGGCTCTCGGCGCTGCGATTCAATGTCAGGTAGTCCAGACCCACGTCCACCAGAAAGCCAAGCCGCTCCGTGACTTCCTTCAGGATCGGGCCGGCGACCTCCGCGTCGAGTCCAATGGCGCGACCAGGCGCGCGCACCGGCACGTCACGAAAGAAGCTGAGTGAATCCGAGACGGACATGCCGACCACGTCACCCATGTTGCGTCCCTCGATCGTCACGGCGAGGGACTCGGGCTTGAGGCGCGTGCCCAGGCACGACGGGCAGGGCGTCGCGAGCATGAACGCCTCGAGCTCGACGCGAATCGAATCGCTGTCGGTCTCGTCGAACCGGCGCTGGATCGTGGCGAGGATGCCGTCCCACTTGAGCGGCGGCTTCGCGGCGGCCGGCTTGCTGGCGACCTTCGTGGCCGCCTTGGCAGCCACCTTCGCAGCGGTCTTTCGGACCGCAACCTTCTTTGCCGGCGGCGCCGATGCAGCCTCGTATGGCAGCATCGCCGGGATCGCGTCCAGGCCGTACAGCAGCCCATGCCGCACGTACGGCGTCAGCTCGCCCCAGGGCGTCTTCAGGTCGAACTGCAGGACATCCGCCAGTCCGGGCAGGATCACCTTCCGCAGATAGCCGTCCGGCTCGCCCCACGGCAGCACCACGCCCTCCATGAGCGTGAGCGACGGGTCGCCCATGATCAACTCTGCATTCACCATGCGCTTCACGCCCAACCCACTGCAGGTGGGGCAGGCGCCGAACGGCGAGTTGAACGAGAAGTAGCGCGGCTCCATCTCGGGTAGCGAGATGCCGCAGTGCGGACAGCCGTACTTCTCGCTGAACATCGCGCTCGCGCGCTCCTTGCCCTGCACCGTCACCACTTCCACCATGCCGTCCGCCAGCTTGAGCGCCGTCTCCACCGAATCGGCGAGGCGGCCGCGATCATCAGCCTTCAGGACCAGCCGATCCACGATCACGCTCACGTCGTGATTCATGCGACGGTTGAGCTTTGGCGGGTCGGCCAGCTCGATCACGTCGCCGTCCACCCAGGCGCGCACGAACCCCTGCTTGCGGGCCGCCTCGAACAGCTCGCGGAACTCGCCCTTCCGGCCGCGCACCAGCGGTGCGAGTACCTCGATCCGGGCGCCCGCAGTGCCCAGCAACACCACGTCGGTGATCTGGGCGGCACTCTGACGCTGCACGGGACGGCTGCAGCTGGGGCAATGCGGCACGCCGGCCCGGGCCCAAAGCAGACGGAGATAATCGTAGACCTCCGTCACGGTGCCAACGGTGGAGCGCGGATTGTGTCCTGCCGTCTTCTGCTCGATCGAGATCGCGGGACTGAGCCCCTCGATCGAGTCCACATCCGGCTTCTCCATCAGCCCGAGGAACTGGCGCGCGTAGGCCGAGAGACTTTCGACGTAGCGGCGCTGCCCCTCGGCGTAGATCGTGTCGAAGGCAAGTGACGACTTCCCGGAACCCGACAGGCCGGTGATGACCGTCAGCTTGTTCCGGGGAATGGTGACATCGATGTTCCGGAGGTTGTGCTCCCGGGCCCCGCGAATGATCAGTGCATCTTCAGCCATAGCCAGTGAAGTTCGCGGGTCCGGGTGCCGCATTCAACCGGGCCGACGTAATGGCGCGAAGACCGTCAGTCCGATGGCCGCGGTACTGACCGCGCTGCGCACGCACACAGAGTGACCGGCTGGTACGCTGGGCAGTCAGAGGGTACATGTGTCGGGCACCGGACGGTGACGTTGACCGAGCCCTCATTCATCCATCCTTCCCGAGACCGGCGCATGATCGAACTGCAGGGCGTCACCAAGCGGTATGGCGACTTCACTGCCGTGGAGAACCTGGATCTCACGGTGCAGGCAGGTGAGGTCTTCGGCTTCCTGGGCGCCAATGGCGCCGGCAAGACCACCACGCTGAAGATGCTGGCCGGTATCCTGCGCGCCGATTCCGGCATGGTCAGGGTGGCCGGCATCGACATGCGCACCAATCCGGTCGATGCGAAGCGGCACCTGGCCTTCGTGCCCGATCGCCCGTATGTGTACGACAAGTTGACCGGCGTGGAGTTCCTGCGCTTTTCGGCATCGCTGTACGGGCTGCAGTGGAAAGCCGTCGAGTCACGCGCCGCCGAGCTGCTGGAGCTGTTCGAGCTCACCTCGTGGCAGCACGAGCTGGTGGAGCAATACAGCCATGGCATGCGACAGAAGTTGCTGCTCTCGGCGGCGGTGCTGCACCGCCCCAAGGTGCTGATGGTGGACGAGCCGTTGGTGGGACTCGATCCGCGCGGTGCGCGCGTGCTGAAGGACATGCTGCGTGCATATGCCGCGCGCGGCAACTCGGTGCTCATGTCCACGCACACCCTCGAAACGGTGGAAGGCACGTGCGATCGCATCGGCATCATGAAGCGCGGCAAGCTCGTGGCTTCGGGCACGGTGCCGGAGCTGCGCACCTGGCTGCGCATGCCCGATGCACCACTGGAGCAGCTCTTCCTGCATCTCACCGGCGAACCGGCCACGCGCGACGTGTCCGAGGTGCTGAGTGTCTGAGTTCCGGCCTGCGCGCATGCCTCAATTCATCGAGGCGCCCGATTCTGTTGCGCCATCCTCATTCCGCGCCGTGTCTTCCGCGACGCTGCTCATGCCGCTCTGGCGCCAGCGGAAGGTGCAGGGTGCGGTCGGGCCGCTGGGCATACTGACGGCGCTGGGCATCACATGGATCGGCGGCACGGTGCTCGTGCTGCTGGTGCTGAACTACCTCACCAGTGTCGACGCGATCGGCACGGCCATCGCCGGACGCGTGCTGGCGTTTTCGCTGCTCAGCATCGGCTCCGTGCTCGTGTTGAGCTGCATCGTGACGGCGCTGCCGGCGTTCTTTCTCTCGAAAGACCTGGAGATGCTTGCGGCAGCACCACTGCCGCCCGGCACGTTCTTCATCTCGCGCTTCGTGCAGGTGGTGGCCGAGGGCGGCGCCATTGCGCTGCTGCTCGTGGTGCCGTTGCTGGCCGGCTATGGATTGTCGTTCGGCGGTGGGCTGCTCTGGCCCATCGTCGCATTCGCGGCCTGGTTGCCGCTCTGGCTCACGGCCACGTCGATCGGCTGCATTGCGGTGTACCTGCTGGTGGCCCTCGTGCCGCCACAACGTGCGCAGTTCACATTCCGCATCATCGGCCTGGGGCTCTGCATCGGCGCCGTGTACACAATGCAGCGCGTGCAACCCGCACAGCTCACGCAGCTCGGCACCAAGGCGATCGGCGAAGTGGTGAAGATGCTCGACGTGCCGCTCTCGCCATGGCTGCCCACGGAATGGGCCGCGCGCGTGATGAAGAACTGGCTCGATGGCTTCTGGGATCCGCAACCGCTGGCGTGGCTCTGGCTGCTCGCGCTCACGGCGCTCGCGCTGGCCTACGGCAGCTTTCGTGTGCTGTATGCGCGCGGCATTTCCGCAGTGCGTTCGGCTGGCCGCAGCGAGCATCCGCCGTCGATTTTCACGAAGCCGTTCGAGGTGCTGCTCCGCCCACTCGCGCCAGCGCGCCGCGAGCTGCTGCTCAAGGAAATACGGCTGCTTGGCCGCGACGCCGCGCTCTGGTCGCAGTTCGTGCTGCTGATTCCACTGGTGCTGGTGTACGTCGTCGGCGTCAGTGTGCTGCCCACCGGTGGCGGCGCGATGCCGCAGCTGGTCACGAGCATCCTGCCGGTGGTGAACGTCGGTCTTGCCGGCATGGTCCTGGCCGCGGTGACGTCGCGCCTCGTGCTGCCCACCATCGCCGCCGAGGGCACGATGTGGTGGCTGCTGCGTGCAGCGCCCGTACGCGTTCGCGACATCATCTTCGCAAAGTACTGGGCCGCTACCGGACCGCTTGCGCTGATTGCCGTCGGCATGGTCGGACTCACGTCACTGCTGCTCGGCACCGCGCCGATCGTGATGGCGCTGTCGATGGTGTCGGTGGCATCACTGATGTTCGCGCAGGCCGCACTCGCGCTCTACATCGGTTCCATCGACCCACGGTTCGACGCCGAAACGGCGGTGAACCAGACCGTGACCTGGCAGGGCATCCTGTTCCTGCTGTCGGCGGGCGTGCTCACGATGATCGTGGCACTGTCGCTCGCTCCGGCCATGTACTGGTATGCACGCACGGTGGCGTATCACGAGCCGCTGGTCATGTGGCAATTCCTGCGCGGCGCGCTCTTTGGGCTCGTCGTGTGTACCGGACTCACGTTCTTCTGGCTGGCGAAGGCCGAGGCGCGCGTGGCGGCGCTGGACGGGTAAGATTTTGTGCTGGCGTCGCCGAATCTCGGAACGTGCGACTGCCTCCCGCTTTGACGCAGCACTGCACAGGCCGACCTGCCTGACGGCACGGTCGCAGCACGGCGGCGTCAACGCCGCAAGCCGTTCAGCTGCTGACATGCGCTTTAGGCAGCACCTTACCGGCGCAGCTCGTGAATCAGGTGCTGCAGTTCCGGAAGCAGCACGCGTGTGAGCGCCAGTTCCACTGCCGCGCGCGACCCCGGCAGCGACACGATCAGCTTGCCGTTCACGCTGCCCGCGGTTGCGCGCGTGAGGATGGCGGCAGTCCCGATCTGTTCCTGATACGAGATCAGCCGAAAGAGCTCGCCGAACCCGTGCAGTTCCTTTTCCATCAACGGGCGCACCGCTTCGACCGTGCGGTCCTTCGCGCCCAGCCCCGTGCCGCCGGCCAGCAGCACCACATCGACATCATCACGCGCGATGAGGCGGGCGACATGTTCGCGGGTGCCCGCTTCATCGTTCGGGATCAACGCAAAGGCGGTCACCACGTGACCTGCCTCGGTGAGCAGCGTGCGCGCCACCGGACCCGATTCGTCGGTGACGAGCGTGCGCGTGTCACTGACGACGACCACCGCGACCTGGACCGGCGGACGGGTCGCGGCCGCGCGGCGATGTTCGGACGTACCTGTGGGAAGGCTCATTGCGTGAAGCTACCGGTGCTGCCGGCCCACCACGACTGAGCCGGTATTGAGGGGCGACCGGTGGCGCGGCGGCCACCAACGGAGAACGGCCCCGATCGTGGTGACCGGGGCCGCTCCGAAGACACTGCTGCAGCTCAGCCCGGGCCGCGGCAGTTGCTGTGGTACTGGATGTTGCCGCGGTCCAGGCTCACGCCCGATGCACCGAGCACTTCGACGCCGCCGACCCCGTTAATCGCACCAACCTTCAAGTACACCCGATCAGCGACGCGACCCGGCTCGCCACCGTCGTAGATGCGGATCTCGACCGCCGAGCCGGAGCGCGAGATGCCGGTGATGACGCGGGCATTCACCAATCCGACAAGCGCGACGCCGCTGGTGATCGGGCCGTACGACGTGATGTCCTGCACCAGGTAGCTGGTGCCACCGACCGAGATGTTGAACGTGCCAAGGATACTGCCGTCGGCCTTGAACCCACCGGCATTGCCGCTGATGACGACTGTGCCAAGCGGCGCGTCGATCTGCGTGCGACCGAACGTCATGAAGTCGCAGGTCCGGACAATTGGACGCGGGACAACAGCCCAGATGTAGTCGTTGTAGTCCGAATCGTTGTTGAGAGTCGACTCTTTGGGCGCGTAGCGGACGGTCTTGTCTTCCGCGCCGACGAGGTACGACGTCCCCGTCGCATTGCCCAACAGCGCGAACTGCTGGAAGGGGTTCGTGACGAATCCACCCGTCGCATCACTGCAGGCCACGTTCAGCGTCCCGCTGCCCCCGTCAGATAGCGTGCCGCAGCTGCTGCTTTCGATGCCTGCGGTGCCGGCAAGCTTGTTGGCAATGAAGAAGCCCCAGGTGCTCCCGGCGGGTGCGGTGATCGGCACCGACGCATTAATGATCTTGCTACTCCAGTCGTCCACCTTAGTGAACGAGTACACGCCACCGGTCTTGATGTAGAAGCCGACCACACTTGGAAGGAAGCTGTACGCACCCTTGAACGTCACGTCATAAGTCGTCGCAGCACTGAATTCAAAGGATGCCGGCATGTCGGCTTTGGCATTCCAGTAATAGCCGTACGGATTAGCTAAATTTGCTGCCGAGTTCGCGTCGGAACCGGCGGTCTTGTACGATGCTGCGCAATCGCTCTTCATCTGGCCCGTCGCATAAAAGCCGATCGCGCAGCCTTTCCCTGAACCGGCGTCCCATGCGCCGTCATCTGAGAGGTTGTCCCAGAATTCCTTGCCGGTCGCGCGTCCTTCCTGATTAGACACGAACGTGTCGAACGTGCCTGCGGGGATGCCTGACACGATGTACGAGCTCGAAGAGCCAAGTACCTGCGCGGAGATCGCGTTCATGCCCGGCGAGAGCGGACCGCCTGCACGGTCCGACGCACACGCAGACAGCACGGCGACGGCAGCCGCAGCTGTGGCGGTCGATCGCCACTTCAGATTCAGATGCAACATGTAAGACCTCGGGATGCTTGGGGGGAGCAGCGGTAAACAACAGGTACGTGTTCCCGCAGCCGCATCAGTCGTACCGATACATTGACGCGCCCCAACCCGTTGATTCGTAACGACTTGATGTTACACTGGCACTGACGGCACTGATGCATGCGTGCACAGGTGTCGAGCGCACGCCACACCAGGCGCGAACGGCAGGAGGCGCCAGCACATGCCCCGGTCCTCGCAGCGCTCGGGAGGACCGGTACGTTTATCCGGTTCATGGAGCGCGAGGCTGCCTGCGCTGATCCGTCTTTCCGATCCGATGATGACCGCTCGTCTGCTCTCCACGGCGGTGCTGTGCGCACTCGCTCTCGTCACCGCGCCCCCCACCATTGCGCAACGGCCATCAGCACCAACGCTTCGCATCGACGCCGCGCAGGCCGACTCGTTCGCCCGCGCGGCGCGCGCGCGGCCACTGCCGCGAACGCGCGCCCTTCGTATCACCACCGCACCGCAGATCGACGGGCGGCTCGACGAGGCATTCTGGGGTGAGGCACCTTCGTCCACCGAGTTCTATCAGCGTGAACTCAACGAAGGCGTGCCGGCAACGGAACGGACCGACGTGCGCTTGGCCACCGATGGCATCTCGCTGTACGTCGCGGCCCGCATGTACGACCGCGAGCCGCATCTCATCGTGCCGGGCGAGAAGATTCGCGATGTCACACTCTCCAACAGCGATCACATCGCGCTGATCTTCGATACCTATCACGATCGGCAGAACGGTTTCGTGTTCGCCACGACGCCTGCCGGCATCGAGTACGACGGACAGGTGATCCGCGAGGGTGAAGGGGGTGGTGCGGCCGTGGCTGGCCAGAATCGCGCGCTGGCCGGCGGCCTCGGTGGCTTCAACGTGAACTGGGACGCAAGCTGGACAGTGGCGACCACCGTCGATTCGCTGGGATGGACCGCGGAGTTCCGAATTCCGTTCTCCACGCTCCGCTACCAGACCGGCGCGGCGGAGCAGACGTGGGGACTGAACATCACGCGCTCCATCCGTCGCAAGAACGAGGAACTGTACTGGTCGTTCATCCCGCGCCAGTTCAACCTCTATCGCCTGTCGCTGGCCGGCACGCTGGAACAGCTGACCGTCCCGACACGCCGCATCCAGACCATCACGCCGTACGTGCTTGGTGCGGCGCAGACCACCTATCCGGCGGGTGCGTCGCGCACGACGACGCCCATGGAGTTCGGCGGTGAGATCAAGTACGGCGTGACGCCTGCCCTCACGCTCGACCTCACGTACAACACCGATTTCGCACAGGTCGAGGTGGACGACCAGCGAGTGAACCTGACGCGGTTTCCGATCTTCTTCCCCGAGAAACGTCCGTTCTTTCTCGAGAACGCGGGCGTGTTCTCGGCCGGCACACCGCAGGCCGTCGACCTGTTCTTCACGCGCCGCATCGGGATCGACGACAACGGCATCGCGCAGCCGATCCTGGGTGGTGGCCGGCTGTCCGGACGCGTGGGTGGCACGACGGTCGGGCTCCTGCAGATGGTGACCGATGCCCCAGATGCAGAGACGGACGGGCAGTCATTCACCGTCGTGCGAGCCATTCGCGAGCTGTCGCGACGCTCGCGCATCGGTGCAATGGCAGTCCAGCGCATGTCGACCCGCGAGTCCGGCGACGTGAATCGCACGTACGCGGTCGATGGTCGCATCGGCATTCGACAGGAATGGACCTCCGACTTCTGGGCCGCAAAGACCACGACGCCCACTCGCACCGGCGACGACAACGCATTCAGCGGACGCGTGGCGTACCAGACCAACGTCTGGAACCACAGTCTCCGCGCGACGCAGGTCGGTGGCGACTTCAACCCGGAAGTCGGATTCCTGAGCCGGCCTGCCGGCTTCCGGCAATACGATCTGTCACTCCTCCGCCTGGTCCGGAAGCCGGAATGGCCCTGGTTCCGCCAGTGGAACCCGCACGTGAACTATCGCAGCACCTACGGGCTGGATGGTTTCCATCAGTCCGGCTTCATCCACCTGGACGTCACCGAAATCGAGTTCGCCAACAGCGCGCGATTCGGGCCCGAGTACAACATCTCTCACGAGGGGTTGCAGCAGCCCTTCGAGATCGCGCCGGGCATCGTGCTGCCCGTCGGTACCTATCAATGGGGCACGGTCGGCTTCGACTATCAATCGGATCCCAGCGAGAACCTCTGGGTCACCGGTCGCTTCGACGTGGGCGAGTTCTGGACCGGTACGCGCCGCGGTGGCAGCGGCACACTCACACTGCGCCGCGGTGCGACGTTTTCCGGCTCACTCACCGGCGAGTACAACGACGTTCGCCTGCCACAGGGCAACTTCATCCGCACGCTCCAGGCACTGCGACTGAACTACTTCTTCTCGCCCCGCATCTTCGTGCAGACACTGACGCAGTACAACAATCAGCAGCAGGTCTGGTCGGCCAACGTCAGGTTCGGCTGGCTCAATACTGCCGGCACGGGACTCTTCGTGGTATTCAACGACGGACGGGGCGCAGACGGCTTCTTCGACTGGCGTCAGCGGCAGCAGCGGAACGTCTTCGTGAAGTTCACACGCCAGTTCGGGACGGGCGGCTGACGAGTCACCGATGACTCGACACGACGGAGGCTATGCCGCCAGCGTATGCCCGCACCCGCTGCAGAAGTGCGCACCAGCCGCCGTGACCTGCACGCCGCACTGCTCGCACGTGCCGGGCAGGTAGGTGCCACAGTCCGAGCAGAACAGCGCATCCGGCTCGGGCCGCACACCGTGCTCGGGGCAGAGCGTGATACCCGGACGGTACTTCCGCACCAATCGCTCGGCGATGTCCGCCGTCGATGCCGCTGGTGCAGCGGTAACGCCCGCGCCCATCACCCGTCGCTCCGCTGCGTCCTGCGCTGCAGCGTCCTGCTCGCGCAGTTCCACCAGTGCCTGCACCGTGTACCGGGCCTTCATGCCGTCGTAGTCGTCATCCGACAGCTTGCCCGTCTCGCGATCGAACTCGATCTCGCGCAGCGCCTCGATGGCGGAGCCTGGCACCGGCTCATCATCGATCTCGAGCTTCGGCCGCGTACGATGTGCCGCGCGAACTTCACTCGGCGGATCATCACTGAAGACCGGTGCCAGCACGATCGCGAGTGCGATCAGCGCCAGCGCGATACCGACGATGAAGGGCGCACTGGTGCCGGACAGCAGTGCGTTCACCTGGGCGCATCTCCACGGATTGCCGCCTGCAGGCGACGCAGCTCGTCGTCCGTGCCTGCAGGCGCACTGCCGCCAATGGGCAGCACCGAGTTCGAGACCACTGCCGGTGTCGCACGTTCCGTCTCACGCTTCCAGCGGCGCAGCAGCGACACCAGCATCGTGCCGCCGATGCCCACCGTGAGGAACGGCACCAGGTAACCGGCAATGTTGAAGCCTTCCTTCACCGGTGCCATCAGCACACGCTCGCCGTACACCGTGGTGAACGCCGCCACGATCTCGTCGGCGCTGTAGCCACCGGCAATCAGGCGCACCACGTCGGAATGCATGGCCGGACTGATGCCGCAGGCGAAGTCGGTCGTGCGGCAGGTGAACACGTCCAGCTTGCACGGACAGGCGCACTTCAATCCGCGCTCCAGTTCGTCACGATCCAGCTGCGCGACGAGCGGCTTGGCGCCGGGCTTCGTGGGCAGCGAAACCGGCTTGTATGCACTGGCCGACATCTCGATGTTCGCCGCACCCTGCGCCGAGGCAGCAGCGGACTGCGCGCGCAGCAAGGGCGCGAACACCACACAGGCCGCCATGAGCGAGCCGGCCCGAAGCAGATCACGTCGCGTGCTGTCGATGGTGGTGACGACGATCGTGTCGACGATGGGGTCGACGCTACCGGCGGTGAGGCTCATCGTGCCCCCATGCCTGCCGCGACAGGGTCCGCCGACTCCGAGCCCGGCGTCAGCACGGTCACATATCCACCCTGCCGCTTCTTCTCCGCCTGCGGCCACATCACGATCAGGCCGCCGATGGCCATCACCATGCCGCCATACCAGACCCACCAGACCAGCGGATTGAAACTCAGGCGCATCTCCGCCTGGTCGGGACCGATCATGCCGGAGAACACGAGATACACATCCTGCATCGTGGTCTCGTACAACCCCACCTCCGTACTCGGCTCGAACGTCGGCTGGTCGTTGCTGTCCACGTGCTGTCGCTTCTCGCTGCTCAACACCTGCATCGGCAGGCCGTCACGCGTGACGGCGAGACCAACCGCCGTCACGTAGCGATTGAGCCGCTTGTACTCGCTCACGCCCTGACTGGTGAACGTCCACTTGTGACCAAACGGGTCGGTCGCGGCGAACGTCTCACCCGTCTTCAGCGAAATGTCGAATTCCTTCTTGAATGCAAAGCCCGCGAATGCCGCGAAGATCATCGCCACACCCAGGTGCACGATGTAGCCACCGTAACGGCGCCGGTTGTTGCCGACCAGGCGCAGGCTCGCAAGCACCACGTTCTCTGCATACATGCGCATACGGGCACGCGTGCCCTTGAAGAACTCCTGCGAAATGGTACCCACCACGAAGCCCACGAGGATGTAGGCGATGATCGGGTAGAACGCGCGCATGCCCAGCGCAATGAGAATACCACCCGTCACGAGTCCGGCGGCGACAGGAAACATGAACTGTCGGCGCACGTTCTCGATGCTGGCGCGGCGCCAGGCGATCAGCGGACCGATGCCCGTGAGCGCCAGCAGGCCGAGGCCCAGCGGCACGTTCACCGAATTGAAGAACGGAGGGCCGACGGTGATTTTGGTACCGCGCACCGCCTCGCTGATGATCGGAAACAGCGTGCCCCAGAGCACACTGAATGCAATGCCGACGAGCACGAGATTGTTGTACAGGAACGCGGCCTCGCGGCTCACCATGCTCTCGAGCTGCGCTTTCGCTTCCATGTCCTTCAGGCGCGTCATCACGAGGATGGTCGTCGCGACGAAGATCAGGATCAGAAACGTCGAGAAGTAGTTGCCGATGGGGCTCTGCGCGAAGCTGTGCACGCTCTCGATCACGCCGCTGCGTGTGAGGAAGGTGCCGAGGATGCTGAGCAGGAAAGCCGCAACCACGAGGGTCACGTTCCACTTGCGCAGCATGCCGCGCTTTTCCTGGATCATGATCGAGTGCAGGAACGCCGTCTGGCAGAGCCACGACGTGAGCGGTGCATTCTCGACGGGATCCCACGCCCAGTAACCGCCCCAGCCCAGTTCCACGTACGCCCACCACATGCCGAGCACCAGGCCGATCGTCAGGAAGAACCAGCTGATCAGGCTCCAGCGACGGATCGCGGCCAGCCATTCCGTGTCGAGCCGACGGGTGACCAGCGCACCGATTGCGAACGCGAACGGAATCGAGGTGCCCACCCAACCCAGGTAGAGCATTGGCGGATGAATGGCCATGCCCGGATTCTGAAGCTGCGGATTCAAGCCGCGCCCGTCAGCCGGCACCCACTCCATGCGATCGTAGGGATTGGCTGCGAAAAGAATCGTGCCGATGAAGAAAACGAGGATCACGCCCAGTGTCCCGGTCACCCATGGCATCAGGTCGCGATTCTTCGTGCGGTTCGCCACCACGGCAATCGTGGTGAACACCGCGAGAATCAGCGCCCAGAATAACAAAGAGCCTGACTGGCCGGCCCAGAACGCGCTGAAGAGATACACCTTCGGCAGGTTCGAGCTGGTGTAGCTCGCCACGAATTTCAGGGAGAAGTCGTGCGTGAAGAGCGCCGTCCACAAACCGATGCTCGCCATCACCACGAAGAAGAGCGTGGCATACGTCGCCCGCTCGCCGCTCATCACCAACTCGCTGCGGCGCGTCGCACCGCCCGCGTAACTCACCGTCGTCATCCAGATCGCCATCAACAACGACACCCAGAGCGACAACTCACCAAGAAGGATCACGTCTGGGGCGCCGGGCTGGGGCCTTTTGGAACATCGGCGGGGTGACCGCCCTGCTGACCGGGGCCATATCCCGGCTTGCCAGGCGCGTTTTCATATCGCGACGCGCACTTGGCGAGGAGCACTGTGGCCTGAAACGTGTTGCCCGCATCGAGCCGTCCTTCCACCACCACGTCCACGCTGTCCGTGAAGGTGTCTGGAATGATGCCCTTGTAGACCACGGCAAATCGCGCCGTGCTGCTTGGCATGGTGTCACGCATCATGAAGCGCACTTCCTTGTTGCCCGGCGACTTCACGATGCTGCCCGGCACGACACGCCCGCCGACCTTCATTCCGTTCTCGCGAAATGAATCGTCAGCCGCGAGGCGTTCGGCGAGTTCGTGCGGCGTGAGATAGAACTGGGCCGTGGCGGCCGTGCTCTTGGCAGCCAGAAAACTGGCCGTGCCAAGAATGAGGAGCCCGCCAAGCAGAAATTTCGAACGCGTATTCATGAGATCGGCCATGCTGAGGAGCGACGCGAGGCGCGCTGATCGCGCCCGCCAAGCCAGTACTGCTGATGCTACACCTGCTGGTCACGTAACGCCGCATACCGGCGCACACGTGCCATGATGGATTCGAGTTCCGTCTCGGCGCGCGACCGTTCGTCGGTGGTCATCGTCGACGGATTGGCGCTCAACCCGCGGACTCGTTCCAGCATCTCGTCGATGAGCGCACGCAACACGAGATTCGCCCTCCGATCGCCTGCACTCTCTACTGTCGAGATGACCCTGCCTCCACTGGAGGTCGTGTACCTGAGCCCGCAGCACGGAGATCCGTACGCTGCCGTGGGAATATACCTCCGGATTCCGTCCCGGCGAGCCACGTAAACGCTGGCTGTGGCAGTTACGCGCGTTGCTGGGTGACTGAAGAGCAATCGCCAGCCATGATCACGAAGCGCACGGCCGTCACGCGACGCCAGTGGTCATGCCTCGCTGGACGCGCTGGCGTCGTCGAACGTTGCCGCGAGGTCACCCAGGCCCGTGTCGCCGGCAGGCCGCATGCGGCCCAGGCTGCCGGCTCAGACCGCACGGTTCATCGCCGCTGCACGTGAGCGGTCGCTGGCGGCGTGAGGACGCGACGCATCGGCTGCCTCTGCGACAGGACGTCGGGCGAATCAATCTGGCAATCTACCTCCGGTATTATTTCACGCGGCAGTCACCATGCGTTCTCGAGCCAGGGACATCCCCGACGCACGCTTCCCGGCCCCATATTCCGCGCGATGACCTGGTTCACCCGCCTCACCCGTCCGGTCCCGCTCCCGCATTGGTCGGCCGACCTGCTCGTGCTCATTCCGCGCCTCGTCTGCGGCTACCTGCTGACCAAGGAATTCGGCGCTCCCAAGTTCGGCCTGCCATGGTCGCCGCCGGACAACAACCTTGGCATGTTCGAGGTTGCGTACTGGTTTCCGAACGATGTGCGCGCGTACGGCGGCATCTTTGCGCTCGCGCCCGCGTTCTTTGCGTGGATGGCCGCCTTCGCGGAAGGCGTGGGCGGCATCTTCCTGCTCCTCGGTCTGCAAGTGCGTCTCTTCTCGTTCCTGCTCGTCTGCACGATGCTGGTGGCGATCTTCATGCAGCAGATCAACAACGGGCTCTGGGCCGTGCTGCCGGGAGCCGGATTTCTGTGGGTGGGCCTGTATGGCATGGCGATCGGCTCGGGACGGTTCGGGCTCGACTATCTCCTGATGCGTGGACGGGCGCGATGATCCTCCGAATCGCGGTTGTCGCCTGCGTGGCCGTGTCACTCGCCGGCTGCGTGCAGAAGACGTACGATCGCACCGTCATCTACGAACTCGATGTTTCAGCCGCAGACAGCATCACGAGCATCGGCGCCCGCGGCAGCGACAAGCCGCTCTCGTGGGACGAGGATCTCGCGCTGACGCCTGTCGTGAAGGATTCGCTCTACCGGCTCGTCGTGACGTATCGCACCGGCTACCTCGTCACGGAAACGAAGTTCGCCGTGAACGGCAAGCTGGAACTGCACGACAAGCCGAATCGGCGTATCGAGTTCACGGGCGGTGACACCACGATCTACCGCGCGCGTTTCAACCAGACGCCCTGACGCCCGCGTCTCACCGCTGGCCGTCGCGCGCCCAACCCAGCGCGGCGCGCACGGCCCGTTGCCAGCCAACGTATGCCACGCGTGCGTCGGCAACGCCGGCACCCGGCGTCACCACCGACACGCGCTGCGCCTGACGGAACTGCGCCGCTGAACTCCAGACGCCAGTGTGGAGCCCCGCCAGTCCGGCGGCGCCCAATGCCGTGGACTCCAGCATCGCGGGCTTCTCGATCGGCACGCCCAACACGTCCGCCTGGAACTGCAGCAGCCAGGCGTTACCGGCCGCACCGCCGTCCACGCGCAGCGCATCCAGCGTCACACCACTGCGCGCCTGCATCGACTGCATCACGTCGGCGGTGCCATAGGCCATCGCTTCCAGCGCGGCGCGCACGATGTGCGCGCGCGTCGTGCCACGCGTGAGCCCCACCAGCATCCCGCGCGCCTCGGCTTCCCAGTGCGGCGCGCCGAGTCCCGTCAGCGCCGTCACGAAGTAGACACCATCGTTGCTCGTCAGCCCGCTCGCCAGCGCTTCCGTCTCGGCGGCCGTCGCGATCAGGCCCAGACCATCGCGGATCCACTGCACCGCCGCGCCGGCGATGAAGATTGCCGCTTCCAGTGCATAGCACGGACCGCCATTCGCATCGCACGCGATCGTCGTCAAGAGTCCATCGCCAAGCGTCGGACGCTTCGTGCCGGTGTTCATGAGCATGAAGGCACCGGTGCCGTAGGTGTTCTTGGCCTCGCCCGGCGCCACGCACCCCTGACCGAACAATGCCGACTGCTGATCGCCGGCCACGCCGGTGATCGGCAGTGCGAGCCCGAGGTGCCGCGCCGATGCCACGCCGAAATCACCGCGCGACGTGCGCACTTCCGGCAGCATCACGCGCGGCACGCCGAACAGCATGCACAACTCGTCGCTCCACGCATGCGCATCGATGTCATACAGCATCGTACGGCTGGCGTTGGTGGGATCGGTGGCGTGCACTGCACCGTCGGTGAGCTGCCAGATCAGCCATGTGTCCACCGTGCCTGCGAGCAGTTCGCCGTTCATCGCCCGCCGCATCAGGCCATCATTGCTACGCAGCAGCCACTCGATCTTCGTGGCGCTGAAATACGCATCGAGCACGAGTCCTGTCCGTTCCGCGATGAATTGCCTCGAACCGGCCAGCGCCACGCAACGATCAGCCGTGCGACGATCCTGCCAGACGATTGCGCGATGTACCGGCACGCCCGTCGCCTTGTCCCACACGACCACCGTCTCGCGCTGATTGGTGATGCCGATGCACTCCGGCACGACGGCGGCCGCGGCCAGTGCCTCGCGCGCAGCATCCAGCGTGGCGCGCAGCAGGTCTGCCGGCTCGTGTTCCACCCAGCCCGGCTGCGGAAAGTGCTGCTGAAACTCGCGATACCCGCGTCCCAGCACCCGTCCATCGGCGGAAATCACCAGCGCGGTCGACCCGGTCGTTCCCTGGTCGAGGGCAAGTACGGAGCGCATTCAGTCAGTGAAGTGGTAGGGTGGATGAAACACGCCGGCATCGGTGACGATCGCGCTCACGAGTGCGGCCGGTGTCACGTCGAACGCAGGATTGTGCACCGCAACGTTACCCGGCGCGGTCTGCACGCCCGCATGCATGCGAACCTCGCCCGCATCCCGCATCTCGATCGGCATCGAGGCCCCGTTCGGCGCCTGCGGATCGAGCGTGGAGGTCGGCGCGAGCACGTAGAACGGTATGCCGTGATGTAACGCCAGCACCGCGAGGCCGTAGGTGCCGATCTTGTTCGCCACGTCACCATTGGCGGCAATGCGATCGGCGCCGACCAGCACCGCATCAATGCGGCCGTCACGCATCACGCTGGCTGCCATGCCATCCGTGAGCAGCGTGACGGGAATGCCAGCGCGATCAAGTTCCCACGCGGTGAGCCGCGCGCCCTGCAGCAGCGGACGCGTCTCGTTGGCAAAGACGCTGATCGCATCGCCACGCGCATGCAGCGTGTACACCGGCGCGAGTGCGGTGCCGATGCCGGCGGTGGCGAGTGCCCCGGCGTTGCAGTGCGTGAGCACGCGCATGCCACCGCGCAGCAGCGTCGCACCGTGCATGCCGATACGCTCGCACATCGCGACGTCGTCGTTGCAGATCGCGATCGCCTCGTCGCGCATCGCGCCGGCGCGGATGCCCGGCGCGGCGCCGCCCACCTGCCCCGCCGCCAGCACGCGGTCCACGGCCCACGCCAGGTTCACCGCCGTGGGGCGCGCACTGCGCAGCGCATCGGCCGCCTGTGCCACCGCGGCATCGAACGTCGCCGGTGACGCCAGCGCTACTCGCGTGGCGATCACGGCGAGCCCGATGGCACCCGCCACACCGATCGCCGGCGCACCCCGCACGCGCAACGACTGGATCGCCTCCACCATTTCGTGCAGTTCCGTGAGTGACAGCTCGACCAGGGCCGCAGGCAGCTGCGTCTGGTCGATGATCGTCAGCGCGTCACACGCCGCGGCGCAGGTGACGGCGGACACCACCGAAGATCGAGGCGCGTGCATGTCGACCCGATCAGCGTGCGCACTGCGGATACGACGGATCAGCCCCGCCGATCACCGGCCGGTCCTTCCGCGTCGCAATCGCCATCATCACGTCATGGATGAACCGCCCCAGTCGCGCCGCATGTTCATACTCGATGTACTGCGGCTCGTCGGTGAGCTGGTGGTAGTCCTGCGCATAGCCAAGCGAGAAGTAGGTGACCGGGATATCCTTGCGCACGTAGCTCACCTGGTCGCTGCGGCAGAAGCGATTGAGCGGGTTCGCGGTCACGTCCCACGACTTGTCGATCGCCATCACCTCGGTGCGCGTGGCGTTCACCGAGTCGATGATGTCGCCGAACTCGCGCGAGAGGCGACGCGCACCGAGCGTCTGCACGGAGGCCGGCCCGCCGAACTTCACCTGGTCCACGCGCCCCTTGCCCAGCATGTCCATGTTATGTGCGGCGACGATGGCGGTCAGCGGCACCGTGGGATGATCCACGAACCATGCGGAGCCGAGCAGCCCCGCTTCTTCGCCCTGGTGCGAAACGAAGATGATCGAACGCTTCGGCGTCTCGGCCGCAAACTGCTCGGCAATTTCCAGCAGCACGACGGTGCCGGAGCCATCGTCGTCGGCGCCGTTGAAGATCGAGTCGCGGCGCGCCGGACGCACGCGGCGTGCGGCAGCGATCAGCGAGTCGATGCGCTGCTGCTGCTGTGCCGTCGGCATGCAGGCAGGATCGTTGGCGCCCTGCGGACGCGTGACCGTGTTTACCGCGCGCAGCGAGTCGTGATCCACGGCGACCGGGCTGGTACCAACGTGATCGTTGTGTGCCCCGACCAGCACGTATTCCGAGGCGAGCGCCGGATCGGAACCCGGCAGCACCGCGACGACGTTGCGCGCCGGCGCTGCCGACGGCGTCCATGCGTATGTCCAGGTGCCCGACACCGGCGCACCGACGGTGCCGACGTCCAACTGCTCCACGCTGCTCGCGAAGAGCTGCGCCGCAACAGCGGCCGAGATGGTTGCGACGCCGACGCCATTCGTGATTGCGTTGGGACGCATGGACGCACGCGATGCGAATGCCGCGTTGATCGCGGCCTGCCCTGCTGTCTCCAACCCGATGATCAGCACGCCCGCAGCGCCGGCGTCCTGCGCACGCGTGTCACGCACACCACCGCCACCGGCCGCACGACGCACTGGCGCGCGGCCCGATGCTTCAGCGGCAATCACCGCAGCGGCGCCGAACATGTCAGGACGTGCATCACAACTGAGGAACGACACGGGTGCACCGCTCGACGCGCCCACCACCTGCGCTGCCGGTGCCGCGCGAAAGACCACGACCTTGCCGCGAATCTGTGCGGCATTCAATGCCTCGCTCGTATCGCCCCAGCGTCCGCCAAACACTGTCGGCACGTTCTCCAGGTTCGCCTGTCCCGCGATGCGCATCGGGGCCGACGGTGCCATGGGAATCCAATCCTGTTTCACACGAAGCGCCGCGCCGCGCACGCTCAGGCGCGACGCGCTGCTGTCGAAGCCCACGGGCCCGAATGGCAGCACCTGAAAGTACGTGCCGCTGTCACCCGCCGGCTTCAAGCCGAGCCGGCGGAATTCACGTGCGATGTACTCGGTGCCCTTCACGTTGCCGGTCTCGCCGATGCGGCGGCCCTGCATGGAGTCGTGCGCGAACTGGTAAAGTCGCGTGCGAAGGTCGTTTGCGGTGATCTCCGACTGCGTCGGTCGTGGCGCCCATGTCGCCGGCCCTTCGTCCGGCCAGACCGTGCGAGCTGACGCGGGGCGCCGTGCCGACGTCTTCCTGTCCTGCGCCTCCAGCGGCGCGGCGATGGTCGTGTTCCAGAGCGCAGCGGCAAGGAGGCCGGACGAGATGGCGGTCGAACGAGTCACGGAAGCTCACTGGTTGGCATGACCGGCCCGCGCACAATCCCGGGCCGCGCAATTCGCGTCGCGCACGGATCCGTGGCGGCTGGAGGATAGTAATCGCACGCCGTGCCGGTGGTCGACGTGCATTGCCGACGTCCGCCCACGTCGCTGCGCCGCAGATTACGGAATCAGCGGAGCGCGCACGAGCTTGAACATGAACGTCTGCTCCACATGCTGCGAGACACGTTTCGGGCCGATGCTGGCGGGGCGGAACTTCATGCGCGGGAGCGCCATCCGCACCGCCTCGGTGAATGCGGGCTCGTTCGTCTCGATCACGGCGAATGTGCCCTCGGCTGCGTGCCCTGTCGAGTCGATGATGAAGCGCACACGTGCCTGCCCCTCAATCCGCAGCGCAAGCAGGGAATCGGGATAGGAAGGGCCAATGCTGTCGGGATCACGCTGCGCCGCGACATCCACTTCGAGTTCGCTGAACGCTTCTGCAGGCTGCGCCTCCTCGAGTACCGGCATCACGTCGGCCACGACGATCGTTTCGCGCGTGTCGCTGACGGTGCCGCCCTTCTTCGCCTCGATGGCGGCAAGCACGAAGCGACCGCCAAGCCCGACGTAGCTGATGCGCTCCTGCACGGGGTGCGCTCGCTGCTGCATGAGCGGATACAGGAAACGCGACGCGACCAGCGGATCGTGACTGGCATCCGGCAGCGGTGGCATGGCCAATGCCACCATGCCCCACGTGAGCACTGCATGTGACACGACGCTCACGCCGCCGAACCAGAGCGTTGCGGGGCCTGTCGTGTACGGCGTCGTGGTGCGCGCCAGCACTTGCCGGATGCGACGATGCGCCAGGCGCGATCGCACCGACAGGTGCCGCGCAGCAAACCGAAGGGACATGATACCATACCTCCCAGCAGACGAAGCATCCGCGTCGCAGCGGCGCGGCATTCTTCGCGTGTGCAAGTATTGATGGCGGGACGAAACACAGCCAGTGTGTCAAAACGTACCCGACCTTGGTCCGTTCCGAAGGTTGCATGGGCCAGCTGTGGTGTGACGATACATTCCGATCTGCGCCATCCCGACCGCGGGACCATGCCTCCCCTCGACCTCCCGCCCTGCAATGCCCTACGAGCTTCTGCTGTACTCGGTCGCCGATCGCGTCGCGACGATCACCGTGAATCGTCCCGACAAGCTGAACGCGCTCAGCACCGCTCTCATTCTCGAGCTTGGTGACGCTATCGACGAGGCAGTCGCCGACGACGCCGTGGGCGGCGTGATTCTCACCGGTGCGGGACGCGCGTTCATCGCCGGCGCCGACATCAGCGAACTGGCAGGCCAGACACCCATGACCGCCCTCGCCCGCTCGACGCGTGGCCAGGAGATCTTCGGGCGATACGAGCGGAGTCCGAAGCCGGTGATCGCGGCCGTGAACGGCTTCGCTCTTGGCGGCGGCTGCGAACTGGCGATGGCCTGCCACCTCCGAATTGCGGGCGAGTTCGCGAAGTTCGGCCAACCGGAAGTGAAGCTCGGCATTCTGCCTGGCTACGGCGGCACGCAGCGCCTGCCGCGACTCGTGGGCACCGGCCGCGCACTGCAGCTGCTGATGACCGCCGAGATCATCGATGCGGCCGAGGCATACCGCATCGGGCTCGCGAACAAGGTGGTGCCGAATGCGGACCTCATCGCGACGGCAACGACCATGCTGCAGCAGATGATGGCCAACGGTCCGCTGGCCGTTCGCTCCTGCATCGAGGCCGTGATTCGCGGCCAGGACATGTCGCTGGGCGATGCGCTCGCATTCGAAGCGGCACACTTCGGCGCGCTGTCGTCCACCACCGACATGAAGGAAGGGATGACGGCTTTCCTCGACAAGCGCGCACCCGAGTTCACGGGCGCGTGAACAGTTCCGTGCTTGCGGAGGCAGTGCGCGACAGTGCCCCTGCGGTGAAGTCGGTGCGTGTGCAGGCGCTGACGCTCACCAGCTTCCGCAACTACGAGCGCGCGTCGCTCACATTCCGCACCGAGGGCGCGGCACTGCTCGGCGACAACGGACATGGCAAGACGAATCTGCTCGAGGCGATCTACTATCTCGAGTTGTTTCGCAGCGCGCGCGGCGCGCGTGACCGTGATCTCGTGCGCTTCGGCGACGCGGGTTTTCACGTCGTCGCTGAACTCGATGGCTCGCCGCGTGGCGCATTGCGCATCGCGGCCGGCTACGACGCCGCAACGCAGAAGAAAAAGGTCAGCGTGGACAACGTGGAGGTCACGCGGCTGAGCGATGCGATCGGCGCGGTGCCGGCGGTGCTCTTCTCACCGGCAGATGTTGCGCTGGTGCGCGGCGCGCCCGCCGAACGCCGGCGATTTCTGGATGTGATGCTCGCGCTGGCGGACCGCGGATATCTGCTGGCGCTGCAGCGCTATCGCCAGGCGCTGGCGCAACGCAATGCGGCGCTGCGCGCGTTGAACGGCCATGCGCGTGATGCCGAGTCACTGGATGCGGTGGCCGCATTTGAACCGGCGCTGGCCGATGCGGGCGCAATCATGCTGACGAAGCGACATGCATGGGCGGCCGACGCCGCGCCCGCGTACGCAGACACGCTGGACGCGATCGGTGAGCGCACGAGTGTCTCGCTGTCACTCAAGCGCAGTGCCGCCGGCAAGGTGGACGATTCCGAGATGGCAGCATGGCTCCGCACGACCTTCGCCGCGCAACGTGCGCACGACGTGCGGCGCGGCACCACGCACACTGGCCCGCATCGTGATGAGGTGCAACTGCTGCTCGATGGTCGTGACCTGCGCAGCTTCGGCAGCAACGGGCAGCAGCGCAGTGCGGCCATCGCGCTGCGCATGCTCGAGGCGCGCACGCTGCACAGCGCGCTCGGCACCGCGCCGCTGCTGCTGCTGGACGATCCGTTCGCCGAGCTCGATGCCGATCGCAGCGCGCGCATCCTGGGGCTGCTTGGAAGTCGCGGACTGGGACAGGTCGTGCTGGCCGTGCCACGCATCGAGGACATTCCTCGCGCGCTCACCGGATTGCAGACCGTGCGCGTGCATCAGGGTACGCTGAGCCCCGACGCATGAGCATGCCGCCGAAGAAGAGTCAGCCGATGAGCATCGCCGACGTGATGGCGCAGGTACTCGCACAGAAGGGCATGTCGGAACGCCTCGCGCAGGTCGGCGCGATGAACGACTGGTCGGCAGCGGTCGGCGCGCAGATCGCGGCAGTGACGGAGCCGCTGTCCGTGACCGCCGATGGTGTGCTGTGGGTGCGCGTGACCACTGCCGCGTGGATGAACGAGTTGAGCCTGCTCGCACCCACGCTGCTGCAGCGACTGAACGCCACGCCCAGCCGTGCGCCGGTGAAGCAGCTCCGGTTCAGGCTCGGTCGATCCTGATGCGGCACGGCGCGGAGTGTGTGACGTTCAGAGCCAGCGCCGCACCCGTCTGGCGTACTCCGCATACTCGTCGCCGAATTTTCGTGACAGATACCGTTCCTCGCGCCGGATGACCAGCACGTCCATCACCACCAGCACCGCAGGCAGCGCGACGAGAGGCCAAGCCGTGTTGGCCCACAGCGTGACGCCGAGATAGAGGCTCGCGAAGCCGACATACATCGGGTTGCGTGTGACGCGGTATGGCCCATTCCGCACGAGAGCCGTCGTCGGCTTCCACGGTTTGGGATTCGTGCGTGCACGCTTGAATGCACGCAGTGCCGGCATGAGAAACGACACACTGATCGACACGAGGATCAGGCCCACGACGGTCGGCCAGGGCCGCGGCAGCAGAGCCTGCGGCCACCAGCGATTTGCGAGAAGCCCGAGCAGCAGCGGAATTCCGAAGATCAGTGGTGGCGGTGCCACGACGTTCGGAATGTCCTCGGTACGATCTCGCGGCAGCGCGTCGCTCATCGTTCTCCCGGAGGACCCGTGCTACTGCCCGACGGTGTCGTAGATCTTGACCTGCGTCCAGAACGAGCCACACTCGGCACGGAAACGCTCGTGCTCCGGGTCCACCTGGTACGCCTTCTCGGCCGCCGCATCGTCAAACACCAGCACCATGCCGTACGAATAGCTGCGATCGATCACGGCGCGATCCGTGTCGGCCGGCACACCGAAGTGGCCGGAACGAACGCCCGGCAGCGCACAGAGCTTCGGCAGCCACGCGGCATAGTGCGCGCGGTCGGTCGCAGACAGGTCGGCGCGAAGCCAGAAGTACACGGCATGGACGAACATGAAGCGATCCTGAATGCGGGGAAGCGTGACGCGTAGCTCACCCGTGCCTCGTGCACGCATCGCCGACCGCGAACGACATGAAGGTAGCGAACCGAAGGTCGTGCCGGTCGTCATGCCATGGGTCGTGCTGGCATGTTCGCGCGACAGGGGCGACGATGCGACCGGGGGGACCGGCCGAGCCGGCGCGCGATCCGCCCGCGCCCGGTTCGCGTCGAGCTGTCAGAGCTTCTGAACCCGGAAGTTCATGGTGCCCGCGTAGTTGTCCGTCGTGAGCTGCAGCGTCCAGGTGCCGCTCACGCCGACGGTGGTTGGCTCATTGAGGCTTGGCGACAGTGCGCGCGTGTACACCACAGTGTTGGCGGCGTCGCGAATAGTCAGTATTACGCTGCCACCGCGCGTGGTGGTCGAATGATTGATCGTGGCGCGAGTGCCGGTGTTCACCCACCTGTAGCTCACGGTGCCGGAGGCTCCGGTGACTCCGGTGGCCTGCGCCTGGAAGGAATCGGTGGCATTCGTGACTTCCGGCTGAAACTGTGCCAGCGGCGCCGACGGTTCTTCGCCGCAGCCGGTGAAGAGAAATGCGAGCGACGCGAATGCGAGAACTCTCGTGGCGGTGCGACGTGAACCGAACATGGGTCCTGCTCCAGGAATAACTATGGTGAAGTACGCGCGTCCGACGTCGGCTGCTCGAGGCAGGCTGGCGACGGGTCGCATCGTGCGATTTGCTCGCACGATGGACGCCGTAGCGCCGATACAGTAACGGCGGGCGTGGCTGATCCGGCGGCGTGGTCCCGTTCACATTGCGATGCGCACGGTTCTTCGCGATGCATGCATGCCTCCAATCTCAATGGAGGGGCAGCCCATCACGCCAGCACAGCGCCGTCATCACGCCGGCACAACCCGCGGAGAGCGACCGCAGCTGAATCCGTAAGCGCATGTGCGGCATAGACTTACACGATGTATTCGCAGTTGCCTTGTCGACCTCGATCCGCTAGCTTGCGGAAGCTTCCGGCCATGATTCCATTCGGAATTTTCACGGTCGGCCGTCAGACCCGCAGCGAAGGGAGCAGCATGGCAGACGAGAACGGAAACCGTGGCGCGTACGGTGGCGACGACATTCAGGCGCTCGAAGGGCTCGAGGCGGTCCGCCTGCGCCCCGGCATGTACATCGGTTCCACCGGCTCGCGCGGTCTCCATCACCTCGTGTACGAAGTGGTGGACAACTCGATTGACGAGGCGCTCGCCGGCTACGCCAACGCGGTCAGTGTCACGATCCACAAGGACGACTCGATCACCGTCGTCGACAATGGGCGCGGCATTCCGGTGGAGAACAACACCAAGGCCGGCATCCCGGCCGTTGAACTTGCCCTCACGGTGCTGCACGCGGGCGGCAAGTTCGACAAGAACAGCTACAAGGTCTCGGGCGGCCTGCATGGTGTCGGTGTCAGCTGCGTCAACGCACTGTCCGAGTCGCTCAAGGTGTGGGTCAAGCGCGACGGCAAGGAACACTACATCGACTTCTCGCGCGGCAAGACCATCACCAGGTTGCGCCAGACGCGCGACGTACCCGCCAACGAGACGGGCACGACGGTGTGGTTCAAGCCGGATGTGACGATCTTCACCGAGACGATTTACGATTTCGGCATCCTGGCCAGCCGCATGCGCGAGCTGTCGTATTTGAACAAGGGCGTCACGATCGTGCTCACCGACGAGCGCGAGGACAAGGAAAAGACGGAAACGTTCCTGGCCGTCAACGGCCTGCGCGAGATGGTGGAGTTCCTGAACAACCAGCGGAAGGCGCTGCACACCGAGGTCGTCTACATCGACACCGAGCGTGACGACGTCGCCATCGAGCTGGCCATGCAGTACAACGACGGCTACGCCGACACCACATTTTCGTTCGTCAACAACATCAACACGCACGAAGGCGGCACGCACCTCACCGGCTTCAAGAGCGCGCTGACGTCGGTCGTCAACAAATACATCGAGCGCTCCAGCCTCTCGAAGAAGGACAAGGACGGCATCAAGCTCACCGGTGACGACGTGCGCGAAGGCCTCGCCTGCGTGCTCTCGGTGAAGGTGCGCGAGCCGCAGTTCGAAGGCCAGACGAAGACGAAGCTCGGCAACCCGAGCGTCGAAGGCATCGTGCGCAGCATCGTGCAGGAACACCTGGCGCAATTCCTCGACGAGCATCCGAAGATCGGCAACATCATCATCGAGAAGGCTGTCAGTGCGGCGCGCGCCCGTGAGGCCGCACGCAAGGCACGCGACCTCACGCGCAAGAAGAACGCGCTCGACATCGGCAACCTGCCGGGCAAGCTCGCCGACTGCTCGCTGTCCGAGCCCTCCCTCTGCGAGCTGTACCTGGTCGAGGGTGACTCGGCCGGTGGGTCGGCCAAGCAGGGTCGCGAGCGCCAGAATCAGGCGATCCTGCCCCTGCGCGGCAAGATCATCAACGTGGAAAAGGCCCGCATCGACAAGGTGCTCAGCAACGAGGAAATCCGCACCATCATCACGGCGCTCGGCTGCGGCATCAAGGACGAGTTCGACCTGACGAAGACGCGGTACCACAAGATCATCATCATGACGGACGCCGACGTCGATGGCGCCCACATCCGCACACTGCTGCTGACGTTCTTCTTCCGCCAGATGCCCGAGCTGATCGATGCCGGCTACATCTACATCGCACAGCCGCCGCTCTATCGCGTCTCGCGTGGCAAGGAAGAGTTCTACGCGTACGACGAAGTCGAGCGCGAGATGTACACGGACCGGATCAGCGGCGGCGACGCCCGCAAGAATGTCTACGTGCAGCGCTACAAGGGGCTCGGAGAAATGAATCCTGAGCAGCTCTGGAGCACCACGATGGATCCCGAGCGCCGCACGATTCTGCGCGTCGGCATGGATGACGCGGTCATGGCCGACCAGATCTTCCAGACCCTGATGGGCGACGCGGTCGAGCCGCGGCGCCAGTTCATCGAGGCCAATGCGCGCTTCGTGACGGTGCTCGACGTCTGAGTTGCCGGCGTTCGTGCAGTGCGACGCGGGCCGTCACTCATTGTGATGCCGCAGAAGTCTTGTCCAAGGTGTGTCAAAAGTTTTGTGCACGTAGACCAGGGGGTATATGAGGAAGGGCCTCTCCAGAGATGGAGAGGTTTACTATCGAGATCGCCACAACACCCCGTCCGATCATACCTATCATCACAAGAACGGGGCTATCTGGTGATGATAGGTATGATGACCATGGAGTCTCTCCATGGTGATGACGCGGGCTGCCACTGCCCGCCCCCGAGGCCGGAGTGTTCTCGCGGTGTGCAAACGGGCAGAGCACCGGCGACGGCGGCGCTGACAGAGAGATGACGGCTGTGCATACCATGGGGTGGTGCTTACTCGATCCCCCGCCGAGCGGCGTGTTCTCCTGCTTCAGCGTGCCGCCGTGGCGGCCCTCGGTGCCACAACGAACAGCCCCACTGGCCATCCAGACCAGTGGGGCTGTTCGTTGATGAAGATCCATCACTCGTCTTCTTCAGGCTGAAAGCGCAGCCCCATCTCCGAGGGCTCCAAGGACAACCGGCCGCCCATCGTCTTGGCCTTGAGCTCCTCGGCCAACGTCTCGACACGCTCACGGTCGCTATGGACGCAGATGACACTACCCACAGGCTCCCCGTCCCTCGCTCCCCGCGTGCGTGACGCTTTGCCACCACCTTGCTGGAACGCCACCGCGCACGCCGGCGCGCGCTACACGCGTGCCGGCGGCGGTCGTCCGATCACGGCAGCGCGACGAACTGTCTGAGGAAGCTGCGCGCCTCTTCCGTATCCACGCGGGAGTTCCAGCTTGTAGCACGGCAGCGCATATCTCCCGTGACCATGACGGCAACCACGAGGTTGCGGTACCCGTCGCGGTCGAGGACCTTCGGACCGCCCGAATCGCCGTAGCAGGTGCCGCCTCCGCCCGTGACGCGCTGATTCTGGAGCAGGCCGAGCGAGGACGGGATGAGCGCCATGAACGGAGAGCGCGACGTCATGCGGAGATAGAAGTTGTTGTAGTACACGGTCCGGCCGGTGAGCGTCGCGTCCAACCCGTAGCCGAGATTAAAGAACGATGCGTCCGTTAGCGCGCCGTCCTTCTGCAGCACGTCGAGTACGCCCGATGCCGGAAGCATCATGGGCGTGATCGCGACCCGGCGACTGAGCACGACCACCGCCAGGTCCGGGGTGTCTCGACTCTCGTTTCCGGCCTGGTAGTCGGGGTGCAAGGCGTAGCGCTTCACCACCAGGCGTTGCGTGTTCGTCCTGAGATCAGGGTCGAACGAGACGCGCAGACTCGCGGTCTCCGGGCCCGAATCGAAGCAGTGTGCGGCCGTGAGGACGACGGTGGGCGAGATGAGTGCGCCCGTGCAGAACCGCTCGTCGGCGGCGAACGTCCCGTCCCCGTTCCGGTCGCGCAGGAGCGCGCCCACCGCGGGCCACGCGTTCGCAGCGTCCGGGCTCCCGTTGACAATGAGAGCGATGCCCTCTGGTGCGAGCAGGGCGGGGGCGGCGGGATCGGCGCACGCGCCGACGGTGAGGGCGGCGAGGAGGAGCGGGACGACGCGATTCATGGCGGCACGTTGGCTAGGGGGAGCGGGGGCAGGCAGGCAGCAGTGCTGCGGTCCCAGAGGCAAGGTAAACTCCAGTACGACTGGGCCACGGAGCCAGTGTGGCGTGCTCACACCGGCAGACAGGCGGCGGCACCATGCGGCTTCGCCACGCGAGCGGCCACCCGAGCAGTGGGCCGGGGGAGTCGTCGAGCATGAGAATTGCAAGAGCGTCGCCGGCTGGGATTCATCTTTCGCTGCCGACGGCACTCAAGTTCGCCACGCTCCCCGACGCAGCGTTGAGTGGGCTCGAACTCGTCAGTGGCTTTGGCCTCGTGCATGCCGCGCTATTGATCTGGCTGAACCGCCAAACCACCGAAGAAGCAATTCCAGTCGCTTGGTTTCGGGTAGGTCAACGCTCTCAGGCGACCATCCTCGTGGCGTGCGTCACGGCGTTCGTTGTCGCAGTCTGTGTCACTACTTTCACCGCTCGTTGACAAAGCCGGTAATTACCGGCCGAGGCCAGAATCTCATGGTTCGCCGATCACAAGCGCTGGTGCGGCTTCTGCGGCCAACCAGCGTAAGCGAAGAAGGCGCCCTCCACTTCCGGAGGGCGCCTTCTTCGCTTACCCGTCGGCGATTGTTAGCCATAGGTAGAGGGTATCAGACAAAACTTATGACACATCCAGGACAGAACTTCTGCGACATCACACTCATCGTGGCGGCCCGCGTCGCATGCGGGCCGTGCGCCTAGGCGCGCCGTGGCAGTTGTACGAAATCCTCGCACAAAACACAGCGGCTGCGCCACGCAAAACGGCCTCGCACGGAGCCCGGCGGCTGCGCCTCTGTTATGCATGAAAGCCGTTGCCGTTGCTGCCTGTTACAGATGCCAGTGCCGATGACTTCGCAGCTACGGCGTCCAGCGCTGGTTCGTGACGTTCACGTCGGGACGCGCTCCGTCCGGATCGAGCACGATCGATCGCACCGACGTCGCATCGCTGACGCGCAGCAGCTGCACCGCGTGCTCGCGGAAACGGAACGCCGGAATCACGCTGCGCTCCACGCGGCCATCCACCCGCGTCACCGCGATGGGCACCGAGAGATGCGCACCACCGCTGCTACGGATGGTCACCATCAGCGTGTCGCCCATGCGCGCGACGCCATCGATGCGCGCGTCGAAGTGGCCGGTGCCGCGCACCCATTCCTGCACGAATGCCTCGCGCTCGGGCCCGGCGGCAGCGAACACCATGCGTGTGAAGTCCGGTGGATACGGGTGACGCCCGGACCACGCCGCCCCGTACGCGCGCAACGCCTGCACGAGCGTGGCATCGCCATACTCGGCGCTGAACGCACGCAGCACGACGACCAGCTTGTCGTAGCTCGCCGCGGTGTAGCTCAGCGAACTCGCGTAGTGATCGGCATGCGTCAGCATGGATTGCTCGGCGCGCGTCGCCAGTGCCGTGCGATAGAGATCCGGCAGGCTCTCAGCGTCGCCGCCACGACCATCCACCTGCCGCAACAGGCTGCGCTCCATCCAGCTTGCCATGCCCTCGTCCATCCAGGCAAAGCGCCGCTCGTCGCTGCTCACCTGCATGGGGAACCACATGTGCGCGACCTCGTGGCCGATGGTCGTGAGCAACTCGCGTGCGTCATTGCCCACCGACACGGCGGTGAGCATCGGGTATTCCATGCCACCCGCCACCACGCCTTCCACCAGCGTGAGTTGTGGCCACGGGTACCGCCAGAGCACTCGAGAGAAATGCTCGATGCCTTGCCGTCCCATCTCGGCCGCATTGCGCCACGCTCGTTCACGCGGACGGTAGAACGCGTTGATGAGGACAGTGTCCTGACCCGCGGCGCCAGCGACGCGCGGCACCACTGCAGCCATGGCGTCCCACGTCACCTCGCGCGAGATGTAGAACGCAAAGTCGCGGACGCTGTCGGCCCGGAAGTGCCACTGCAACCCGGCAGGTGTCCCGGGAGCAACCGTGGCGGCGCCGGCGCTACGCAGGCTGTCGTTCACGATCGGCACTGCCACGGCGGAATGCGCCGCACGCTGCAGCCGCGCACGCGCCGTCGGCGTCAGCACATCGGCCGCATTCTGCAACGTGCCGGTGGCGGCAACGAGGTAGCCGGCCGGCACCGAGATGCGCACGTCGTAGTCGGCGTGATCCTGGTGGAATTCACCCGTGGCGAGATAGGGGTCGCTGTCCCACCCCGCGACGTCGTCGTACACGCTGAACTGGGGATACCAGTACGCGAGCAGCGACACGCCGCCATCGGTGCCCTGGCGCGGCGCCGCGGATGACGGAATCGCGAAATGCCAGCGGGCCTGGATGTCCACCGAATCGCCAGGGAGCAACGGGGCCGCCAGGTTGAGCCACGCGACGGTGTAGTTCACGCGCAGGTCCGGCGTCACCTCTGGCGCGCCGGCGGCGGCACAAAGCCGCTCCGGCGCCGCGCCGCGCAACCGTGCGACGCAGAAGGCATCCATGACGAGCCCGCCGGTCATGGGCACATCCTCATTGTGTGGTGCGCCGGCCCTGAACAGATTCTGCGCCAGATTCAATCCGATGACACGCAGCGTGTCGGGCGAGCGGTTGCGATACCGCAGTACGCCCTCGCTGCGCAACGTCCCACCACGCGGATCGACGCTGGCGCGGAGTTCGTATCGCGCACCCTGCACCCAGTGTCTCGGTCCGGGCCGGCCGTCAGCGGCGCGAGTACGCCGTCCGAGCGCCGCCGACCAGAGCGAGTCGACAGCGCGAACGACGCGCCGGCCATCGAGCACTGCACGCGCCGGCTGCGCATGCAGTGCATGGCCTGCAGCACATGCGAGCGCGACGATCAGCCAACGCGCGCGGCGGTGCACTTACCGCTTGGCGTTCTTCGCGCCGTTCCAGAGCTGGCGGAAGAAGGCAATGCCGATCGAGATGACGGCGGCGAAGATCACGCCGACCGAAAGGCGCGCGATGTTCGACGAGCCAATGTCCAGACCCGCCGACTCCGGCGTCACCGGCGTCATGACCATGTAGAACCAGAACACGTAGAAGGCGGCGGCGGCGAGGGCGACACCCAGTGCCGCGAGGGCCTGAAGCTTGAGCATGATGATGTGCAGTGTGAGCGGTCCGAGCCCGGACGCGCGACGGGGTGACCGCGCGCCGTGCAATTGCAAAGATCGCCGGAGCAGCCGGTGCGGGCTAGGGGCGCAGGAGCTCCTCGCCGGTGCTGGTGATCCGGTGACTGACCCACGGCAGCACGTTCACCGCGGCCCCGTCACCCACGGCGACGCTGCCACGCAGCCGCTCGATTGCTGCCGCGAGCGCGACAGACGTGCGGGCGTGTACCGTCGCCAGGGGCTGACCAGCCGTCACCGCATCGTTGACGCGCACGCGCAGCACCACGCCGACGGCCGGGTCCACGACATCATCCTTCGAGGTCCGGCCACCGCCCAGCGCGATGATCGCATGTCCCACCGGTCGCGGCGGAATGGCCTGCACGACTCCGCTGCGTGTGGCCCGCACGTCGCCCATATGGGGTGCCGACGGCAGCAGGCCGGGGTCGTCGATGCAGCGCACGTCGCCGCCCTGTTCGGCCACGATCTCGCGGAATTTCTCCAGTGCCGCCCCGCTGTGCAGCGCGTCGAGCAGAATAATGCGGGCATCTTCCGCCGTGATCGTCGGCCGCGCCAGTCGCAGCATCTCGATCGCGAGCGCCTCGGTCACCGTCCACAGGTCTGCCGGTCCGTTCCCGCGCATCGTCTCGATGCATTCGCGCACCTCGAGCGCATTGCCACAGGCGTTGCCCAGCGGTCGGTCCATGGCCGTGAGCAGCGTCACGACGGGAACCCCTGCGGCCTCGCCGAGCGCGATCATGGTGCGCGCCAGCTCCAACCCGCGATCGAGTTCAGGGAGGAATGCACCGCTCCCGCGCTTCACGTCCAGCACGAGGCCCGTGAGTCCCTCCGCCAACTTCTTGCTCATGATGCTGGCGGCGATCAGCTGAATGCACTCCACCGTCGCCGTGGCATCGCGCAGGGCGTAGAGCCGTCCATCAGCGGGCGCGATTTCCGCGGTCTGGCCGATCAGCGCACATCCGATGCGTTCCAGCTGCGCCGCAGCCCGCGTCAGGGAGAGGTCGGTCCGAAAACCGGGAATGCTTTCCAGCTTGTCCAGCGTGCCGCCGGTGTGGCCCAGACCACGCCCCGACATCATCGGCACCGTCACGCCGACGGAGGCAAGCAGCGGAGCCAGGATCAGTGATGTCTTGTCACCGACGCCACCTGTGGAGTGCTTGTCGATCCACGGCGGCGCGCCGGCGGGCCGCTGCAGCACCTGGCCGGAGCCCAGCATCGCGGTTGTCAGTGCGCGCGTCTCATTGCCATCGAGACCGCGAAAGAAGATCGCCATCAGCAGCGCCGCCAGCTGGTAATCAGGCACCGAGCCGGCAGCGGCGGCCTTCGCCACGCTTCGGAGTTCGTCGTCGGACAGACGTCCGCCATCCCGCTTGCGCTCGATCAGGTCGCGCAGGATCATGCGTCGATCCGGATCGGGTATCGCGGGGTACGCTGCGTGCATTGTTTCACATGGTTCCTCATCGTGCTCCTCGAAAAATACCGACATGTTTCTGACATCATTGCTGCGACGCGCGCAGCTGCTCGCAGTGCTGTCATGCGCTGCCGTGTTCGTGCCGCGCGCTGCTGCCCAGTCGAACGATACCGTCGTGCCGCTGGCCGAGCGTGATCGTGCCGCGCGCAATTTGAGTGCGGCACTGGGTCGATACGAGCGCGCGCTCGCCGGCGAGCCTGCACGATACGACTTGCTCTGGCGTGCGTCACGTGAAGCGTCGGAGCTTGGCGAATCGGCGCCCGATCGCGCGCAGCGCGCGGCGCTGAACACCAGGGCGGAAGGGTACGCCCGTCGTGCAGTCGCCGCCAACGCCGGTGGTGCGGACGGACACTTCGTGCTCGCCGTCGCACTGGGACGCACCGCACTGTCGCTTGGTGCACGCGATCGGGTCCGGTATGCTGCCGAGATCCGGAGTGCGGCGCTGGCCGCCATTGCGATCGATGCGCGTCATGCCGGCGCGCTGCACGTGCTTGGCGTGTGGAATGCGGAAGTGATGCGGTTGAACGGCTTCACGCGATTTGCCGCGCGCAACCTGCTCGGAGGCAGAATTTTCGATCAGGCCAGTTGGGCCGAGGCGACGCGGTATCTCGAAGCGGCCGTCGCCGCGGACCCCGGTCGCATCACGCATCGTCTCGACCTCGCGGCGGTCTATGCCGACACCGGCAACAAGCCGCGTGCGCGCACGTTGTGCGAAGGTGTGCTGACAATGCCGACTGTCGAGTACAATGATGGCCGGTACAAGCAGCAGTGCGAGCAGTTGCTCCCCCGTTGGCGGTGATGACGGAGCAGATGTTCTTCAGCTTGCGCCGGGCGCAGATCTGAGCGCGATCCAGACGAAGCGACGCGCTGATCAACATTACGGAACTACGAAGCCGAGCACCGCGAGTCGC
>ENA-OFCF01000065-OFCF01000065.1-metagenomes-genome-assembly--contig:-NODE-65-length-55018-cov-4.527064_pt1 | contig 55018 bp, 51 predicted proteins | sample MGYA00153387_OFCF01 | MGnify analysis MGYA00153387 | reverse complement strand
AAGAACGAGAAGTTTAACAGAAGATAGTTAAATCTAAGCAGTTGCGCAGGTAGCTGCTTTTTCTTCGCCCTTTTTGAATAAAAGACCTTGCGTCAGAATTATCCGGCCACTCTCGTTCCCTGCTCGCTTGATTCCGTTTGAAAGATATTCAAGTAATTAACACTAAATATGGTAATATCCAGTTGACTGAACACAACATCTTGTGGTATTGTAGGGTTAATTTAATACGATGAAGTTAGGGGAAGCAGGTGAGAAGCCTGCACAGAGCCGCTACGGTGTGGAGTTTATCTCTAAGTCCGATTACCTGCTTCATTTATTCACTTGTATCTTTCCCGGAACTGGAAAGAGTGTAAATCATGCGATTAGCTACACTTTTAAGGTGTAGTTTTTTTATTTGGAGATATTAGTAGAAAGGAGTGAGCAGCTTGAATATAGCAGGATATGAAAAAATGACGTTGCAGGACTATCCCGGAAAAGTATCAGCAATCTGCTTTGTACAAGGATGTCAGTTGCGGTGTCCCTATTGCCATAATCCTAATTTGGTTTTGCCCGAAATGTACAGTACAAGGACAGAGACCGACAAGAGAAGCGCAGAGTTCGTTGCTTATGTCAAAAAAAGGAAAGGTATGCTGGATGGAATCGTACTCAGTGGCGGAGAACCGCTTCTGCAGGATGATCTACTTGAAGTCCTCTATCAATTCAAAGAATATGGATTCTCCATAAAGCTTGATACAAACGGCATGCTCCCGCAAAGGCTGAAATCTTTGCTGGACGCAAGATTGCTGGATTATGTCGCCCTGGATTACAAAGGAAGTGCTGAGGGTTTAAATAGGGCCATTGGAAGAGATTCAAATGGTACCGCTGAAAACCATTATGAGAACTGGGCAAAAAGTCTTAAAGTCCTAAGCAACTCTTCTGTCGACTATGAGCTAAGGACGACCGTTGCGAAAGAAATACATTCTGGCGATCATCTGTTGGCCATGGCAAAAGAACTGAGCTCACTCCTTCCCCGTCCAGTTCCCCGATGGTTTTTACAAACTTTCGAAAAACAAACCTGCCTTGTAGGGGAATTTGCAATCAAGGCAAACCCGCTTTCCGCTTATTTAAAAGAAGAAATGCTGGAAATCAAAAACATTCTGCGAAAAATCGTACCCAGTGTGAGTTTAAGGAACGCGCACTAAGAAAAGATATGGAGGAATATGATGAAATACACTGTTGAAAAAAGAGATGGACATGCCGTGCCTTTCCAGATTGAAAAAATAAGTGCCGCCATGAAAAATGCATTTGATGCTGAAGGACTCCTGATTGATGATTCTGTTTTAGAACTTCTTTCACTTCGCGTTGTTGTTGAGATTAGTTCTTCTCGGAGTGATACAACAATCTCCGTCGAAGACATCCAGGATGCCGTTGAAGTGGTATTGATTCAGGCTGGATATGCCAGGATCGCCAGAGCATACATTCTCTATCGCAAACAGCATCAGAAAGCCAGAGATGCTGTCAATACGCTTATTGACTACAGTAAAATTGTAAATGATTATGTGAAAATCGAAGATTGGAGAGTAAAGGAAAATTCTACAGTAACCTACTCCCTGGGGGGGCTGATCCTCTCGAACAGCGGTGCAATTACAGCTAACTATTGGTTATCCGAAATCTATGATGATGAGGTTGCGAATGCACATCGTAGCGGAGCCATCCACATCCACGACCTTTCCATGTTAACCGGATATTGTGCTGGCTGGTCACTGCGGCAGCTCCTCCTTGAAGGGCTCGGTGGTGTATCCGGAAAAATCTCCTCAGCTCCGGCTAAACATCTGGCTGCACTATGCAACCAGATGGTCAATTTCCTGGGCATCATGCAGAATGAATGGGCCGGTGCCCAGGCATTCAGCTCTTTTGACACGTATCTGGCCCCATTTGTCAAAACGGATAATTTAAACTATGAACAGGTAAAGAAGAGTATCGAATCGTTTGTATATGGCGTCAACACCCCGAGCAGATGGGGAACCCAATCCCCCTTCTCAAATATAACCCTGGATTGGACTGTTCCTCCTGATCTGGCGAAAGATCCGGCGATTGTCGGAGGGAAATTGATGGATTTCACCTACAGCGACTGCCAGAATGAAATGGATATGGTAAACAGGGCGTTCCTGGAAGTTATGATCGAAGGAGATGCTGATGGAAGAGGATTCCAATATCCCATCCCTACGTACTCCATCACTCGTGATTTTGACTGGTCCGAAAAGGAAAACAACAGATTGCTGTTTGAAATGACTTCGAAATACGGAACCCCGTATTTTTCCAATTATATCAATAGCGAAATGGAACCGTCAGACGTCAGGAGCATGTGCTGCAGATTAAGACTGGATTTGAGAGAGCTAAGGAAAAAAAGCGGAGGTTATTTTGGAAGCGGCGAAAGTACCGGTTCTGTGGGCGTAGTCACCATAAATCTACCCAGAATTGCATACCTGTCTGATTCCAAACAGGATTTCTTCACTAGCCTTGATCTCATCATGGATATCTCAGCCAGGTCATTGAAAACAAAAAGAGAAGTGGTTTCCAACTTTCTCGATTCCGGACTCTATCCCTATACAAAAAGGTATCTCGGCAGTTTTAACAATCACTTTTCAACGATCGGCTTGATTGGCATGAACGAGGCCTGTCTGAACGCAAGCTGGATTCAAAGGGATCTGACAGAAGAATCCTCCGTGGAATTCTCCAAAGAGGTATTGAACCATATGAGAGAAAAATTGTCAGATTACCAGGAAAAATATGGCGACTTGTATAACTTGGAAGCATCACCTGCAGAATCTACTGCATATCGTTTGGCTAAACATGATAAAGACGCCTATCCAGCAATCCTTACTGCCGGAGAAAACGGAGACACCCCCTACTATACGAACAGTTCGCATCTCCCTGTGGGCTATACCGAAGACCTCTTCGATGCGCTGGATATCCAGGATCAGTTGCAGACGTTATATACCAGCGGTACCGTATTTCATGTTTTCCTGGGAGAGAGAATACCCGATTGGAAATCTGCAGCTTCACTTGTCCGAAAAATCGCTGAAAACTACACATTGCCGTATTATACCCTAAGTCCGACATACTCTGTATGCAAGAACCATGGGTATTTGACCGGCAAGCATGTGAACTGTCCTTATTGCGGCGAAGAAGTTGAAGTTTACAGCAGAATTACAGGATACTACAGACCCGTCAACAACTGGAATGATGGAAAAACACAGGAATATCATGACAGAAAAGAATATTCACTGACTTAACTTTTGGTCTTTCCTGTGTTGAAGGGAATGAAGTCGAAACAAATTCAAAGTGACCGCTGCACGATTGTCATATCAATAAGGATACCCGGTTATTTCCCTTTCTAGGGAAGTCACTTTATCAAAAAAATACAGGAAATTTTATCAATCTATTTATGGTAATAGTACTATTAATTCAATAGAAGATATGTTATAATAAAAACGTCCTGAAAAGGAACAAAAAATAAGCGCAGTTAATTACAGAAATTTCACCTTTCGCCTTAGCGAACAGAGAATTTTAGGTATAACTGTTTATAAGGAGGAAAAAATAATGGAAGACAAGAAGATCATTTGCAGAGACTGCAACAACGAATTTATTTTCACAGTAGGGGAACAGGAATTCTACAAGGAAAAGGGATTCGAGAACGAGCCAGTTAGATGTCCTGATTGCAGAAGAGCAAGAAAGAACGAGAAGTTTAACAGAAGATAATTAGAATGAAGCAGCTGCGCAAGTAGCTGCTTTTTCTTTGCCGGAGAATTCCCTCCCCCGGATAAAAAATAATATCGAACAGAAAAGGCATATTATGTTATAATGTAAAAGAACCCAGATTCAGTGGTCGTATAGACTATGGGGTGATAACTCAGCTGGGAGAGTGCCACCTTCACACGGTGGAAGTCGCAGGTTCAAGTCCTGTTCATCCTACCAAGAATAAACCCGGATCCGAGAAGATTACTCTTTTCGAATCCGGGTTTTAAGTTGTTCTATTTTTTTTTAGTCCCCTGTCAGGTCAGGCGAACCTGGCCTTCGGTTCCTATTTGACAAAGCCAAACAGAAAATCAGGGTTCTTCTCCAGAAGGTCCAGGATAATCATCTCTTCTTCCGGAATACGGCCAATGAGGTTCCTTTCTCCATCATTCACAATGTCCATAAGGACAATCTGTAGCTCACCGCGGTAGTGCGCCAGGTTGTCATTGACGATGACGACGTCTCCACGGTGATAGGCCTTTTTCGTACTGGTCCTTGCCGGAATCAGCGTCTTCCTATAGTCGATACGGGGGCGGGCTGAGCGGAGAATATAGTCAGAAGCGTCAGTACGTCCTGCATGAAGATAGTCGTAAAGGATATGGTTTTCTTCCTTGCCTATCCCCTTCACCGTATCGATCTTGAAGGTGATCTTGGTCAGATCGACCTGGGACATTGCCTTCAGCTCCTCTTCCGTCGCATAGGCATTTCCGATGAGGATGTCATCAATCACGTTGGAGGCCAGCAGGTGGCGAACCTGAACATCTATCGGCAGGCCGCGGTCCGCTTCGCAGGTCGGCAGACCCGCATAGACCGGCCAGGGTCCGTAGGTATTCTTGTTGTTGCTCGAGACGAATGCCGCAGTGTGGAGCCCGAGGCTCTTCCATTTCCTGTTGAAGCCCATGAACGTCTCCCATCCGAGGCCCGTATAACGTTCCGGGTAGAAGTTGTGGCAAACGGTCATGTTCTGGATGTCTGCACCATGTCTGAGCAGATGGTCCACAGATGTGTCCGAACTTCCGTTGAACTCGATCTTGATGCCCTCAGGATTATGCGTGATGGCCATATCCTGGAAGTCGTCAAAGTGCCCGTCAAGACGGACGATATCCACATGCATGTCAGCGAACACCTTCAGGTCCATAGGTTTTGCACCCAGATGCGCGAAGACCTCGGGATTGGTGTCCACGGAGACTTCAAAGCCCAGTCCATGGGCGGTGTCTGTGAATGCCGTGAATTCCTCGATCGTTTCCTCCCTGGATTTCTCCACAGAAAGCAGGCAGGTGAAGAGACGTGTGAAGCCATAGGACGACGCCATTTTCATGTAGGCTTCGTCCTTTTCTTTGGTCGAATGTTCCGGGTATACGGATATCCCTAACTTATGCATATATTTCTCCTTTCAAGTTGAAATAGAAAGGCCATGGTCCTAAAAACCACAGCCTTAATCATTTAGAAACAGATATCAGACTTCAGTTCTTTGGTGTCCTCACCCTTGACCATAGCCTGGGCGAGGTCGCACATATTCTTGAGGGCACTGTTGAGGCCTGTGTCCCCTTTATTTGGAGTTTTGACGATGCTGACCTTGTCCTTGTACTCTGCAATCGTATCTGCATTGTCAACGGACATGGCCGCGAAGGCCTTAACCGATGTCGTTTCGTTGATGTCATGGGCGACGTGCGCACACATCCTGGCATAGTCCTTGAAGTTGAAGGCAGGTCCGCACATGACCACATCAGGTTTCAGCTTTTCTACCATCTTGCATAGCTTCCGGCTGGTTTCCTCCGGATTGTCCAGGTAGGTGCCATTTCCACAATAGAGGCAGGCCACAACCTTGGCATCGATATTCTTGAGAAAAGGAGCCATCATGACCGCAGGTCCGATGGATTCGTTCTTTCCACCCAGTGGTACCATGCGATCATCCTTTGTTCCCAGGCCTGATTGAATCTGGTCGTAAATCATGATTATCTTCATACTCATCTTCTTATCAGTCGTCAAATGACAGATCATCTAGTGAAATATCATCTTCTTTGCTCGTAGTCGCTTCCATTTCTTCCTTCAGATAGGCCTTGTCAATGGTTTGAATGAAAGGAAGATAGATGACAACGCCGATGACGATCATGATTGCCTGGAAAATTCCACCCTGCCAGCCTGAGGACAAGAATCCGGAGATGATTGGCGGCGTGGTCCATGGCATGATGACACCATTGGTGATCGGGACGATTCCAACATTCATCACGACCCATGTCACAACGATATTGAACATCGGGACAAGAATGAAAGGAATAGCGATGACTGGGTTAAGTACGATGGGTAATCCGAAGATTATCGGTTCGTTGATGCCGAAGATTCCTGGCAGAATCGACAGCTTGCCCAGCTGCTTGACTCTCGAGGACTTACTGAACATCAGCATGCCGATGATCAGGGATAAAGTGGATCCTGCACCGCCATAAGTGGCAAACAGGTCCTGGAATTGCTGATTGATGATATGCGGCATTGCTTCACCAGCCTGCAGAGCAGAGAGGTTTTCAGCAGACAGCGCATAAAGGATCGGACGGAAAATACTGTCTGTGATGTTTGAACCATGGATACCGAAGAACCACAGGACATGTGCAAACAGGTATACGACGATCATTGCACCCAGTGAATCACCGATATGCTGCAGTGGGAGTTGCAGGAACTGGAAGATAAAGTTGAATGCATTTCCCCATGGCGTCAGGATAAAGGCCAGACGTACGAAGAGGAATACTATGATGACTGCTCCTATCGGAACAAGGGCAGAAAAGGAATTCGATACAGTCGGTGGCACGCCAGCCGGCATCTTGATGACCCAGCCCTTGTTCGTGACCCATTTGAAGATTCTTACAGATGCAAAGGCACATATGATTCCGATAAAAATTCCTTTTGAACCGACCCAGTCAAGTGGGACACTTGCAACCAGGGATGCCTCAGTGGCACCATCAGGCGTAAAGGAGGTGACAAAAGGCATCAGCATGAACCAGCTGACAAGAGAGACGGCGCCACCAAATAAAGGTTCCACGTCCATCCGCTTCGAAAAGCTGTATCCTATGCCCAGGACAACAAATACGGACATGACGGAGAATGTCGCCTGAGTGGCGGACCCCAGCCATGCAGAGAGGGCAACCCCATTGATCATTGTTGTTGACATCAGGGTCATCCATGAAGTAATTGGGAAGTTAGAGATAAGCATAATGATTGAACCGATAACCAAAAGCGGCATGGCAACCAGAAAGCCGTCCCGGATTGAAACGAGATACTTATTACGGCTGATTGCTTCAGCAATTGGCATGAGTCTGTTTTCCAGTTTGTCTAGAAAATCATGCATTGATATTCCCCCTTTTTATTTTTCTTTGATCAGCTTGATGGCGGCTTTGAGCACTTTTTCACCGTTCATCATTCCGTAGTCTGCACCATCGATGACACCGACAGCCACAGCCTCATCTTTATATTTCGCTACGGTTTCCTTGAGCAGGAATTTCACCTGTGGTCCGAGCAGAATGCATTCCGGATGTTCACGCTTGTAGATCTCGTCAATCTTATCTAGTGGAAAAGCTTTGACTTCGATAGGCAGATTGTGGTCATTGGCTACCTTTTGCATGTTGCTTGCCAATAGGCTGGTGGACATTCCTGCGCTGCAAAACAAATAAACCTTTTTCATATACATCTTCCTCCTTTCACAAAAGTAATCTATCAATAATCTGAAAGCATTACTTCAATCTGGCTTCCAAAGCATCAATCCGTTTGTAACTGTCGATCATCTCCATGGCGAAAATCTTGAAGGTCTCCGCGCTCATGAGAAGATCCTCGGCATGGATGACGAGAAGGCTCACCTTCACAGGATTCCCTCCGGTTTCTTCCTGAATCAGTTCAGAATGGCCATCATGGCCTCTGTTGAAGGCTTCCGCCCCTTCTGTCATTAACTTTTCTGCTTCATCATAGTGGCCCTGTTTCGCTTCTCTTATCGCTTCTATATAATCTGAACGTGCTTCACCTACATTTGAGATGATATTGAATAATCTTAATTCTAGTCCTTCCATAATTTCATACCTCCATATTTAGTATAGCTTGATTTCACTTTGTATCTATTTAGATTCATTTCCTGAGATTAGGAACTTACTTACTTATTTAATGCTGCTCATCCTGACCCTGGTCTTGCCGATGAGGTCATGAACCGCCTGATTGGAGTTCGTGAACATGACGAGCAGGATGGAGATGATGGTTATGCCTATCCCCACATAGTAGAGGTACTGCATCACCCTGACCTCGCCCGTGGCAAGTGCCGCCATCTGTCTGAGATAGGTGCTCGTCGTGAAGAGGGCTCCCTCGATGAGGATCATCCCGAACATGTTACGAAGGACAAGTGAAATAAAACCCACTTCTCTCCCGTCTGTCCTGACGATCTTCATGTGCATCAGATGCTTTCCTACCGTCTCCCCCTTCCAGATCTTCAGGGGGATGAAGACAAAATAAATGAAGGAAAACAGCAAGGCAAGGCCACCGCCGATATAGCTGTAGGGATAGGGTATCGTAAGCAGGTCGTCCGTCACCACGGTGGTGTTCTGGACGATCCCGTTCAGGATGACCACGGGAAATGCCGCGAAAAATGTACCGAACAGCCAGTCAAGGAGATAGGCAAAGAATCTTCTCCACAGGTTGACCGCGTCCTTTTCCTTTTTGGGAAGGGTATACCCCTTCTTTTGGGTCCTGTTATTATTCGTTTTCATTTATCTCATCCTTACTTCATGAATTGCTGGACAAATTCATCTCTCGTTTTGACTTTGATCAGTTTTGCAAATTCCTTTGAATCCGACAATACACTGCCGATACTGTCAAAGAAAGTTCGCATAATGGAATTCTGTCCCTCTGCAATCGCCATCATGATGACCAGCTGGACATCATAATCGCCCCAGGGAATCGGATTCTTGAGAATCGCGACAGAAAGGTTGGACTTGTAGCTGCTGATGTTCAGGGCATGCGGGATGGCAAAGGAATAGGCGAAGGATGTCGCGGAGATCTTTTCCCGCTCATGGACAGACTTCATGTAAGCTTCTGAAATATAGTCTGCCTTTTGCAGCCTGTCACACATGAAGTTGATGACCTCATCCTGGGTGCTTAGTTCCAGATTGGTATAGAAGAACTGCTCATCGATGAGCCTGTCGATTTCTACCGCATGCTTTTCTCGAAACTGCTTCTTGTCAAGGATGCTGAGGACCTGAAAGATCTTGCTTTCATCCTCATAGTTGACAAAGGGTGAAATGAGGACGGTCATGATGGGCAGGTTATGGGCCAGAGGAAGGGTGGAGATGATGATGTCCGTCCTCAGGGATTTTATCTTTGCCTCTTCGAAGAAATCGAAACATCCGACGAATTCCAGGCGCTCATCGAAACGGGAGATGATCTTATCTTTGCACATGTCAGACAAGGCCTGCTCATGGGGCTGGATCAGTACAGCCCTGTACTTGTTACCCTTATTGGTCCGCTCATAGGCGGCTCCCAGGTGCAGCGTGATGAATCCAATCTCATCCTCGTTGATGCTGACTTCCAGTTCCCGGTTGACAATATCTGCTACCTCAATGGCCATTTCGAAGATCAGCGGATACTTCCACTTGATTTCCTTCAGGTAGATGTTCTTCACCGTCTGGTTGTTTGAGATGCGGTCCGCCAGGGATTGCATGTGCATCTGCAGACCGTCGGTCAGGATCTTGTCCTCCGCGAAGTCGATGCCGAACTTTCTCTTGATGGACTGGATAATGATTCCGATCATCGAAGCGACCTTCTTGCCGTCGAGCGATCCGAAATCCACACGTTCTCCGGATTTCTTGCCTTTAAGAAGCGATGCCATGAGATAGACTTCATTGTCGGTCACCCGGAAAGGAATCACTTCCGATAGCTTCCTGTAGAAGGAATCCGCGATTTCGTACTCGACACTCGAGTGCAGCTTCGCATGGTCCCCGGCAATCTCGCTATAGTTGTTCTGCGTCATCCGTTCGATGGCAATCCCCAAGTGGATCATCAGCATCGGGATCATGGCCCCCTGAATCTTATACTTGTAGGTGTCCAGAACGGAATCCAGCAAATCCATCACTTCCAGCAAATCGAAATCCTTGTAGAAAGATGCCAGATTGTTCAGGTTCAGGAAATTCCCTTTTGTCTCCTCCGTCAGCAGGTCCTTGTACAGTTCTCGCTTGCAGTTCTCTTCTCCCTCGAGATAGATCAGGTTGCGGGAATTCACCAGGCGCAAGCCCTTATAAGGCCCGATCATCTTCTTGATCTGCTTCAGGTCGTTCTCTATGCTGAAGTTGCTTACAAATACCTGGTCCTGGAGGTCCATGACATTGATGCCGTTCCTGTTGAACATCAGCTGATGCAAAATAAAAGAGCATCGCTCTTTCGGGGTTTGCGGAATGGTATTGCTGATGGTGATGTCCAGGTTCGAAAATATACTCTGATTGATATGATAGCCGGTTCGTTTGCTGGATTCGATGAGTCTGACCTTGTAGTGGCTGTTTATCGTGTCGATATCCGAACGGATTGTCCTGTCTGTCACATTCATGATGCTCGACAGTTCGCTTCCGGTCATGGATTCACGGGAATTTTCAAGAATGATGATAATCTTCTCCTGCCTTTTGTTCAACAATTCCTTCGCCCCCTTCCATTCAATTGTACACCAATTCTGATTATACATGCCCCAATTCTCTTCCTAAGTGATAGGAAATGGTGCATTTTTCATTTCTAGTGCTATTTCATCATCAAAATATGATGAATATTTGCTATGCAGAGAAAATCCTCCGAGACAAAACCCCCCCGGCAGAACAGATTGAATCTGTTGCAGTCAGGGGGATAATCATGAATCGTTGTTAATTAATCCGTTATATTTGGCTAGAAAGGTTACTTCGCCCTCTTTAGCAGTTCGCAAAGGAACTCATAGAGCCTCTTGGATGAGGAGATGCTGAGCTTTTCGCTCGGGGTATGGACATCATGCATTTCAGGTCCCATGGAAACCATGTCGATGTCTCCGGTCTTGTCGATGAGGAATCCACATTCAAGGCCGGCGTGGATGGCCGATACCTTGGCTTCCTTTTTGAACATTTCCTTGTAGGTCTTGACCATGAGGTCTCTGATCGGGGATTCGACCTTGAATTCCCATTCAGGGTAGTCCGAGACCAGTTCCATGGTCGCTCCGGTCAGCTTGCAGACCTCTTCGATACGTGCGTTGAGCTCTTCCTTCAGGCTCCTGATGGAGCTTCTCACGGCGTTGCTGAAGATGAGGGTGTCACCTTCCATGCTGAGAACACCGATATTGTTCGAGCTGACCACAAGGCCTTCGACATCAGCGCTCATGGACTGGATACTGAAAGGAATCAGCATCAGGATGGCGATGAGGCTTTCCTTTGACTTGTCCGCAAACACCTTTCCGTCTTCCTTGGTTTCCTTCAAAGTAACCTTGATGCCCGGGTCAGAGGTCTTGAACTCATTCTGGAAGTAGTCCTCATATTCCTTGACAATGGCTTTGACTTCTTTAGCTTTTCCGCTTTCAAAAGAGATGACAGCTTTGGCGGTCTTTGGAATCGCATTCATCTTCTCTCCGCCGGATATGGAAGCGACATCGATGCTGACCTTATCGTCCAGCGCCTTAAGCAGCCTTCCCATAAGCTTGAGGGAGCTTGCCCTCTTCTTGTCGATTTCAGCTCCGGAATGTCCGCCAAGAAGCCCCTTGATGGAGATCTCGTGGAAGACATTCTCTTTTTTCGTGTTTTTCTTCTGAACGGGCAGCTTGACGATGTTGTTTACCCCTCCTGCACAGGAGGCCAGAAAGATACCTTCTTCCTCCGAGTCCAGATTGATCAGGATATCTCCGGAAAGGTCCTTTGGATCAAGGGCAAGTACTCCACCCATTCCTGTCTCCTCTAGAACTGTGATAAGACCCGTGAGGGCAGGATGCTGGAGCTCCTTGGATTCCATGATGGTCATGATCATGGCCACGGCAACTCCGTTGTCCGCGCCCAGGGTCGTCCCTTCGGTACGGATGTAGTCCCCGTCAACGACGAGTGGAATCGGATCCTTCTCGAAGTCAATCTTGTAGCCTTCGTTCGCGATGCAGACCATGTCCATATGACCCTGCAGGATGATGCTCTTACTCTTTTCATATCCTTTTGTGGCTGGCTTTCTCATGATGATGTTCATGCTCTTGTCCTGTTTGACTTCCAGGCCGTTCTTCTTGGCAAAATCCACAAGAAAATCGCTGACTCCCTTTTCATTTCCGGATTCTCTCGGAATCCTCGTGAGTGATTCGAAATTTTTGAACAGTGCCTCTGGCTTAAGTCCTTTTAAAATATCTTTCATAATGTTTTCCTCCTTAGTTTTGTGTTGCTTACTAGATTTCTTATGACTTGATTTTATTTGTATTGAATTCCCTGATACCATTGTCATACACCATGGCTGTGGCAGGATGCAAGAAAAGCATCTTCGAATCTGTGACCAAAAGCTTCTTTCTCGCTTAGAAAAGCGATGCCTTGATTCCTGTCTTTAACCCGAAACAAGTTCTGCAGCGCCCGAATATCTCAGAAAAAAACACCGAAGGCAATTGAAGCCGATACAAATCCAGGAAGGATTACGTCCTTCGAAATCATCGCTCTATTCTCTTCATCCCTTTGACCTCTTTTTCTACCCGTTTTATAACAGTTTCCGAAAAAATGGCCATTAAATTGCAACAAATAAAATTGGAACGCTTTACATATTTATTACAGTCAATATATTACCACTAATTTCCTTCATTTTCAAATGTCGTTCTCCCGCCAAGATGGATGAAATTGAACTGTGTTTCCCTCGTAGCCGTCCATAGCGCGCAGATTGGAACTCTATTCTACACGGATGATTTTTTCTTTTTCCCTGGGAAAGGCGACATAGCTAAACTCGATTTCGCCCTCCGGATAGAGAAGCACAATGGGATTATCCCGGTCAGGAACTTCCTCCTAATCGTCCAGAATCTCAAATACCCTCTCAGCCCCCACAAGGGCCGACTGAACATTGCTAAGCATGCCTGCGATATTGTTCAGGGGCCTGCCGAACTGTTTCGAGTAGGTCAAAAAGCTGACGACCGCACCGATGGTCACGGTTCCCCATATGGAGAGGACTCCGCCTGCTGCGACGATGAGGGCGAACTGATATTGCACTTCAAGGAATACGAAGGTGATTACAGCAAAGAACTCCAGCTTGTACTTTCCAAAATAATGCTTGTAGATCCCCATCTCCACTTCGCTTATATGCCCATAATAGCTACGCTTATCATACACTTTCACTGTTGGGTTTAGCCGAAAAAATATCCATTGCCCGGTCTTCAGATGAGTCGGAAAATCCCTCAGGACAGGCGAAGCAAGGGAAGCCCGCATGAGGTCCGACTTTGGACTTCATGCGGGCTTCCCTTGGGTTTGACAGGCTCTGACTTTCAGGGCAGGAGTTTCTCTCCCGCTCTTTTGTCCTCGCTCTCCTCATGCCCTGACTTCTGATAAATGTATACTGTATATCGTGCGAGCGTATAAGCCACAAGAACCGTTGCGATGATGGTTTCCAGGAGAACGACATATTTCAGCCATCCGACTGCATACCCCATCGCCTCCAGGGCAGACCTGGTCTGTTCCATAGCCATGGCACTGACGACGAAGGGAAATGTGAATGAGGCAGTACTTGTATAGAACTTCAGCATCATCAGTTTTGGAAGACTCGCCAGAACGATAATATAGATTACCGTTGACAGGATGGCAAGGAAAGTGATCATGCCTGGGGATTGTGGTGTTACCGACAGGATATATCCTGAAAGGCAAAGGCTTGCCGGCGCGGCATAGATGCAGTAAAGGGACTGCATCGGCTCTGGAATGTGCCTGTGCCTGAGATGCCTTGCCGTCACCAGGACGAATAGGAGAATCAGGTAGACAAAGGCAAACCAGAAAATGAACGTTCCCAGCAACTCCATATCATAAGCAGGCGCAGTAATGCTCGCCACAGCAAGACCGACGTAGACAACGAAGTGGCTGGCGAACACCTTTTTCATGTCCAGCCTCACCATGAATTTCACTGTGAAATTGATGATCATTCCGATATGGATACCTATGGAAAAGAACCAGAGGAATGTGGCACCTGAGCCGATGAAGGGCTTCAGGTAAACGGACAGCAGCATTAGTCCCATGGGATAGGTGCACATGATGCTCGCGATGGTCGAACGCTTAAGCTCTTCTCTGACGATTCCCTGAAACAGAATCATTTTCAGCAGGATCAGTATCGCCAAAAAAATCGCGGATATGCTGCAAATATTGTACGCAGCCTCCGAATAGATCTCTAGCAGGCTGCCGAGGGCCGCCACACCAAACATCACCGCAGCCATTGGGAGTGGTAGGATCTTAATCAGTTTCATCAGAACCTCCTCATATCGACGCAATCCGTCAGTTTGCTTTTACACTCAGGCTTGAGAATTCACTCAGCAGCCTGGCATAAAATGACACCATGTGCATCAGATTCTCCTTGCTTATCTTTTCGTTGGTGGAATGGATGGAATCCAGGTCCCGGCCCGTCATCGAGATGGCGCTGAACCTGTAGATGTTTCGACAGAGGTCGCTGTATTTCCTCGAATCCGTGCTGCCGGCCATGAGGTAAGGCATGACGACAACGCCGGGAAACTCCAACCCGATGTTTTTTTCGAGCATCAGATAGCTCGCTGAATCTATGGGGGAAACCATGGATGCCTCTTCAATATCCACCTTCTCCATTTCGAAGGGAATTCCCTTATTGACATTCCTCATGTGTTCCATGACCCCATCCAGCGTGTCTCCTGGAAGGATCCTGATACTGGCGTTGGCCCAGGCTTCCCGGGGAAGGATGTTCTTTGCCTCCCCTGAACCCGCCATGGTGAAGGAGATGGTCGTCCGGATCAGCGAATTCAGGGTTGCGCTCCTCGAAAGCGTTCTCTTGAGGAAGGGAAAGGTCAAGCCCATGTGCCTCAGCAGGAATCCCCTCTTTCCCATATAGGGGGCCATGGAACGGAACATCTCCTTCACCGGCAGCGTAAGCCTTGCCGGTAACGGATGGTCCTCGATGTTTCCGATGACCTTCGAAAGGGTGCCGATGGCGGAATCCTTCGTGGGCATGGAGGAGTGTCCCCCGTCGCCTTTCGTCCTCAGCGTCACGTTGGATGAGCCCTTTTCCGTGACCCCGATCATCGCCGCGGGAACGCCTAGACCTTCCAAAACCCCTTCAATGACCGCTCCCCCCTCATCCAGGACAAATTCGAATGCGAGATTCCTTTCCTTGAAAAGTGAGGCGATGGCCTTTGCTCCTTTTTCTCCTCCGACCTCTTCATCGAAGCCGAAGGCGATATAGATGTCCCTTTTCGGCATCATGCCCTTCCCAATGGCCTCTTCGAGGGCCTCCATGATGGAAATGACCTGGTTCTTGTCGTCCAGTGCGCCTCGTCCGAAGACGCAGCCATCAAGGACCGTACCGGAAAAGGGGCCAGTTTCCCATTCTCCAAGAGAGCTCTCCACTGCAGGAACCACATCATAGTGTCCGGTGAAGAGGATGGGTTTCCCTTCCTTCAAATCACTTTCCCAATGGTATACCGGGCTGTAGGTATTGATGATTTCACAGTGGCATATCCGGTGAACATTGGGATAGGTCCGTTCAAGAAAGTTCAGGAAATCAACATACGGACCAAAGTCGGTCAGACTGTAATCGGGATTCGATACAGTCCTCATGGTGATGGCTTCCGAAAGGTGCATCACTGCTTCCTCATTGACACCAGGGCGGCTTTCCTTGTTGGCATACCTTTCCCTCTCTTCTTTGTATTTCTCGTCATCTGGAGATGCGCAGGTCGTCCTGTCTGGAATTTCCTTAATAAGCCTTCTCGTGTCGTCAGTCATGTTGTCTTTCCTCCTAGAATGGCCCGTAGGCAAAGCGATTTGCTGCAAAGAGCATCACGACGGTTATCACAAATATGACCGCCTGCAGCTTGATGGACCATCTGATCCATTTGGGATAGCTTACCACGGTAAGTCCCAGGGCAATCATCAGCGTCGGATTTGTCGGAAAGATCAGGTTGGAGAACCCGTCGCCGAAGCAAAAGGCCAGGACCGTGGTCTGTCTGGTTATCCCGATGATGTCCGTCAGGGGGACGATGATCGGCATGACTAGGAAGGCCTTCGCGGAACCGGAAGCGATGAAGAAATCCATGAAGAGAATCAGAAGATAAAGAGACAACAGTGCCGTGTTGGGACTCAGCTTGCCGATGGCTCCGGAGGCATAGTAGAGGATGGTGTCCATGGTGCTCCCGCTCATCATGATGTGCTTGATGCTCATGGCCATAAGGATGAGGACTACGGCAGGAAGCATGGAGACGAATCCTCTTGCCAGGTCCTTCAGGAGCATTCCGGTTTTGTACCCGCTGACTAAGCCGCTTGTGATTCCCCCGACAAGGAAGATCACGGCTACGAGGGGCAGGGTGATTTCTGAAATGGCAGGGCTGAAGAATCCTGACAGGATGACAAGGATCATCAGGGCCATGAATCCGACATAGACCCTCACAGCCAAGGCGAGTTTCGAGTTTCCCAAAGTGGTATGCTTCTCGTCGAAGACATACTTCGTCCGGACACTCCGGTCTTCCTCATACACGGAAGACAGTTCAGGACTCTTTTCAATCCTCCTGGCATAGAAATAGAGGAAAGCAAAGAGGACCAGATAGATGATGACGAAGGAGAGGACCCGGTATGCAGTACCGGAATACGCCGGCAAATCAGCAAGCTTCTGCGCCACGCCCAGGGTGAAGGGATTGAAGATGGCTGCAGCAAATCCGAAACCCGAAGCCATGAGGCTCATCCCGAGACCCACCAGGGAATCCCATCCAAAGGAGTAGGAAAGGGTGATGGCCAGAGGAACCAGGATGATGAGCTCCTCGAAGATACCGAACAGAGAGCCGAAGAGCATGAAAAACAGGATGAGGATCCCCATCAGAAGATATTTCCTCTTCTCGTACTTCTTCACGATGGTCTCCATGATGAATCTGAGGATTCCGCTCCTGTCCAGGACGGCAAAGGTCGATCCGATGAAGAGGAGGAACAGGATGATGACGATGATGGTCTGGGCGTCGCTTCCCCTTAAAATCTCAAGGGGTGCCATGAACCACCGGTATATCGGATAGTCTACCTTCCCGATGAACCGAAACGAGTCGGCAACGATGGACTCTCTCCCGTCTATGGTCATCCGTCCATAGGTTCCTGCCGGGATCGCCCTCGTAAGAACCCCAGCCAGGACCATGAGAATAAATAAAATGATCACAGAGGAGAAAAACGACTTTCTTGATATCTTTAATCCTGTCTGCTCTATCATATCAGCACCCCTTTAGGATAATCTTTGGACATCTTCCAGATGCCCTGCACGAATCTTCATGCCCTTATTGAAATTTTATCATATCGAGAAGTTAAATACTATGCAGAAAATATCCCAAGATAATTATTCTCGTCAGAACTGCCCCTATTGAACAGACCCGATGTCCTTCAGCCTGAAGCATCCTCACCTCCGGTTCTCATTTCATCAGGCCCTATTCCATTTTCTTCAATATGGTGCATAATGAAATCATGAGAATATTGCATCTTTTCACTATTCCTGCCCGAATGAACCAAAAAGGTTTCCCGCCGCAGACTGACGCATTAAAGCCCTCTTACATGAACGCAGGCAACAGGATAGGGCGATCTGACTTACATGAGAGGAGAATTGAGAATGAAAAAGGTGACCTGTACCCTTCCCCTCCTATTCCTCCTGGTCTCCTGCACGGGTGCGCCCTCCCCGGAAGGCCCTCTGCCGACCCCGGTTGAGACTCCTTTGGAGTCACCGGTGGAGACACCGGATGCCTTTGTTCCAAAGACCTACGGGCTCGTGGAAGCCTATCGGAACCTCGTCTTCGACGAGCCTCTCGCCTACGCCTCCGCCCATGACGGAAGCGGATTGTCCTATGTCGTGGAAAGGACCGGAAAAATCAAAGTGTTCAGGAATGCTGCGGATGTGGATAAGGCGGAGGTGTTCCTGGACCTCTCGGAGAAGGTCTATAGCCGCGGCCAGGAGCAGGGACTCCTTGGCCTTGCCTTTGATCCGGGCTTCAAGGAAAATGGCTATTTCTACGTCAACTACACCACAACGGACAGCACCGTCATCTCGAGGTTCAAACGAAACAAGGACCGCGATGGATCTGCGGATGCCTCGAGCGAAAAGGTCCTGCTCACCTTTGGCCAGCCCTATGCGAACCACAATGGCGGCGTGCTTGAATTCGGACCGGACGGCTACCTGTATATCGGTACCGGCGACGGAGGGTCCGGAGGTGATCCCCAGGGAAACGCCCAGAACCTCAGGTCCTTCCTCGGAAAGATCCTGAGGATCGATGTCCGCGGGGAAGAAGACGGGAAACCCTATGGCATTCCTGCAGATAACCCCTTCAAGGGCAGCGCGGAAGGATACCTGGCTGAAATCTATGCCTACGGGCTCAGGAACCCCTGGAAGATCAGCTTCGACCCTGAACGGAACCTGATGATTGCCGCGGACGTGGGACAAGACAAGATCGAGGAGATCGACATCATCGAAAACGGAGGAAATTACGGCTGGAACGCTTATGAGGGAACCCATCCCTACGACAGATCGTCCCCTGTGGACCCGGACACCCTGATCATGCCGGTCCATGAATACAGCCACCAGGAAGGGGAGTCTGTCACCGGCGGCTTCTCCTACTATGGAAAGAGGAACAAAAGCCTTTGGGGCACCTATGTCTATGGGGATTTCATCTCCGGAAGGATCTGGGCGCTTCATCTCGACAGTGCCCAAAAAGCAACGAACCATGAGCTTCTCGATTCGGACCTTAAAATTTCCTCCTTCGGTCTGGATGACGAAGGCGAACTCTACATCCTTGATTTTGGCGGAAAGATCTACACGCTGGAAGAGAAGGATTAGAGCCCTGCCACTTTTTTATGATGAAATAAGGAGAGGATGACGACGCAAAATGGACTTCTGGATTACCTCCTGAGTGGAGACCCTTCCATCGCCTATCAGACAAGGAAGTATCTTCTCGGTGAAAAAGAAAAGGACCTCAGTCAGCTCAGGAAAAGGATAGCCCTGGAGGGCTACGGAAAGATGTTTCTCGAAGAGCAGAACGAGGACCTGAGCTTCGGTGAGGGCTTTTATGCTCCAAAATGGGTTAGCACCAACTATACCCTCCTTGACCTCCGTTATCTTGAAATAGAGAGGGAGACCCAATCCCTTGCTGCCTCCGTGAAGGATATTGTCGTAAACCTGACCGACCGGGATGGCGGGATCAGATTGTCTCCCCATGGGAAAAGCAGCGACATTTGTGTCGACGGGATGTTCCTTAATTATGCCACTTACTTCGCCCTGGAGGAAAGCCTCCTGAAATCCCTTGTGGACAGCCTCATCAAAGAACAGCTTCCTGACGGGGGGTTCAACTGCCAGTCCAAGACGAGGATCGTCCACCACAGCTCCATGCATACCACCCTTTCCGTCCTTGAAGGCATCCATGAATATCTTAAGCATGGATACCTCTACCGCAAAGTTGAACTTGAAAGGATGGAAAAGGAGGGACGGGAATTCCTTCTCCTGCACAACCTCTTCCGGTCGGACAAAACCGGAGAGATCATCTCTCCCGGTTTCCTTTCCATCAGCTATCCTCCCCGGTGGAAGTACGACATCCTGAAAGCGCTCTATTATTTCACCGATGCCGAAGTGCCTTATGATGAAAGGATGGACGAAGCCCTCGGCATCCTCGACAAAAAAAGGAATCCCGACGGATCTTTCCCCAAGGGAAAGACCCTTACCGGAAATGTCCACTTCATCATGGAAAAAGGCAGAGGCAGCAGATGGAACACCCTGCGAGCCACAAGGGTCCTGCAGTACTATGAACGTCTCCAAGGTATCCTCAGGGAGGACATGTGACATGGGTGTTCTTTCGATTGATCAAACGATAGATCAACAAAGTGGCGACGAGATGGATGGACACCTATCTCATTTGAGCCGTTTTCTTGAATTTAAAAAGCTCTGGATAATGGAGAACTTGAAAATTCTATTTTCGCAGGTACTGCTGGAAATAGAGCACCTTCGATGACTTCATGAGGTCCTAAAGTCAGCTTCATTTTCATTTTAAATGATATTGATCTGATATTTATAAGATTTGCTCATTTTCACGGGTAATTATGGTAGCATTAATACATCGGTATACTATTTACAATTAAATCTGTCCTGAATGGAGACAAAAATGAACTTAGAAGAAATAATAGGAAAAGATTTTAGCGGTTGTGTTTCTGTTGTTGAAAATGGATCAGTTCTCTTCCAGAAAAGTTTTGGGTATGCTGATTTGTCCAATAAAATAAGGAATGAACCTGACACTAAATTTGCTACTGCGTCAGCAGGAAAAGTTTTTGTTGCTGTTGGCATTTTACAATTAATCGAAAGGGGAAAATTAGGATTTGAGGATGAAATCGGGAATCTGCTTGATTTTGACTTAAAGGCCATTGATCCAAGGATAACCGTAAAGCAATTATTATGTCACACCTCGGGAATCCCAGATTATTTTGATGAAAGTATCATGAGCGAATATGAGGAACTGTGGAGGGATTATCCTAACTATAAGATCAGGACCTCATCGGATATCGTGCCGCTTTTTATCGACAAACCAATGATGTATCCTGCAGGAGAAAGATTTCAATATAACAATACCGGATTTGTGGTCTTGGGTTTGATCATTGAAAAAATAACAGGCAAATTATTCGATCAGTACTTACAGGAGAATGTCTTCAAGCCCTCTGGCATGCTTGATACAGGTTACTATGAATTGGATCGGCTGCCTGAAAACTGCGCCAATTCTTACATCTATGATCAGGAAAATGAGGGATATCATACGAACATCTACAGCGTAGACGTGAAAGGAACTGGAGCAGGAGGCGCATTTACTACGGTAATAGATGTAGATAAGTTTTGGTCAAATTTGTTAGATGGGAATTTAATTTCCCAACAGATGTTAGGGCAAATGTTGAGTGTGCAAAGCAGTAATAGTGCAGAGCATTATGGCTATGGGATTTGGCTAAGAAAGTTAAATGGCAATGAATACTCCCCCTACTTCGAAGGTTGCGACCCAGGCGTAAGTTTTATGTCAAGTTATGATTTAGTCAATAAAGTCAGTGTTACAGCAGTGAGTAATTTTTGTGATAATGTTTGGAAAGTGGAAAATAATATTACAAGTTCTTCAGCTAATTGACAAAGAGATTAATTCAACTCACTTCACCTATCAAACAATATACTTATAATTTCCATTATGAGTAAAAAAGGAGCTGTCTCAAAGTAGAGATTAAATTCTATTTTGAGACAGCTCCTTTTTACTGTTGGTGTATAAGGGCGAACATAAATGTGAAAATAGGAGTTTATAACTATAGTGAGTTAATATTTTAAATGTTTTTTATAAACTATAATAATATTATAGTTATTTAATAAATTCTCATTTTATTGCTTAGTAAATAGTATATGAGGAAAGAAAAGAGGGGAAAAAAATAAAAAAGTAGTGCATAAAGTAAAAACAAAAGATATAATATTAACGATTAGGAAACTAATTGCAATTATAAATAATCTGGTTATTAAAACTTTGGGGAGTGAAATGATGAACAACACGAAAAAACTTGGTTTATGGACTCTGGTAATGTTAATTTTTGTCCCAACTTTTGGATTTGGAAATATTGCGTCAAACGCAGTCGCACTTGGGCCTGCCGCTATTCCTTCATGGCTTATCGTTTCCCTGTTATTCTTTCTACCCTTATCAGTAATGATAGCGGAGCTCGCCTCTGCCAATAAAGATAAGGAGGGTGGTTTATACAGCTGGATAGAATGTTCAATTGGACCCAAATGGGCATTTATAGGGACCTGGTCTTATTTTGTTGCTAATTTATTCTATTTGCAAATGGTTTTTGCAAGAATACCCGTAATGGTATCTTGGGCTCTATTTGGAGAAAATAGATTTAATGATACAAACGCCTATATGTTACCTTGGATAGCCTTGGGACTGGCAATAGCATTAACTTTTATCGCAACTACGGGAGTGAAGAGATTCTCGAAGATCAGTGATTTAGGGGGTAAATTAACTTTAGCTGTTACAGTTATCTTTATATTATTTGCGGTTGTAGGAGTGTTAGTTGGAAGACAACCATCAGCTACAGTATTTACAGCAGAATCCGTTATTCCAAAATTTGATGCTAATTATTTTTCAACCTTCTCATGGCTCATTCTTGCAGTTGCAGGAGCAGAGGTGGCCGGGACTTATATCAAAGATGTTGATAACCCTAAAAAAGTTTTCCCGAAAGCTGTTATTTTAGCGACTATATTTATTGCTGGAGCATATGTGCTGGGATCCCTTGCAATATGCTTGGTCGCCTCACCAGAACTCATCGCCGAAGCTGGTGTTAAAGATGCAGGTTATGTTGTTTATAAAATATTAGCAGAAAACTGGGGTTTGAATGGTAAAATACTGATTCAAATCTATGCAGGAATTTTATCGATATCCTCAATAGCTGCATACGTGGTGTGGTTGGAATCTCCAATCAGAGCTATGTTCTCGGAGGTTCCTGAAGGTACCTTCCCTAAATTCTTGACCACGAAACGTGAAGATGGAACAATGGTCAATGCCCTTTGGGTTCAATGCGGAATCCTATTGGTTTTAATAATCGTACCACTCGCAGGACTTAACTCCATAGATGAGTTTTTCAACTTATTAATTACATTATCCTCGCTATCCCTTGCAATACCTTATATTGTTCTTGCAGCCGCATATTTGACATTTAGACTCAAAGGTAATGTACCTCCTTTTGTCATGCTAAAGTCAAAAGCAGCTGTAGTGATAGCATCAACAGTTGTTTTCATCTTAGGCGTATTAGCTTTCTTTGGAGCTGGCTGGGGAGAAATTGCAGAAGCTACCAGTCTCAGAGAGGCAATGGTTCCAATACTAAAGAATTATGGTGGACCAGTTGGATTTATCATTTTTGGATTCCTTATCACCTATCTAACCAAAAAAGTTACTAAGAGTGATTCCAAAATAGCATAACAATTAAAATAATACGAAAGGAGCTGCCTCTTCAAATGATTTTTAATCATTTTGAGACAGCTCCTTTTTAATGCTTCGCTTAAGATTCTGCATGCCTTTGTAATTGTACCAATGCACCTTGAAATTCTTGAATTCCAAAGTTTCCCTCTGATATCGCCTGGACTTTATCACCGGTCTCGATCCGTCCCGATTACTTTTTCAGGCACTGCCCTTTGAACAAACCGGCGGCATTTTATTGATCAAGTGCAATGCTTTTACGGTTTTGACGGTTTATATTAAATGGTTGCTGTCTGTGCTTCGCGCGCGTAACTTGCTTATTTCACAGGGGGTCGCTTCGATCAATGATAAGTTTTTTCGCAATTTGAGTTGTTTTATCGTCCTTGCACAGTTCCAGGCTGACTTTCCAGAGCCTGTCTAGCAATTCCCGATTGAAGACACTTTCATCTTCTTTAACCTCAGTAAATTGATTTTTCTTCCATGTGATCAGTTTCCCTGATTTCTTAAGACTTTCTTCTTGCTTCTCCGTGAACAAAGGAGACATGATCATCCCGCATTTCTCTATTGAAATAAAGGTTCCAAAAAACTTCATAACGGTTGCCATTATTCTCATAGACGCTGGAATAATATTAATCTGATTACTCCATACCGTTTTGGATATTTGAAAACCGATGAACGAGACTTTTGAGTCTTTCATGTTTCGATAAGATTCATGTAGCTTCGCATAAAACATTCTTTTGGCAACCATTGCCTGTGTGATCCCCTTTTCATAACCCCACGCATTTTTCATCTGCATATCATCCCAAAATATTTTACCGCCTTGCGTGACATTGAAAATGATCCTTCCCCCCTTCTCGGAATTTTCCAACAAGTTCAATAAGTTTAGCGTCAGCATAAACTGAGATAAATAATTCACCTGGAAATGCGGATCCATTCCATCCTCAGTTTCTACCCGTTCGGCCGCGTAACCTAAACCAGCATTGATGAAGATCCCATCCAGATATTGATGCTTTCTTAGTATCTCATCGATCGCATTGCGAACATCACTGAGTTTAGTCAGATCACATAAAACGATACTTATCTTTTTATTCCCGGTGGCAGCTTCAAATTCTTTGATGGCAGCCTCGCCGAGCTCTTTGGATCTGCATAACAGGATAACTTCATGCATTTGGTTATCCAATCCAGCCAAGATTTTAGAGACTCCTTTTCCCATTCCGTTGGTACCACCGGTTACTAAGACTTTCATGGTCGCGTCCTCCTTGAATTATTATAATTATCACCCATCCCGCAAATGGGGATTACCTGACTTTGCGTCAAATAAAAGGCCTTCCATTTGCGTCCAATTTACGAAAAGCTCAGGAAGTGTCCGCAAGATTATAGCCTGCAATGACATGACCTCAAGACAGACATTTTTCGTCAACATTCCGGCACAGATTGTTTTCAGACCACTTCTTAAGACTTACCTGGCAGTCTTATGGATTTTGTTGGCAAGAACCACACCCTTCGAGGGAAATGCCATTATTTACGGTCTGAATCCTGTCTTTTGAAAGAATTAAATTTGAACAGCAAAAAGAGGCTGGTGAATGCTTCATCCTCATCTGAAACATGGCTCTTTTTGCCCAAGATGATTAACTAAAGTGTCCAACCGCCATATCATATTTGGCCTCTTTGATGCAAATCTCAGCGTTTACACGCTCTTCATGAGAAATCACAACATTTTCTGATGGGAGTTCGCTCTTGCTATTAAGTGATTCCAAAATCCTGGGGATAATCCGCCGATTGCTGAAATGACTATCAGGCAGAAGAATCTCTCTACCGGAAAATCAGTGTTCTTTGATGACCTATACGGATTTCCCGCAATTCTTGCAGAACCTGGCTCCAGGAGACAGTTCCTGACCGCAATCCGCACAAAAAGTCCTGCCTTCCGGGTAAGTTTCATGAGGGTCCTGCTGTCCAGCCGTTGGCGGGACCGCTTCCTTCGTCTCTCCGATTTCCTGCATTTTCTCGTCGATGTCCTTCATCTGGTTCTCCAGGATTGAAATTTCAGCGAAAAGGCTGGAGAGGGCCGATTCCTCCGTAGGTCCACCATGCTTGTATGCCTGGTAGACAATTTCTCCGATTTCAGCCTTCTGCTCCTTGATCGCCCCTTCGATTTTGCTCCTCTGCATTTTCAGCTTTCCTGTTTCCATCAGGTCCGCTGATTTGTTGCCCACGGATGTCGCTGTGTCGATGACGGTTTCGGTAAGTTTCTTTAAAAAGCTCATGATTAATCTCCCTTCCGATTTTATCCATTGTTCTTCGTCGCTACTTGTTATTGTCAAAAAGACTCCCGATGCCAATCTTGCCCAGAACGCTTCCCTCGTCTTTGACGCCGCCTCTTCCGGACATGTTCGCCTTGATCAGTCCGATCACCCGGCTGAAGGGCAGCGATTGCAGCCAGACCGTGCCCGGACCCGTCAGGGTCGCCAGAGCGAGTCCTTCTCCACCGAAAAGTGCGGTCTTGATGTTCGTAAATTCAATGTCATAGCGGATGGTAGAAGTCATTGCCACGAGGCAGCCGGTATCAAGCCGGAGCATCTCCCCAGCGCCCAGCTCCTTCTTCGTGATGGTCCCTCCGCTGTGGAGAAAGACGTTCTTGTTCCCTATCAGCTTCTGCATGATGAACCCTTCTCCTCCGAAGAGTCCGATCCCGACCTTCTTCTGAAAGGCGATTTCGATCTGGGTCCCTTTTTCTGCGCACAGGAAGCTGTCCTTTTGACAGATGACCTGACCGCCGAGTTCCGCGAGGTTCAGCACGATGATTTTTCCCGGATAGGGCGCCGAATAGGCAATCTTCTGCCTGACTTGGCTCCTGTTGGTGAAGTGGGTCATAAAAAGGCTTTCTCCTGTGATGATCCTCTTTCCGGCTGAGAAGAGCTTGCCCATGAGGTCGCTTCCCTCTTTCCCGGAACCGTCGCCGAAGACCGCTTCCATCTGGATGCCCGCATCCATGTACATCATCGACCCTGCTTCTGCCACAACAACCTCTCCCGGCTCCAGCTCTATCTCCACATACTGCATGTCGCTTCCTTCAATGGTGTAGGCTGCTCTGCCGTCAGGCCTTCCGGATACCGTCTGATTCACCGGCATTGTGTCGGGTGATGGGATTTGCTCTGGCATCCTGCTCCCGCAACTTTCGCAGAACTTGCTGTCACTTGTATTTTCAAATCCGCATTCCGTGCAAAACACTTTCATTGATAAAACCTCCTCATGCGATGAAATTATTGATTTAAACCGCACTAACGTTGTTGTGTTCTTCTCCTTCAGAATACCACCGGAAATAAATTTTCTCAATATTGCATCAACGGATGTTGAAATTTCATGGATTATTCATGATGCTACTCACTATGGCACTTGGAGTGGTGCTCTGAGAAATCGCCTTCCTGATGCGGCATGAACCAGCCTTCGAGGAAAATTCCCGCAAAAAAAGAGTGGCTTTTGCCACTCTTCCCCTTTCAACCAAGCTGTTTCATTGCAGTTCCCTCTTATGCGAAAATGAGCCAAGTCAGGATATATCCTGAAGTTACGGCAGCCAGGGTGAAAGGGACGCCGATTCTGGTGAATTCAGCGGTGGTGACCTCATAGCCCTGCTTCTTGAGGATACCGATTCCTGCAATATTGGCCGATGCTCCTATTGGAGTCATGTTTCCACCCAAAGTCGCTCCGATAATCAGCCCGAAGTATAAAAGATAAGGGTCTGCACCCAAAAGCGTTGCGATTCCGCCGACAACAGGAAGCATCGTGGCCACATAGATGATGTTGTCGATAAAGGCCGATACAAAAACTGAGAACCAGACGAGGAGCGTGTAAATCAGAAAAAGGTTGTCCCCTGATACGCTGACGAAGATCTTCGCGATATCCCCAATCACGCCAACTTCGGAGATTCCGCCGACGACGACGAAAAGTCCTGCGAGGAGCAGCAGGGTGATATAGTCGATATCCTTCAAGGCGCTGATGACAAGGTCCTTGTCCTTCTTTACGACATAGCTTCTGACAATACCGACAAAAAAGAGTGCGATGCAGATGATGCCATTGATCGTCTTGGGCGTATTAGGAACGAATGAGGCTGTGATAAGAAGGATGATCATCAATATGAGGAGAACTGATGGGAAGAAATCCTTAACCTCGGTCCTCTCGTCTGAATCCACTGGCTGGGTATCATTGCGGAAAAGCCATAAAAACACAAATGTCGAAACGATGGCCCCGACCTGGACAATCCAGAACAGGCTGGGTTTCCCCTGGAAAAAGAAAAAGTCAAAGAAGTTCATGTTCGCATGGTTTCCAAGAAGGATGGAGGTAGTGTCTCCCACCAGGGTGGCCGCACCCTGAAGGTTCGATGAGACAGCGATGGCTATGATGCTGGACACGGGTGATATATTCAGCTTCTTGCAAATTGTAAGTGCGACAGGAGCGACCATGAGTACGGTCGCGACATTATCAACAAAGGCCGAGATGAATCCAGCAAAGAGTGCAAGTGAAATGACGGCCCACTTCACATTGGGTGTCTTCGAGATGATGATGTCAGCGAGAAGCGCAGGCATCTTGGAATCGATAAAGAACGATACGATACCCATCGTGCCCGCAATCATGAGGATGACGTTCCAGTCGATAGTGTTCATGACCTTCCCGGCAGGCATGATCCCAAGGATGACAAAAATGCTGGCAGAAATGAGCGCCACCTGCGCCCGATACCTGGGAAGAGAGAGAAGGAGCACGTAAGTCAGGACGAACATGATGATGGCAACGGTTTTCATAACAAATCCCCTTTGTTTTTTGATGTAAAATGAAAAAATTTCGTTTTCAGTATGATGTCTGAGCATCTGGATTTGGATTATCCTGCTATCAGTCCAATCAATTTTTCGGAGGAAAACAGTAAACTGCTCCAAAACACTCATTTCATTTTATCGTAAAAAGCATGAGTATTCAACAATTGTTAAAATACAGATTAAACAATCCCGACTGCCAGGATTGCAGCCTCCTCATTGACGGCTCCCCATAATATCGGCATTTTCATTTAGGTTGTACAATCAGTTTATTCGAAGAGGCACGAAAAAAACTTTAAAAAAACACTAAAAATATGTACAGTCCACTTGACATCATATGTGAAGCACACTATACTTAAATTGTTAAGTTAACTATACATAAACCGATAGTTCAAAAAATGAAGGAGGATGATGCCATGAAAACCAGAGTGAAGGAATTGCGGACAAAAAACAAGCTGTCCCAGGAAGAGCTGGCAAATGCGGTGGGAGTCACCCGGCAGACGATCATCTCCATCGAGAGTGAAAAATATGTCGCCTCTTTGCCCCTTTCCTATAAGATTGCAAAATACTTCGGACTCACCATAGAAGAAGTCTTTGACCTAAAATACCTGGAGGAGGAATTATAATGGAAGCCTACAAGAAATCACTCTCAACATGGATCAGGTGGATGATTCTCGGCATCGCCATTTCTTTGGTTGTTACCGCCGCCCTGTTCATGTACAGTTTCAGCGCCATGGACCAAAGCCGGATTGGAGACTTCGTCCATGGGGTCCAGACCGGTATCTTCGCGGGAATTTTCTTTGGTCTTGTCGCAGGAATCCTGAAAATCAAAATGGCTCAAAAAGATGAGGTTTCCCTGAGGAAGTCCTACATCCTCGCCAATGACGAGCGCAGGCAGTTCATCTTCAAGAAGATGGGTTTCGTCTCCTTCTACGTTGAAAATTTCTTCCTGATGCTTGCCATCATCATCTCCGGCTTCTTCAGCGAAATCGTCTGCGTTACCCTGCTCGCTGTGCTCATCGTCCTGCTCACCTTCAAAATTTTGCTCTATTTCTACTTTGACAGGACCTGCTGAAGATCAAAGGCACATGACACTAGTGGATGTTAGTGACAGAAGGGATTCCCTGCACGAGAACGCGCAGGGAATCCCTTCTGCTTTTTGAAGAATAATTCCTGGATGCGGCTATTCCCGAATCAGATGATGCCTCTTGTCCTAGCCGAAATTAATGTTCACATAGATGATATGGTAGACGATGGCCGCGAAGAGGATTGCTGCAATCAGGCGATGAGTGACAAACCATAGACCCTTCCTTTTCTTGTTGATGAATGCGCCATAGGCGCCAAGAATGGCCTGCAGAACCATCAGGGATGCTGCCACTGCACCGCTTGCGACGAGACCCCACCGCGTAAACTGGATGTAGAAATGCACCAATATTCCAGTGATGGTAATGAAGCCGAAAATCTTATGGTTCTTCACGACAAAGGGGGTTACCCTTCCCATTAACCTCTTGGCCTCCGGGTGCTTCGCCAGTTGTCTTGAATACTTCCTGTTGACCAGCTTGACAAAATAATTGAGCACTGTCAGGGCATAACTGAAAACAATGACCCATCCGAACAGTTCTCCAATTTTTTCCACCATAACGATTCCTCCCGTCGTTTTCAGATCATGAAAGACAGCCATTTCCGTTCCTGGTCAGGAAATCTGCAGGATTATACCAGGTCGCTTTTGATCTTCCTATACTTCGGATTATACGCGATATAGATATAGTGTTCCATATCCTTTCCCCTATAATTCTTGACGTATGTCCTTTCGTTTTCCATGCCATTTTTCTCAGCGACCCTCTTTGAGGCATAGTTGTCCGATTTGATGATCGAACACACCTTCTCCGCCTCAAGGTTCTCATAAGCAAACTCCTTGCACTTCTTTGCCGCCTCGATGGCGTATCCCCTGTGCCAATATTTCCGCTTGAATAGGTACCCGATCTCGAGAAGCTCCTTTCCTTCGACAAGCTGCAGGGTAAGTCCCGCCTCTCCCAGAAATTCTCCCGTCTCCTTCAGAATGACAGCCCAAAGGGCAAATCCATCCTTCTGATATCTTTCGAGAGTTCTCTTCAGCCACTCCTCCACTTCCTCATCGCTGAAGGCATGCTCCCAGGCAGCCATGGTGATGGGATCCTGGTGGATTTCCTTCAGGTCTACCAGATCATTCTTATCTATCTTCCGAAGATAGAGTCTCTCGGTCTCCATTATTTTTTCCATTGCATTCACTCCCCTTCACTTTTATGACAATATCCCTATGTTGCTTCCCTCTTTTTGCATACCTCACCATCTAATATATGATTCAAATATACACCAGTGAGAACTCTGTGTCCAGTCGATTGGACGCAAGAGACAGAGCGATGGAGATCCGATGGGATTCTCGCCGCTCTGCCTTTTCGTATTTCTCTTTCTGCTCTCGTCCGGCATTCTTCTTTTTGCTTCCTATGATTACATCCTTCTCGACGGCCGTCCTATCGATATTGAAGGAGGACCTGTTTGAAAATGAGCGTATGGCCCAGGAGTGTGGGATGCGGATCCAAGGAGATCATGAAGAGGCTTTTATTGTTCACCAGTGCCGCCATGATGGAATTCTTCATGCTGAATGTCACCGCGAGCCTGTTTTTCTCATACCCTCTGAAGGCATCGTACACCTTCGCTACCTTGTAGCCTGAGCCAGCGTTCGCAACAATTATACCGTTGATCTTCGTGATGTAGGTATTTGCCAGGTTGTAGAGCGGGTCGCCGTAGGCAAGAGGGTTGTATAGCTCGTTCACAATGATTGTCGCATCCGGTACCAGTCCAATGACCTTTTCAATGATTGTTGCCCAATCTCCTTTGAATGCCTGGAGTCCAAAATCCAGGGCACCCTTAAGGGCATCGTTCGTTGCCAGATCACTGTAGGGTTTCATCGTCCTGTCGATGCTGTACCAGTTTTTTTTCAGCAAGGTTCTGATGCTTGAAAACAGGATATCGTAGTCAATTTCCTCCGGGCTGCCCACATATCCATATTTATTCAGAGCCGCACCGACCAAAGGGATCAGCAGGTTGTTCGCTCCGATGTTGATCGTCACGACGTTAGCTCCGCTAAGTTCGCCTTGGAAAACGGGATCATTCAGTTTCATCAGCAGGTCAATGGAAGTGTCGCCAGGTTCGCTGAGATTATGGAAGTCGACCGTTTTTCCGGAGGTCTTCAGATAGTCGTTGAACATCTTTGCGAATCCTTGGTACGTTACCGGGTCGAGGCTCACGACAGCACTCATTCCAAAGGACACAGAATCGCCAAGTGCGACATACTTCAGATCATTCTCGGTATCATACGCAGCAGCGGATACGGTAGTGCCGAGCAGGGCGAAAGACATCATGAAAGCAACAAACAGAGCGGTAAGTTTTCTCATTCCCTTTTTCACTGACATCACCTCTTGCCTCTATAATTATACGGACCATCGACAATCACTCATCAAGAGATCCGGTATATCCTCCCAGGATTCAGCTTCCCCGTTTTGTCTTCATGATATCACGGATAAACTGAAAACCATGCAACGGGTAAAAATTTAAAAATGTTCATAGGCGGTTCAACAAATGGAGGTGGGCGAAGTCCATCAGGACTTCACTTTTTATCATGGTGCGGATCTGAATTCTTACCGGTCCTGAATCAGATTATTATTTTCCTGCTTTCAAGGCATTTGTTTTTCTTATTCGTCCGATATGGTATCATTAAAGAAAATTCAATTAATTAAACGTATACAGAACACTGATTTTTGAGAATAGCGGTAAAGGTAGGTGTGTTAACGTGAAACTTGAAGGCAAAGTCGTTGTGGCCCAGGGTGGAGGCCCCACGGCAGTGATCAACCAGTCTCTTGTCGGCGTGGTCCTTGAATCGAGAAAATTCCCCCAGATTACGAAAGTCTATGGTGCCGTCAACGGTGTGGAGGGAATCGTAAATGAGGATTTTTTCGACCTCACCCAGGAGACCACAAACAATCTTGAACGCGTCGCGGTTACCCCTTCCTCAGCGCTTTTCTCAACGCGGGTGAAACCCGACCAGGCCTATTGTCGTGAGATTTTCAAAGTATTCAAGGCCCATGATGTCCGCTACTTCTTCTACATCGGGGGAAACGATTCTGCCGATACGGTCAGGATTGTCAATGAAGAAGCGGAACGCTCAGATTACGAATTCAGGGCAATCCATATCCCGAAGACCATTGACAATGACATCGTGATCAATGACCATACGCCGGGTTACGGTTCTGCGGCGAAATTCGTGGCGCAGAGCTTCATTGGATTGAACCTCGACAACCGGGCGCTCCCAGGCGTGCATATTGGCGTTGTCATGGGCAGGAATTCAGGATTTCTCACTGCTGCCTCCTCCATTGCCCAGAAATATCCGGACGACGGACCCCATCTGATCTATCTGCCCGAAAGGAAGTTCAAAACAAAAGAGTTCCTCTCGGACGTCAGAAGAATCTATGACCAGTATGGAAGATGCGTCATCGCTGTCTCTGAAGGAATCCGTGATGAAAATGGCGTCCCGATCATGGCAAGGTTAGGGGCGACGGAGAAAGACTCCCATGGAAACCTTTCCCTGTCCGGGACAGGAGCCCTGGGTGACCTCCTTGCGCAGTATGTCAAAGACCACCTGCACATCATGAGGGTCCGGACAGACACTTTCGGCTACCTCCAGCGTTCCTTCCTGGGCTGCGTATCCGATGTGGACCAGCGCGAAGCCAGAGAAGTCGGTGAGAAGGCAGCCCAATTCGCCATCTGGCATAACATCGACGGCTCCATCACCATCCACAGGACCGGAACCTATTCCGTGGACTACAAACTCAGTGACCTGACGGATGTTGCCGCAAAGACGAAGCTCATGCCCGACGAGTTTATCAATGCCAGGGGAAATAATGTAACAGATGCCTTCAAATATTACCTCAATCCCCTCTTGGGCTCATACATGCCTGCAGCAAGCATGCTCCGGGCGCCAAAGGCAAAAAAGATCCTCAACAAATGATACCCGGACAAGTCTGCACCTGATCATAGGGTGCACACTGAAAGAACCTCTTCGAAAAGCCGTGAAGGCATCCCGGAGAGGTTCTCATTTTTACTGATCTAAATATTTTTTACATTTATTGCTCTTGTGGCATTGATGACGGCAATGACCGTGACTCCGACATCGGCGAATACCGCTTCCCACATGTTGGCCATGCCTAAGGCCCCCAGGATGAGGAAAAGCAGTTTGACGCCCAGAGCGAAGGAGATGTTCTGCCAGACGATCTTCCTTGTCCTCTTGGCAATTTTGATGGCTGTCGGAATCTTGGATGGCTCGTCGGTCATAATGACGATATCCGCAGCCTCAATGGCCGCATCTGACCCAAGTCCTCCCATGGCGATGCCGATATCCGCCCTGGCCAGGACGGGGGCATCGTTGATTCCGTCTCCAACGAAGACGATCTTTCCGTTTGTGGATTTTCTCTCATCGAAATACTCCAGTCTGCCGACCTTGTCGCCGGGAAGGAGTTCCGAATAGACTTCATCAAGACCGAGGATATCGCCGATCTTTCTGCCTACGGCTTTGGAATCTCCGGTGAGCATCACCGTGTTCTTTATTCCCAGAGCCTTGAGTTCTTGTATCGCAGACAGGGAGTCCTCTTTGACCTCGTCAGAGATGACGAGATGTCCGGCATATTTGCCATTGATGGAAATGTAGACGATGGTCCCCAGTTTTCTTGCATCATCATAGGCAATGCTTTCCTTGACCATGAGCCTCACGTTTCCGGCGAGGATCTCGCTGTCTTCGATGATCGCCCGGATTCCCTGGCCTGCAACCTCTTCATAGCTTTCAATCTTGCTCTTGTCGATATCTTTTCCATAAGCCTTCAGGATGGATTGGGCGATGGGATGGTTGGAATAGCTCTCCGCATAGGCTGCAACACGCATGAGCTCATCCTCTGTGAATCCGCGTGCCGTAACAACCTCTGTAACTTTGAACACCCCTTTGGTCAGGGTGCTCGTCTTGTCAAAGATGACCGTCTCCACGTTGTTCAGGGCTTCCAGGAAGTTGCCACCCTTAATCAGGATGCCTTTCTTTGACGCTCCCCCGATTCCGCCGAAGAAGCTCAGGGGGATGGAGACAACCAGGGCACAAGGGCAGCTGATGACGAGAAATACCAGCGCACGGTAGACCCAGTCAGAGAAAACGGCTCCCGGAATGACCAGCGGGGGGATAATAGCTAGGGCAAGGGCTGAAAATACGACAAAAGGCGTATAGTACCTGGCAAACTTGGTGATGAAGTTCTCTGTGGGCGCCTTTTTACTGGAGGCGTTCTGGACAAGGTCGAGGATCTTTGCGACCGTGGAGTCGCCATAATCCTTCGTGACTTCAATCGTCAGTACACCATTCGTGTTGATGAATCCACTAAGCACGTCGCTGCCCGGTTCCAGCTCCCTTGGGAGCGATTCGCCGGTAAGGGCGGAAGTATCCACCATGGAATATCCTTGTGTGACCTTCCCATCCAAAGGGACCTTCTCACCAGGCTTCACCAAAATGAGGTCTCCGATGGCCACATCTTCAGGACTGACCTTCTTTAGCTCATTTCCGACCATAAGGTTGGCAAAATCCGGCCTGATGTCCATAAGGTCTGCGATGGATTTTCTGGAGCGGTTCACCGCGAGGTCCTGGAATAAATCGCCGACCTGGTAGAACAGCATGACCGCAACGCCTTCCGGATATTCCCCAATCAGGAATGCGCCGATGGTCGCTATGCTCATGAGAAAGTTCTCATCGAAAATCTGTCCCCTTAAGATGTTCTTCCCTGCTCTTAGGAGAATTTTCCCGCCCACCAGGAGGTAGGCTGCGGCGAAGATCAGGAAATTCAGATACGTTGGGAAGCTGAAGGCCGTCCCAACGGCCAGGAGCAGAGCACTCACGATAATCTTCAGGATTTCCTCCCTGTGCTTTCCTTTCTCCACGGACATCTTTACCTTATTTTGTTTGTCTTCCTTCTCTTCCCGGATCAACCTGGTGTCCGGCTCGATATTCCTGACAATGGAGACCATCTCCTGGATGGCGTCCGGATTGAGGGAACCCCCTGATGGGACGATGGTGAGCCTTCTTGAAACAAAATCCACGCTGGCAGAGAAAACCGCGTCGAGCTTCCCAATCTGGTCTTCCATCTTGGCTGCGCAGTTTGCACAGCCGAGACCTTCAAGCATGAAGGTTTCTTTTTCAGAGGCTGCGAACTCCCTTGTCCTTCTCTTTTCTTTTTCCTTGATGACGATATCCGGTTCATGCTTATGGACAATTCCTGAGACCTTTCTAAGCACTTCCTCTTCCTGAACGGTCCCATCCGATTCTACCGTCAGGGTCTTTGTCGTAAAATTCACCCAGACGGTTACCCCATCGAGCTTATTGGCCTCTGTCTCTATCTTTGCCGAACAATTGGCACAGGATAACCCTTCCAGAATCAGTTCACTCTTATTTGTATTTGGCATGAATCATCCCTCCTCCTTTTCACTGATATGGCTGAACCCCTGATCGAAAATGGTCCTGACATGGTCATCCGCCAGGGAGTAATAGACAATCTTGCCATCTCTCCTGTTTCTGAGGAGCTGCGCGCGCTTGAGGACCCGCAGCTGGTGGGAGATGGCAGACTGGGTCATGTCAAGCAGGTAGGCGATATCACAGACGCACATCTCCGAAGAATCCAGTGCCCAGAGGATCCTCACCCTGGTGGTGTCACCGAATACCTTGAAGAGTTCTGCCAGGTCATTCAGCGTCTCCATTTCAGGCATAGTTTCCCTGACCTTCATCACCACGTCATCATGGATGACGTCACAGTCACATCTTTCTATAGTTGTTTCCTTTTCACTCATCTGTCTCACCGTAACCCTTTCATCTGAACACTTGAACAATCATTCATATGTTATGGGTCAATTATAATATCTTCACCCTCCAAAGTCAATGTCATATGAGCGATGATTCAGTTGTTTTAAGGATTATTTTCGTAATTCCTTGAAGTATGGTGTCTCCCATCCATTGGGCGGTTAATTTGCTCCAGAACGTCCTGATGATATGTTTATCTTAAATAATACTATATACTATAGTTATAGGATTATTTTCTCATCGTATGGAATGATAATCAGGAACGGGAGGAACGCGTAATGGAGCTTAGAGCGGAAGCACAAAAGTACATCGATGGCAGGAGGCCAAGGTTCAGCGCCAAGGACAGGGCCACCCTGGAGAATCTTTTCTTCACCGGAAGGGAATACAGCCTTATGGCCTGCTATAAAGAAGAAAGCATCAGTTTTGAAGACCTACTTTGCGCCATGAAGGATTCGGTGAGCGCCTACCCCAAGGACAAGGATAATGCCATCGAACACTACAAAAAATTTCTCACCTTCCTTTCCGGAAGATACTCGTTCCCTTCCTTTGAGGGCAGTTTTCCTCCCATAAAGGTGTCCAACACCTTTGAACGCCAGATGTTCATCGCAAAGTACCTTCAGGACCCCGAAATCAGCATAGACGCCCTCCAGGACATCCTCTGGACTTCCTCCCGGACCATTGAAAAAGACCTGGCAAGGCTTCGGGGGAATACCGAGGACCCCATCCAGATCCTTGGCAAGCGCTTCATCATTCCACAGACCCAGCGGACCATGGATACCCTGAAGTCCTCCTCTACGGCACACCCCCTCTTTCTCACCGGAAACCTCACGGAGGTCCTGGTCACGCTAAAAGGCCTCAGAGCCATGTCCAAGGAAAGCGCCTATGCCCTTTACGCAGAAACCATGGCCAGCAGCATCTGGAGCCAGCTTTCCACCTATGCCCGGAAAAGGATTGCCTTCGTCAGTGAGCATATGCTCCTGGAGGACATCCATTGGTACGAACATCTGGAAGAAATAACCAGCCCCAGCTCATTTCACTCGGAGCGCGACTGTTCCCACTCTGATGGGGATAAGCTTCTCATGATGGCCATGAAGAATGGAAGCAAGGGTCCCTTTTTCATCGAATACCAGGACGATGAAGGAACGGTAAGGATTGCCAGGGGCAGCATAAGACGATTCGTTGAAGGGGTCTGGGAAATTGAGACAGACAAGGAAGGAATCCTGTTCTTCAAATCAGAAAATGTCCTGAGGAGCAGCCTCGCTTCGGAGGAACTGATCTAGCCAAAAATGTGGAAGCTGAGCTTCATAGCCCCTATCCTCCTGGGAAGGTATGATAAGTACAAGAAGACAAAGGGAGGAAGAAGAAATGAAAAACAGTTTTTACAGACCAGAAGCAATCAACACGAGGGAATTTGACAGGATCGTGGAAGCCATGAGGAGTGACCTGTCCGCGTTCAGGAAAGGGCAGGTTTCAGTGGAGGATCAGGAGGTGTACATCCGGGAGCTCATCTTGGCCCAGAAGATCCTTGAGAAGGATCCCCGCATGGGATTCTGGGGTTTCTCAGAGCCTCATGAAATGCCCGGAGACAGCAGGGTGGAATACTTCTACAAACCCACCTATATCGCCACCGGAATCATGATGGTTTCCCTTCTCCAGAATCCGGAGCTCCGGAAAATGGACGGTTTCGATGAGACCATGACCCGTGCGCTGATGGGAAGCAAGGGAAGAAATTTCCTGGGAAATGGCCATGACAGCAAGAAGGGTCTTCTGGAAGCCCTGGATATCTTCCTTGATGCCGGAGCGGACATCTTCATCGACATCTACCCGGACTACGCCAAAGAATTCAACCTGCAGCTGCTCCTTGCCCTCGCCCATGTGAAGCTCTGTGTCGAGAAGGAAAATTTCCTGGGAGACTGGGGAGAGAGCTACGAAAAGGAGTACCGCGCCCTTTGGGCCAAAGCCGAAGGAAGGTCCCTGGTCTTTGTCTATGGGACCCTGCAGAGAGGAAATTCCAACTACAGCCATTATCTGAAGGAAAGCAGCTTCATCTCCGCAGCCGTCCTTGAGGGGTACAGGATGCATGACCTGGGCTATTATCCAGGCATCAGGGAAGAAGAGGGAAGCAGCGTCAAAGGCGAGGTCTTCCTTGTGACCCCCACTGTCCGGGAGAATCTGGACCGGCTCGAAGGGGAAGGAAGCCTCTACAAAAGAAGACTTGTCCCTCTGAATATACAGGGTGCGGCTGTGCAAGCCCATGTCTACGAGTATCTTCAAGATACGAGGAATACTCCCGTCGTCAGTTTCAACGATCAACCATGGAGGAGAAAATAATGGAAAAGAAATATGTGTGGTATGCAAGCTACGGTTCAAACATGCTGGAGGAAAGGTTCATGTGTTACATCAAGGGTGGCTACTTCGCTCCAAACGACAGGCATTACGATGGCTGCAAGGACAAGACTCCGCCTCTTGACTCCATGCCGGTCATCATCCCCTATGAGATGTATTATGGAAACACTTCATCCTCATGGCAAGATAGTGGCGTTTCCTTCATCGATACCGATGTTCCCGGACATTCCCTGGGCAGGATGTATCTGATCACAGAGGAACAGTTCAAGGATATCCATAAAGCGGAAGGACCTTCGGCATGTTGGTATGACCTGGTAGTTAATTTCGGAGAATTTGACGGACATCCTTTGATGACCTTTACCAATTCCACAAGAAGAGAGGAAAATGAACCCAGCAAGGAATACCTCAAAGTGATCCAGATGGGCGTAAGTGAAATGTTCCCCGCACTCAAATTGGGATAAGAAAACATCGGATTTCCCTTACCTGTTAAAGGAGTTGCCTCTGGAGGCAGCTCTTTTTTGTTCCCGACAACTTATCCCATTTCGCCTCCTCGGTTCCATCCCTTCATGTCCTCTTGCCTGACAATGGGACTTATGGTACGCTTTTTCTATAGCAAACCCTATTCTGAGGAGGCAAAAGATGAGTTACAATGTAAGAACACTCACTCCCGATATGGAAGAAACCTTCGCAGACTACCTGGCAAATCTTGATTTCAGCCATGCTCCGAGTTTTGCCGGATGCTTCTGCAGGTTTTACCACACGGATTGCTCTGAACTGGAATACATGGAGAAATCCGGTGAAAATAACCGAAAGGAAGCTGTTGAATCCATCAGGAACGGCACCATGCAAGGCTATCTGGCCTTCGACAGGGAGAAGTGCATAGGGTGGCTGAACGCCAATTCTCTCGAGGCCTATCTCCGTGTAAAGAACGACCTGATTCCTCTTACTGAGGGGATGAAGGCAGGTCTTGTCATCTGTTTCGTCATCCACCCCGAATACCGTGGCAAAGGAGTTGCCTCGCTTCTCCTGGAACATGCCCTGGACGGCTTCAGGAAAAAAGGGTATGAAATGGTCCTCGGACTTAGCACACAAGACAAGGACATTCCCACCGTCTTGCAGTATTCCGGTCCCTACCCCATGTTCCTGAAGCAGGGCTTCGAGGAAATCGGTTCCTTGGGAAATCGCAAGATCTTAAGGAAGATGCTCTGAAAAGTTACAGCCATCATCTAAAAAGAAAAACAAATTACTGAATTTAAATTCAAGGGAGTAGATAAGATGAATACTCAAATATCAAATAAATGTGGTTCTGAATACAAGATGAAGGCAACCTATAAAATACAGAAAAATGATTTGTGCATAGCATGTAAAAAACAAGGGACTCTTGTAAAAAATATTACTGTAAAACATTTGGTACTTGACGAGTTAACCGAGCAGGTTGGGGATAAAGACTATTATTTATGCATGAGTGAAGAATGTGATATTACCTATTACAATGAAAGTTCAAGTGCAAAATTTAATAAGCAACAATTGAAAGTTCCTATATGGTTCAAGAAAGATGCTAATCCTAAATATGCCTGTTATTGTAGTGAAGTAACGGAAGAGCAAGTTATAAATGCGGTTATAAAAGACGGGGCTACTAATATGGAAGACGTTTTAAAAGTTACTGGAGCAATGAGCAATTCGGAATGCCAAAAGAAAAATCCATTAGGCAAGTGTTGTCATCAGATAATTCAGGATGCAATAGACAAAGGACTAACCAGGATATAATGGACTTCTTATATTGCCACATTAATCTTATAAAGTTCGTCAATCATAAATTTGCGATATTTAAATAATTGGAAAAAGTTTATGGGCTTGTTGAAAAACAAGCCCATTTTTATTTCTTTATCCTCAATATTGTCTAACGGAGTTTAATAATAAGGTATTCAACTGTATCCTTTAATCTTCTGAGGACGTATTTCTCGTAAACGGACCCTCCCAGCTTATCCATTTTCCACCAGTCTTTTGCATTCGATAAGATTTCCAATTATGGAACAATGCCTCAATCGATCAGCTTGTCCTGCCTGAGCCCCTCGACGGGACCTGTCTTCAGTGTCGTGGCAAAGCTTTCCTTCAGGGCATTGTTGAAGCTCTTCAGCTTCCTGTCCACCCTGTCAAAGACACTCCCCTGGGTGTAGCTTCCATCTTCTTCGCGATTACCGGCAGCAATACCGCTAAGGATTTCAATCCCTTCTTCAATACTTTTCACGGCATAGACATGGAAAAGTCCGTTCTTCACGGCTTCTATGACTTCATCTTTTAGCATGAGGTTGTCGATGTTCTGGATCGGGATGATGACACCCTGGTCCCCTCTGAGTCCTCTGGCGTTGCAGATGTCGAAGAAGCCTTCAATTTTTTCCGTAGCCCCTCCGATGGGCTGGATATGTCCACGCTGGTCCACGGAACCGGTCACTGCGAGATTCTGTCTCATGGGCACATCAGCCAGGCTGGATATGATGGCATAAAGTTCGGCACTGGACGCGCTGTCCCCTTCCACTCCGCCATAGGACTGTTCGAAGGTCACCTGTGCGGTGAGTCCCAGGGGCCTTAACTGGGCGAAGGTTCCGCCGAGGTATCCTGAAAGGGTCAGGACACCCTTGGTATGGATGCTCCCGCTCATCTGCGTTTCCCGTTCGATATTGATGATGCCTTCTGATCCGGCATAAGTTCTTGCCGTGATCCTGGTGGGAAGTCCGAAGAAATAACCTCCGGACCCAAGGACGGACAATCCATTGACCTGACCGATTTCAGAGCCTTCCGTATGAATGAGGATCCTCTTCAGAAGCACCTCTTCCTGAATCCTTTCCTCAAGCCTGGCATCCCTCTTTTTCTTCTCTTTCACTGCCCTGTCCACATGGATTGCATCCACCAGGTCGGCCTTGTCCAGTTGTGCCAGGGCAGAAGCTTCATAGATGACCTCGGTCATCTTGTTGAACCTTGTGGAAAGCCTGTTCTGGTCTCCGGCAATCCTTGAACCAATCTCGATGACTTTCCCAAGGGCGGACGGGTTGAAATGCTGCAGATTCTCCTTGGTGCAGAGGGAACTGACAAAGGAGGCATACTGGTACAGGTTTTCCTGTGTCCGAGGCATGTCGACGTCAAAATCCACCCTGACCTTGAACAGCCTTGGGACATCCTCGTCCAGCGAATACAGCGCATAATAGAGTTCCGGATTGCAGATGATGATGATCTTCAGGTTGAGCGGCACAGGTTCAGGTCTGATGGTCCCTGCAGGAACAAGACGGTACTGTTCTCCGATGTTCTCCACTACGGCTTTGCGGTATTTCAGGGCTTTCTTCAAGGCATCCCACGCATAGGGGTCCACCAGGATATCCTTCGCCTGAAGGATCAGGAATCCCCCATTGGCACGATGTATCGATCCCGGCCTGATCATGGTGAAGTCCGTGCTCATCGAAAGCATCTGGCTGTTGTATTCCAGCTTTCCAAAGAGATTGTAGTAGTTCGGATTCGGTTCGATGACCACTGGAGAGCCGGTACAGCTCTCATTGTTCACGAAGACGTTGACCTTGTATCTGAGCATGGGATCCGGGTCTGCCTGCTGGAAGGGAAGGACAGGCTTGATTTCCGCAGGCTCGACTGCCCTGAATGCAGTACGGTTGTCAACAATGTCGTTGATGGCCGCCTGCAGATATTCGACAATCCTCGGGTACTCCCCGTACTTCTCCTTCAAGGCGGTTACTTTTGGCACTGCAGCAGCGTAGGCAATCTCCCTCTCCACTTTCCTCAGGTCCTTTTTTGCATCTTCATCCAGCCGCTGGCTTTCCTTCAGGCTCTCATCGAGCATTCGGGTGAGTCTTCTCCCCTTCTCGTCCAGATCCTTCTTCTCTTCAGGGGAAAGTTTGTCGTATTCGTCCTGAGGAAGCTGCATTCCGTTTCTCACCGGGAAAAAGACATATCTAGGCGGAACCTGTTTCATGCTGAAACCTGCCCTGCCGGCTTCTTCCCTGATGTTCCTGTACATTTTGTCCAGCTTCGACTGGAGGGTGCTGACGATATGGTCTCTCTTTTCCTCATAGGCGCTCTCATCGAAAGCTTTGGTAATGGTCCCCTTCAGCCCGGCAACCAGGTCATCCATATCCTTCCTGAACGTCTTTCCGGTTCCTGCCGGAAGTGGAACAACGTAAGGCAGGTCCACATCGCTAAAGTTATTGATGTAGCACCAGTCCATCGGGATCTTCCCTTTTCTGGCGATCTGGGAGACCATGGCCTCCGTATAGGTGCTCTTCCCTGTCCCGTGAGGTCCAACAACAAAGATGTTGTACCCTGTCGCATCCATCCCGAGACCGAACTCCATGGCGGAAACGGCCCTGTCCTGTCCGATGACCCCTTCAAAGACTGGGATATCGGATGTGCTTGCATAAGACCCCAGTTCCTCCTCATAATGGCATATTTTCTTCAATCTATCCAAAGGGACGGCATAATTTTCCAGGCTCATCTTACTGTCCTCCTCATTCAATTTTCACGCAGCCCTTCTTTCACATCCCAGGCAACAGTCTCTCCACTGCGCCTTTACTTCCGCGAACCCGGTATCTCTGCTTCATTGTCATAGCCTCTCTTTTCCCATGTGCCCTGATAGTTTAAATCGTTGGAAAGCTCGATCTCATTGACCCATCTTGCCCACTTGTACCCCAGTTTGTCTTCGGCAATGACCATAAAGGGATATCCCATGGGCTCAGGCAGCGTCGTCCCGTTGGAGGAATACGCAAGGATCATGTCCTTGTCCTTGATTTCCTGCAGGGGCATCGAGGTCGAATAGCCGTCCACAGCATGGAAGATGACGATTTCCCCGCCCGTCTTCACGTTTGCGGAGTCGATGATATCCATGATACGGACGCCTTTCCAAAGGATTGTCGCCTCCCAGCCTTCCACGCAATAGAGGGTGATGAGTTTCTCCTGGGGCGTAAGGGAAAGCACCTCTTCATAGGTCATGGAGAGAGGATTATCAACCAGCCCGGTTACCTCAAGCGTATATGTGGCGATGTCCACTTGCTGGATTCCAGTGATGGAGTTGTCTCGGGGTCCGATGGCCGGGTCAAGGTTGATCCCCTTATAGTCACGGATTTCCGTGGCACTGAACCTTTCCGGTGTTGGTCTGGACATGATGTCGACATACTTGTCCGTGGTGCTGCCTGAGCTGCATCCAAAAAGCAGAAGGGCTACGGACATCAGGGAAAGCAGGTATGGTGTTTTCATGGCGTTGCCTCCTCATTTGGGTCATGTCTTCAACAATACGCGATGGTAATTGTTCCGGTGCTTAACAGAATTGCTTTCCTAACAGAATTTCCATTTGGGCACAGCAGCATGTCCGGTGGCTGCAAAATCGCTATTTCTTCTTGAAAGTGACAAGGCAGGAACTGGAATCCAGGTGATACCGTTTTGACAATCCCAGAAATAATTTATGCCCCGGAAAGTCACTGCCTTCTTGCCAGCGACAAAAAAGTGACCCTATCCTGAAAATAATCAGCAAATTCTGTCACCTTCACTGTATCTTGATTGTATCCCAATTTAATTGAACATTCAATGTCGATATCATGACATCTTCGTTACCGGGCCATGAATTGTCTTTCTCCCGGATAGGCGCTCCTTAGGGTGTCCTGAGCCATAAATGTGAGGGTTCAGATAAGCCCACTCTTCCTGTTCTGTCCCAACTGAAGCTGCATCCAAAAAGACCGCCGGCATGGAAGGAACACCCTTGTGTCCTATCCCCTGCAGGCGGCCATCCCTTCATGACGTCACATCAATCCCCGGCTATCCCTTGTACTCTATTCCTAATTTCATTTCCTTATTTTTTGTCTTTTCTGCCACGATGCTCATAGTCCTTATCAATTTCCTCTTTCCAGCTTGCGTCCATGACGACGTTCGCCCGAAGGTTGCTGACAAACTCGCTGACCACCTTGTAGTTCAGTTCTGTCCCTTTGCTGTCTGCGTGATAATTGGCTGCGCGGTCTGCTCCGATACCGAATTGCGCGGCTGTAGCAACTGCGTCGATGTTAGCTCCGAGGAAGATGAACTCCCAGCCGTACCTTTCCTTCTGCCTTTCAATCATCCTTTTAACCTTCTCGTAGCTATACTCGTGGCTGGCGTTTTCCAGGCCGTCGGTGGTGATGACGAACATCACCTTGTCCGCCCTGTACTCTTCACGGGTATTCTTCTGGACATTCCCGATCTTGTGGATGGTCCTGCCTATGGCGTCCAGAAGTGCCGTACACCCTCCGACAAGATATTCCCGTTCGGTCATCGGACGGATGCCCATGATGTTGACCCGGTCATGCAGAAGCCTGTAATCGTCGTCGAAGAGCACTGTGGTGACGAGGGCTTTCCCTGGTTCCTCCTGCTGCTTTCGAAGAAGCGAGTTGTAGCCTCCGATGGTGTCACTTTCCAGGCCAGCCATGGAACCGCTCTTGTCAAGAATAAAAACCAGTTCGGTCAGATTCGTTTTCATTTTATTGTCCTCCCTTTCTTTGATGTCTTAAGAATACCAATTTAAAGGGAGGGAGGGGTCGCTTCCAAAGCGACAATCATATGCCCAGAAGGATCTGGTCAAAGGCGAACAATGCTTCGTTCAGTTTGTAGATGTCGTAGTTTCCCTCTTCGATAAAGTATTCGACGATAATATCGAACTTGTTGCTGTGGGACAGGGAGTATCCTGCTTTTTTGAGCAGATCACGGGTTTCGTCCAAATTGAGCTCCAGGGCGATGGCAAAGGCGATGGCGGTAACCCTGCTTGGATTGTAGCCTTTATCACTGCGGATCTTTGAAAAAAGCTTGCGGTCGATATTCGCCCGTTTGTAGGTTTCCACATCCGTCAGTCCCTTTTCATCGATGAGCCTGAGCAGCATCCCGGAGAAGGATTCATCCAGGTGCGAAACCACATCTTCCAGGCGCCTCTTCGACGGAGTCGGCATGGAGACCCGATATGATTGCATACTCGGGATATACTCGTAGGACTCAATGTCCCTGTTTCGCTCGCTATAAAGGCGTTCTTCGACATAGTTGTCGTCGATGTATTTCTCAATGGCCGAAAAGAGCCGTTCGCTCAATACGAATGCCTTCTTGTCAAAGACCACCAGATAGACCTTCATCTCATGGCCGAGGAGGAACTCCCCGATGGCGGAAATAGCCACCTGAAGTGCCTGGTCCTTGGGATAACCGTAGATTCCCGAGGAAATGAGCGGAAAGGCGATGGATTCGCATTTATGCTCCAAGGCGAGGTTCAGGGCATTTTTGTAGCATGCGTAAAGGAGTTCCTCCTCACTCGAGCTTCCCCCTTGCCATATGGGTCCGACCGCATGGATGATGTATCTGGAAGGCAGGCTATAGCCGTCTGTAATGACCGCTTTACCGACATTGCACCCTCCTAGTCTGTCACAGGCAGCCTGAAGCTTTTCGGCGCCGGCTGCGGTGAATATGGCTCCACATACTCCGCCACCCATCCTGAGTGAAACGTTGGCGGCATTGACGATGGCATCGACGGACATTTTTGTGATATCATTCCTGACAATTTCCAGTGGCATTATTGGCAGTCTCCTTTCAAGGCATCATTTGGTATGACCCAAGGATCAGGGAAAAGCGAGTGGAATTCCCTCCAGGGACATTCGAAATTATCAGTGCTATTCCATCCTGTTCCACCCATATTTACCAACCAGCTCGACAAATCGCACAAGTTCAACGGTTTCAATCCGGATAAATCCCTCCCTGTCTTTTGTGACAAGCTTGAGTTCCTGCACTTCAGGCGGGCCAACGGGAATAACCATGCGTCCATCAGGTCCGAGCTGTTCAAGCAGTTCCTCGGGCATTTTCTCTGCGGATGCGGTGACCATGATCCTGTCATAGGGGGCATCTTCAAGAAAACCTTCGCTCCCGTCTTTGACGATGTAAAAGATATTCGTGTATCCCATGGCATCGAGCCTTATCTTTGCCTTCTGGCTCAGTTCCGGAAAGACCTCGATGGTGAAGACCTCCTTGGAGAACTCCGCCAGGAGGGCGGTCTGATATCCGGAACCTGTCCCGATCTCCAGTGTACGCGAATTTTCTTCAGGTGACAGGAGCTCGGTCATGAACAGGACGAGGCTGGGTTGGGAGATGGTCTGTCCGAACCCGATTGGCAAAGGCGCATTGATATGGTATGCCCCTTTGTACTTCCCCTCGAGGAACAATGAACGGTCCAGGTTTTTATAGAAGGCGTGAAGTTTTGCAATATCCGTTTTCCCTCACCTCTTTTTCATTGGCGAAGGTAGTCTCCTGCAAGTTCTTCGCCAGAATTACTTTTCTCTTTCCCTCATTGTAACCATTTGAAGAATATTCTGCAATGAAATCAATGTCAAGGCCTAAAGATTCATCCCTTATCTGCTGTCCGCACCATTTCTGACCTTTTGTGGCAATGCACGTATTCCTTGAGCTGGTGTTCTTGACGAAGGCGCATTACCCCTTAGAGCACCCCACGAGGGATCCTACACGTTGTCATGTACTCGGCAGCCTTCCCATACATCAGCAACTCCAAACTTGTCTCACAATGAAATTGCCCCAGAAATCCTAATTCATAGGAAGTGGATTGATTCTTCACAACAATGCGTCTTAGGGATATACTGATATCATCAAAGGTATTGAAAGGAGTTGTTACTCTGTGAGATATACGAATTTAAAGAAGGCGAATATCCGCATCTCCAACATCGGACTGGGTACCAATGCTGTCGGCGGGCACAATCTTTACAGCAACCTGGATGAGGAAGAAGGAAAACTCGTGGTCAGAGAAGCCCTTCATCAGGGCATCACCTTTTTTGACACCGCTGACTCCTATGGCTTTGGGCGATCCGAACAGCTTCTGGGAGAAGCGTTCAAAAAAGATCGGACGCAGGTCATTCTCGCGACAAAAGGGGCAAACGAAAGACTTGAGGATGGAATCATCCAGAAGAACAATACGCCAGCATACCTCAGGAAGGCTTTGGAAGCAAGCCTGAGAAGACTTCAAACCGATTACGTCGATATCTACTACATCCATTACCCCGATGGCAAGACACCGTTGGGAGAAGCCGTCGCCGAACTTGTCAGGATGAAAGAAGAGGGAAAGATCAGGGCAATCGGCATTTCCAATCTCACCCTTGACCAATTAAAGGAAGCCAATGTCCACAACGACATCGATGTCTTTCAGTCCCGGTACAATATGCTGGAAAGGTCTGCTGACATTGAACTGCTACCCTATTGCATCAAGAATGAAATCTCCTTTGTCCCTTATGGACCCCTGGCTTTCGGGATCCTCGGAGGCAAATATGGCAAGTACTTCAGACTGGACAAGACAGACTGGAGAAACAAAGTCAGGTTGTTCGAGGAGGACATCTTCCAGGATAACTTGCAAAAAGTGTACCAGCTGAAGAATCTGGCTTCCAGAATGGAAATGACCCTTCCGGATCTTGCCCTGGCATGGCTCCTTCACCAGGACGGAATCGACACGGTGATTCCCGGTGCAAAGAGGGCTGATCAGGTTACCGAAAATGCCAAGGCAAGCGACATGACCCTGACCAGGAGTGAACTTTTGATCATCGACGATATCCTTAACGCCTAGACTAAGTTGGACTAAAGTTTCCTCTATCTTGTGACGAGAATAACCAGCCCTTCAATCCTTTTCACCAAAGGATTCCAGTTTGCTGCACTGTCTGATCAAGCCATTACACTTAGAAAGGGTGAAATCAAATGCTGAGAAAACTGACGGACATGATCTATTACCTCCCAAACGATGAGTCTACGGACCGCCCGAGTATCGGGTACGTCAAGGGACGAAAATATTCCCTCATGGTTGATGCGGGTGCTTCCCCTCTTCATGTGCAGCTTTTTCTGCATGAACTTGAACAAAATGGCCTGAAGAGGCCTGACTTTGTTTTCCTCACCCATTGGCACTGGGACCATGTTTTCGGACTGGCAACCCTGAAGGAATCAAATGTGCTCTCCATCGCCTGCAAAATGACCAATGAACGTCTGATCAAGATGAGAAAATGGGAATGGACGCCCGAAGCCATAGAGAGTCGTCTGTCTACCGGGGAGGATGTGGAGTTTTGCATGAGGATGATGGAAATGGAATATCCTGGTTTTCGCCATATCCAAATCGCAACCGCTGAAATCACTTTTGAAGACAGGCTTGTCCTTGACCTTGGAGGAATCACCTGCGAACTCCTCCGTGTCGGTGGGCCTCACACGGAGGACAGCGTCATCTGTTTTGTCCAGGAAGAAAAGGTGCTGTTCCTGGGAGATGCCAGCGGCGAAGACCTGCTTCAGGTTCCGGCCAGAGAGTACCGGTGCAAGCTGGGTGACCTCCTGCATAGACTCGAACCCCTTCCGTTCGAACTTGTCGTCCCTGGACACTGGGGAGACGAAAAGCGGGACGACACTCTTAGGGATATCTGCCTGGAAATGGAAAAAACGGAAAACGAGCTCTATCATATCCCATCAAGTATGCAGGTTGCTGACGGAAAGTAATAGCAGAATTGTCTGATATTTGTTTGACTATGCCTCTCCTATTCCTTATACTGAAATCAGGGCTTGCCTTTCTGTATAGTGACCCATCCGAATGTCCCAACCTTTCCTCTACGGATGATGTCCCTGACAACTGAGACGACCCTAACATTAGATTTTAAGGAGGGTATAATGAAATTTGTGAAGATCGCCCAAACAACAGAACTAATGGAGGGAACCAAAAAGAAAATCTTGGTGGAGAACCGGGAAATCCTTTTGGTAAACCTGAAGAACTCCTACTATGCCCTGGACAACAAATGCCCCCATTTGGGCGGCTCCCTTTTTGACGGAACGCTCGAAAGCGGAACCATCATCTGTCCCAGGCACCATTCCCAATTTGACGTGACGACCGGAAAGAACCTTGAAGGGGCGAAGATCCTGTTTGTCCGTTTCCCCGTAAAAGATGCCCATGTTTTCCCCGTGAAGGTGGAGGGAAGCGACATCCTGATCGAAATCTAGGCATCTGTTCCATAGAGAAGGCCGGTACTGAGGAAACGTCCCTTAGTACCGGCCTCCTCTTTTTCGCTTTCCAAAAGTAATCCCGAGGATTTCGATTTATTCCTTTTGCCATGGGATGAGGATTCAATCCCTTGGTAAAAGGAAAGACAACCTGGTTATCCAGATTGTCTTAAGGTTCACTCTAGTTATCCTTGTTTGCAGTCGCGGGTTCAGGTGCTTGCTCCTTCACGGGATTACCTTGTTCGATAGATTTCATGATGGAGTCCCTAATTCCCTTGACCCTTTCATCATCCACCTTGTCTCCCTGATCAAATTTGACGCCAAGCTTCTCACTGACGAGCAAGCTTAGAAGCATCTCAAAGGCATTGACGGAACTCCCATGTTCCTGTCCACCGCCCATACTGACGACAGTCTTTGGTACGATATCGATTTTTGATTTCTCGATGGCTGCGGTGAATTTGGTCATGACATCCTGTACCACCTGATATTGCGGACCACCATAAGCCTTTACCTGTTCATCGATGGCGATGGCCTTACCAATACCTACTCTGGCTTCGCGTTCAGCTTCTGCTTCAGCGATGGCTTTAATCTTCGCGGCATCCTGCAAGGAACGCTGATAGTCAGCCTTACCCTGGTTGCTTTGGATCTGGATGTTGATGTCCGATTCTGTCAGGAAGGTCTGCTGTCTGGCTTTGGATTCAGCTTCCCTGAGTTCCTTCTCCTTGCCTGCTGCCTTCTCTTGCTGGCCGTACGTCTCGATTTTCTCTATGGCAATCTGCCTGTCCCTGAGTTGGGCGAGGATGACTTCGATTTTATTGTCGTTTACCGAAGCTGATGGTGTACCGATAAGTACTTCTTCCAGCTCCAGATTGTAGTGTTCAAATTTCGTCTTCATTTCCTTGGAAGAGGTATCCTGGATCTCATTTCTTTCCTGAATTAATTGGATGAGTGTCTTGGTTTGTCCAATATTCTTGAAATAAGCCGATACCATGGGGTCCAACGTCTGGTCAACCAGCATTTTGACATCACCAAATCTCTGAATGACCAGTGGCGCTTTCCTGTAGTCAATATGCATGACCACTGACAGTGGAAGTGATGGTTCAAAAGCATCCTTTGTGATCAGGCTTACTTCTTTGAGATTCTCATCGAACCTATGAGAGCCCATCTGGTTGCTGATCCATTTCAAGATGATATTCGTTGTCGGGATCCTCACAATATGGCCGGCATACGTGTTGAAGGCGTATTTACCAGGCATCAGAGGTTCTCTCCATACGCCCCTGTAGCCTTTCTCCACGAGCTCACCATGTTTGTAGTCTTCTCCCGTTGAATCCATGCCCTTGGGTCCAATATAGGAAACCACGACACCAACAAATCCAACTTCTATCAGGGTTTTTTCGATGAGTTCCACAGTCGCGAAGAATCGATTGATGAAATAGGTGCCTTCAACGAGGACCTGGTATTGTCTGCCTCTGAACCCACCTGCCTTGAGGAATTTCTCCGGGTCCTGGAAATTGTTATGATACGTTTCCGGTATTTCCGGATTGTCTCCGACTGCTGGGGCGATGATGTCATCCTTGTACAGGGACAAGCCATCATGGACCGTCACGATGCCGACCTTGTCATCATTTCCTTTGATGACAAGAGGCCTGAACCCATCCCTTTCCCCAAGGAGTTCTGCCATCTTCGCGATTGTCGCTTCTTCAGAGATGGTTCCCATGGAGAGATAATAACTCTTCGCTTCCGTGATGATGATAAATTCAGCAAGGTTGAACGCATAGGTACCTTCTCTGATGATCCCCCTCTGGGGTCCCCTTTGGCCGCCATGCTCCAGGAAGCCCCGGACATTTTGAAAGTTGCTTCCCTCAGGAATGATTTTACTCAGGGTCTGGATCGGTTCGAGCGGCTGCCCGTCACGGGCAAAGACATAGGCGATCTGCCCTTGTGGCACAGTGACCAATGGGCAGATATGGACCTTGTACATGAGCGGCGTCAGAAAATGAATTCCTCCCCTGACGATTTGAGGTTGGAACCCCGCCTCTCCGTGGAGGGCGATGATCTGTTCGTTAAGGGATCCTTTGTTGGACCACCATTTTTCGACAATCGCAATCTTATTGTTCGGTATTATTCTAAACCCAATGATCTTGAGCACTAAAATAAACCCGATTGATATCAGTAACAATGTTATCAGGGTAGGAATGTATTTTTCCATCTTCTCACCTCGTGTTAAATTTTGCCATTTGCCTGATCGGATTAGCCTGACTTTCCTTCTTTTCGAATTATCAAATCCCAGTCTGTGTTCTTCCTTGGATCTGGATTCATTCTTCAGAAAAAGAGTACAGAACATCATTGATGTTGCGTCATTAAAAAACCTCTGCCTGCAATTGACTTCAGTATCATAGCGGACCGACACCTTTCACCATGGAGTAATGATTACCAATTATAGCACTCTTAAAATATACTGTAAATATAATTTTCATAAAATTCTGATGCGTTGAAAAGACCCGAATCTTAAGGTCAAATACTCTCCTCGGGCTTACCTTCAATGCGATTCAGATGTCGGAGCGCGGTAAAAGGCACCCCATCCAATGAGATGCCTTTTACCATTTCCTATGTGACTTTCTTAGGCTCTCGTGTTCCACATTCAAGAAATTCCCGGTTGAATGCTTGAGTTATCCGATAGAATTAATTCTCCCTTATTATGCCTCTAAGTCCTCATCTGGATTTTTGAAATCCTGGTGTTTAAGTCCCGGAGCCCCATTTTGACCAAAGGATGTTATCCCTGTGGTTTTCCCATCGGGGAAGGGAGGAAGATACCTCCCTGATGTCTTGCTCTGACACCAGAGGATCCGCTTAGACGCCAATGACATCAGCAGATGATTTAAGCTGGGTCCCTTCTTCCTGAAGAAGCGTATTCCAGCAGTCTACCATATTTTTTCCCGTCTTGTGGAATGTACTGTGTCCATCGCTAACCAGAATGGCATCGAACCCCAGCTTATTGGCATCCTGGCAGGCTGCCCGAACACACCCATTGGAAACGAGCCCCATGACGATGCTGGTGATGTTCATCTCCAATAACAAGTCCCTGAATCGCTTCTCTTTGAAAATACTGCCATGGGATTTGTTCATGACAAGATTGCCCTCGGCGATGCATAGTTCTTCCGATATCTGCCAGTCGTCTGAGTTCTCCTTCAAGAAACTGCCGGTAAAATGCCTGAACAGAATGACCGGCAGTTTCTTATGGTGAAAATGAGCCATCACGTCATTCACGTGACCGATCAGAACCTGCTTGTTATAGTCATCTCTCTGAAGCAGGCCCTTCTGCATATCAATCACGATCAGTGCCTGGAATTCGGGCATAGTAGTCCTCTTTCTTTTCTTCGCGCATCACTGCTGGAACAATGATTGCCGTCCTTCCCTCGGGCTAAGGCCTAAAAGTTTTTCTTCCCTGCCAGCCGATATCTTTCTATGGCGGATTCGACGATTTTTCCCATGAACTCCGCCCGGCTGTAGCCTCTTTCCTTTGCCATATAGCCCATATAGCCATAATGGGCGGTCTTCTCCACATTATCATCCGGCATGTTGAGCCCCGCAAAGGTATTCACCTCGAGAAAATAAGGGACATTGTCTTTGTCGAGGATCATGTCTATCCTTCCAAAATCCCGGATATCGAGGACTTCGTATATTCTGAGTGCGAGTTCTCTGATCTTCTCCTCAACGTCTCCTGGCAGGACCATGGGGCAGGTAATGATCTCCTGGTCCATCATCTTATGCTCAAACGTGTTGGTTCTGCTGAAGCTGTATCCGATCTCCAGGAGGGGCAGCACTTCCGGATTTTTGTAGCCGATGATCCCCACTGTCAGCTCCCTGCCTTCGATGAATTCTTCAATCAGGGCGGGTTGCCCGACTCCTTCGGTGATCTTCCCGACGACTTTGGGCAAGTCCTCCGGGGTTTCGATGATATTCGTATCGTCGATTCCGGCACTTCCTCTGCCATACAGGGGTTTGACAAAGAGAGGGTATCGGAACGGGATGTCAGGGATATCTGCCATGCTTCTGGCGATGGCAAACTTCGGTGTCGGAACCCCGTAGTAGGAGACGATAATCTTCCTGAAGACCTTGTCAGCTCCGACGACATTGATATGGGAGCCGGTATAGGGGATATTGAACGTCTCCAAAAAAATGATTTCCTCGTCAGAGGAGACATTGAAAACCAGGTCAATATTCTCGAGCAAAATCTGGTTGTAGGTCGTCAAAGGATCATAGGTCCATTCGACCAGCACAACATCATACCCCGCATCTTTCAGGCCCGTGTAATGAAGATAAGCCTCATCATAGGAATCATCCTGAACCTCTTTCGTGGCAATTTTCTTTTGAAATTCCACATTCCTGAATTTTCTCCAAAATACACCAATTTTCATATCTAAGTTTCTCCTTTTTCGCCTCTTGCTCAGGTTGTCAGCATCACAATGACCGGTTTGACGATCATGCCGTTCCTGCTTGCACCAAAGGCCTCGTTGATCTGTTCAAGTTCGAAGAGACAGCCTTTTCCGTGTTTCTTCAGAAAGGCTTCTGCTTTTCTTGCAAAATGTTTTTCTCGGGTTGCTTCTCTGCCTCTCTGCAAATTCGATCATCTTCTCCTTGCTTGCAGACAGCGCGAAATATTTGTCAAAGCAGTCGAGCATGTGCCCGAACATGATGTTTTTGTACTCCGGTGAGGGTTCACCCTTATGCAGGTATGTGTTTCCCTGAATCTTCAGCCGCCTTTTTGTGATGTCCTTTTCCCATGCTGGATTCTTTCGTACGATCTTCCTGGCATTCCCGACGGTATTGCCTGCGGTAGCCATCGTCGTTGAATTGACAAAAGAGAGGTACTTGTCGTAGATCGCCTCAAACCGGTTTTCCTCGTCCACGAAAAAGAGATTGGAGAGCGTAAGGATTACCCCCCACATGATGAAGTTATTTGGGCTGTCCATCAGCTCAGCGATGTCCTTGAAGTAAGGGTAGACAAGCGAGGGATTTCATTTGCTGATGAAACGGACGACCTTGTCACAAGAGAATACATGCTTCCCTTGTCCGTCCTGATGATTTCCAGCAGCGTTCCGATCTTTAAGGGATTTGCCATGCAATCAAGGGAAAATCATTCCAGATCCGGTTTTCTCTTCAGCAAATCAGTAAGGTTGTTCTTCTTAATCTGTTCCTTAGCAGCGACTAACAACTTGCCCGATTGGATCGTCATCATCCATCACTTCAATACCAAAGTACCACATCCGCAAACTTACTTCCAATATATTTGTATGAACATTTTGTTTAGTAATCGAGTAGGAGGTAGCTGATTAATTCAGCTACCGACCTCTCACAGCACCGGACTACCGGCAATGCTCCAGTAGCCAAGTCTGGAATTTCCCCACTGATATGCCTGCCAGTCCGGAATTCCGAGCTTGCGCAGGTTTTGTATCTTCGTTTTGGGTTTCTTCCACTATTTCCAGATGTACATTCGTAACCTTCTTCTCAGCCAGCTATTCCACTCTGTTGCGATCTGTTTCATGTCTGCGATGTGGAAATAACCCAGCCATCCTCGGATATAGACTTTCACCTTCTCCATGACTGCTCGGACATTCTTCCCCTGATTTCTTCTTGTCAGTTCTTTCAGTTTCAACCTGGCTTTCGCCAAGGAATTCTTGTGTACTCGGATATAGTTTCCTTTCCCGTTCTTCCCTATGGCAAAACCAAGGAACTTGAATTTCCTGGAGTAGATGCTGATGGCTTTACTCTTTTCCAGATTCAGCGTCAGCTTCAGCTGGTTCTCTAGATATTTCCGACTTGATTCCAGCAGGCGTTCTGCCGCTCTTTTGATTCTGGCAAGAGACTTACGATTGTTCAGTCCTTCCCGAAAGAAACCTTTCGGTACTATGACCTCGGCTGACTTCTCACAACAAGCTTTACTCCATCCTTGAGATTTAACCCTAACGGATGTCTGTGAGATCTCCCCGGGTAAGAACGATAACCTTCATTCCATGTGGCCGT
>ENA-OFCF01000064-OFCF01000064.1-metagenomes-genome-assembly--contig:-NODE-64-length-55041-cov-14.835376_pt1 | contig 55041 bp, 50 predicted proteins | sample MGYA00153387_OFCF01 | MGnify analysis MGYA00153387 | reverse complement strand
CCCCACTGCTGCCTCCCGTAGGAGTCTGGGCCGTGTCTCAGTCCCAGTGTGGCTGCTCATCCTCTCAGACCAGCTACAGATCGTCGCCATGGTGCGCCGTTACCACACCATCTAGCTAATCTGACGCGAGCTCATCTCCAGGCGATAAATCTTTCAACTTTCGTCATATCGGGTATTAGCAGTCGTTTCCAACTGTTGTCCCCATCCTGAAGGCAGATTCTCACGCGTTACTCACCCGTCCGCCACTAGGTCCGAAGACCCCGTTCGACTTGCATGTGTTAGGCATACCGCCAGCGTTCATCCTGAGCCAGGATCAAACTCTCCATAATAATAGAGAGCCTATAATAAAGGCTCGTGTGTAATCTTTAAAGACTTTTGACTCGTCTTGGTCTGACCACTAATGGCTCGACCGTGTTATAATCGTGTTAACGAATTTAACGAGGTTGTATAGGCTTTCAAACTATATAGTTGTCTAGGTTCAGGATCTCAAGATTGGCTCTAGGAGCGACTTGCGTCGTTCGCACTGGGCTGTTTCCCTCGACCGCTTTACTAATATAACTCGAACCACTGGGGTTTGTCAACTGGTTGGGCGAAATTGGTTTCTGTCACTGTGAGTAAGGGTTTGACTCGATTTTAATGGCTGTTGTCTCCAGGTTGTGCTAAATTTTTTGCAAAATTTCTATAAAATCCGCCTAATTCTTGCCTAAAAGCACGTAATTACTCAGCTTATTCTTGTAGCAACACACAATGTGAGTTCAAAATAAGTTTGGAGTGTGAGGATGATGAATGGTTTACGATACTGGGATCGGCAAGCAATATTACTAATTGGTCTAGCCATCGGTGGAAGTTTGACTCTTCATGGCTGTGGGCGTGCAAACACAACGGATCGTGCGAGTTCAGTGAGTTCACAACCAATGGAATCGGCTACGAGTTCAGATACCAAGCCAGCTATAGGTGATTTCGATCTTGCCAATAAACAGAACGCAACTGCTCGTGCCAATAAAGCTGGCTCGATAACCCAAAGACCCCAATTAATCAAAACGGCAGAGCTGTCGCTGCGGCTGGAGTCGATCGATAAGATGATGGTGCAACTTCGCCAGATCGTGCAGAGTAAGCAAGGCGATATCTATGATTTTCAGGACGCTCGTTCGGGTAACGATCGGCATCGTCAGGCTACTTTGGTACTGAAGGTACCAAGTAAGGTTTTAGACGAGACTGTGGCTGAAATTGCTAAGTTGGGTCGGGTAGAGAGTCAAGGGGTGAAGTCTGAAGATGTAACATCGCAAATTGTCGATACGGATGCACGGCTCAAAAATCTCCGTCAGCAGGAGGATTTGACACGGAAAATTATGGATCGATCTGGTTCTGTTAGAGATATTTTGGCAGTTTCTAAGGGGCTTTCGGCAATTCGCGAGCAGATCGAACAGTTGGATGCGAGTGTGAAGAATCTCCGCCAGCAAGTGGCTTATTCGACGATCGATTTGAAGGTGGAGGAAATGCAGTCTGCTACTCCTACCAGCGATGCTTTTGGGGTACAGGTGCAGGAGACTTGGAAAAATTCTACACATGCAGCGGGGAGTCTGGGGACAAATCTGGTACTGGGATTATTGTGGTTGCTACCTTTTATACCATTTATGGCGATCGGGGCTGGTGGTGTGTATTATGCGATCGGTAAGCTGCGACAGCCGTTACCAGTTGTAGAAACTCCAGAAGGCGAGGAAGGGTAGCACAGCGATTGAAATCGTTGTTAATGAGGCAAAGTCCACCTTTGTTGACGCATAACCGCTAGAGAACGGCAACCGCTAGGGCGATTTCGACAGCACAGCGATTAAAATCGCTGCTCATGTTGCAAAGTCCGCCTACGCGGATTGAGATATTGATTGTCTTAACCACCTTAGCGACTGTTTAGCGTGTGTGCGTGTCGCTACGCGGACTAATCTCAATTATTGCGATCTTGTTAACGATCTCTGCTGTTGGCTTAGGAATTACTAATATTGGGAATTTTCTGTCGATCGAGGATATAAGGTAAAAGCTTGCTGATATTGCGGGCATCGTCGATACCGCGATGATGAGTGCCAGTGAGTGGGATATTGGCGAGGTTCAGGGCTTGCGCCATACCATAACGTTTGTTTAGTACTTGGGTGGTACAGAAGATTTCTTTGAGGTTGACATGATTGCTGGAGACTGGATAAGGAAGATCGATGTGATGATGTTTGCTGTCTTGCTGAAGTTGTTTGCGATCGTAGTCGCCCCAAGAGCCAAAGATAGTTTTGTCGAATTGAGATAGCCAAGGTCGCCAAAGTTTAATCGCATCTGGAAAGGTGGGGGCGTTGTCAACTTGGACTTGGGTAATGGAAGTTAGATTTAGACAAAATTCGGTAAGCACTGGATGGCGTAGAGGTTTGATGAATGTTTGAAATTCATCGATGATTTCGAGGCTGTCAGTGGCTACCATGACTGCGCCGATTTCGATGGTTTCCATTTGGTAACGGGGGATGCTTTGGAGATCGCAGCAGGTGGCTTCGAGATCGACGACTAATATATATTGGTATCGAGCGAGGTTAATTTCGGTCATCTGAAAAATTTAGCTTTGCTAGATACGGAGTTGTTTAGGGTGTAGGTTTATCGTGGCAATTGGGCGTTGACGATCGGATAAGGTGAGATGACAACTATCTAAGTTTAATGTGGTGAGTCAGCAATTTCGATCCCGTTCCTTTGCTAAATTGGGCGATTATTTGCGCTAGATGATGCTGTGGAGCGGGACTTCCCTAAGAAATAATGTTATGATTTTGGGTAACTCTTTTATAGCTGTATGGCTGGCGAGAGTTGGGAATTGCGATCGTTCATTATCTTTTTGTCCACACCACATGGTTTTTTGGAAGAGTTTATTTAGTGGTGGCGATACGGCTGCTGAACCTAAAGCTAGTGCGTCTGTCAGTACTGCTGTAAAAGTAACTGGAATTAATCTACCTCCAAATACTCAGGTCTTTTTTAGTACCGATCGAGACCTCGACTTGTATGAGTTGGAGGAACTATGTGATATTGTGGGCTGGTCTCGTCGCCCACTGCGGAAGGTCAAGAAGGCTCTCCAGAATAGTTTTATTGTGGTTTCGATGTGGGAAGTCAGAGGGGCGACCAAAAGAATGATTGGGTTTGCTCGTGCTACGTCCGATGGGGCTTTTAATGCGACTGTTTGGGATGTGGTGGTTCATCCTGATTTTCAGGGTCAGCGGTTGGGTAAGGCGATGATGAAATATACGATCGATAAAATTCGGGCTGAAGATATCAGTAATATTACGTTGTTTGCTGATGCCCATGTGGTGGGTTTTTATAGTGGAATGGGGTTTGTGGAAGATCCTGAAGGAATTAAGGGGATGTTTTGGTATCCTGACTAGAGATCGAGATGTTTGAGATCTTGTCGATCGATCCTAACGATAGTATGTTATGATGATGTTAATAACGGGATGTAGCGCAGCTTGGTAGCGCGCCTGCTTTGGGAGCAGGATGTCGTAGGTTCAAATCCTATCATCCCGATTTATAAGTCGAAAAAATTTGAATGCCATTCTCAAACAAAGAACCCTCACACGCTCTTGTGAGGGTTTTTTGTTAACGAAAATCATGGGTCTAAATCTCCCTCCTACAGGCGGATTATTATTAGGGTGGGGTCTAAATCCCCGGCGTTGCTGATTTGGAGTATGAATTGCCCCTACTCTAAATTTCAGAGATTGCCCGATCGAGTGAATCATACCTGGATTCAGCAACGCCAAATCCCCATCCTGATAACCTCGCTGTCAACTATCAACTGTCAACTATCAACTGTTTAAGAATGCAGGAACTCCATAATGTCGCCTTCTTGAACTAAATATTCCTTGCCTTCACTCCGAAGTAGTCCCTTATCTTTGGCTGCTTGCATCGATCCGGTGGCGACCATATCAGCATACCCGATCGTTTTGGCACGAATGAAGCCACGCTCGAAGTCCGAGTGAATCACTCCCGCCGCTTGAGGTGCTAACATCCCCACTTTAATCGTCCAGGCGCGGGTTTCCTTTGGCCCCGTAGTAAAGTAGGTACGAAGTCCGAGTAAGTGATAGGTAGCTCGGATGAGGGATTTCAAGCCGCCTTCAGCTACGCCCAAGGATTCGAGAAATTCGGCTTTTTCAGTTTCAGGTAGCTCGACGAGTTCGGCTTCTACTTGAGCAGAGACGATGGTGACTTGCGCCCCCTCTTTAGCTGCAAACGCTTTTACTTGCTCGACAAATTTATTACCTGTAGCTAAGTCTTCTTCCGAGACATTGGCGGCATAGATCATCGGCTTGCGGGTAAGCAATCCTAAACCCTTGACACTTTCGCTTTCTTCTTCACTCAGTTCGACTTGTCTGGCTGCTTGTCCTGCACTTAGCTCCGTTAGCAGTTTTTCCAAGGCAGTAACTTCGATTTGGGCTTCCTTGCTAGTTCTGGCTGTCTTCCGCGCTCGATCGATCCGTTTCTCGATTTGGTCGATATCTGCCAGAATCAACTCTAGATTAATAATTTCAATATCCTGCTGAGGATTGACGACCCCCGATACATGGATGATATCATCGTCTTCAAAACAGCGGACAACTTGAACGAGGGTATCTACTTCCCGAATATGGGAAAGAAACTTACTACCCAAACCTTCTCCCTGACTGGCTCCTTTGACTAAACCAGCAATATCGACAAATTCTACCCGCGTGGGGACGATATCCTCGGAATTAACCATGTCTGCGAGGACTTGTAGACGCTCATCAGGTACTGCGACAATCCCAACATTTGGCTCGATCGTGCAGAACGGATAGTTAGCAGCTTCAGCTTTGGCATTGGCAACTAGGGCATTAAACAATGTCGATTTGCCCACATTTGGCAGTCCAACGATTCCGGCTTTTAGCATTTTTAGTCTGAGATGATGACAACTTCCTGCGATCGATTATAAGCCATTAGGCGGGTATTGGTGCGTTAGGCGTAAGCCGTAACGCACCCTACATCTGCATATTACCAACGTTAAATTTAGACTTCACTAAAATTAATGATTTGCTTAACAATAGTTATTATTACCCGAATTAAGTTAAAAATATTTGACGCTATTCTCAATTAGCTTGACGGATTGACTTGCTTTGAACTATACTGCCAAAATAGTTCATATAGCGAGTATATAATTATCCATCGGAGAGTTATGACTTAAATCTTAAAAAATCTAGTTAACTAGTAATTATGTCGCAGCAGTTCGCTCCTTGTATGACCGATGATGGTTCTTATACCTTTTTCTCGGACGAGTTTGGGCAGACTTTTCATAGTAAATACGGAGCAAAGGAAGAGTCGCTCTTTAAGTATGCGATACCGACTTTATTAGCCGAGAAAGCTTGTCGCGGGCATCTGCGGATTTTAGATATTTGTTATGGACTGGGATACAATAGTGCCGCAGCATTATCAACTATTTGGCGATCGAATCCTGATTGTACGGTGGAAATCATGGCACTCGAACTCGATCGAACTGTAGCAATTGCCGCGATCGAGCATAATTTACTAGATGATTGGGAAAAGCCGATTCCACAGTTATTAACTCAACTAGTGCGATCGGAAATAATCGATCGAGATCGGCTGAAGGCGCAATTAACTATCGGTGATGCGCGGCAAACGATTGGGCAGATAATCGAGAGGGGATTTAAAGCCGATGCGATTTTTCTCGATCCATTTTCGCCCCTATCTTGTCCGCAATTATGGACGATAGAATTTATCGATCGAGTTGCTAGATGTTGTGTATTTGATGGGATAATTGCGACATATTCATGTGCAGCCGCATTGCGTACCGCTGCGATCGAGGCTGGATTATCCGTCGCTGAAATTATGCCAGTCGGGAGAAAAGCACCAGGGACGATCGCTAGTTTTAACTCGGCACAATTGACACCATTATCACAAAAAGAACGAGAGCATTTACAGACACGCGCCGCAATTCCCTACCGCGATCTTACCTTGTCAGATTCGATGGCTAAAATTGTGATTCGGCGTGAATTAGAGCAGAATGATTGCGGATTGGAGACTACCTCGCAATGGAAAAAGCGATGGCGGAGCCTCTCCGACAGGAGATAATTCTATTTCAGGACATAACAGCGATTGAAATCGCCGCTCATGATGCAAAGTCCGCCTACGCGGACTAATTGAAAACGTCCTAACGATCTTGGTTACTGCTATAAAATTAATTCAACTTAGCGATCGAGTCGTCCTTAACCAAAACCCTATTCGTCAATAAATCCGTCACCGTTACTACCAAAATTCGATGCTCTGTCACGGCAAATTCTACCGCAATTCGATCGATCCCTAATTCCCCTGGTGGTTCCAATCTCGCCAAACAAACCGAATTGCGATCGCGTTCTAACGATCGATATTGGGATTGTTTATTCACCGGACTACTATTCATCCTCCCTTGTGCGTCATAAGTCACCTCTGCTGTGCTGATTTGGGCAATTTCGCCGATATCTAAGCGGATTTCGGTTTGCCCTTCTAGGGCGACTTGGAGGGTTAATGGTTCCTCTCGCTTGCAGGGATATTTAATTCCAGGTTCAAACAGGGGGAAGTAATTGTAGGTACGAGTATAGGGTTCCCACAGGCGGATGCAATATCCATGTCGGAGATAATCTGACAATCCGGCAATTTGGGTGAGTGCTAAGGCTCCATGTGCGACGGCTTCAAATGGTTTGTGGAGTTGTACCCGTTGTCTGCCAAAGTAGGAGATAAATAGTTGTTGAATCGCCTGAATCTGACAACTACCACCGACTAATAAGATCTGTTCGATGTCGATTTTTTGGACACCTTTTCGCAAGCCGAGGGTGAGGATTTCATCGATCGCTTGGCGAAATTGTTCGAGTAATTGTCGCTGCTCTAGTAGTTCTTCTAACTGCGATCGATCTAAGCTCAGATCGTAGGACATGAATGTATCTTCATCTAGCCAGCTTTCTCGCGCTTCGGTATTAGTCGTCAGCCGAATTTTCAATCGTTCGGCGATGGCAAGTAAATTTTGCCACCCGACTTCGCCGATGGGTTCTCGATTACTACCTAATTGAATTAAATAATCTTCAATAATCCACCTGTCTATATCTTCCCCACCGACATATACATCCGTCTTGGCTAATACCTCCGCTTGCAACTTAGTATCATCCGTACCCAGCGGTGAAGTTATCACTAAACTTAAATCCAGCGTTCCCCCACCAAAATCAGCAACTAAGACGATCGAACCCGGACGTTGCACTGCATAACCCAAAGCCGCTGCGGTAGATTCATCGACGAATTTAACCGTGGGCAATTTTAACTCGATGGCGACATCTTTAAACCAATCTAAATATCGCTCGAAGGTACCGACGGGAACTGTAAAAATAACTAAGGATGGTTCGATCTTTGCTGCTAAAACTTCTTGCCAAATTTGCGTCATAAATTCTACCGCTACCACATGAGAATCAAATACCTTATCTTCAATCGTTCGTGGTGGGATCTGAAAATCTGCTGCTAGATCCCGTTTAAATGCGCGAAAAAACCGTTTGGGTTGCGATAATCCCAGCCGCTGCGATCGCACCTTCTCGCCGATGATAATCTCTCGCCCGTTACTCACATATACCAAGCTGGGAATTACTGCGATCTCCGCACCCTTGCCGATCGTATCGCCCAAGCTAAATACCCGTGACAAACTGGGAAACCTCAGCGTCTTCGGTGTTTGGGTATCGGGTTCTAGGATGCTGACTACGGTGTTGCTGGTACCAAAATCGATCGCGATGACTGTCATGTTTTCGCTCCTGCTGGTAATGTCCGGCTAACCTTGGCAGAAATTAAGATCCGATCGCCTTTCTGATAGCCGATAAACCGCACGTAAACTGATTCACCTACTTGAATATCCCCCACGTCACTTTGATGGAGCTGCGGGTCATATGGCACTGTTTCCCACGGTTTACCGATCGCTCTACACTCCCAGAATTTAACTAGATTTTCCAGGGATGTTAATAAAGCGACGATATTGCGTGCGGGTAAATCTGGCTGACTTTCGACCATCTTGCGGACGCTGGGGTATTGAGTCAGTAGAGTTTGAATCTGCTCGAATCCACCCTCGATCGCATCTGCTTGTACTTGCGCTGCTTGAGTCTTCAATTCCTCCCGCAATCGCTGACATTGTTGCGTCAGCGCGGTAATGTCCTCTGCTAACTTGGCTCTTATGGCTTCGCCAGTTTGAAGTTGCGATTTTACCTCTGTTAATTGAGATTGTAAGGCTGATTCTGTTGCTTGAGATCGCTCTTTTAAGGTAGCAATTTCCTGAGTCAAGCGTGATTCTAATGCTACTCGACTAGCTTTGGCAATTTTCAGCGATCTCCAGTAAAAGAATCCGAATGTCGCGATACTTGTAATACTCCCCACCAACCCACTGATTAATTCTGGCTGCATCTGGACTATCCTTGAGTTTCGTTAGATTGAGACTGCTCATTGACGAGGTAGTTATCCGCGCCATCATGATATTCGGGTAATAGTTCCCGCGATTCGACTTTACCCAAGGATGCTTCGATATCGTGGGTGGCGAGGGTACAGGTTTCGCCGTTGCCATTGATGACGGTTTCGGTGACTTTACCGTCTTTGCCGATGCGGTATTCGATCTTTTGATATTCTGCCATCTTATTTTGGATTTTGGATTATTTCAATTATGCCCTAGACATCGAAATTAATTAATAGTTGAATAGTACAAATATATTTCATAACTACCTTCACGGCAATCTCAATTGATACTTAGAATGGGATGCTCTGTAAACTAGATATTCTTTCATCTCTGCCTGTAAACTGATTACTTGATTTAACGACAAAAGGAAGCTGTTGTAGCTTTAATACTTCTTCATCGGAGAGACAATTATTAGATAAATCCAACATTTTAAGATTTATCGCTCCTTTGAGACAATTAATGATATATTCTATATCTGCACTACTTCCACCTCCGATAGCATCCATGTGTAAATCTAGTACTGCAAGCTGTTTCATAATAGGATAGTTAAAAATATCTCTTATTAAATAGTTCCAATCATCCCATCCGCATAATCCCAAATATTTTAGGTTAGGCATAGCCGATCCAGATAATATCGGTATTAATTGTTCGAGTCTAATATTACTATGTGGATATTCACAACTAATCCAAGCCTGAAAATATTCTAGATTTGGCATATTTAATTCACTTACAGGCAGTAATTGATGTTCGACACCCCATCCATCAATGACTAAAGTTTTGATTTTTTCATATGTCAAATTACTAGATGAATGTTCAAGTGTTTCATTTTTAGAGTGTGATTTATCGCCAAAATTTCCATATATGTACAACGATTCTAACTCGCTAAATAGTGACATTATCTGCCTAACTTCACAAACATAGAACCGACAACTAGGTTTAAAATTATACATACATTTTTTGTATCGATAAGAACGGAAATAATCTTCAAAAAAATTGCCGACACAATCATTCCTATAACTGTTGAACTCACCAACCCAAAGTAATTCTAGTTTTGGGCAAACAAAACTAATTTTCTGGAGACATCCAATCACAAAATCAAACATACGCTGATGATGCAAAGAATTATTTCCATGGGTTCTCATTATGATTCTCAAAATCAAACCTTTCAACTTGTCAATTTTAAAATCACTTATTAAGGAATCAATTTCTTTCGATTCAAAACTTAATTCTGTGGTACTTATAGACGAAATTATTACCTCAACAATATAAGCAGTGTTTTCTGAATCGATCATTCCTAATTCTGGGTTGTAGATTTCCTGCTGCCAATCATTGAGAGTTGCAAAGTAACTCATTGTTGCTCGATCTAGGAACTCTTCTTTACCCGCTTCTCCTAATCGATTGCGTAATATTTTCTTTGCTAATCTGCGTACTTTCCGAGAATCATCTGTTAAAGAGTGAAGAGCTAAATAAATCGCACTACTACCATACTGAATTGAGTTATTTAATGCCCAAAGTCTCTCGGCGATAGATTCACTTTTCAATCGTTGTTTGACACCAGCCAATCCACCTAATATAGCTGCATTTGTTGGCGGTGGATTTTTTCCGCCTAAAACTAGATCTGATTCGCGGGGAGTGAGTTCTGACATGGGTATTGACGGTGTGAGATTATTTCTATTATGCCCACGATCGATAAAACAATTCGATCGATACTGGTGGGGATGGGCGGGTTTGTTTGAAGATGATGGTGTTCGATCGTAAAAGTTAGCATAAACCCGCCCCTACAGGATGGTTTGGATAGGAATCGATCGACAAAATCATTTTTTTGTCGATACGCTGTGGGGGCGGATTTCTATTATTGTGCTTTAACATATTTAGTTACCTTTTGTCAATCTAACTTGCACTACTCCAGCGTTTTTTGCTGGGTTTATTCACAGATATCGAATTTGGTTTAGAATTCGCGATCGATTTAGATGCTTTATTTGTTTTAACTTGCTTTTGGATAGAAGCTTCGGGACTCGATTCTAGCAATGAATATCTCAGATCTTGAATTTCCAACTCTCGATCGTCTAAATAGCGATCGATCCGATCTCGTACGAAAGGTTCCGATCGATCTTTTAATAATCCATAAGCTGCATCGACAATTTGGGATTCTGGATCGTCCAAGTATTGAAGTACCAGATGCAAGCCCGCATCGCCATAATTTATCGCATCTTTCAATGCTAAAATTATGACGTGAATGCGATCGCTATTCAATCGACTTTTGACACCTTCAATTCCACCTAAGACAATGCTACCATTAGCGATAGAGGTTTGATTTCCCAATACAGCATCGAAATTTTGCGGTTGTTGGTACAGCTCTTGAGAACGAAAATCGCGATCGGACATAATCGGTTATCCTTTACAAGTTTGTAGGAATCGAAAGCCCGTAGGTTGGGTTGAGCTATGGCGAAACCCAACTAGCACACCAACACCCTGGAAATGTTGGGTTTCGCGGGCTTCAACCCAACCTACGATCTAACCAAATTCTTACGCAGCACTATTATAATTTAAACCCACCGCCCGACGACTACGCGCACGGTGCCGTCGTTTAATACTTCTTCAGCTTCAATGGTATAACCTTGAGTTTCCACAGTAGTTAACAGCATTTTGTGGGCGTACTTTTGTTGAATTTCATTAACAAATTGAACTTGGTTTATCCCTGCACCCCAAAAATCAGCGATAATTTCATAATTATCATCACCACCATCTTCTTTTTTACGAAATCCGATATCGTAACCATTTTGACGGCGAATTACATATTCGGCATTTGTTCGATCGCCTTGATAACCACGAACTTGAGTATTGGTTTCTACTTTATGCCCTAGTTCCGCAAGAACGTCAGCGAGAACATCAGAGTTTTTAATCTGAACTTTGATAGTTGTGAAATGTGACATGGTTAAATTAGCTATTAGTGAGGATTAGTTGAGAGTTATTTAGTCTACTTCGAGATGGTCGATGCCCCTGTAATTTTTGATTTGGCGTAGCTCTTCTGATAATTGTAGATCGATCGAAGCTGGGCGCGCACCCGCATTAGATGCCCATTGTTTGAGGGCCTCAATTTGGGGTTTAGCGATCGTGGCTAATGGTACAGTTTCTTCGAGGGCGCGGATGATATGTTCGGTATTAAAATCCGATCGATTGCCCGTAGTGCCACTACTAAAAGCCTGTTGCATTCCTTCAACGATCGCTTGTTCGATTTCCGCACCGCTATAATCGAGCGAATATCTTGCGAGTAATGCTAGATCGAATTCTCGCAACCGACTGGGGCGAAGTTTTTGTAAATGTACCCGAAAGATTTCTTGGCGTTCGGATTCATTGGGTAAATTCAAGAAAAAGATTTCATCGAATCGCCCTTTACGTAATAACTCCGCAGGCAAAATCTGAATATTATTCGCCGTCGCTACTACAAATACCGGACTGGTTTTCTCCTGCATCCAGGTAATCAAACTCCCAAATACCCGCCGACTCGTCCCCGAATCGCCATCGAAACCACTACTGATATTCCCAAACGCTTTATCGATTTCATCCATCCACAACACGCAGGGAGCCACCGCTTCGACGATTTTTATCATCTGGCGCACCTTACTTTCACTCTCCCCCACCAATCCGCCAAATAACCGCCCCGCATCCAACCGCAATAGGGGCAACCGCCACTCATGCGCGATCGTTTTTGCCGAGAGCGACTTACCAGTCCCCTGAATTCCTGCCAGCAACACCCCTTTAGGATTGGGAATGCCATAACGCCTAGCTTCTTCGGTAAAGCTATCCTGACGCATCCTTACCCACTGTTTGAGGTTGTCTAGTCCGCCGACGCTTTTGAGGGATTCGTGGGTAGTGTAGAATTCGAGAATCCCCGTCTGACGGATGGCTTGCTGTTTGGCGACTAATACTCGATCGATATCTTGCTCGCTGACTTGTTGGTTGGCGGCGAGGGAAATGGCGAGTACTCGTTGAATCCGCGCTCGACTCAATCCTTGACAGGCTTTGACGAGTTGCTCTCTACCGAGAGGGGAAAGTTTGAGTTTGTCGGGGACGACTAATTGAGAGATGAGATAATCGATCTCATTGGCATCGGGAAGGGGAAAATCGATGGTGGTGGTTTCTTCGATAAATTCTGGCGGTACGTCGAGGGAATAACTGGTGAGAATGAGGGTTTTGCGGCTGCGTTTGAGTTCGCGGGTGAGATTTTTGATCTCGCGGATAATGGGGATGTTGGCTGGTTGGAGGGGCGATTTAAGGATCGGGTGGATGTCTTGTAAGACAAAGATGGCGGGTTTATCGGCTGGTGCTTTGGCAATTCTTCCTAATGCAGAGATGGGGGAATTTTTATCGGCTCCATTATCATTCCAACCCCTGACGATATCCCAGAATCGGAGTTCTCTAGCTGGTTGAGATTTATCGGCTACTTGGAGCAGTACGGTTTCGATCGGTTCTTCTTCTGCGCCGACGATATAAATCAACGGATACCGCGCCCGCAGCATTAAGTCTAGTTGTTCGACGATTTCTTGATGGCTGCGAGGGAGGGACATTTTGGATTTTGGATTGTTATTCTCAATCGGGAGTGAAATGATATCGATCGGGTTGGCGATCGCGCCAATAACCTCTATAATTTGGTGGAGATCTAAGCCCTCAAATGAATTTGGGGCTAAGAGCGTAAGTTCGTTTCAACGAACTAAATCTCCCCGTAGTTATCTTCAGATAACTTTCGCTATGAGCGCGAAATTTTATTTCAGCGCGGGTGTCGCATCCCACCAATAGCCCTCAACTTAGCTCCGTTTGTTCGAGCACTTTGATGAGTTTTCCGGTTGCATGATGTTGTTTTTGGTTTTCAACATATGCGATCGCCCATTCTAACCTCTGTTCGCCCAACGAAAATACCGCATATTCATGTTGCCAAGCAAACATATAACTATCTTCTGCCAACTCTTGGTTTAAATAGCGGCAACTACTGCCTTTTATCCGTTTGGCAAAGTCTGAAATAGATAGTTTAGGTGGGATTGAAACAATAAGATGAATATGGTCTTCAATGCCACCGATCGCATGTAATTGACATTCGAGAAAATCAGCTTTTCCTTGAATATGTGGGTACAGGATTTTTTCGTGAGCTGGGCTAATTAATGGTTGTCTACCTTTAGTTGCCCAAACTAGATGATAAAATAATCTCCAAAGTGGCATTTTAAAAATAGTGCATTGAAAGGTGGTGGATTTTGTCCGCCGAGAATGGCATCGGTGTTGGATGGTTGATTTTCTGACATACTTTATGGAGATCGAGTTAATCATATTATGCCCAGTCGTTGGCAAAACCTGACACGATCGCCGATCGGGTTGGGACAAAAAGGGGAATTATCCCCCGCGCCTTATCTACTCAAAGTTCGCAAAAATCGACCTAAACTAGCAAAGATACTCGGCGACTTTGTGGGAGCGGAAGTATCGCCTGGAGTCGAAGGCATCAGGATCGCGTCTAGGTCATCGCCGACGGGTTTCTGAGGACATTCAGCTAGGAGGATATAATCATCATCTTGTTCCTGCCACACCTGCCATTGAGCCGGATAGCAGCGGTAGATTGCGGATGTTTCGAGGGGTTTGATATAGTAGGCACAGGTGAGGGTAGTTAGAAACCGATCGCGCAGTTGTCTGGCAGCATAACCGATACCTACAATGGCGGCATCTTCGAGTTTAGGTAAGAATAAGATGACTGGACGATCGCCTGCTGCATTACATAATTTTTCTACTTGGGCAACTTCGATCGCGGATGGTTCGATCGCGATAAATAATTGGTCTTCGGCTTGAATTTTATCTACAATCGGCGATCGACTATTACCCAAATCGTCAATCTTAAAATTAATATCCTGCCAATTCCGTTTGGCTAAAGCTGCTGCTCCAGTATCGGACATTAATACCTTGAGTGTATTGCCGCGATCGGTAAATGCTTCAATAAATTGTCGTGCCAGATCCATCGGCTTGAGTTCGGGGATGGAAATCTCTACTGTAATCCGTTGGTGTCCAGCAGCAATGGCGGCGAGGGTAGCAGCTTGGGCTAAGGCAATCGATTCTTCGAGGGTGGTGGGTAGTTGTGACATCAAACAAAGGAAAACTGAATGCTATCTTTCACTGTCAACTCTCAACTCTCAACTGTCAACTACTCAGCCGCCAATAATGACAAAATTTTATATGGACGTTTGCCCCAATAACTTCCAGGTGCAAAGCTGGCTTCTTTTACGCCTGTACTAGATTGGGAACCGATAAATTTTAATCCTCGCACGTCAGTGACGATGCCCATGTGTGCTGATGAACCCCTCACAGCAGGGAAGATAATCACATCACCCACAATCGGCGATTTAGTTGGGGAAAAGTCCGAATCTTGCAGGTATTCGTCAGCCATCCGATAATCATATCCTTCAAATACACTGTTATAGACAGCGTAAACAAAATGGGAACAGTCAACCCCATTTTTATCTTTACCGCCATATCGATAGCGAGTGCCTTTCCAAGACATGGCTTCAGCCGCAACAGTATCAAGATCTTCCGACGTAAATACATCGTCCCGATCTACGGTATTCGCACTTGCAGGCAAGATCGAGGAACAGATTACCATGACGCAGAGCAGAATTTTTTGATACATAAATATCTCGATCGAATAGTAGATGATGTCCTAGATTCAATGCTGATGAAGTTGTGTGACGAAAACATTCAAACTGTGGTTCCTCACGCTCATTTCGGCGGGTGAAAATAAAACTGCGGCACTCCTACAGTTAAATTACCCAAATCTAGTCCGATATCGATCGTTTATTTAGTTCAAAAAATATTTTGCTGTCTTGATTCGCTAAACCCTCGGCAGAGCCGAGGAGCGCGAATCGCTGTCAACTGTTATGGACAGCACAGCGATTGAAATCGCCGCTAGTTTTGCAAAGTCCGCCTTCGCGGACTGAATCTATAGTTTCCTAACCGAGCTGGCGACTGCGATAACTGTCAACCAAACTTTGAGACTGCTTGACAACCCTTGACATACCATCGCCACGGTAATTCTACCCCCTGGGTGAGTCCGATGCGGGTGGTTTGGGTGAGTTCGATGTTACCTGTATCTAGTTTGGCTTGCCAATCTGTCGATCGATGCTCCAACCACATCGCTTGTCCCAGTTCTAGCTTGGTGCCATAAAGAGCCAAATCGATCTGCATTGCCAGACAGAGCTTCCCTGGCCCTGCGGCGGCTCGGACTGGTTTCTCCTTGGGTTTTAACAAAATGGTACTCAACGTCTGTTGCTCTAGCTCCAGTGCCCGAATCAGTACCGCACTAGGCGCACCAGATCGATCGGTCACGACATTGACACAGTGATAGATCCCATAAATCAAATACACATAGACATAGCCAGGATCGCCGAACATAATCTGATTGCGCTTGGTTTGTTTGCGATAGGCGTGACAAGCCGGATCTCCCTCTTGATACGCTTCGGTTTCGACAATTAATCCGCGTAATTGTGTACCGTCGGGAAGTTGGCGCACCAAGCTACAGCCGATTAATTCTGGTGCGATCGTTACTGCCGATCGATCGAACCAATCGGTGGGAATAACTGGTTCTGTACTATCGATTAGATTCATCTTAGTTATCTAGCTCAAAATAATCGCGATCGTGCTTTTTAGTTTTTTGATGCTGCACGACAAACTTTTGCTACATTAGGTCGAATGCCTGGAATGGGGCAACAATATGATAGTGAAAAAGATATAGCAATCCTTGGGTATCGATTTTGGTGCGTTACGGCTGTCGCCTAACACACCCTACATTAATCTATTTTCTCATTTAGGATTGCTATATTATCAACGTTCGGAAATGGACAGTCTAACGCTTGAGCTTTTTTTGAATACTCTTGAGAGCTTTTGATAGTCTTAACTGCAAAATTCGCCGATCGCTAAAATCTAACATGTCAGATTTATCCAGATTAACACGATCGAAGAATCGATCGATCTCGCTCAAAATCACTTTGAGCCGCGACAAGATATTCTCAGTGCGATATTCAGTCAGTAGGGATTCTAAATTATTAACTGGTGCAGCAGATTTAATTACTTCTAAAATGCGTTCGACATCGTAAGCGGTACTAAAACCCGCAATTTTGTGGCAATTAAATCCTGGATCTAAATAATCAGATAACCCATGATTGACACTAGAAAATACTTGACAGCCACACGCGATCGCTTCTAAAGGTTGCAGTCCAAATCCTTCAGTTACGCCTTGAGTTGCCCAATACTCGGCGGAGTCGTATAAGTACACGCGCGATCGATTGAATAACTCTGACAAACTATCGACAAACCCCTCGATAATTTCGACTTGACAATGAGGTTGTAAGGCGGGAATTAATTGTTTTAAAAGATAGTCGGAAGATTTGCGCGAATGCACCAAAACATCGATCGATCTGTCCAATTGTCGATCGACAAATTCATCAGAAATTTGATTGGGCAAATAGTATAATAGTGCGTGAGGCGATCTCTGTCCCCAATAGCCTAGTGTATTCCGACTGACAGAGACAATCGGAATCTGTGGTGGGAGCCGAAAACCATATTCGGCACTATGGGCGTGATAAATTGTCGGGTAGCCCCGCAACCGAGCGACTAGTTTGGGTACATCAAAGCCCCAACTCACGACGAAGATTGTATCCTGCGGCTTGCGTGCCAAGATGTCATCTAAATACGCCTTGTCTGGCTCTCGTTGGCGATAAGTAACAATTTCGACAGGACAGATCTGCTTGACTAGCTCGATCGTTTTCAGTTCGGCAAATAAGCCCCCACAGTGAAATTTCTGGGTGGTTCCAGGCAAGAGAAACAGGAGTTTTCGCATAAGTTGGCATCTCAATCGAGTATTTAAGTAGCTTCAATATACTCGCAAAAAGTAGTCGCGGGAATAGGTAAACCCTCTAACTGCAAACCTTCTAAGTGAAATATAATAGCGACTTGAATTTGAATGGAAGCTGCTTCGATAGTTTTAGCTGTTGCCACGCAGCCAGGTAGATCTGGTACATAAGCACAATAGTTATGTGGCATTTTTTCAATTATGGCTGCATATCTCATTAGTTTACTTCCTCCAAATTATCTTCTATCGATATCAAAATCCTCCCTAACCTATAAAAATTAGAGAGGATATTCGATCTTTAGATTACCCTAAAAGGTTAGAGTAACTTATCGACGTTCTTGGCAGTTTCAAAGAAGTGGGCGACATTTTCTTCAGGTACCGTTGGTAAGACACCATGACCGAGATTCATGATGTGTCCGGTTTTGCCAGCCTTGCGAACTGTATCGATAATTCGATCGCGGATGAAGTCTTTGGAACCATATAATGCACAAGGGTCCATGTTGCCTTGTACGCCTAAATGCGCCCCAATTCGCTGTCTTCCCACAGCCATATCTACAGTCCAGTCGAGGCTGACGATATCTACGCCAGATTTACCCATGAGTTCCAATACGCCTGAGCTACCACTGATGTAGAGGATTAGGGGTGTATCGGGGTGAGTGGCTTTGACTTGTTGGACTACCCGCTGCTGATAGGGGAGGGCGAAGGTTTCATAATCTTGGGGACTAAGTTGTCCCGCCCAGGAGTCAAACATTTGGACGACTTGGGCACCACAATCGATTTGATAGCGGACGTATACGGCGATCGCGTCGGCAATTTTTGCGAGTAAACTGTGGAGCATCTGGGGTTCGCGGAATGCCATCCCTTTGATGTTGGAGTAGTCTTTGGAGCTTTTACCTTCGATCGCGTATGCTGCTAATGTCCAAGGTGCGCCGACAAAACCGAGGACGGTGGATTGATTACCAACTTCGCGGCGTAAGGTGCCGAGAATTTCTTTGATAAAGGGGAGGGACTCTTGAGGATTGAGGGGGTGGAGAGCGTCGATTTGCGCCTGAGAGCGAATTGCTGGCTCGATGATCGGCCCTTTGCTCTCGATGATGTCAAAGGGAATCCCGATGCCTGGAAGGGGCGTGAGGATGTCGGAAAACATGATTACGCCATCGGGTGCAAAGGCACGCCAGGGTTGGAGGGAGATTTCGATCGCGAGATCGGCTTTTTCGGAGCGATCGCGGAATGAGGGATATTTGTCGCGCAAATCCCGATAAACTTTCATATATCGCCCCGCTTGACGCATCATCCAGACTGGCGGACGATCGAGTGTGGCACCTTTGGCTGCACGTAATAGTAGCGGCTCTTGAGTAATATCGGTCATTTTTTATTTTATGGTAATTTCATATAGTGTTGCCAATGGTGGGTGGGGATAAAACCCGCTCCTACCCTATATCTATGAGCTATGCTCGATCGACATAATCTCCACAATAGCAAACTAGCCACCCCTTTGTCTTAGAAGCTGTTGACAATCTTGACAATCGCCACTGCGATCTTTTTGATTCAGACGATCGACTATGACTATGCGAAGTGTTGTGCCATTTTTGACCGATAATCGATCGAATAATTCAATTCACATCGCCCCCACCAGTTTCAGCCGATATATGCAGCATCGCGTTAATAGACTTGTTGTGTGGGGCATACTATAGCTATCTATTCTTCTGAGTGATATGACATTGCTGATAAACCGGACGGGAACAACTACTCACAAATGCCCAAAATGTGGTGCTCAGAATGTCTCTCGCGCTCACCGCGTTGGTGGATTGGATCGAATGCTATCCTTACTACATATTTACCCCTATCGTTGTCGCCAGCACGACTGTAAAGTTCGCTTTCACCGCTTTGGCAGAAGTGCTTAAATTAATTGATAATTGATAATTGATAATTGATAATTGGGTTTTTAGGATCGGGATTTAAACCCCTGAATTTAGTCAGAGTCGATCGGTGTGGTTGAGGCACAAAACTCGCTCCCAACTCTGACTAAATTCGACACCACTAGAATTTGAATCAGGAATGATGGATCGGGAGTACCATTTTGAAGAGGCTGCCTTGACCTGGCTGGGAAGTGACCGTGATGGTGCCAGAATGTGCGGTGACGATGCAGGCGACTAAGTGCAATCCAAGACCGCTCCCTGCTTGTCTGTGGGTGCCTGTGCGGAAGCGTTGGAAGATGGTTGTTTGTTCTTGCTCCGACATCCCTGCTCCGGTATCTTGGACATCGATCGATACCCAGCCATTCATCGTCGCAGTCTCATCAGTGGTGGCGGGACAAAAATCTAGTTTGAGTTCGACTTTGCCCGCATCGGTAAATTTGAGGGCATTACCGACGAGATTAGCGATCGCGCGGCGAATTTCTAGACAGTCGCCGAGGATTCGTAGGGACTGAGGATCGGGGATGTCGCTGATAACGGTAAGCGCGATCGATTTGTACTGCGCTAATGGTTGGAGTTGTTCAACTACGGCGTGCATGATTTCCCACATATTGCACTTAGTCAAAGTCAGTGATTTATTTCCAGACTCGTAGCGGTTGACTTCTAGGAGCGTGTTGACTATTTCTAGGAGGTTTTGGTTGCTGCGATTCATCGCACTTAGAGCTTCGTGCATTTCGGCTGAGAGGGGACAAAATGCCTCTTGCTCGAACAGCTTGAACATCAGGTTTGCGGCGACTAGAGGGGTGCGGAGATCGTGGGTGAGGTGGGCGATGAAGTCTTCGCGTTGGAGATTTTGGATCTCGATCTGGGCGCGTTGTTGTTCGAGATCGTGGTTTTGTTGCAGCAGTAATTCGTTGTATTGCAGGATTTGTCTGCTAGTTTCGATGGCTTCGCGTTCGGCTCGATCGAGCCGGATCGCATTGCGGAGAATTTGCGCGAGGGTTTCGGGTGAAATTTGTGATTTTGGTAGGTAATCGGTAGCACCTGCTTGCATTAATTCGACAGCGATGCGTTCGTCGCCTTGCCCTGTTAGTACTACTAGGGGATGCTCAATATCGAGTAAGCAAGCGGCTTTGACTAGCTCTAAGCCATTTTGGTCGGGAAGTCCGTAGTCTACGAAGCTACAATCGAACAGCTCGGTGCCGAGCAGCGTGAGGGCTTCAGTACAGGTAGCGGCTTCGGTGATGACAACATTCATCCCTGATTTATTCAGGGCGCGTCTGACTGCCATGCGATCGATTTCATCATCATCGACGATGAGTATTCTTAATGTTTCTTCCATTTCACAAGGGGTTAAGGTGACTGATGGTATGCCAAGCGAGGCAAACCGTCGGGGCACAAAGGCGCAACTGTCAACTGTCAACTGTCAACTGTCAACTGTCAACTATCAACTGTCAACTATCGACTGTTCACGCCATCTCACAATGTGTCCAATATTTGTTTAATGTGACCATTAGATCGACAAAGGTGCTAAAAGTGACTGGTTTGAGAATATAGCCAGCGACGTTGAGATCGTAAGCCTGAACTCTGTCGCGTTCTTCGCTAGAAGTAGTCAGTACTACGACGGGAATATGTTTGAGCAGAGAATCTGCCCGCAATTCATGTAGGAATTCTATCCCATTCATTTTGGGCATATTTAGATCTAGTAAGATCAGTCGGCGTTCTGGCGGGATCGGCGATGGATGTCCTGGACTATCCCGCAGTATTTCTAGAGCTTCCAATCCATTGCCAGCAAAGTACAACGGGTTGTCAATATGACCTTTCTTAAAGGCGCGCTGGACGGTCATAACATCTACTTCGTCATCTTCGACTAGTAAAATATTTAGCATTGAATTTTCTGTCATTTTAGATCTTTAACGGTGCTATCTTGGTGAATAAGTGGCTGTTTGAGCCAAGTAAATCTAAAGATGGCACCTTTACCAGCTACTGATTCTAACTGAATGATGCCGCCTTCGGCAGCAACTACTTTTTTGACGATCGCTAGCCCCGCGCCAATATTTTCTTCGACATCGCGAGCTTTGAGAGTTTGAAAAATAGTATAAATTCTAGTTTGATACTGAGCTTCGATCCCATCTCCATTATCGATGATGGCAAATTCATACCGATCGCCTAGATCGAGTACTGATATCTCAACTATACCTACTTTCGTAGGGTGATGGCGAATGGCATTGTCGATCAGATGCGTAAATACCTGTTCGAGTGGTTGCCAACGGGTATTCATCGTTGGCATATTTGCGCCGATATTAATTGTAAAAGTTGCTGGAGGTGCTAGAGCCTGGATAATTTTATGGAGCATTTGCTCGACACTAATAGTGATAATCGTCGTCTGTGTGCGTCCGGCGCGGGAGTATTCTAGTAAGCTATTGAGTAGTGCCTGCATCCGGTAAACTCTGCCGCGTAGCAAGTATAGTTGCAAGCGAGTTTCCTCAGAGATATCTTCGCCGATATCTTCTTCAATCCATTCGGTGAGGCTGGCGATCGCCCGTAGTGGGGCTTTGAGGTCGTGAGAGGTGACATAGGCAAATTGGTCTAGTTCTTGGTTGCTTTGGAGTAATAACTGGTTGCTAGTCGTCAGCGAAGCGTTAAGTTCTATCAGTTGGAGGGCTTTGGCTGCGAGTTTGGCGGCTGTTTGTTGCCGATCGCTAATATCGCGAATGATGGCAATCCGATCGTCATCAAAGGCAATGGTGTTGATGGAGACTTCGACTGGGAACAATTCTCCATCTTGGCGTTGTCCCATTGCCTGCCAGATTTGACCGTTGGGCAATGCTTTGACTAGCAGATCGGGTTCGTAATATAGTAGTTTCTGAGTGTCATCAGCTTCTTGGTTGAGCAGTTTGTGCCAATGCCAGCCAATTACTTGCTTGGGATCGTAGCCGAACATCTGCACCGCTGCATAATTAAAACTTTCAATTTGACCTTGGGTATTGACGATCGCCACTCCATCAACAATATTGGCAACGATCGCCTCGATCAGGCTGCGGCTCTCGCGCAAGCGGATTTCCCGATCGCGTAGTTCTGTCGCTAACTGTCGCAGTAACCGCACAGCAACAGCCGTCCCCAGCAAGCCAATCACAATCCCCAGCCACATCGCATCAGCATTGAACTGCTGCTGATCTTGGAGCGATCGAGTGTGAATTCCCAATCGGCGATATTCTTCTGTTTCAAACTCGCGGACGATCAGCCGAAATCGATCCATTTCTCGCTTGCCATTGAGCAGTCGTGCGGTCGTAACTTGAGGGCTAGTGACTGTTCCTGCTTCTACTAGTCGCACAGTTTCTGCGATTAGAGCCATTTGGGTCTGGGCGATCTGAGTCAGTATTTTTACCCGCTGCGACTGCTCTATGTTGTCTTGGACGAGCTGTTCTAGTGCGCTGAGATTGGGTTTTATGGTCGCCAGTGCTAAGTTGTAGGGTTCGAGAAAAATTGTTTCTTTGGCGATGTAGTAGCCCCGTACTCCAGTTTCCGCATTTAATAAACTAATCAAGCTACTCTGACTGGTTGCTAAAATTTGGTTGGTATTGTCTACATACGCTTGCGCTACCAACATTTTTTGACGCAGGAGGGTGTAGGTCACAACCGTTGCGAGTAGGCACACTAAGGGAATACAGATCGCCATCGCACCGCGACCTTCGATCGGCAGTCTTTTCCAACGATGCTTTAATTTTCGCCACGAAGATGTCATTACATTCACTACTCAACACACCAAATACCAGATTTTTGTCGATCGCCTAGACTTGAGATACTTTGGCGCACCGCTTCACAATTGATGCGTTTGTATGCCCCGCCCGATCGTCCTGGTTAATCGATCGCTGTGAGAGTTTGAAAATATTTGCCGTCCTTATTGTAATATCCTCAACTCTCTATCCTTTGACTAATTAACGTCAGAGAATAATCTGGTACTGTAACGATCTGACATTTAGTCAGAAAGGGATAACAATTATTTAGGTCTTGTCTGATATTGATATCTTCTCAAGTAATGTATTAGCACTTATTATGAGTGTAATGGTCGGTAATCGATCGACTCTCTGAGGTGGTTTTGTATGAGTGATATTCGAGTAGTATTGATTGAGGATCATGATGTGGTGCGGATTGGTCTGCGGACTGTCTTGCAGATCCAGCAAGGGATTCAAGTGGTGGGGGAGGCTACCACTGGCACGCAAGGGTTGGCATTGTTGCAAACAATTCCGGTCGATGTTGCCTTGGTAGATATTGGGTTGCCAGGGATGGATGGGATCGAGTTGACCCAAAAGTTGCGGCAGTTTCAGAAAGAGCACCAAGATTCAACGACTAAAGTCATTATGCTGACGATGCAGGGTAATGAAGAAACTGTTATCGCTGCCTTTGCTGCTGGAGCCGATTCCTACTGTATGAAAGATGTCGGCATCGAGCAACTGATCGAAGCGATCGAAATGACTCACACGGGTAATGCCTGGATCGATCCAGCGATCGCGAGTATTGTATTACGACAACTGCGACAGGGCATCGTCCAACCATCTAATCGGAAGCAGACGATCGAAATTAGGTCATTAGAACCTGAATACGAGCAGGTGCTAGCTTCAGATCCAGTCACCGAGCGCGAACGCGAAGTTCTGGAACTAATGGTCGCAGGTTGCACTAATGTCGCCATTGCCCAGCAGTTATTTATCACCGTCGGCACCGTCAAAACCCATGTGCGGAACATCCTGGCGAAGCTCTGCGCTGATGACCGGACAGAAGCCGCAGTCAGAGCCTTGCGATCGGGTATCATCTCGTAGTGTCTGGATTTAAAGCAGAACCCTAGCCTAAGAGGCAGAAGTCTGTTTGATGCTGGGGTTGATTTACCCCACCCCAGCCCTCCCCTTATCAAGGGGAGGGAGCATGAAGCCCTCCCTTTATAAGGGGGGGGTTGGGGGGGTAAATCAATCTTAGCCAAAGTCAAAAGCCTTTCTAGAGCTGAACGAACGCCATCGAGATCCCCTACTCTTTCATCTCAACTTTGAGATTTGGCAAGCCCTCCAACTTCTCCAGCGGCTGCACCTCCTCCGTTACGGGAGCAAACACAGTCAAACCGCCAGGAATACACTCGACTTCCACAGGGGTGGTACCAATCACCTCACCATCTACGACCACCTTCTGGGGCGGGTTGGTCGTTACTTTGAATCGCTTCGCTCGCAAGAAACCGACATCATCTCGATCGGATGCTTCACCTCGCAATGTCGAACTGAGCAAATCGAAGGCAGTAGCGATCGCAATTAAGGGTGTAGCAGGGGCGACGATCGTCAAATCGAGCATTCCATCATCGAATACCACTCCCGCCGAACCTTGAGCCAAAATTGACGTAGCTGGAGCGGCATTGGCGATGGTGATCGCCGCAGCGGAAACCGCCACAATTTTGTCTTCCAGCTCGATTTCGACTTCAAACTGGTTAAACTTGCCCACTTGCTTGAGTCCAGCGAGGACATAAGCCAGCATCCCCAGCCGATTCTTGGCATTGCGATCGGCTAAATTCACCGTTTCAGCTTCAAACCCGATCCCCGCCAATAACACCATCGGCAAACCATTACACCAAGCCATATCGACTACCTTGGTATCCCCTGCCAAAATAGCCTCACAAGCCTCAGGAATCGTCGTGGGTAGATCTAGGGCATTGGCAAAAGCATTGGCAGTGCCGCGTGAAATGATTCCCAGCGGGATGTTGGAACTCATCAAAGCCGCCGCCACAGCGGAGAGCGTACCATCACCCCCAGAAGCAATTATTGCCTCGGCACCGCGATCGATCGCCGCTTTTGCTAGTTCTCCAGGCTCGCAGTCGGCTGTAGTGATGACTACATCTAGGTCGATTTCTGGACTGAGGAGAGATTCGATCGTGGCGAGATCTTCTTCGGGATTACCTTGTCCGGCAACGGGGTTAAAAATTAGACTAGCTTTACGTTTCATCGAGTAGATCCTCTAGGGGTGAGATGGGCGATGGTTCGGAAATTTTTTGAATTACTTCCAAAATTACTTGGGGGTCAGTTGCTTGTTTCATCAATTCAGCCTCAACATCATTACGATTTTTGACATTGGGCAAATCGGTACGCAGTTCTTCTACTAATGAAATCAATTTAGCGATCTTTTGTTCCGTAATTAGGTTGAGTTGGAGCACCAGATGCGATCGCTCTTCATTAACCTTTTCCTGGCGATTTTCAGATACCAATACTCCAGTCGAGATAAATAATGCAGCCAAATCCAACCACTCTGCGCCCAGATCGATCTGCGGAAAACTAGCTGGCAATATACCGAGATCGACTAAATGACCGCAGATTTCCCAAATCGTAAAAAATAAGATTTGGAAATACAGAAATTGCGGTTTACCAAATACACTGACAACTTTGTCGAGTAGGCGTTGCGCGATCGGTACATTTTGCTCAGAGCGTTCTAAATAGCTAGTAATTGTTTCGATATTTTTGAGTACTTGTTCGGGCACAGCCGCGCCGGATTCGACTGACTCTTCGAGCAAGTCGGTGACAACAGCTTGCTGAACTTTCACTGCTAAAATATCGCGACTGACTGAATCCTGGTGCATTTTTGCGGTCATTGTGGCTGGTGGCGATCGAAGATTAACTTATTTACAATAAATATCTAGACTCAAGTACTAACTACTTTTGTTTCTAGCTCCGAGTCAGGAGATTGTTCGGAGATTTGTTGGATCACCTCCAAAATTGCTTGGGGGTCGCTGGCTTGTTGCATCACTTCAGCCTCCACATCATAGCGATTTTTGACATTGGGTAAATCGACACGTAGTTCTTCGAGCAAGGCGATCGATTTGGCGATCTTTTGCTCGGTGACGAGGTTGAGTTGCAACATCAGATGCGATCGCTCTTCAGCGACTTTTTCCTGATGAGCTTGGGAGATCAGTACCTCAGTGGTGATGATTAGCGAAGCAATTTCTAGCCCATGTAGACCTAGCTCGAACTGCGGAAAATTTTTCGCGATGATATTTCTTTCGGCTAATTGAGTACAGCCAATCCAGAGCGCAAAAAATCCAATTTGAAAATAAAGAAATTGGGGGCGACTGAAAATAGCTGCAATTTTGTTTAAGATGCGGTGGTCTGCTGCGATCTTCTGTTGATTTTGAGTATTAAACTTATCGATCGTTTCTACATTCTTGATGATATGTTCGGGGTGAACTTCGGATTCGATCGGCATATTTTGCTGCTGTTGTCGCTCGGCTGTGCCCAAGCTAGTATCTAGATTATTTGGATTGGTTTTCATTTATATTAATTTTATTTAGTTATTCAACTAGCGATCGTGCTGAGTGTGACATCGTAGCCAGATGCTAAGTCCCGCTCCTGAGAGGAGCCTACTGTATATACCAAGTCTGATGGGCTTACCCCCCAACCCCCCTTATAAAGGGGGAGGCTCATCTTGCTCCCTCTCCTTTATAAGGGGAGGGCTGGGGTGGGGTATCGGGACTACGCAGCAACTCAAATAACTTGTGTATACACCGTAGTTCAGCAGCGGGACTTAACTGTCAATTGACACTCGATTTGGGTCTACTATTGTTTGACCCAAACTGATACCGAGCCGCCGTTACAGCGGAAATCTGCCCAGCCATCATCATTAGTAGTAATTGATTCTTTGACGTGTTCGGTAATATCGACATAAGTACAATTGGGATGTCCGATGTCCATCCATTTGTTGCCATCTCCACCATTGGCTAAGATGACAGCCACACCGCCAGGATGTTCATCCGTGCCCATTCTCGTCCACCCGATCGTATTTGGATGATCGAAGTAGTCATGTTGTTCGCCATAGGCATATTTTTTACGAGCATCCAGGAACTTGTCAATCAAGAACTGATGAGAGTCCATCCAGATTTCATAATCGGTACCGCCCTTATTGTCTTTATAGTGTGCGCCATAATAGTCGCCATAAAAGATGCAGGGATATCCAGCTTCCCGCAATAAAATCAACGCATAAGCCAGAGGTTTGAACCACGACTCGACGATCGATTCGAGTGACTGGAGCGGCTGAGAATCATGATTTTCGACCAGTGTGACAGCTAGTGCTGGCTGTTGCTGCACCAATGTATTATCAAAAATTTTGGTCAGATCGTAATTCGCACCTTCTTGACTAGCAACGTGAAAATTGTAGTGGAGCGGTGCATCAAATAAACTCACCTTCCCTTCAGTAGTTTCGATAAAACTGTGTAGGGCATCTACTTCATAAGACCAATACTCACCGACTGCAAATAGATCGCGTTTGGCATAGTGGCGAACGTGTTGCACCCAATCCTGAAAGAACTCTGCTGAGACGTGCTTGACAGCATCAAATCTAAAGCCATCGACATTGGTAGTATCCTGATTCCATTCGCCCCAATGCTTGAGTTCGCCGACTACTTCAGCATTGTCCATATCGAGATCGCAACCCATCAGATAGTCAAAGTTGCCCTTTTCCAAGTCAACATTGTTATCAAAAGACTTGCCCTTGAGCAGATAGACTGCTGATGCTCCCTCATTTTTGGCATTGTAATCGATCGCATCGAAATGCCACCAATGCCATTCCATGCTCGAATATTTGCCGTCCCTCCCAGGAAAGGTAAAATGCGTCCAGGCTTCGATCTTCTGATATTCACCAATTGGCTGATTGCGATTTTCCATATCAAATGGGGTCGCTTCTACCTCTTCTGCTTTATCTGCACCCATTTTGTGATTAAACACAACATCAGCATAGATCTGGATGCCAGCTTGTTGGGCGGTTTTGATGGCTTTGACATATTCGGCTTTGGTGCCGTATTTAGTTCGCACCGAGCCTTTTTGGTCGAACTCGCCGAGATCGAAGATGTCATACACACCATAGCCGACATCCATGCCACCCCCTGTCCCTTTGTACGCAGGTGGTAGCCATAGCGCGGTAATACCTGCTGCTGCCAACTCGCTAGCTTTTTCGGCGACCTGATTCCAGAGACTACCATCATCTGGATTGTACCAGTGAAAGTACTGCATCATTACACCGTTAGGATCGGACATGACTTTATTTGTTTTTTAGAGGTTAATATTTGGATCAAGGTAAAAACCGTATCATCCTTAATTCTCGATGGATTTATACCGCTTTGTCTATCGGGCATTTGGGGCATTTATGTAGCTTGGTTACAGTACCCGATCTCTATCTGTTGAACGAATAATTAGTCACTAAAAATCTATCTAAAGATAGAACGAGCGGAGACATCCGAACTAGTGTACCGCTTGAGAATTGGGTTTGACTAGTAAAAAAACGCTCGATCGGCTCAAACAGAAAGTTTATAAACTCGGCTTTTTCAGATATACTTACGATGTAATTTTTTGTAGTATACAACTGCAATTTAGGGAACCGTCAAAGTCGATCCCCTAACCAGCAATTTTACCAAACAGCAGAAGCTATGGCTTCGGGGTTTGGAGCCTCCTACCTTTAGGTGCGATAGTGCTGTATACTGTATAAAAAAATACATTGGCTGATTTTGTTAGCAAAAATGCCCCTAATGGTGGTGATGGTAGCGTAGTCCATGAAAGGTTTAGCGATACAGGATCGGGGATCTAGCAGTAATGCTCGGCGACTTCTAGTCAAGAGCGATCGAATCCCCCTACTGAATGTCTACACCAATTCAAAGTTCAGCCATTTGTCGGATTGAAGTTAATGTGACAATTTTAACAACGAAACTAAGGAGATTAGAAGTATGATTGGGCTAGAATTGTCACCAAGGTTAATGCTAACTCAAGTTGTTTCGCCAGTAGACTTAGATTGGCAAGAATGCTTGAATACTATTCCTCATGATTTTTATCATCTTCCTGGCTATTTAGAATTAGAAGCACATCGACAAAATGCCACGGCTGAGGCGATCGTCATCAGGAATGGAGCGGAAGTATTTTTTTTACCATACTTAATTCGTGAATGCGATCGACATGGAGATAGCGATAAGTCCGATCGCGATCGGATCTATGATGTCATCTCACCTTATGGTTATCCTGGCATGTTGGTAAGTTCAGCAGGTCAAAATCCAATCTTTATTAAAAAATGCTTGAATATCATTTATGATTATTGGCAACAACGTCATATTTGCTCGGCATTTATCAGACTACATCCCATTCTGAACAGCTATATCGATAGTTCGATGTTTGCGAGCGATATAGCTGTTGAGAATAACGATCTGACGACAAATTTATCTCCACGCGGGAACGTAGTCGTGTGCGATCTCACCAACGATCTCGATCGTATTTGGAAACAAATCAGATCGAGCCATCGTACTAAAATCAGTAAATTAAGGCGGTCTGGATTTACAGTTAGGATGGTACCAGCCGAGAAATATTTAGATATATTTATAGGTATCTATCTCGAAACGATGAGTCGCGTCAATGCTAGTAAGATTTACTATTTTACTAAAGATTACTTCGAGAAACTAGTTCAAGTATTAGGAGATCGGCTCGCTCTTTGCGTAGTTGAAATCGATAACGAAGTCATTGCGGCTAGCCTCATCACTGAAGTGAGTGGCATAGTACAATATCACTTAGGTGGAACCAAAACTCAATATCTACCTCGATCGCCTACCATACTTATGTTTGATTATATCATTAGGTGGGCAAAAGAGCGAAACAATCACTATCTAAACTTGGGTGGTGGACTTGGTGGTCATCAAGATTCCTTGTATCATTTTAAATCTGGTTTTTCCGATCGCGTAAAATCTTTTGCAACTATTGAAACAATCGTGGATAGAGCGATTTACAATCGCTTGACACACTCAAGAGCTGAAGTTTTAGGAATAACACCTCTAGAAATTCAGGCTACATCTTTTTTTCCAAGTTATCGTGCATACCAACATGGATAAATCGCAATTAGATTGAAGATCGCTTACAATATAAGAATGGATATATTCAGCTGAATAATATGTTGTCATCTAATACTAACAAAGAATTGTTTCATGGTGATGGTGTCGAGTTTACAACGTGGCTCGATCTACAGACACTATTTCCAGAAGAAATTTATCTGATTCAAAAATATCTCCAGCCAAATCTCAAAACAGTTGAAGCTGGTACCAATGGCGGCAGAATCTTATTAAGAATGCAAGAGATGGGGTTTACGAATTTAGCTGGATTTGATTATGTGCCCGAACTAATCGAGCAGGCAATCGATCGAGATCCCCAGCGGCAAATTGACTTTCAAGTTCAAGATGCGATCGGCTTATCCTATCCAGACAATAGTTTCGATCAAATTATTTACTTACAACAGATTACTTGCGTAATTGAGAGCGCAGCCGATCGATTTAAGGCTATTCAAGAAGCTTATCGAATCCTCGCTACAGGTGGTACGGGCTTGTTCTCGTTCTTGAGTTTTGAGTCGCGTAGTGCCGGATTTATCTATGCTAGCTTTCTTACCTACCTCCGTACACTTAGAAAATTGCGAGGCGACAACCGCAGCATTCAGAATTTACCGTGGCTCAAACTCGGAGGTAAATTCAATCCTCGATCGCTCGTCGATCGACATCCATATACATATTGGTATCGAGTATCCGAAATTTACGAGATATTACAATCGGTAGGCTTTGAGATCGTCGGCATCGGTACCAATCCCCAAATTAGTGCAGATGATCTGAAAGCAACCGATCGCCAATTGCTAGCCGAACAGATATCGGGAATGCTATATGTCGTCGTCAAAAAATCATAATCTGAATATCTAAACACGATTAATTACACTAGAACATAGATTGCGCTCAGATCGATCTGGGTATAATAAAATCTAGAGACTAGATCGGCAATCAAGAGCGGATGCAATCCGTTATTTGTAGCGTCTGCCTTGCAGAGGAGCTGTTTCTAACCGCTTAGGCTATCTATTTAAGATAGCTTTCAATTATTCATAACTTCTGGCAATGGCAAAACCTATTTTACTCTCAACTCCACATATGGGCGATCGCGAACACCAATTCGTGACAGAAGCCTTTGAAACTAATTGGATCGCACCGATTGGGCCGCATGTTGATGCCTTTGAGCAAGAGTTTTGCCGAGCGGTGGGTTCTAGTCATGCAACCGCCGTCAGCTCTGGTACGGCTGCTTTACACTTAGCCTTAAAACTTGTCGGCGTTGGTGCTGGAGATGAAGTATTTTGTTCGAGCCTGACTTTTTCAGCCAGTGCCAATCCAATTGCCTATCTGGGTGCTAAACCTGTATTTATCGATAGCGATAGGCTGTCTTGGAATATGAACCCCCATTTACTCCAAGCCGCACTGGAGCAAAGAGCAAAAGTAGGCAAACTGCCCAAAGCCGTAATTCTCGTGCATCTATACGGACAAAGTGCTGACATCGATCCGATCCTTGCAGCTTGTCAGCAGTATGGCGTGCCGATGATTGAAGATGCGGCTGAAGCTCTGGGCGCGACTTATAAAGGTCGATCTCCTGGTACCTTTGGGACTGTCGGCATCTTTTCATTTAATGGCAACAAGATTATTACAACTTCGGGCGGTGGAATGTTGGTGTCTGAAGATGCCAGCATCACCTCCAAAGCCAAGTTTTTGGCAACGCAAGCCCGCGATCCGGCTCCCCATTACCAACACTCAGAAATCGGCTATAATTACCGCCTCAGCAATGTCCTCGCCGGAATTGGGCGCGGACAATTGCTCGTACTAAGCGATCGAGTCGCCGCCAGACGGCGCAATTGTGAAGTCTATGAAAAAGCTCTGGGCAAGCTACCAGGGGTCGAATTTATGCCTGAAGCTCCCTGGGGGAGTGCTACCCGCTGGCTGACTTGCCTGACGATCGATCCTGCTGCTTTTGGTGCAGATCGCGAACAGATCCGATTAGCACTTGCCGAAGAACAGATTGAAGCCCGCCCCGTCTGGAAACCGCTCCACATGCAGCCGATATTTAAAGATTGCGACTGCTTTGGGGGCGAGGTGGCTGAAGATCTATTCGATCGAGGTCTATGTCTGCCTTCTGGCTCTAATTTGTCCGATGAAGACTTGGATTGTGTGATTAGTGCGATCGTCAAGTGTGCGCGGGTATAAATAAAATAAAAGATCCCCGACTTCTTCAAGAAGTCGGGAATCTTGTTCATGCACAAATACTTTTATTAGTCAATAGTCTAAATCTAAATTTTTGTTAACACTGTCATTGGTAGTTCTCAGACATGTGGTTTAAATTAGACAGACTTAGATCTATTTTTTATATTTAAATGTCATGACTACTGGCGATTTATCTAGTCCAGAACTGAGTCGATCCAGTCACAGTAAACCCCTTCCTAAAGTAAAGTTACCCACGATGATCCGGCTGGGATTGTTTCAGATGGGATTGGGGATGATGTCGGTGATGGTATTTGGGGTCCTAAATCGGGTATTGATTAGAGAGTTGGCGGTACCGAGTTCGATCGCTACTGTAATACTCGCCCTGACTCTGTTTGTAGCTCCAGCGAGAATTATTTTTGGACAACTCTCCGACACCAAACCGTTATTTGGTTATCATCGCACTGGCTATGTCTGGCTAGGAGCGGCTGGGCTGGTAACAAATGCTTGGATTGCTGTGCAGGTGATGTGGCAACTCGGCGCAAGCCTCAAGGAGGTAGGATGGGCGGTGACTACCTATGGCTGGGCGGGGTTACTCGGTTTTGTATTTGCCTTGTATGGCTTGTCGGTGAGTATGTGTTCGACACCCTTTGCTACTTTACTGGTAGATATTACCGACGAGGACGATCGATCGCGCTTAGTCGCAGTCGATTGGTCGATGTTAATTGGCGGTACAATTGTCGGGGCGATTACGATCGGTGTACTACTCAAGTCATTAGAAATTAACGCGACAATTACTCAAGTTCAAGCCCAAATCGATCGGCTATTTATTATTATTCCGGCGATAGTTTGTATTTTAACTTTTGTCAGTACTTGGGGAGTCGAAAAGAAATATTCTCGGTTTACTAATCGGGTAGGACAACCGCAGACAGGAGCGCATTTATCATTAGGACGTGCACTATCCATTCTCACAGCCAGTCGTCAAACTCAGGTATTTTTTACCTTCTTGGTAGTGATGACACTAGGATTATTTATCCAAGATCCGATCCTCGAAACTTATGGTGGTGAAGTGTTCGATCTCCCCGTCGGCAAAACAGCAGCACTAAACGCTTTTTGGGGCGGCGGCACGTTGCTGGGTTTGAGTGCGGCGGGATTTTGGTTTATTCCCAAGCTGGGTAAACAGAAGACGGCTCGATTGGGTTGTATGCTAGTAGCGGCATCGATGCTATGGGTGATTGTTGCTGGTTTTACTCACAATCCCGTATTTCTCCAACTGGCTCTACTATTATTTGGGATTTGTTCGGGATTGGTGACGACTGGCGCAATTACACTGATGTTGGATCTCACCGTACCCGAAACTGCGGGGACATTTATCGGTGCGTGGGGTTTGTCGCAAGCTTTAGCCAAAGGGTTGGCGACAGTTTTTGGTGGTGTAGCCTTAGATATTGGGAAGTCAATTTTCCCGAATATTGTCGTTGCTTATGGGTTGGTATTTAGTCTGCAAGCTCTAGCAATGATTGTAGCGGTTAAGTTGCTCGATCGGGTTAATGTGCGCGAGTTTCAGACTACAGCTAAAGATGCTGTCAAAGCAGTCATCGCCGCAGATGTGGATTAGACAGTTGATAGTTGATAGTTGATAGTTGATAGCGGCTTGCGCCCTGGAGGTTCCCTCCAGATCGAGCAAGACAATACAGCGATTCGTTGCAGTAAGTGAGTGTAGGGTGTGTTAGGCACCAGCCGTAACGCACCAGGGTACTGATGTAAAAATTGCTATATGTTAAGATATGTATAGCGATCGATCGCCCATTGCACATCCTTACAACCTGTAATTATGACGTTTGAACCCCATCCCGTTCGCGTAACGTCTCCCCAGAAGGATGACGAACGTAGCGATCTCAAAAATGAAGAGTTGACACCTAAGACTAATCATCAGCCACATATTATTGCCAAGGATGAGCCGATATTATGTCCCCACTGCCTACGCACTGCTAGTAACGGTATCAAATGTAAAGGTATCTGCGTAGCTGAAAGCGACTATTGAGCAGTTGACAGTTGACAGCGATTCGCGCTCCTCGGCAAAGCCGAGGGTTTAGCGAATCAAGAGAGCGAGGTTTTTAGCTACTTTAAGTAGGGTGGGCACTGCCAGCCCTACGGAATATTTACTAAAACCCAAATCCTAAAGCCTAAAACCTAAAGCCTAAAGCCTAGATCGTTTCTGCTGTTTGTTCTTGAATTACCGCACTCCAGTTATCATCAGTTATCGCTGCGATAAAATTATCGCGCTTTTGTTCATTACTCAGAGCGGCGGCATCTAATTCTCGACTCAAATCGCTATCCGCCATCGCACGGCGCAGTTTCAGCTTTTTCTCTTCATATACAGCCTTTTCCTGCTCGGACATCGCAGATGAAGCGATTTCACCGACAGTAGTTGCCCACACTCCACCCATGCCAGTATTTCCAGGTGGTACTGTGTCCAACTCAGCAATCCAACTGTCGCGCAAATTTTCCATTTCTTCCCGCTTGGGAAACTTAAATGGTTGTACCCTTACCAGTGAGCAAACCTCACCGCCATGCTCGGCAAGATGCCCCCTGAGCGATGTCAAAACATTGCGAGAGTATCCCACATATTGAGTCCGGTTCGCACTATCCAGAACGGCATATACCCCAGCAACACGAGCATTTTCCGCCAGCGATTGCCAATCTATCAGGGTTAAAACGCTGTTGCTATCTAGATTTAACTGTGGCTGGCTAGTTGCTACTGCATGTTCGTCAGCCGCACTATACAAAAAGTCGTGCAAACCCTGATGATTGGTAGGGACATTCTGATGTTCAATCGATAAGTCTGGGGTATTTTCCACGATCGTCAATTCCAGATAAAGAAGCTAAGGATCATTGTAGACTGTCAACCATACTCCGAGCCAAAATTTAGATTTTTCTCAACAGTTACCTGTGACTGCACCTAGTAGTTATAGCAATCCTAAATCACATCCTTGGGTATCGATTGTGGTGCGTTACGGCTGTCGCCTAACACACCCTACATCAATCTATTTTCTCATTTAGGATTGCTATAGTGTGCTTATTTTGGACAATCCCATACCCACTTACCTACGCTTGGCTTGTTACCATTCCAGGCATAGTGCCACCATTCGGTATCGATATGATGAAAGCCGACAGATGCCATTGTCTTTTTCAGTAGCGACCGATTTTTCAATATTTGCGGTGATAATTCCCGATAAGTATGATGAGCTTTGGGGCTAAATTCATCAAATGGTGTCCCCAGATCCAATGGTTCCCCATTCAGATCCAAAATTGTCAGATCTACAGCAATACCACGATTGTGATCCGAGCCTTTATGCGGATTTGCGACATACCGCTCATCGGGTTTGATGTTCCACATTTTCTGTTGAATCGGTTGCGGACGATAACAATCAAATAGTCTCAATCCGCCGTAGCCTTGTTGTTGCAATTTTTGACTTGCTTGCCGTACTGCTGTGGATACATCAGTGCGGAGAAAACAACGCGGGCAAGGATAAAGTTTTGTTTTGACAAAATTATTAGTAGTTGCATAAGGAAAATCGATATCGATCTGTTTATCTCCAGATATTTCCGTCCATTGACGAGGATCGGATGGAGACTGAAGTGGATTTTTAGCGATCGCAAATTCCTGACTACTCACAATTAATAACCAGCACCACAATGCTGCGATCGCATATTTCCACCTATTCATCTTTTAGCCTAGATTGATTCACCTAAAGTAGAAACTTAAACAGTTGACACTTCTCTGCGAGACGCTTCTCTTCGAGAGGCTTCGCCAACGCGAACGGCTACGCTCAGTGCAAGCAGTTGACAGTTGACAGTTGCGATTGATTAGTAGCAGCTTACAAATTCTCTCAATACATATCCCATGATTTTGTAACTACCCTGATTTTTAATTGCAACTAGCACCCAAGGCTTGCCCTGATTATCTGTAGAAATTGACTGGGCATATACAGTTCTACCATTTTTAAGTCGATTGACAACTTTACCGTTGGGTTGCAATCTCGCATTGAGCGGTGTACCAGTTGGATCTGTAACTCGACAAGCTTTGCCAGATGCTTGAGCCTGTGCTGGTAATCCAGAATAGATACCAACTATAATTTCGATCGCTAGAACAGCTAGCATTGGTATATTTAATAGAGATTTTTCAGTTCTCATCGGTATTTGCTGCTAGTTATAAATACAACAACTGTCATCGGATTAATTCCGCATTATCTCTCGACGAATCTAAGTACTCGATTCTAATTTCTGCCCTAATTTTGGTTCGGTACCAGCGATAATCCGTTGGATATTGGCACTATGTCGCCAAATCACATAAATCCCACCGACGATCGCAAAAATAATTGATGGCAAAGGTCGATCGAATACGAGCATCCAAATCGTAGCAGAAACTGCTCCCGCGATCGAACTAACCGATACAATCCGACTCACCGCCAGCCCGATACTAAAAACAACAATAGTTGCCAGTCCAACTTGCCACGACATCGCCAGTAAAACACCGACACTGGTAGCAACAGACTTACCACCACCGAAATTCAACCAGATCGATTTACTATGTCCTAAAATCGCTCCTGTTGCTGCTAGCGGCACTAAATAAGCTTGCCATTCAGTGGGGAGTGTCGGGAATAAAGTGATGGTAAAGATAATATTTGCGATCGAAACTGCTAATCCACCTTTAAACGCATCGATGAGTAAAACGATCGATCCTGGAACTTTACCCAATGTTCGCAGTACATTCGTCGCTCCCGTCGAACCCGAACCATGTTCGCGAATATCGATGCCTTGTAACAATTTCCCAGCTAGATATCCAGTCGGAAACGAGCCAAGAAAATAGGCAACTGTAAAAATACCTGTAGCAATAATAATATTCGATAGCATCTGGAAGTTAAGAGTTGAGAGCACAGCAAGAATATATCAGTCGGTTGCGCCGCTTGCGCCTTATTTTTACTACCTGTAACTGTCAACTGTCAACTATCAACTGTCAACTGTCAACTATCAACTATCAAAATTACCGATACTCCCGATAATCATCCATCTGTTGACTCGGATCTGGGGCAAATGCCAGCCAGAGTGGATACTGAAGGATTGAGAGACTAATTTGCCCTTCAGAATTATCGATGATAATTAGGGGCATTTCATTGTTGGCGACAATGCGATCGACTTTCGATACTAGAGCTTCAGGATCTTCAAATAAAATAATTCCCCCATTGGCACCAAAATCGGTCTTGGACAGCCCCAAACAGTCCTGAAAGCCTCTACGCCAATCACCCAGACGTTCGGGTAGGTTGGCGAGGACAAGCGTGCGGAGATAGTCGCCGTATAGCTCTCGTAGGGCAGATACAGCCGCAGCAGCTACCAGAATATTTTGTAAGCGACTCCCCATCGTCCGAATCGCCCCCCGTCCATCTTTATTAAAAAACCAGTCGGAAACCTTATCAGCATGAACGGCTTCTAAGGTACGACGTAGTTGCCAAGTGGGGGCATAATAATCGGGTGCATTCCGATAGCGATCGATCGAGGTGCGGACTTTGCTAGCAGTACTTTTAAAGGCAGGTTCGGTAAATTGGGGCGGTTGTCTGGATGAAGGGGTGGCGGTTGGTGTTTTGGCTAGGGGCGTTTGGATGCGGATTTGGGCGGGTGGCGGTTGGGGAAATTCGATTTCTTCAGCGATGACGACTAAATCTTGGAGGCTACCGACGAGGTAATCTTTGAATCCCTGAAGCCGAATAGCGACATCTTGTGAGCCACCAGCAAAGCTTTTGTTAATTTCTTCTTTGATGCGATCGCGTTTACGTTCGAGTTGTTCGACGGAGATTTGCAGTTTTTGGCGACGTTGTTCGAGATCGCCGATCGAAGTTTGGATAATTTGCCCGAAACTTGTCTGAGTAGCGACGATTTGTTGTTGAAGTTGGGATTGGGTAGCTTGGAGGGTGGCGATTTGGCTCTGAATTTCTGCCTCGGTGCGGAGTAATGGCTCGATCTTGATATCATCAATCCGCACCGATTGACTCTTTACTACTAGCTCTATATTTAGCTCTGGTTCTGAATCCTGACTGATTTCATCTAGCAAAATTGCCCAATTATCTGCCGTTATGGGGGTTTCGGTAGCGATCGATTCTAACTGTAATTCCTCCGCCTTCACTGTGGGCTGAGGATCGGCAACTTCGTCACTATCCCAGACATCCCCAAGTGGCTCCGGTACTGACGAGATTTCCACCACCTGGACATCAATTATTTCTGGTTGTGGGGACGATCTGACTGGTTTGGGCTTTGCAGTTCCGTCGGGGTTCATAGATTTTGGCTTAGTCAGCACAGGAGAAGGTGGCGATGTATCGTCGATGCAGCCTTTGACTAGATTACATGGCGATCGCTCACTACTCATTATATCCCACGTCCGCATCCACTCGAATTCTGCAATTTATGGTCGTGTGTCTAAAAAAATCCCCTCCTCGGAGGGGATTTTTACGAGTGCCCTCCCTGAGGGGATTTTTTAGGGAGATAGGTAGGTGTATTGGGATAGGCTGTGTTCGTAGTTTTGTAATAGGCGTTGGGCTTCAGAGATGGAGATGCGCTTGTCGAGGAGGGCTTGTTCGGCTTTTTGGCGAATGCTCTCGATCAAGTCTTCGACATCGTATTGCACGTAACCGACAACTTCGGTCATCGTATCGCCTTTGACGACGTGTTCGATCTTGTAGCCTTTGGGGGTGAGCTTGATGTGGACGGCATTTGTATCTCCAAACAGGTTGTGGAGATTGCCCATGATCTCTTGATATGCACCACCGAGGAATAAGCCTAAATAATAGGGTTTTTCGGCTTCGAGGGGGTGGAGTTCGAGGACGTGCTTGACATCCTTGAGATCGATGAATTGGTCGATTTTGCCGTCGCTATCGCAGGTGAGATCGGCGAGGATACCGCGTCGGGTGGGTTCTTCACCCAATCGATGAATTGGCATGATCGGGAACAGTTGATCGATCGCCCAACTATCAGGTGCTGACTGAAATACAGACAGATTGATATAGTAGATCGATGCCATGATTTGTTCGAGTTCTTCCAAATCTTCGGGCATATATTCCTCGCGTTTGGCGATGTCGAGGATTTTTTGGCAGCAAGCCCAGTAGAGTTGTTCGGCGCGAGAACGCTCTGTCAGCGTCAGATAACCGAACTTAAATCGGCTCAAGGCTTCGTCTTTAAACTGGTTCGCATCATAGAAGGCTTCCCGAAAATTTTCAGGGGTGATGCTTTCATATGTTTCCCACAGGTTCCGCACGATCTGATGTTCGGGAGTGGTGACGGTTTGGGGTAAGTCGGTGCGGACTTCACAGGTGCTGAGGACATCAAAGATCAGCACGGATTGGTGAGACGCGATCGCGCGTCCACTTTCACTAATTAGGGTAGGAACGGGGATATTTTTCTCACCACAACTCTCGCGGACTTCGGCGACGATATCGTTGGCGTAGTTTTGGAGATCGTAGTTTTTGGAGGCGTGGAAATTGGTTTGAGAACCATCGTAATCGATGCCCAAACCACCGCCGACATCCAGATATTTCATATTTGCGCCCAGTTGGACGAGTTCGACGTAGATTTTGCTGGCTTCACCGATCGCATCTTTGATCACGGAGATCGACGAAATTTGCGATCCGATGTGAAAGTGGAGCAGTTGGAGGCAGTCTAACATATCGACTGCTCTGAGCCGATCGACCACCATAATAATTTCGGGCACAGTCAGCCCAAATTTGGCGCGATCGCCGCTAGATACGCCCCAGCGACCGATTCCTTTGGCGTTGAGTTTGGCGCGGACACCGAGATTGGGTTTGATGCCCAAGGATTGAGCCGCCGCGATCGCGATTTCGACTTCTTCGATCTGTTCGAGGACGATAATCGGTGTCTGGTCTAATTTCTGCGCTAGCATCGCTGTTTCGATGTATTCGCGATCCTTGTAGCCGTTACAGATTAGCAACGCTCCAGGGTTATTTAGCATCGCGATCGCAATCATTAGCTCGGGCTTGGAACCTGCTTCTAACCCAAATTGATAAGGTTTGCCAAATTTGACGAGATCTTCGATCAGGTGCTTCTGTTGGTTGCACTTGACTGGGAATACCCCTTTATAAATACCGTCGTAATTATAGCGGGCGATCGCCTTGGCAAAACAGGCATTTAACCGCTCGATCCGGTGTTCCAAGATGTCCGAAAACCGAACTAGGAGTGGCAGAGCCAAATTACGTTGTTGCAGGGATGTGACTAGCTCATAGAGGTCTAAAGAGCCGCCGCGATCGCCTTGGGGAGCTACGGTGACATGTCCCGCTGCATTGATCGAAAAGTACGGTTCGCCCCAACCTTCAATCCGATATAGATTCTCGCTGTCCTCGATCGTCCAAGGTGCCTTCGGCTGTTCTGGTTGCTGATGTTTTACAACCACTTGAGCTTGAGCCTGAGGATCGGAGGTATTTTTCAATAATTCGTTCAATTCCGCAGCTACGATCGCATCGGGTAGCTTTAGTTCCATATTTTTTTTAGCCACTGACTATCCCATGTCCCGCATCCGACGGGTCTCCGTATTTAATTTTAACGCATTATTTAAGGATCTCGCGATCGTTTTAATGCACTCTACTATACCCAAGTTACCCCAGAGATCGATCGAAATTGATGGGTCAAAAGACAGATAATTTCACAGTCTAATTCCCAGCTTCCTCAATGTCATCGAGCCAACATCACCATCGGCTGTCAGTCCCTTGTTAATTTGAAACTTAATCACCGCAGCCTGGGTCTTTTGGTCGAAAATACCATTGACAGGGGTAGGGAAGCCGACATTGGTTAAGCTCTGCTGAATCCGCGTAACGACAGCTCCTGTATCACCGATCTGAAATAGCGTCACTAGCGCGAAACCAGCGATCGGACAGCGATCCATTTTAGCGGCGGTTTGGTCGCCAAAGTTACCATCAACGGTCATTTTGTCAATGGGATTGTATTTATTCCACAGGCTCTGAAAAGCTTTGACCCCCAGAGTGCTCACATCATCACGACCGTTATTGTTAAAGAAGTGGACGGGATCGCGGCTACCTTGCCATTGCCAACCATGAGCTAGGAGGTAAGGTTTCCACGCATTATAATTGCTCACATCGATCGCTAAACCATCTTCATGGTTGCTGTTCCCTGGTTTGGCGGCGAGGGGAATTAATTTCGGATCTCTCCGATACGTTTGGTAGAGAATATGCTGTTGAGCGACAGTCCGATAGGCAGAATTAATCGTCATTCTGAGGCTAGGTTGCTTGCTTACTCCCTCCCGCAGCACAGCCCGTAAATCCTCTTTAGCTCCAGCTTGCAGATAAAGATTCAGATGTGATTCGCCAGAACTGCTAATCCCTGGTAAATTCTCAAAGTTAATTAAGATACCCGTCTGCAAGGTATTCATTTGGGCAATAATTTGCCGACTCAAGCCGCTCACACGTCCCGTATCGACATTGCGGGATTGAATCATCGTCTCGATCGCTTCTTTAACTGTGGTCATATTGTGAGGAGATCGGGAACAATTAATTGGTACTTATCCACACTCTCCCGATAGTATCGGGGAGAGTGTGGATATAGGAGTGGTAGATGCACCCTGATTATTCGTCCCTGACTTACTTTTATGTGAGTTGGGGCTTTTTCTTAGTAGAATAATCTACTTTCGTCCCGATAGTATCGGGGAGAGCGTGGATATAGGAGTGGTAGATGCACCCTGATTATTTGTCCCTGACTTACTTTTATGTGAGTTGGGGCTTTTTCTTAGTAGAATAATCCATTTTCGTCCTGATAGTGTCGGGGAGAGTGTGGATATAGGAGTGGTAGATGCACCCTGATTATTTGTCCCTGACTTACCTTTGTGTGAGTTGGGGCTTTTTATGAGATCGGATACTGGTGCGTTACGGCTTGCGCCTAACACACCCTACCTCAATCTAGCCGATCGTTTAGGATTGCTATAGTAGCTATGCAGATATTTGAGGGTGTTATGGATTGGTACTGCGAAAACATTATTCAAGGCGATCTAAAGGTAGAAAAAGTCCGCGAGACTGACTTAATAATTGCTTTTAAACACACCAAGCCTTTCGGGGAGCATCACATTGTTGTTATTCCTAAAAAACATATAGAATCCTTAGCTGAACCGGAAGCTGCTGATGCAGACTTAATTCTAGAACTCATATATGTATTACATGAGCTAGCTGTTGAATTCAAAGCCAAATGGGGTGGCTGTCATGTCGGAACAAATGTGGGAACATATCAATCAACAAAGCACCTTCATTGGTACATTCACTCGGGCAATCGCATACGCGATCGAGACGGAAACCTTATTGAGCATTCAGAATATGTGCTGTCAGCCGATGCTTGACATGCTGCGCTTGCAGTCAACTTGATGAAGTGTCAACTGTTTAATCGATCGCGCCATCGCATATAATAGTTATCGATCGATCGTTAGGAGCTAAGATTACGGCTTATACGCGCCCCCTTGCTAATTTAATCGAGCAATTACAACATTTGCCTGGAGTAGGTCCTAAATCTGCCCAGAGATTAGCTTTACATATTCTCAAACGATCGACCGCAGAGGTCGAACAATTGGCTCAAGCTCTGATCGAGGCTAAACAGCAAGTCGGCTTGTGTCAGGTATGTTTTCATTTATCTGCCGAACCGACTTGTGATATCTGTCGCAATCCCCAACGCGATCGACAAACCATCTGTATTGTCGCTGACTCTCGGGATGTGATTGCTTTAGAAAGAACGCGAGAATTTAGCGGTCACTATCATGTTTTAGGTGGCGTTATTTCACCGATGGATGGGATCGGGCCAGAACAATTAAATATCTCATCTTTGTTGCGGCGGATCGTAGCACAGGATGTCAAAGAAGCGATCGTGGCTGTGAGTCCCACAGTCGAAGGTGAAACCACAACTTTGTATCTGGGAAGACTGATCGCACCGTTAACCAAAGTCACTAGAATTGCCTTTGGACTACCGATGGGCGGCGATCTAGAATATGCAGACGAAATAACTCTCGTCCGCGCTCTAGAAGGCAGACGAGAGATAAATTAAGGGAAGTAACACTCCATCAGTACGACCACAACAGGATAATAATGATGGCGATTTTAATTAGATTAAGTTAGTCTTTTTTTAATTAACACAACTAATTGACCCAGTTGTTTTTTCAATGTGTCAACATCAGTTTCAAGTTTAATTACCTTTTGAACTGTGGCATCATGTTCGAGCTGCTGGGTTTGTCGTTCGACCTCAAATTTAGCAGTTAATTCTTCAATCGCCGCAGCTTGAGATCGATCTGCTGCCAGCAGTTGTGCTTGTAACTGGTGAATCTCAGCAGTTGTAGCTGTTTCGAGCTGGGCAATTTGTGCGCTCGATCGAGTCAGTTGGGCTTGTAACTGAGCGATCTCCTCATTGCTTTGAAACTCAGTACCACTACCCACACTGGGTAGTTCAGCCATCCGAGGACGAGCTTTGCGCGCCTTTGTCATTGCCACCCGAATCGCTTCAGCTAGTACGACTTTATCGAATGGTTTCTCGATAAATTCAAAATACTCAAATGGTTCGGTAATCTTACTAGTGACCTCTTCTTTTTTCCCAGACATCAACACCAACGGAATCTTTTGATATTCTGGATGTGCTTGAATCTGCTGAAATACGTCCCAACCGCTCATCTTAGGTAGGATAAAATCTAGCATAATTAGCGCGGGGTGCTCTGTTTCGACAAAGTTAATCCCCTCCAGCCCATCTTTTGCTTCAATTACTTCAAAGTCACCTTCGGGAAGCATATCGCGAACGGTCTTCCGAATCACGCGACTATCATCAATTACCAAAATTTTACTAGTTGCCACACTTGACTCCTTGTTGTCTGTTATAAACTTAGGTGCTGTTACTGGTCGTTACTCCTATTTCTATAATTCAGACGATCCAACCTACTTTCAGTGCGAATTGATAAAATTAATTACAAATTCCGATCTCGTCTGAGAATTGCTAAGATCCGAGAGTAACATCGATCTCCTCGTACCGCCCAGCGTAGCCTAATTCGATCGTTAATTAACGTCTCAACGATCCTCTATCCTCACTCCTATTATCCCCCAAAACCATGCCCTCATCTTCCGCAGACTTAGCTCGTTGGCGCGCTGAAGTTCAAGCTTTACCAACCTGGTTGCGTCGATCGATCGGCACAGCTAGCGAACTTTCGACAGTCCAACAGATTATCAAACAGCGTCAAATCCATACGATCTGTGAAGAAGGTCGCTGTCCCAATCGCGGCGAATGCTACTCTCAGCAGACCGCTAGTTTTCTGTTGATGGGGCCTACTTGCACTCGCAGTTGTGGTTTTTGCCAAGTGGATAAGGGACACGCGCCAATGCCGCTCGATCCTCAGGAACCCCAGAAGGTGGCGGAGGCTGTCGCATTGCTGGGACTACGGTATGTGGTGCTGACGGCGGTAGCGCGAGACGATCTCGATGATGGCGGTGCAGGTTGGTTTGTGGCGACGATCGCGGCAATTCGAGCGGTTAACCCCCAGACTCAGGTGGAAGTGCTGACTCCAGATTTCTGGAGCGGTCAGGATGCCCAGCGGCAACAACTAGAGCGGATCGCCACTGTAGTTGGCGTGGAACCCGCCTGTTATAATCATAATGTCGAAACAGTAGCAAGACTCCAAGATCGGGTACGCCGTGGGGCAAAATACAGGCGATCGCTAGATGTCCTCAGCCATGTTAAAGCAGTCAATGCCAGTATTCCCACTAAGTCCGGGTTGATGCTCGGACATGGCGAAACCGAAGCCGAAATCATCGAGACATTACAAGATCTGCGATCGATCGATTGCGATCGGCTGACGCTGGGACAATACATGCGACCGTCACTAGAACATCTTCCCGTTGTCAAATACTGGACTCCAGCGGAATTCGATCGACTGGGAGAAATTGCTAGAGAATTAGGCTTTAAGCACGTTAGATCGGGGCCATTAGTTCGGAGTTCTTATCATGCTGGTGAGTAATTACTCTGTGACCAATAACAAATTAGACATTGCTAGAAGAAACTCACATTAATTTTCGATGTTTTTCTGGCTCTGATAAATATCGCGGAGATTAATACCGATCTTCTGGAGGTAGTTATAGGCAATTTGCAATCTTTGTTCGGCAATCATAGCTCGACCTTCTAGTCGAGTAGACTTGTCTTCAATCTCCCTAGTTAATTTAATTTGAGCTTGGAGCTTTTGTTCTAATTTTTTGATAATCGACCAAGCTTGGTCTGGATTAATTTCTAACTGCTTTTGGTGAATTTTTTTAGCTAAATCTGCTGGTGGAGGATTAATTCCCACCATAGCGGGTATTTGCGCTACAGTTGTCGGGATGAGTTGTTGAATATTTTCCGTGACACCTGGATTTTCCTGCATGATTTGAGCTAGCCAGAGTACTTTCCCCTCACGTTTGAGTACTAGTTGACCCGCGATCGTTTTGATGGTAAATGTACCAGCATCAACAATGATATTCTGGACGGGATACCAGTTATGCTTGAAGTTTACCAAAATATCCATATTAAACCGTTGTTTATCTTGAAATCTTTCGGTCGGCCACCATTTTTTCCATAAAATTGCTGGATCGGTATACCAGATTCTATATCCAGCAGGTGTAACATAATGTTTGTATTCACTAAAACCTGCACGGCTAGCATCACCAAACATCACAAAATCTCGCTCGATCGACTGTCGATCGATTAATTCTGAAAAGTCTGTGTTCTGTTTGACGATCGCGGTTCGGGGTTGATTGTGCAAATACATAATCGCGATCGGTTCGCCATTTCGACCTAATAGTTGAGATAGTCCACCGTTGACTTCTAGCCGGAGATTAGGACTAGCTAAAAGTCGATCGCTGCCTTCGAGAAATTCTTCAATTAGTTGGCTGTCATCCAATTCAAAAATATTGGACATAGTTGATTTCTCGCTCATCATCAGATTAGGGGATAAGTATTTAGGATTGAGAATTAGGTATCATTTGACTCAATCATACCTGAGCGATCGATTGGTTCGTATCCGACAAAAGTCGGAGATTATCCGCTCGTAATGACGATTATTGCTGCCTTTGCTACTACAAAAGCAGTAGAGGCGATCGATCTCCCCTACTGCTTCGCTCGAAAAACCACCTTACCTGTGACGATAAGGTGGTTTTTCCGCTCTCTATCTACCTAAGATCCGGCTAATGCTGGTTTTTGCTTTGACAAAATTACCTCATTGCGACCAGTTTCCCGATCGACAATTCGGCGGAACTCATCCCCATCAATAGTTTCTTTATCGATCAGCATTTCTGCCAAAAGATCCATCAACCAGCGATGCTCTTGGAGTAGATCGACGGCTTGCTGGTGGCAATCCTTGACGATTTTGCGTACCTCGCGATCGATTTGGGCGGCAATAGTTTCGGAGTATTCTTGGTGCTCGTGATCCATTGCGACTAGTCCGAGTTCGGACATCCCAAGCTGAGTTACCATCCCCCGCGCAATCCGCGTTAAGCGTTGGATGTCATTGCTCGCGCCAGAATCGATCTCATCTTTCCCAAAGACCACTTCTTCGGCTGCACGACCGCCAAGGCTGACCGTAATCATCGCCAGTAACTTGGCACGGCTTTCTAGTCCATGTTCTTCATTGGGCATCGACCAAGTGATCCCAATGGCTTGACCGCGTGGTAAGACGGTGACTTTTTGAACTGGTTCGTGTTCTTTGAGCAAGGTCATCAGTAAAGCATGACCGATCTCGTGATAAGCAGTCATCCGCTTAAACTTACCATCCATGACGACTTTACCTTCCATCCCCACGATCACGCGATCGATCGCATCATCAATCTCGGAGATCGAGATGGCTTGTTTGTGGCGACGAGCGGCGAAGATTGCTGCCTCATTTAATAAGTTGGCTAAATCTGCGCCAGTAAAGCCTGTAGTCCGTCGCGCCACTAATTCTAGTGAGAGTTCGGGATCGACTTTTTTGTCACGGATATGGATGTGTAAAATCGCCAACCGACCTTTATAATCGGGCGGATCTACCTGTACCTGTCGATCGAATCGACCGGGACGCAGTAGTGCAGCATCGAGGACATCAGCTCGGTTGGTAGCAGCGATGACGATCACCCCATTATTGCCCTCAAATCCGTCCATCTCGGTCAGTAGTTGATTGAGGGTCTGTTCGCGCTCGTCATTCCCACCACCGATGCCTACGCCCCGCTGACGACCCACTGCATCGATTTCATCGATAAAGACCAAGCAAGGAGCATTCTCTTTGGCTTTTTTAAACAAATCGCGGACGCGAGATGCACCGACACCAACGAACATTTCGACAAATTCCGAACCAGAAATACTAAAAAATGGTACGCCTGCTTCACCCGCGATCGCTTTAGCCATCAAGGTTTTACCAGTTCCTGGCGAACCAACTAGGAGTACGCCTTTGGGGATTTTGGCACCGACGGAGGTAAACCGTTCTGGTTCCTTAAGAAAAGTCACTACCTCTTGGAGTTCTTCCTTAGCTTCTTCAATACCTGCTACATCGTCAAACATCACGCCAGTTTTCGCCTGCATCTGAAAGCGGGCGCGGGATTTCCCAAAACTCATCGCCTGTCCCCCAGCATTCCCAGAGCGACGGATAATCGCTGATAGAACTGTAATCACGAAAACTAACAGTAGGACGTTGCCGAGTAGTCCAAAAATTGCATTTTTATCAGCAGACTTCTGAACGCCAAATTCGACACCCTTATTATTGAGCTTGTTATACAACTCCGCATTGTCATCTAATAATACCGCTTCTTTAACCCGCAGTTTGTTATTCTCCGTGACGGTGACTTTGGCGATCTTGGTGACGGGATCGAGTTCTACCTTTGAGACTACCCCGCGATCGACTTCCTTGAAAAGTTCTCCATAGGTAAGCGTGTTGGGATCGTTTTTGGCGAGCACTGGGCTACCCCAGACTACTCCCAGGACGATCGGCAAGCCAGCCGCTAATTGCCACAATGACTTGGAAAATGGCTTTGATTTCACTTGGGAACTGTTACGCATATATTTATCTTTGTCCTTATACCTGCACCTGATGCTGAGTGTCTGTATTTAGTAGTTAATTGGCAGCTCGACTTGCAATCGAGACTTAACTTATATCTTCTAGTGTAGCTTCAGTTTTAGTATTGCCATATTTGCGGGGGGAATTAACATTCTGGGTGAGTGGGTGCAGTTAGTCATCGATGACTAGGCTACTTTGGCGATTGGGGAAATTTGCTTGACATCAGTATTGAGGTTGACAAAGTAGAGTTCGATATTGAGATCTGGGTATCGCTCGCGGATTGCCCAATACGCTCGGCTGAGGTATTCAGTATGGGTAGACAGTTCCAATTCGGGATTGTCAGCCAGACTGGGATCGATCTTGTATTTATAAACAGCACAATCTTGATGATCGAGAATTAGCACCTTTTTGATCTGATGGAGTCGATAAGAGATATCCAACTGATCCCAGAAGGCTTCAGCATCGTACTGGTGAGGCATCCCACTCAGTGCTAGAGATGCCCCTGCCAAGGCAGTAAAGTCATACTGTCCGCCCAAATTTTGGAGCGACAAAAAGTAACGTTCTGCTTCTAAAATCCGATAATCGATACAACTCAACACTAGAGCTTTGGGCACTTTTTTTTCGGCTCTAGCCGTAGCAGGAGCGATCGTCAAAGCTGTAGTCAGCACTCCCGCACCAACGAGATGGCGAAGAAATTGACGGCGATTGGTCGTAGCCGCAGCTACACAATCGGGCTGAAAACATTGACAACTATCCCGCATGTTTATTTACTCTAAATTAGAAAAATTCAACTTGATTCTCCATTGGTCGTTTGCGAACAAAGGTAATATCTCTCGGATGGAAAAGAGACATTGTGCCGTGCTGTGTAAATCCGTCGCCCAGTGTCAGTTGTTGTACTGTTGCTGGCGGTGTAGCGATTTAGTTAGTGGCGAACAGTTTATTGCTATATTCTACCAAAAGCTAGCGTCCTCACCGCAGATTTCTCAATACGGCGATCGACACCTCAGATCGGGATCTTTGCCGCAGATACACTCCCAGAGGAGCGGGCTAGAGATCGGGTCAGACTGACGATCGATTGGGAAGACACCATGATACAATTGCCGATATTAGAAATGAAGTTTAACGAACCTTAATACTGTCTGAAAAATTAGTTATATTCGCTATCGACAAAACGACGGCTGACAGCGAAACATTTACCGTCTCAGAGGCTTCAGTACTAGTATCTGGTACTTCCACATGCGAATTTGTGTGCTCGACCTTTCAATCCTATGTTGTCTATCCAAATGATGCCTGGATCAAACCCCAAGTTGGATGATTTATCACTTACATCACTCGACTCATCCCAACTGCACAAGATCGCGACAGAGCTGGATTTGGTGGCGATTGCCCTAGCAGCACTGACTCGGATCGAGCAGGTGGAAATGAGGCAAGTCGCCGCAGATTTGCAGGTAGAATCGATCGTCTCAGGTTGGGTAGATAAATGGTTGCCCGATCGATTTACCTCGTCTGGGCAGCTAGATCTCCAACAGTTACGGGCATTAGTATTGATTTTCCATCGTCTAGCGATCGCGCATCAAGCCTTGGTGCGTCGAAATATTACCTATTGGCAGCAGACAGTCCAAGCCGATTTACTACCGCTGCAATCTCCATTACTGGCAGACTATCTCAACAATTTTATTACCATCTATCAAGCTCACTTCGGGAGTGAGGTGTCCTTTGAGGCACTCTCAGAAGCTGCTCTGACCTTGCTACTGGAACTATTATTCTATGGTGGAGCCACTGGACATCAACGACTTTGGGTGGCATTATTACAACGTGCTCAATCAGCAGTCATTCCCCCTAGTTCAATTTAGGCTAATTATTTTTAGGCAGCACCATGAAAAATAACTTGACTCCCCGCACTTATACAACCCCTACCTGCACCCTGATTGTATCTAGCAAAGAGGAGGAGCAGCGATCGCCCGCACGACAGCCCCAGCCGACCGATTTTAGCCTGCATCTAGATAGTCCCGACGGGGGCGAGTTAGACCGCATCACCTTGGCAGGGCAACCCCAGCAATTAGAGTATCTGCACCAGATCGTCAGCCAATACATCGCCGACACGATCGCCAAATTCCCGCTACCCACCGCCCCCAATATCCCACCCGCACCATCTGAGCCAGCGCGAATCGAGATCGATAAGACTTCCCCGCTCGATCGGTCACATCCCGCGCTCGATATCCGCTCCTCCAGATTAGGGATACTCAAAAATTTACCTGGATTGCGGAATAGTTTGGCAAAATTTGTGCCAACCACTAACAAAAACCTTCAATCGGATCTGGATTCCAAACCGAGTATTTCCAAATTAGTAGGTGGCGGGAATAACCAGATCGATCGAACTGGGCACCCAGACGAGATCGCCCAGGACGCAGCCACCACACCATATCTAACTGGCACTGGCAATCGCTCTTTGGATCATCAACTCTATTTAGGTAATTTAGCAACTCCAACATCTGGTGAAGTCCTCACCCTCTCAGCAATCCAACTCTTCGATCTCGCCACTGTCTTAGAAGAATATGTCGCCGAGCATCTGAGTGCGAGTGCCCCCCACGCTCGACCTGCTACACTCAGTCGAGCAAATATCCCTACTAATGGAAATCGCGCCGCCGCAGGTACTACAGCCATCCCCATGCGATTGCCAAATTTGCCAAACATCCCTGCCGCACCAGAAGTGAGTCAAGTTTATTACCAGACTCGACGTTCCCAATCGTCGTTTATGTCAGCGATACCTTGGGCTGTAGCAGCGGCTCTAGCAATTGGGGTGCCATTATTATTACTCGACCCCAATTCCAATCCGCTCAAAGACGCAGCTAATAAGCTCAACATGCCTGGTCTGACCGGATCTAAAAAATCCGACCTCAAAGCCGTGAAAAAATCCGATCCAGCCGCCGTCCCTGACATCACAGCGACGGCACCTACTGTCAGCTCACCTGCGCCGTGGCAAGCGCAACCAGTGTCACCACCCCCAGTCAGATCGCCAGATCCCAGCGTAAAAATACCTGAAAATCCCAGTCAGATTGGACTTGCCCCATTACCAGATGCGATCGCCACTAATCGGGGCACCGATCTACCAATGACAGCAGCCAGCAGCGACAATGGCAAACAGAGCATCGCACCCAATCCACTCAATTCTGCACCGCTACCATCAGCCAACGATCCGATCGACAACACCACTCGACGCACCACTAGTCCCCCTGCAAAAGTTATCCCCAGCAAAACTCCCGCCGCACAACCAGGACTCACCGTCACAGCTAGTCCCAACAAAGGTGCTAATTCTGGCAAGCTATCGGTCTCCAAACGACCGATGTTAATACCCTCCCCAGATCTACCACCGATCGTCAATCCCCCCAACTCCCCCATCCCGTTTAATCCGCCAGAAATGGAGCTACCCAGCGGACAGAACCCCCAAACTCCGAAAAAAGCCAACCAGAAAGTCCAACCGTCCCCAGTTACCAGCCGACCTAATCGAGTCAGCCCAACTGAAACAGGAGTAATCCCCTCGCCAAGCATTGAGCCAATTACGCCAATACCAAGAAATCCCAATCTGATTAACCCCGACCAAATCAACACTCAATCAGCCGATCCTCAAAATCCACCAATAGTCCCCGACAAACCCTTGCAATCCAATGCTAGTGGTGCTTTTGCTGAGGGAGCCGAATCGGCTTCGCTCCAAGAAGCCAAACGCTACTTCCAAGGCAAATGGAAACCCAATACCACCCAAGCTAATTCGCTGCAATATGTACTGCAAGTTAGTGGTAAAAGTGGGATTGTGCGAACTGTATCGCCCCAAGGTGCCGCAGCCACAACCTACCTCCAGCAAACTAAATTTATCAAACCAGGGCAAAAGCTGATTTCTCCAGCAGCCGCTAGTAGTAGCGACCAAAAGATTCGGGTTTTACTCCAACCTGATGGCAATGTCGATACTTTTACCGAACCTTGACACTCCTCGGCGTTCACGCACGAGGATTCTTCTCTCAGCGAGTCAGCTTACCCAAGCAGGTTTGCACCAACTAGGATAGAGGTCGATTCTCCAGAAGCGTTGCTTGCGTCAAGCGCAAAGGTTCCGACGTGCCCCGTCGTACCTAATCCTGAGTTAAGGATGTTAATACCAGCGTTACGATCTCTATCCAATACACAGCCACATTGACAAACATGGGTACGAGTAGACAGCGACTTCTTCACAATTACGCCACAGCTAGAGCATTCTTGGGACGTATAGGCAGGGTTAACAGCAATAGTTACCCGTTTAAATACCTTGCCAAAATACTCTAGCCAAACTCGAAATTGATACCATCCAGCGTCATTAATTGACTTAGCCAGACAATGATTTTTAACCATGTTCTTAATCCGCAAATCTTCATAGACGACTACATCGTTAGATGCGATTACGCACCGTGCCAATTTAATAGCATGGTCTTTACGCTGTCTACTTATTTTTAGGTGAACTCTAGCTAATTTAACTCTAGCTTTACGTCTATTTCCAGAGCCTTTTACTTTGCGAGAAACTAGTCTTTGCGACCGTTTCATCTTCTTCTCACCAATTCGGTAAAAACGAGGATTTTCAACTTTGACACCCAGCGAATCAGTGTAGAAGCTTTCTAGCCCAACATCTAAACCAATGGTTTTATGAGTTGGTTCGATTACTTCTATTCGCTCTACTTGGATGCAAAATTGGACGTAGTAGCCATCGGCACGTTTAACCAATCTTACACGCTTAATTTGGTCTGGCTGATAGAAATTCAGGTCACGAGTACCTTTCATCTTCAGTCTGCCAATCCCATTTTTATCGGTGAAGGTAATTGATTTACGGTCGTCAGTTAGTCGCCATCCAGATGTTTTGTATTCAACCGAACGGTTGTCTTTCTGGAACTTGGGAAACCCTTTAAGTCTTTGTACTTTCTTTTTACAGTTGTCGTAAAATCTAGCAATTGCTGACCATGCCCGTTCTGCACTAGCTTGTCTAGCCATCGAGTTTAATTTATCAGCGAAGGGAAACTCATGAGCCAATACAGCGCAATATTTATTGAGATCGTATTGTGACTTGCCCAATCCATCGATCCAAAGGCGCAAGCATTTGTTTCTGATGAATTGGACAGTCCGCAACGCTTCATCTATTGCAGTGAACTGATTTAATTTTCCGTAAGCTTTAAACTCTAGAACGATCATGATTAATTGCTGGGTTCGACCTGTATTTATATTAGCACAGTTCACATAAAATATTAAGCTCGCAATGTTCGCCTTAGTACTGACAAAGAATTTGTTTGTCACCTCATCCACAAAGCCATCGCCTACGCGGCTCGCGCTACAGTATCTGGCGGGTCACAAAGGCGAGCAGTAGAACCTTTATCTCACCTCCTATCCATCCCCGCGAGTTCAGCGACGGGGTTTTTCGGAGATCCCGATAATTCACTCAGTTTTGTACTAAGATCGACAAGACCAATCGTCCATAATTAAGAGCAGTTTGTGTTAAATCGTCATCGCTGGGTCATCAATCTGGTTGTAGCTGTATCTCTGCTGGCTCTAACTGGATTTTCGCTATTTCCAATTTTCAATCTAGTATTAGATGGTGGTGCCGCAGTAGCCACCGAACCAAATAGCCTTTCAGCCGCGCAAACCAGCCAAATTCAAGCGCAAGCTCAAGGCTATACTCAAGTATTACAAAAAGAGCCAGAAAACCAAGTCGCGCTCAAGGGCTTACTTGATGCTCGGCTGCAACTAGGAGATATCAAAGGTAGTTTATTACCGCTCGAAAAAATAGCTGCACTCAACCCTCAGACTCCAGACTATACCGTACTTCTAGCTCAAACTCAGCAGTATTTGGGCGATCGAGAGGGCGCGACAGCTAGTTATCGGACTGTATTGGCGACTCAACCACAAAATATCAACGCACTTCAGGGACTAGTCAGTCTACTCCTCGATGCAAAACGTCCTGAAGCAGCCACAGGTGCTGTCCAGACCGCTCTCAAGACAGCGACTGCCACTACTGATGTCACACCACTAAAACTACTCCTGGCGCAAATTTATCTCACCCAACAGCGCAATGCTGACGCACTAGGGATCTATGATGCCTCGATCGAGGCTAATAAAGAAGATTTTCGTCCAGTCTTGGCTAAAGCTCTCGTATTCAAACAAATGGGCAATCTCACTGAAGCTCAATCTCTGATGACTGCTGCTGTAAATCTCGCTCCGGCTGAGTACAAGGATCAGATTCAACAATTGGCTCGCTCTACCCAACCGCCCCAAGCAACAGTAGCCCCAACTCTAAATACTCCCACCCCTGCGGCACCATCGATCGCCCCCACTCAGCCTACAGCTAAACCTCAAGCTGTGAAATAGTGCAAAATTGCCAAAAAGTAGGGGCAATTCATGAAGCCCCTACTTTTTTGATTAACACAACTTTAATTTAAGCGAGTAGGGGTTTAAATCCCCATCCTAAAAACCTCGCTGTCTCGTTGGCGAAGCCTCTCCCTCAGGAGAATTGCTCATAAACCCTCGGCAAAGCCTACGTGCGGCGAATCGCTGTCAACTGTCAACTGTCAACTGTTTAAGCGAGTGGTGGGAATCGAACCCACATCAATAGCTTGGAAGGCTATAGTTTTA